>Ga0105251_10004069_pt1 | contig 10265 bp, 10 predicted proteins | sample KBSS64metaG_FD_80424 | JGI IMG/M metagenome (GOLD analysis project Ga0105251, IMG submission 80424) | Switchgrass rhizosphere microbial communities from Kellogg Biological Station, Michigan, USA - KBS S6-4 metaG | ecosystem: Host-associated > Plants > Roots > Rhizosphere > Soil | place... | reverse complement strand
TCGGCCAGTGCGTTCATCGACAACGCGGTGCCCATGGTATTGCAGTGACCAATCGAAGGAGAGGCGGCCGTGGTCATTTCCATGAAGCCTTCGTAGTCGATCTCCCCGCTGGCCAGCAGGTTGCGCGCATGCCACAGCACCGTGCCAGAACCAATCAACTGGCCCTTGTGGTGCCCGTCGAGCATCGGGCCGCCCGACAGCACGATCGCCGGGATATCCACCGTCGCTGCCGCCATGAGACAGGCGGGAGTGGTCTTGTCGCAGCCAGTCGTCAGCACCACACCATCCAGCGGGAAACCATGAAGAATCTCGACCAGACCCAGGTAAGCCAGGTTGCGATCCAGTGCGGCGGTCGGTCGACGGGTCTGCTCGGCCATTGGGTGCACCGGAAACTCCATCGGAATCCCACCCGCATCGCGAATGCCGGCTTTGGTGCGTTGCGAGAGTTCGAGGTGATGACGGTTGCACGGGGCAAGGTCGCTACCGGTCTGGGCGATACCGATGATGGGACGGCCCGATTGCAACTCCTCGCGGGTCATGCCGTAGTTCATGAAGCGCTCGACGTAGAGCGCGGTCATGTCCGCATGGCTGGGATCGTCGAACCATTGTTGACTTCGCAGGGGCAGAGGCGCGTTTCCAGACATCGTTTTTATCTCTTGTTGGAAGGTATCAGCGAAAAGTTGAACGAGGCCGGTGAGGCGATAAAACAGGAATGACCGAGCCTCCTGGCAGCGTTCGAACAACTCTATTTCGAATAATCTTATGTTACCGGTAACATTTGTTTTGTAAAGACCCTTGCTCAATGTCCGTCTGAGCGCAGAGCGGCTCTGGCAGGAGCAGAGGTATGCTTGTTTACGCGCATGTATAATCAGCAACCATCCGTGTTGGCGGCGCTGTTTGCAGGAGCCGCCCAGTCATTTTCCAGAAAATCAGGACGTTCATGAGTCGCGAGGATTCAGGCAAGATCACCACGCCGCCGCGAATGGCCGACGTGGCCAAACTGGCAGGCGTTTCGAAGATGACGGTTTCCCGGGTCTTGGCCGGTCGCGATGTTTCAGAGCGCACTCAGAAGCTTGTCCACGCGGCGATTGAAAGCCTTGGCTACCTGCCTGATGCTTCTGCCGGAACCCTGTCGACCGGACGCTCGGAATTTATCGTTGCCCTGGTGCCGTCATTGGCCAGTTCGAACTTTGCCGACACCGTGCGCGGTCTGAACGATGCCGTCAGCGAACATGGCTTGTGCCTGTTGCTGGGGGACACGGATTATCACCTGGAGCAGGAAGCCTTGCTGGTGCGCACGCTGCTGCGCCATCGTCCTGTGGGGGTGATGTTGACCGGCAGTGCGCACCTGGACGAAACCCGCAAGCTGCTGCGCCAGGCGCAAGTTCCGGTCGTCGAGACATGGGACATTCCAACCGATCCTATCGAGCAATCGGTTGGCTTCTGTAACGTATCCGCCGCTGCCGCGTTGTACGAGCACCTGTATCGGCAAGGCTATCGACGAATTGGCTACATCGGTGGCGCGTCGGTTCTCGACCACCGTGGGCAGCAACGCCAGCAAGGTTACCTGCAGGCGGTGACCGCACTGGGGGCGGGTGAGCCACGGGTGATGGAGTACGGTGAATCGCCGATCACGATGAGTCATGGCGGTGAGTCCGTGAAGCGTCTGCTGGAAAAATGGCCGGATACCGAGGCGGTGATGTGCGTGAGTGACCTGTCGGCATTCGGGGCAATCATGGAGTGCCATCGACAAGGTCGACGCGTGCCCGCAGACATCGCCATTGCCGGGTTCGGTGATTTCGAAGTGTCACGCTATTGCACGCCGACCATCACCACCGTATCGGTTGACCCCTATGGCATTGGCCGGCGTGCGGGGCAATTGCTGGTGGCCAGTGCCGCAGCGGCGCGCCTCGGGTCACCCCGTCCACGGGAATGTGACGTCGTCGAATTCAAGATCCTGGACCGCGAAAGCACCTGAAGATTTTTAGCCGAGCGTGCTTGCTTTGCGCCGAAACTAATTGCTAAATTAAAAATGTTACCGGTAACAGGCCCGCTTGCAGATGTCTTTTCTCCGTACGGACTGCTCCAGGTCGGTCCGAGGAACTCAAGGTTGCAAGCCAAAACAAAAACAATCGGCATGACAACATGCCTTGAGGTCAATACATGGAATCGATATCTCAGCGTCCTCTCCAAGGAGAAGGCTCGGCGGAGCTTACCTTCGAGGATCGTACCTACCGAAAAGTTATCCTGCGGACGTTGCCCATCCTGCTGTTCTGCTACATGGCGGCGTACCTGGACCGGGTCAATATCGGCTTTGCCAAGCTTGATATGCTCAACGACCTGCAATTCAGCAACACCGTCTACGCCTTGGGTGCGAGCATTTTCTTCTGGGGGTATTTCCTCTTCGAAGTCCCCAGCAACCTGTTCCTCCACCGCTTTGGTGCGCGCCTCTGGATTGCCCGCATCATGATTTCCTGGAGCATTGTCTCCATGGCGGTTGCGTTTACCGTTCCGCTGGCGAAGTTTTTCCACATTGAACCGGAAACCATGTTCTACGTGCTTCGCTTCCTGCTCGGGATATGCGAAGCCGGTTTCTTTCCGGGCGTGATTCTCTACCTCAACTACTGGTTTCCGACGCATCGGCAGAGCCGCGTAATGGCGGGCTTTCTGATGGCGATGCCGATCAGCCTGACCCTGGGCGGAATTCTGTCCGGTTGGTTGATGGGGGCGATGCAAGGTGTGAATGGCATGGCCGGTTGGCAGTGGATGCTGGTCATCGAGGGCATCCCGTCGCTGGTCATGGCTGTGGTGGTGGTGACGTTGCTGGTCGATAACATCGACAAAGCCAAATGGCTGAACGCCGCAGAAAAGAGCCTGCTCAAAAACAACCTCGACCGGGATAACACGAAAAAGGCATCCAGCCTGCGCGATGTCATCCTCAATGGGCGTGTGTGGCTGCTGGTACTGATCCTGTTGACGTTCAATACCGGCTTTTATGGCCTGGCGTTCTGGATGCCGACAATCATCAAGGCCACGGGTATTTCCAATACCCTGCACATCGGCTTACTGACGGCCATTCCCTATGCCACCGCCATTGTGGCCATGACGCTCAATGCCTGGCACTCCAACAAAACCGGCGAACGCCGCCTGCATGCGGCTATACCCGCGTTCATTGGCGGGATCGGGCTGATTTGCAGCGCCATCTTTGCCCATAACCTGCCAGTGTCGATTTTCTTTCTCAGCGTATCCGCCTCGGGCTTGCTGAGTCTGATGCCGATCTTCTGGACATTGCCGGGTACGGTGCTGTCCGGTGTGGCGGCAGCGGCGGGCATTGGCATGATCAACGCCATTGGCAACCTCTCGGGGTTTACCGGTTCCATGATCACCGCCACCGCAGAGACGTTGACCGGCGACATGAACAATGGGACCTATGTCCTCGGTGGCTGCCTGCTCGTCAGTTGCGCACTGATCCTGCTCATCCCCAAAACGATGCTGTCCAAAGAGCAGGCATGACGTACTGTCGTTTGGCACTGTCTGGCGAGCGTGTTGGGTTACGGTGAACGCGATTCTTGCAGGAGCCAGGCTTGTCGGATCACCGCGAAGCTTTTGACGGCCTCATGGGCCTTATCGCTGGCAAGCCAGGCTCTTACAAGATAGGGGGGGCTTTCAAGTTCCTGAAACCTGCCGGTAGGGCATATCAGTGTCTGCTCAAGATTTCCAGTTCAAATGGGCTGCGCAGAAAAATTGAAAGGTTCGAGAATATTAAATCCGAAAGAAGTCTTCGATGATATTGCGCTTGAGGGGTTTGCAGACAATCGAATGATTTCCAGAGAAAACCATGCAGCGTCCTGGCGTGTCCTGATTCACCACGCTCACGCCTTGAGCGATAATGGAGTCAGCGGCGATATTGCATCGGCCAATGATTGCCGAGTTCGGGTACAGGATGACCCCTTCGCCGAGAGAAGGGGCCACGCCGTGATTCTTCCCGACCGTTGAGTTTTGATAGAGGACAAGATAGTTACTGTAATTGGCCTTGGCCAGTACAATACCTGTTGAGTGCCCAATGAAAAAAATGTCCGGCATGGCGATCTCATAGAACATGTCGATACCATTCAAGAGCTTGTTGAGCAGAAACAGCTTGGTCGGTACTTCGATTTCCTGAGTGTTGCGCCAGAGGGTATTGGCCAGGAAATACAGGTAGGTGCAGTACTGGGAGGAGTGCAGATAGTTGAAGTGGTCTTGCTCCCAGGTTTGCACAGCGTTGATACAGCGTTGTAACCGCGCCAGGGCCTCGTCGATATGTTGCTCGATAATGCCTTTTATTGGCGAACTTCTTCCATCCGGAAAAAAGACAGCCAACTGCCCAGTGGTATAATCGACCAGTTCACGACGACTGCTATTAACCAGTTTCATAACGCTCTTCAATTAGGGTGTTGCCCGCTCGCGAAACGTTCATCTTCACTCCAGCCCTTTCAGAAATCAAGCAGCTCAAGGGATGAGTCAGGAGTGCCTTTTCTCATTGACCAGGCAACGGCAGAGAAACGCTTGAGCGGCCATGAAAATCGCAATTCGAACTCTGGCCGCCCATCCTCGTTGCTGCGCGGGTCAGTCAATCAGCTGGAGGATCTCGTCCAGGCTGTCCACCGCACGTAAGTCCGGGGCTGCGTCGAGCGTAGCAATGGAGGGGTTCACCAGAAAACCTTGGGTGGCCCGTCGTAACATATTGAGGTCATTGAAGGCATCGCCAACGGCAAGTACCTGTTGCCCCTCAGCAAGTGCCTGTTCGACATGCTCTTCTTTGCCATGGCGTGGATAGTAGGTGCAACCCAGGACAAATCCTTGGCACACCTTCCAGATCGATGCAGGCCAGTTTGGCGAAGCCCTCCATCAGTGGCCTATGCCTGGCAGTACCAGGCTTACACCCAGCCCGATCAATGCCGTGCCGATGACCTTGTCGACGACGTGTTGTTTGGCCAGCATGCGCTGACGCAAGGCTTCGGTTGAGAAGAACAAGGCCACGAAGCTGAACCACACCCAGTGAGAGAGCGACATGAACAGGCCATAGGCGAAATTGGTCGCCAAGCTATTGCTGACCTGCACCACCTGACTGTAGGTGGCGACGACGAACAACATTGTCTTGGGGTTGAGCGCATTGGTCAGAAAGCCCATGCCGAACGCCTTGCCGGCAGACGGAGGCGGGCCGTTGGCGGTGCCCAGCTGGAGGGTGGACTTGCTGCTCAGCGACTTCCACCCCAGGTAGATCAGATAGGCAGCACCGAGGATCTTCATGGTCATGAACAGGATCGGCGAGTGGGTGATGATCAGGGCTATACCCAGCACGGTGTAGAACACATGCACTTGTACCCCACAGGCAATCCCGAAGGCGGCGATCAGCCCGCTACGGCGCCCGTAGGCATAACTGTTGCGGGTGACCATCGCAAAGTCCGGGCCTGGGCTGATCACGGCAAGGATGGTGATCGCGGCTACGGCTATCAACTCGTTCATAAAAAGGCTCCCGAGCGGCATGGGCCCGCCATGCCGTTGCATTGATCAGTGTTTGCTGACGGTGATGACAAGCACGTTCTGGTAGGCGGACTGTTGCTGGAACTTGATCCAGTCCTCCAGCGCGTCTGGTTCAATGGCGCTGAGCAGGCTTGCAATCTGGGGCGAAGGGAGAAAGAAAAAGTCTTTTTGCGCTACGATTTCGCACAGATTTTGGATGCTGTGCTGGCTGGCCAAGGATGCTTGACCAACTGCACCCTGTGGAGTGAAGCGTTCCATCGTACTCATCGGATCCTTCCTGTTGTAGGCCCAAACTCCATATTGAATTTGAGATGCAGAGGAGCATGGCGATTTGCTTGGCAGATTAAAAACGATTTATATTTTCAAAAATCTGTGAGAAATCATCGTTCATATGAAGCTGCCAGCCCTGACCTCGTTTCATTTTTTTACGATTGCGGCACAGACCCAAAGCTTCGTCCAGGCCGCCCGCCTGCTGCACGTGACCCACGGTGCGGTGAGCCGCCAGGTGAGGCTGCTGGAAGAGGCCATTGGCGTAGAACTGTTCGAACGGCGTAACCGCGCCATTTTCCTCAATGATGCTGGCAGGCGGCTGTACAACGTTACCCGGCCCTTCTTCGAGCAACTCGAAAGCACCGTATACGAATTGCAGCGCGAAGTACGCGAGGAAATCCTGGTGGTCTCCTGCGAACCGACGATTGCCATGAAATGGCTGATCCCACGGTTGCCGGACTTCCACGCTGCCCATCCGAATCTGCAATTACAGTTGTTGGCCGCCGGAGGACCGATCGACTTTGCTCGCTCGGGCGTTGATGTGGCGATGCGTCGCGACGACTTTTACTGGGAAGAATCGATCCACTGCGAAACCATCTGTGAAGAATGGATCGGACCGGTTTGCATGCCATCACTCTGGCCCGAAGGCCAGCTGCTTGATGGCATGCGGCTGCTGCGCAGCAAGACCCGGCCCTTGGCCTGGGACAACTGGATGCGCTTGGCGGACGTGGCGGCGCCGAAGTCGATGAGGCTGGACTACGAGCATTTCTATCTCTGCATCCAGGCGGCGGTGGCGGGGTTGGGCGTCAGCATATCGTCCTTGCTGATGGTTCAGGATGAGCTGAAGTCGGGGCAACTGATTGCTCCGTTCGGCTTCAAGCGGGATGGTTCAAGGTACTGCCTGCTGTCGCCACGTCCCTTCAAGGAGAGCCCCAAATGCATGGCCTTTCTCAACTGGGTCACCGAGCAGATGGCTGGCAGCATTCGAGGCTGTGAAGTACATGAGGCTTCTAATGCCGGGTGATTCAGTATGAACTCAACGGTTCGGGGGTGTTCCTACAACGCCCGGCTCTGCTGCTCTGGAATATGGCTTCTTACCAGTAAGAAACTGATTGGATACTGTGATGTTGTCGATCCCCCATGACATGGCGTGGTGATCGATCAGCTAAGGCGTTTCTACTTGATCAAGGTTCTGTCCTGTATCGCTTCTTCGCCGCTTGCGCCTGGTACCGCTTCAGCATTTCAGGATCATTGGCTTCGCCAGCAACGTAGACCCCGTCATCCATGGCATCCATAGCACCTCCACCGTCAAGGCCTTGAATATTCAGGATCTGATCGAGCCAATCTTCCCGTGTGACAACCGGGGTGATAAAAGTCTGTAGGTAGGTATCGAGAATCCCTTTATCTGGAGCGTCGATCTCACGGCTCAGGGCTTCAAGGTAGTCGGTTTTCCGGGTCGCAGCCCAGGCAATTGAAAATCCGGCACGAAAGCAAAGCTCCATATGAATCAACAGAATCGTGCGACCGTTACCATCAAGGAACGGGTGGGAAAAGGCGAATAGGCCCATGATAGTCCCGGCTTTCGCTCTCATTCTGTTTTGATCACTGGCCAATTGCAGTCCGTAATCGAATGCGAGTCTTATCTGCTCAGGTCGCTCGAATTCAGTTCGAAATGGTGAGTTTACATCGCCCTTGGATATTTCCTTATCGGGCGTTGTAGAAAGTCGGTCGCGCCCGGCCCAATGATAGAAATCCTGGAAAAGCGCCTTGTGCGTTTTCAGTACCGTTGCATAGGTAATTTCTTTTGTAGCTGCGAGCATCGTGAGCGCCTGTTCCAGCCTGGCCGAAAAGGCCAGGTGTTCCATGCGTTTGACTTTTTCGAGGTCTTTTTCGCCGGTGGCGTTTTCCAAATAGCCTTTGCTATGAAAAGTCCCGAACGGGTCGAAAACCGATGGGGACCGCTTGTTCATCGAGTCGCGGTGTGCTTGGTATCTGGATGGATTTCATCCAGATACCGCGAGTGCAGCAGCATCATATCCGTGCTGCCTATACAGCCTTTTCGACTGAGATTGATCAGTAGACCCTCTACATCATCCGGCTTCACATCGTCGCCAGCCAAGCGGGTGACAACTTGGGCTACCTTGTCGAGCCGGGATTCGCTGTAATGCACGCCATTGCGCTCGGCCAGGGCACGAATGAAACCGGATATGTCTTTGTCTGGAATATTCAAGGTTGCTATCTCGAAAGATCTCATTCACAAGTGCTCACAGTTTAGCAAAATACGTGGTACTCAGCGATGAATGGGAGTTATCCCCCTACACCTGACGATTACTGAGAAAGCCTGCCGGTAGCGATTCCTCTTCCAGCAACGAGTCGACCATCCGTCACGCCATCGCTACCAAACGATATTGGGTGGCTGCTGTATACAGGTTGGTAGACCGGAAGATTGGAGAAACCGGCGCACCCGAAGGTGCCCTGCGCACAGCTACCATGAAATGCAAGCGATGAAACACGCCTGAACTCAGGGGGCACCGTGCGCCAATCGTCTATGCCTGCATGCTGAGGGGAAGCCTTGGCGTCCCGGTGGGACGCCATCTCCAGCAATCCGGCGTCTATAACGCCCGGCTCTGCTGCTCTGGAATATGGCTGGCCCCCAGCAACGCAGGCAACATGCCTGCGCGCAAATCCCCCCCACTTGGCTGCTGATAAAGATTCAAGCCGAACTCCGGCAGCACCGCCAGCAGGTAGTCGAAGATATCCCCCTGAATCCGCTCGTAATCGGCCCACACGGTGGTGCGGGTGAAGCAGTAGATCTCCAGCGGTACGCCCTGGGCGGTGGTCTGCATCTGGCGGACCATGCAGGTCATGTTCTGCTGGATCTCCGGGTGGTTCTTGATGTACGCCAGTGCATAGGCACGGAAGGTGCCGAGGTTGGTCATGCGGCGGCGGTTGGCCGACATCGCCGCGACATTGCCCTGTGCCTCGTTCCAGGTTTTCAGCTCGGCCTGCTTGCGGCCGATGTAGTCGGTGAGCAGACGTACCTGGGTCAGGCGCTGTTCTTCATCGTCATGCAGGAAACGGATGCCGCTGGCGTCGATGAACAGGCTGCGCTTGATCCGCCGTCCACCGGACTGCTGCATGCCGCGCCAGTTGCGGAACGATTCGGACATCAGTCGCCAGGTCGGGATCGAGACGATGGTCTTGTCGAAGTTCTGCACCTTGACCGTGTGCAGGGTGATGTCCACCACATCGCCGTCGGCACCGACCTGCGGCATTTCGATCCAGTCGCCGACCCGCAGCATGTCGTTGCTGGTCAGTTGCACGCTGGCGACGAACGACAGCAGGGTGTCCTTGTAGACCAGCAGGATCACCGCCGACATGGCACCCAGACCGGACAGCAGCAACAGCGGCGAACGGTCGATCAGGGTGGCGACGATGACGATGGCACCGAGCACGAACAACACCATTTTCGCCAGTTGCACATAGCCCTTGATCGAGCGGGTGCGGGCGTGCTCGGTCCGCGCGTAGATGTCCAGCAGGGCATTGAGCAAGGCGCTCATGACCAGTATCTGGAACAGGATGGTCACCGCCAGCGCCAGGTTGCCGAGGAACAGCAGGCCGGTCTTGCCCAGATTCGGCACCAGGTAGAGGCCGAACTGGATCACCAGCGAGGGTGTCATCTGTGCCAAGCGGTGAAACACCTTGTTCTGGCGCAGGTCGTTGAGCCAGTGCATCGCCGGTTGCCGCCCCAGCAGGCGGGTGGCGTGCAGGATCAGGTAGCGTGCCACGCGGCCGAGCAGCAGCGCGACGATCAGCAGCAGTGCCAGGGCCAGCCCGGTGTGCAGCAGCGGATGTTGGTCGAGGGCACCCCAGAGGTCCTGGGCGCCGATCCAGAGCTTTTTCATATCCATGGTGGATGAGGATTCTTCTGCAGGAAATGGCCGAAAGGGATTAGAGCATTTAAGCGGGTGAAGATGACCGTTGAAGACACGCCCGTTCACAAAAACGTCACTGTTTATCGGCCGTTGTGCAAAGAAACTCGGCCTCGGCGCTGGAAACCGTTAACCTATGCAGCTGATATTTTGCATTTCTTCGAGGTCAGCTCCCGTGTTTTCCCAATTCGCCCTGCACGAACGCCTGCTCAAAGCCGTGGCCGAGCTTAAATTTGTCGAGCCCACTCCGGTGCAGGCAGCGGCCATTCCGCTCGCGCTCGAAGGGCGTGACCTGCGGGTGACGGCGCAAACCGGCAGCGGCAAGACCGCCGCATTCGTCCTGCCGATCCTCAACCGCCTGATCGGTCCGGCGAAGGTCCGGGTCAGCATCAAGACCCTGATCCTGCTGCCAACCCGTGAGCTGGCCCAGCAGACGCTGAAGGAAGTCGAGCGCTTCTCGCAGTTCACTTTCATCAAGTCCGGCCTGATCACCGGCGGTGAAGACTTCAAGGTCCAGGCCGCCATGCTGCGCAAGGTGCC
>Ga0105251_10004063_pt1 | contig 10285 bp, 8 predicted proteins | sample KBSS64metaG_FD_80424 | JGI IMG/M metagenome (GOLD analysis project Ga0105251, IMG submission 80424) | Switchgrass rhizosphere microbial communities from Kellogg Biological Station, Michigan, USA - KBS S6-4 metaG | ecosystem: Host-associated > Plants > Roots > Rhizosphere > Soil | place... | reverse complement strand
TGGCCAGCGTGGACAGGCGCACCGCACGGCCATCGGGCAGCGCGATCGAATAATCACGCAGCGCCTGCGCATCGCCCACCGTGCCGAGCGTGCGGATGGTCTGCTGCGCGCCTTCGATCTCGGCCTTGCCACCGGCGCGTTCGACCTGGATGCGGGCCAGCTGCTGCGACACATCGCCGGCGGTGATGCCCATCGCGATCAAGGCGTTCGGGTCCAGGTCCACGCGCACCTGGCGCTGCACGCCGCCCACCCGGGTGACCCGCGCCACGCCCGGCACGCCGTACATGGCGCGCGAGATGTCGCGGTCGACGAACCAGCTGGCTTCGTCGGGTGTCATGTGGGGGGCGACGAGCGCATAGGTCATCAGCGAGCCGCCGATGTCCACCTTGGAGATCACCGGTTCCTGGATGTCCTGCGGCAGGTCGGTGCGGATGCGGGTAACCGCGTCGCGGGTATCGTCCAGCGCGGTGGCCAGGTCGGCTTCCAGCTGGAACTCGATGGTGGTGGTGCTCACGCCTTCGCTGACCGAGGAGATCACGCGCTTGACGTTGTTGACCGTGGCCACCGAGTCCTCGACCTTGCGCGTCACTTCCGCTTCCAGCTGGCTGGGCGACGCGCCCGGCTGGGTCACGGTGACGGTGGTCATCGGGAAGGCGATGTCGGGGAAGCGCGCCACCGGCAGCTGGTGGAAGCCCCATAGACCGGCCACGCACAGCACGAAGAAGATCAGCAGCGCGGGAAGCGGGCGCTTGATCGCCCAGGCGGAAATATTCATTTGGCGGACGCCTTGGCGTCGGTCACCACACGCACGCGGTCACCCTCGCCGAGGAACCCGGCGCCTTCCACCACCACGCGGTCGCCGGCTTTCAGGCCCTCGACGATCGCGGTGCGGCCCTGCACCGCCTGGCCGGTACGCACGCGCAGGCGGGCGGCCTGTTGCTTGTCGTTCACGGTGAACACGTAGCTGTGGCCATCGCGCTGCACGATCGCGGCGGTCGGCACGGTCAGCGCCGGGCCTTCGCCGGTGACGATGCGGCCTTCCACGTATACGCCGGGCTTCAGCGTGCCCGGTTCCGGCAGGTCGGCAAAGATCGTGCCCGTGCGGGTCTGCGCGTCCACGCCCGGGGTCACCGCACGGATGCGGCCGGTAACCACGGCATCGGCATACGGCAGCTCCACGGAATTGCCCACGGCCACGCCGGTGAGCTGGTCTTCCGGAAGTTCGGCGCGCCATTCCAGGCGGCCGTCGCGGATCAGGCGCAGCAGCTCGGTCCCAGCCGACACCACCTGGCCGGGCTGCACCAGGCGCTTGGAAATCAGGCCATCCGCCGGCGCGCGCAGGTCGGCGAAGTCACGGCGCAGCTGCGCGGCATCGCGCGAGGCACGCGCGGTGGCGGTCTGCGCTTCGGCATTGATGCGGCTGGCACGCAGTTCGTCCAGGCTGCTTTCGCTGATCAGTTTCTGCGCGGCCAGCTTCTCGCTGCGCTGGTAGTTCAGGCGCGCCAGTTCCTGCGCCGCCTGCGCCTGCTTCAGCGAGGCATCGGCCTGCGCCAGCTCGCTGTCCAGGGTGCGGTGGTCCAGCTGCAGCAGCACCTGGCCCTTCTTCACCCACTGGCCCACGTCCACCGGCAGTGCGGTGACGCGCTGGCCGCTGATCTCCACGCCCAGTTGCATTTCCTCATACGCGGTGACCGGCCCGGACACCAGTACGGTGCGCGCCATCGGCTGCTGCTGCACGGTGGCCAGCGACACCGGCAGTGCCGAGCTGGCGGCGGCATCGGCGGCGGCCTGGTCGTCCTTGTTGCCGCAGGCAGCGAGCAACGCGGCCACCAGCAGGAGGGAAGTGCAGCGGAAAAGTGAGGCGCGCATCAGTGAGCTTCCGTGTCGGAACTGCGTTGCAGGGGGAAAAGGATTCAGGCGGCGCTGGCCAGGCGCTGGTCAATGCCGTCCAGCAGCAGGGCCAGGCCCTGTTCGAAGCGCGTATCGAAATCGACCTCGCTCCAGACCTCGCGCGCGCTCCAGCAATGCGGGAAGCGCGCCTCGGCCAGGGCCATGAACGCCTCGCCCAGCGCCTCCATGCTGCCGTCGCCGGGCCAGGACTGTTCTTCGATCACGAAGCCCATCGTGTAGTACACCAGGTCCATCGGTGCGGTCGCGGCCAGCCGCACCGAGGCCCCGGCAGCGACCAGCGCGGCGATGCTGGCTTCGCCCACCCGCAGCACGTTCTCGGTGGCCAGGAAGGTGCCGGCATAGACCCGGGCACCGTCGCGGCGGGCCTTGAACGCGGTGCGGAACTCGCGGGCGATCTGCAGCAGGGTCTGCCGCCAGGGCTGCCCCTCGGGAATGTGGCGGGCCACGTCCACGATCATGGCATCGGCCATGGCATCCACCAGCGCCTGCTTGCTCTTGAAGTGCCAGTACAGCGACGGCGCGCGGATACCCAGCGTGCAGGCCACCTTGCGCAGGGTCACGCCCTCCATGCCGGCTTCGTCGAGAAGCTTGAAGGCGGCCGCGACGATGTGGTCCCGGGCGATGGGTTGGCGCACTGGGGGAAATTACCTAACGTTGTTAGGGGGCGAATCTAACAGTGTTAGGTTGCGGGATGCAACCGGAATGCCGCCCTGTTCATGCACCGACAGCCAACGTAAGCTGGACCCCGCCCCATGGAACGGAGCCTGCCCGCATGAATCTGCTCGCTGCCGCACCTGCGCTGCTCGCGGTCGCCCTCACGATGACCGCCTGCACCTCCCGCACGGAAACAGGCACCGGCCTGCTCAGGGAGTTCGAGTACCTGGGCTGCGCCGGCGACTGGGATGAGGACACCCTCGCACCGGAAGTGTCCTCCACCGGCACGCGGGAGGCCGCCACCTTCCTGGTCCGCAACCCCGCCTCCTGCGGTTTCGACCAGGGCAGCGATGGCAGGGCCGGGATAGACGGCGACACACTGAAGCTGCGCTACACCCTCGCCAGCAGTGGTGGCGACATGGCAGCCTGCATCTGCGAGTACCGCGCGAGGTTCCTGGTGTCCGACCTGCCGGAAGGCGTCACAAAGGTCAGCGTCAACGGCGACGAGGCCCGCATCAAGGGCGAGCTGGTCCGGTAAATCAATACCAGGCCCGGACGCCTCAGGACCCGGTAGCGCCGGCCGTTGGACGGCCGGATAGTGGATCCCAATCGCACGCTGATACGGACTTGCTACCCACCGGAGGAGCTTCAGGTTGAGTTGTCGCCGTCCGGGTAAATCGCGTCGTAGCTGGGGTCCGCGTGCTCCCATTGCACCTTGTGATGCGTGAGGTACGCGCACACGGCCTGCAGGTCCACCTGAGCGGGGATGTTTACTGAGATGTAGCGGGCGTTGGCGCCCTCGTAGCTGCAACCCTGAGCAACGAGACCTTGGATCACAACGTCGGATGCGGTACCCGAAGACACGGGAGGGTCGAAGATGACGCGAACCGTACGATTGCCTGACCTCCGAACCACGGATGCAAAGGTCGGAAGTCCCTCCTCATCGTTGAAAGGCGCAAAAACGATGTCCTCCCACGAAACGTCGTAAGCGTAGAAGGGGGAGTTCGCCAGTTGATAGCGATCTTCGCCAAGCGGGACAGCCCAGAGCGTCTCGACGTTTGCGCCGCCATCGTCGTCAGGCACCCGGAACAGGACTTTGGCTGTAGGGCTGTCGCTCAAGCAGATGCTCCAGATGATGCGACGTGTGGCACACCTGGACATCGTCGCCGTGTACGTGCACGACTTCAATGCCACGGGAATCAGTCTACGAACGCACCGCGTTTGGCATCTCGAACTTGAACGACGTTCCGGCGGCCTCACTTGATTCCACACTCAGCGTGCCGCCATGCGACTTCGCAATCTCTGATGCGATGTAGATGCCAAGGCCCAGCCCGGGTCGTGGAAGCTCGCTCTTCTCCCGGGAGAACGGACTGAAAATGGAGTCCATCCGGCTGGAAGGAATGCGACCGGCGTTGTGCACATCCAGCGTGAACAGATCGGATGCCGAGTGAACCTTCAGCGTGATCGGGGACGAGGGTTCGCCATGCTGGGCCGCGTTCGTCAGCAGGTTGGCCAGCAATTGCGACAGCCTGCTGGCATCGCAGACCACGCTGCCTTCAAGCCGCATTTGAACGTTGATGTCCTGGCGACCGGTGGCGATGGCCACCTCTTCCACCACCCGCTTCAGGTCCGCTTCCAGCGTGCTGGTTTTCTGCAGCAGGAGAGGGATGCCGCCGCCCAGACGTCCCCTGGCAAAATCAAGCACGTCGTTGATCAGCCCATCCATTCTGGTTACCCCGGAGGCGATGTGCGCGAGCAGTCGATGCTGACGTTCGGAGTCCGCTTCGATGTCCAGCGAATCTGCCGCCACGCTGATCGCCTGCAGAGGGCTGCGCAGGTCGTGGCCCAGAACGGCAATGAACTGATCGCGCAGGTCGGCAACGCGGTTCGCATCGGAAAGCGCCGTCTCTGCCTTCAGCAGACGGTCCTCGCTGTCCAGATAGCTGCCCACCAGTTCCGCCAGCAGTTCCATGGATCGCTGGACGTGGGCTTCGTCGAAGTTGCCGGGCACCGAGTCAATGGCGCAGAGCGTGCCGAAGAAGGTCCCGTCTGGTCGAAAAATCGGAACGGACGCGTAGCTTTCAAGTCCGTAGATCCGGGGCGTATGGTGCTTGGAGTACAACGGGTGCGCGCTTGCGTGTGCGAAGACGACGGAGGATGAAGATTGCCTGATCTCGTCGCAGATGGTGGTTTCCAGGACCAGCTGGCCACCCGGGACGAGTCCGAACCCAAGGGTGTCGAAGGTGGCGCAGGCCGTCCAGGTGGTCTCCGTCACGCGCGCGATCGCCGTGAATCGCGAGCCGGTGATATGGGCCACGGTTTCGAGGATTCGCGGCACCGACTGGATACGACCGATCTCAGCGATGTCGTTCAGCAGACCAGGGTCAGTCAGGGTGGGCATGCGCGGGCATCCGAGAGGTTACGCATTATCCCATGGAAGGAGGGCGACGGCGGGCCGGCAACCGTCCGGGCATGAACCATTGTCCATGTAGACGACTGACCCGCGGGTCGTCCGAACCCGTCGCTATACTCTGCGATCTTCACGACGGGGCAGACCATGCGTAATGGAGTACTTCGATGTGGTGCCTTGGCCATTTGGTGCATCGCGAGTCTCGCGCACGCCGTCGAGCCGGACCGTCGGATCGCGCTCACCATCGATGACCTGCCCTGGCAGCGGCTCGGTGAACGCGCCGAGCCCGAGCTGGGTACCCAGCACGCCCGATTGATCGTCGCGCTCAGGCAGGCCAACGTGCCTGTCGTGGGCTTCGTCAACGAAGGCAAGCTGGAGGTCGACGGACAGGTGCAACCTGCACGGGTGCAGATGCTGCGCGACTGGCTTGACGCCGGCTTCGAGCTGGGCAACCACACCTTCAGCCACGTCTCCCTGCATGCGGTGGACCTGGACACCTACGAGCAGGACATCCTGCGCGGCGAAGTCGTCCTGCGCCCGCTGCTTGCCGAACGCGGGCAGACGCTGCGCTGGTTCCGCCACCCGTACCTGCAGGCGGGGAGATCGCCCGAGGTCCGCGCACAGTTGGCCAATTTCCTGCTTCAGCACGACTACCGCATCGCACCGGTCACCGTCGACAACGCGGAGTGGATCTGGGCGTTCGCGTATGACCAGGTCCGCGATACCGAGACCGACCCCGTCGCTCGTGAGGCGCGCCTGCGCCAACTGCGCCGCGGCTATGTGCCTTACATGCTCAACAAGCTGGACTACTACGAGCAACGCTCGCAACAGCTGCTGGGCAGGCTGCCGGCACAGGTGTGGCTGATGCATGCCAACGCGCTCAATGCGGACACCATCGAGGAATTGATCGCCGCCACCCGCCGGCGGGGCTACCGCTTCATCACCCTTGAAACCGCGATGGAGGACCCGGCCTACCAGCGCCCGGAAGGCTACAACGGCGGCGCGGGCATCAGCTGGATCCAGCGCTGGGCGATGGCCGACAAGCTGCCCAGGACGTTTTACCAGGGCGAGCCTGTGGTGCCTGCCTGGGTGATGAAGCTCGCCGGCCAGGAATCCGAGTAAAACTGCATCTGTGCCAGTGGTCGCGCGCGCCCTCCCGCGCACTGGTGCCATGGCATACTCCGCCGAATTCGCACCCCCACCCCACTGGTTCGGCCACCATGCCCTGGCTTCCGGTTCGTCCTGCTTTCGCGCACGTCACGAACCGGCCAACGCGCGGTGCCAGCCGCGTGCTCTGCCTGGTGCTGGCACTGACCGCAATGTCGGCCCACGCGCTGTCGCCAGACCGGGCGCTGTCCCAGCTTCGCCACGACCGCTGGACTGCCGAAGACGGCGCGCCTGCCCAGATCTTCTCCATTGCCCAGACCCCCGACGGCCTGCTCTGGATCGGCTCCCGCCAAGGCCTGTTCCGCTTCGATGGCGTGCGCTTCGAGCGCATCACCCGGGCCGGTAATGCGCCGCTGATCGATGACGACGTACTGAGTCTGATGACAGATCCGGATGGCGCGCTGTGGGTGGGCTACTTCAACGGCGGCATGAGCCGGGTGGGTGGTCCCCACCCCGGCCAGTACGCGTACCAGCGCGACGATGTGCCGCTGGGGTCTGTGATGGGCTTCGCGCGCGACGCGGGCAAGCGGCTGTGGGCGATCACCCCGGCGGCGCTGGTCTGGCTGGACCCGGCGAGCGACACCTGGAAGACCGGCCAGGCGATGGGCTTCGACCCCGAGTGGCAGCCGAAGCGGATGTTCACCGACCGCGACGGCGGCCTGTGGATCGGGTACACGCACAACGCCACCTTCGGCATCGCCTACCTGGCGCCACATGCGTCGCGCTTCCAGCCGCATTCCAAAGCGGTGCAGGCGCCCTACTTCGACCAGGCGGCGGACGGTACGCTCTGGGTGGTGGATGAAACGGGTGCGCGGCCGCTGGATCATGCCGACCCGGATCCGCACCACCCGGGCGCCACGCTCAGCTGGCTTGATCCCGGGTTCAAGGGTGCGGGGGTGCGCTTCGACCGCGATGGCGGCATGTGGCTCAGCACCGAAGGCGGCATCGCGCGCGTGCGCAAGCCGCAGACGCTGCGCGCGCCCGGCGCCGGCGTGACCCTGCCCAGGCCGGAGTACTTCGGACCCGCGCAGGGACTCACCTCGGAAGTGGTATGGACGCTGTTCGAGGATCGCGAGGGCACGCTCTGGGCGGGCACCGCCAATGGCCTGGATCGTTTCCGCGACAACGCACTGGCGGCCATTGCACTGCCGCGCCGGGACCAGCCGTTCGTGATGGCGCCCGCGGACGACGGACGCATGCTGGTGGGCAATGCGGACCGTGGCCCGATGTGGGTGACCCCGGACCCTTCCGTGTGCGGTGGTGGCCAGGTGCAGGAACTGGGCGGCCCACAGATGGAACGGGTGAGCGCATTGCACCGCGATGCGAGCGGTACGTTGTGGATGGGCAGCGCGCGGGGCGCGGTATCGAAGGTGACCGCCAGTGGGCTGCAACGCGTGCCCCTGCCACCCGAGCTTGCGGGCGACAGCGTGGTCACGATGATTGCCAGCGACCGCGAGGGGGGGGTGTGGGTGAGCCGCCTCAACGGCGGGCTGCTGCGCCTGTTCAACGGCCGCTGGGAAGCACAGAACAGCAAATACGGCATGCAGGCGGGCTCCGCGCCGCGCGCCCTTGCTGAGGATTCCCGCGGCCGGATCTGGAGCGACGCCGGCCAGACCATCCGCGTGTTCGAGAACGGGCGCAAGCACGACTTCAACCAGGGCGGACCCGAGATCGGCCGCATCGCGGTCCTGCAACGCCACGGCGACACGCTGTGGGCAGGCGGTGCCCGTGGCGTGTCGATGCGCGCGAACGACACCTTCCACCGGTTGCTCGGCCGCGACGGCGAGACCTTCGAGAAGACCAATGGCATCGTGCTGCTGCCCGATGGCGAGCTGTGGCTGGGCGGTCGCAGCGGGCTTACCCGCGTGCCCGCAGCGGAACTGCGGCAGTGGCGCAGGGATCCCTCGCACGCGGTGGCGTTCGAGCGCTTCGGCGTGCTCGACGGCCTGCGCGGCAGTTCCGAACAGAGTGGCAGCCTGCCTTCGATACAGGCCGATGCGCTCGGCCGCATCTGGTTCGCCACCAACCGGGGCGTGCACTGGATCGACCCGCACCACATCGCGCGCAATCCTGCCGCCGCGCCGCTGCCACCCACGCTGCTGGGTGTGCAGGTAGACGACACACCAGTGCCGCTGTCGCCTTACCTGCGCGTGCCGGCCGGCAGCCGCGACCTGCGCGTGGACTACACCGCGCCCGCCCTGCGCGTGCCCGAGCGGGTGCGCTTCCGCTACCGGATGGATGGCGTGGACGCGAAGTGGCGCGAAGTCGGGAGCCGCCGGCAGGCGCTGTACAGCCGGCTTGCACCGGGCAGCTACCGGTTCCGGGTGATCGCCAGCGATGACACCGGGCAATGGTCGAAGGAGGAAGCGTCGTTTACCGTGACCGTGCTGCCAGCGTTCTGGCAGACCGCGTGGTTCATGCTGGCGATGCTGGCCGCCGGTGGCGTGCTGGTCTGGCTGTTCGTGCGCTGGCGGGTGGCGGTGGCGCGCCAGCGCGTGCAGCGCGTGTACCGTGCGCGCGTGGGCGAGCGGGAGCGCATCGCGCGCGACCTGCACGACACCCTGCTGCAGTCGGTGCAGGCGCTGATGCTGCGCATCGAGTCGGCGCGCCGCCGCCTGGCCCAGGGTGAAACAGCGGCAGCCGAGGCCGGGCTGGTGCGTGCGCTGGAAGAGGCCGAATCCGGCCTGGTGGAGGGGCGCGACCGCATCCGCGAGCTGCGCCGTGAGGAGGCCAGCGTGGAGGACCTGGAAACGGCGGTGAACGCGCTGCCTGCACTGCTGGAGCTGCCGCCCCAGGTCGCCTTCGCGCTGGAGGTGAAGGGCCACCCGCGCCGCTGGCGCCAGCCGGAACTCGGCGAGGTGTACCGGATCGTGCGCGAGGCGTTCGCGAACGCCTGCCGCCACGCCAGCGCCACCGGCATCACTGTGCGCATCACCTATGCGCTGCTGCACACGACCGTCGAGATCGACGACAACGGCTGCGGCATCCAGGACGAGGTGCTGGCCCAGGGTGGCAGCGACGGTCACTGGGGCCTGCCGGGCATGCGCGAACGCGCGGCGCTGTGTGGCGGCACGCTGTCGGTGCACGCATTGCCCACGGGCGGCACCCGGGTGCGGCTGCGGCTGCCGCGCTGGCGGGCAGGCGGCGGCCGCCGGCATGGCTGAGCGGGCTGCGGGAACTACGCTTGCGTTGCGGCGCGCCAGCCTGCACGGTGCACTCCTGACCCGGACCCCGCCATGACCCTGCGCATCCTCACTGTCGATGACCATCCGCTGATCCGCCAGGGCATCGCCGCGATGCTGGAGGTGGAAGCGGACATGCACGTGGTGGGTGAAGCAGCGGACGCCAACGAAGGCATCGCGCTGTTCCGGCAGCTGCTGCCGGACGTGGCCCTGATCGACCTGCAGATGCCAGGCATGGGTGGCATCGAGATGACGCGGCGGCTGCGCGATGAGTTCCCCGGCGCGCGCGTGGTGATCCTCACCACTTACCGGGGCGACGCCAATGCGCGCGAGGCGCTTGCGGCCGGTGCCTGCGGCTACCTGCTCAAGAGTTCATTGCGCGGCGAGCTGACCGATGCGCTGCGCCGGGTCGCACAGGGCAAGCGCTGCCTGTCGGCGGAGATCTCCGAGGAGATCGCGCAGCATCTGGGCGAAGAAGCGCTGACCTCGCGCGAGCTGTCCATCCTCTCGGCACTGGCGCAGGGCTGGGAAAACAAGCGCATCGCCAACAGCCTGGGGATTTCCGCCGAGACCGTCAAGTCGCACGTGGCGCGCATCCTGGAGAAGATCGGTGCGCACAACCGCACCGAGGCCATCCACATCGCACTGCGTCGCGGGCTGGTGCGGCTGGAGGACTGAGCGTTACCGCTTCAGCATCGGCAGCGGGCGCAGGGGATGGCGCAGCGCGTGTTCCAGCGAAAACCGCACCAGCCGCACGTGGAAGCCCAGGCGCGGAAAGCGCTGCACGATCCGCGTGAAGTCCTCCGGGTGCAGGTCGAAGCGCAGCGCACCCAGTGATACATCGATCCAGTCGGCGCGGCGGAACGCTTCGATCCGGCGATCCTCATCGCCGGGCAGCGGCGAGAGCCGGTGGTGTTCGCGGATCATCGCCACCACCACCGGGATGAGCTCATCCCGGCCG
>Ga0105251_10004062_pt1 | contig 10285 bp, 8 predicted proteins | sample KBSS64metaG_FD_80424 | JGI IMG/M metagenome (GOLD analysis project Ga0105251, IMG submission 80424) | Switchgrass rhizosphere microbial communities from Kellogg Biological Station, Michigan, USA - KBS S6-4 metaG | ecosystem: Host-associated > Plants > Roots > Rhizosphere > Soil | place... | reverse complement strand
GCCGCGCCGCCAGCGCCGCGGCGACCGCGGCGGCCAAGCCGGGCGAATGAGCGCGCCGCCGTGCCATGCCGGCGCGGCAGGCGCGGCCCACGCACACGGGCAACGGGGCGCACTCGCCGATGCTTGTATCCTGCGGGCGCGCGAAACATGGAGAACGGCATGAAGACCATCGGCCTGATCGGCGGCATGAGTTGGGAATCCACCGTGCCCTACTACCGGCACATCAACGAAACGGTACGCGCGCAACGCGGCGGACTGCATTCGGCCCGGCTGCTGCTGTACAGCGTGGACTTCCACGAGATCGAGCAACTGCAGCAGGCCGGCGACTGGGACGCGGCCGGGGCGGCGATGGCCGCGGCCGCGCGCGCGTTGCACGCCGGCGGCGCCGACTTCCTGGTGCTGTGCACGAACACCATGCACCGCGTCGCCGACGCGATCACCGCCGCGGTGCCGCTGCCGCTGCTGCACATCGCCGATGCCACCGCCGATGCATTGCAGGCCGCCGCCGTGACCCGGGTCGGGTTGCTCGGCACCCGCTTCACCATGGAGCAGGACTTCTATCGCGCGCGGCTGCGGCAGCGCGGTTTCCAGGTGCTGGTGCCGGATCCGCCGGGGCGCGAGGACGTGCACCGCATCATCTACGACGAACTGTGCCAGGGCGTGATCCGCGATGCCTCGCGGGCGCGCTACCGCGAGGTGATCGCGGCGCTGCAGGCGCAGGGCGCCGAGGCGGTGATCCTGGGTTGCACCGAGATCTCGCTGCTGGTCGGGGCCGGCGACGCCACGGTGCCGCTGTTCGACACCACCGCGCTGCATGCGCGGGCCGCGGCGCTGCACAGCCTGGCATAGTGGCGCGGTACGCCATCGCGACCGCGCGGCGATGCGCGGCGCGGCTTGTCACACTCCAGCGCCCCTCCCCGCCCGCGCGTCACGGCACCGATCGTCATAATGGGCGCACGATCGATTCGGAACCACCGATGCGGACCCTACGCCTGCTCGCCTTCGCACTCGTCCTGCTGCTGTGCCCGGCCTTGTCCACCCTCGCCGTCGAGATCCCCGCCTACACGCCGAACGTGGTCGATCCGGCCGGGGAGTTGAGCGAAGCGCAGCGGCAGCAGGTCAACGCGGCGCTGCAACGGATCCGCGAGGAGCAGAACATCTGGGGCGCGGTCTATCTCGTGCCCTCGCTCGACGGCGAGGACATCGAAGGGGTGGCCGACGCGGCGTTCCGGAAGTGGCGGTTGGGCAGCAAGGGCGCCGACAACGGCCTGCTGCTGGTGCTGGCGATGCAGGACCGGCGCTCGCGCTTCGAGGTCGGCTACGGGCTGGAGGGCGTGCTGCCCGACGCCGTGGCGCGGCGCGCGCTGGACGATCACCTGGCGCCGAAGATGCGCCAGGGCGACACCGCCGGCGCCATCGTCGATGCGTTCGGCTTCATGGCGCGGGTGGCCGCCAAGGATCCGGAGAGCCTTGCGGAACTGTCGCGGTCCTCGTCGGCCTCCGCGCACGAGGACCAGAGCGACTGGACGCGCGGCGCCATCGCCTGGGCCGGCCTGCTTGTGCTGGTCTGGCTGCTGCCGCCCCTGCTGGAGCACCGCCAGCAGCGGCTGCGCGCGCGCCTGTTGCAGCGCCATCCGGAGTTGGCCGACACGCCGGAGGAGATCGCCCCCGCCAAGCGCAAGCGCCGGTCGTCCGGGGTGTTCATCAAGCTGTTCCTGACCATCAACCCGGGCGTGTTCGTGCTGGTGCTGTCGAGCCTGTTCTGGGTGGCGTTCGTCCTGTGGATGGCCGCCGAAGCGCTGGCGCTGTGGCTGATGCTGGCGCTGTCGGGCCGCCGCTACCGTTCGCCGGAACGCTTCCGCGCCTTCCTGCAGGAGCAGGAACGCACGCGCAAGGCGCTGATCCGCAAAGGGCACCTGGTCGAGACCGGGAACGGCACCTACGCCTACACCCCGGCGTACTACGCCAGCGAAGCGGCGTCGTCGAGTTCGTCGTCCTCTTCCAGCAGTTCGTCGTCCTCCGGCGGCGGCAGCTCCGGCGGCGGCGGCGCCAGTTCCAGCTGGTAGACGCTCAGGCCGATGCGCGCCGGCGCCGCCAGCGCGGGCGCCGTTCGCCGCGGAACATCAGCAGGTACAAACCGACCACCCACACCAGCGCGGCGCACCAGCCGCCGAGGATGTCGGAGGGGTAATGCACGCCCAGGTAGATCCGCGACACGCCGACCAGCAAGGCGAAAGCGCTGGCCAGCAGCAGCACCGGCCAACGCCAGCGCGTGCGCCACGCCAAGGCGATCACCACCGCCGCCAGGGTCATCGAGCCCATCGCGTGGCCGCTGGGAAAACTGAAGGTGTGGTGCTCGGGCGCGATCGATTCCCACAGGCTGGGCCTGTCGCGCTGGAAGAACTGCTTGGCGCCCATGTTCAGCAGCGCCGAGCCGACGAAGGAAAAGGCCGCGAACATGGCTTCGCGCCAGCGCCGCAGGACCAGCAACGCCAGCACGATCGCGATATCCAGCGGGATCACCCCATACTGGTAGCCGGCCTCGGTGACCACGGTGAAGAACCGGTCCCAGCCTGGCGAGGTCAGGCCGCGCAGGCTCCACAGCAGCGGCTCGTCGAAGTAGAGGTTCTCCAGTTCGTGCACCTCGTCGGCCAAGGTCACGAACACGCCCAGCGGCAGCAGCACGCCGGCGAACAGCAGCCCGATGCGCCAGGCGTTGCGGCCCAGCCAATGGCGCACGCCGGCGGCGCGCTCGGGCGGGGCCTCACCCGGCGCGACGGACATACGTGGTTTCGACGTAATCGTCGATCAGCGCCACGAACTCCTGGGCGATGTTCTCGCCACGCAGGGTCACTTTCTTCTCGCCGTCGACGAACACCGGCGCGGCCGGCGCCTCGCCGGTGCCCGGCAGCGAGATGCCGATGTTGGCGTGGCGCGATTCGCCCGGGCCGTTGACCACGCAGCCCATCACCGCCAGGGTCATGCTCTCGGCGCCGGGATGGGTCACCTTCCACTCCGGCATGCGTTCGCGGACATGGTTCTGCACCACCTTGGCCAGTTCCTGGAAGAACTCGGAGGTGGTGCGGCCGCAGCCCGGGCAGGCCGTGACCAGGGGGGTGAAGGCGCGCTGGCCGGTGGTCTGCAGCAGTTCCTGGGCGACGATCACCTCCTGCGTGCGCGACTGCCCCGGCTCGGGGGTCAGCGAGATGCGGATGGTGTCGCCGATGCCTTCCTGCAGCAGCACCGCCAGCGCCGCGCTGGAGGCGACGATGCCCTTGCTGCCGATGCCGGCCTCGGTCAGGCCCAGGTGCAGGGCGAAGTCCGAGCGCTGCGCCAGATCGCGGTACACCGCGATCAGTTCCTGGACGCCGCTGACCTTGCAGCTGAGCACGATGCGGTCGCGGCCCAGGCCCAGTTCCACCGCGCGCTCGGCCGAGTCCAGCGCCGAGCGGATCAGCGCCTCGCGCAGCACCCGGCCGGCGTCCCACGGCACCTCGCGCCGCGAGTTCTCGTCCATCAGCTGCGCCGCCAGGGACTGGTCCAGCGAGCCCCAGTTGGCGCCGATGCGCACCGGCTTGTCGTACTTCAGCGCGAATTCGATCAGTTGCGCGAACTGGGTGTCCTTCTTCTTGCCGAAGCCGACGTTGCCGGGGTTGATCCGGTACTTGGCCAGCGCCTGCGCGCAGGCCGGCTCGGCGGCCAGCAGCTGGTGGCCGTTGTAGTGGAAGTCGCCGATCAGCGGCACCTCGATGCCCATCATCCGCAGCTTGTCGACGATGCGCGGAATCGCCGCGGCCGACTCGGCGTTGTTGACGGTCAGCCGCACCATCTCCGAACCGGCGCGCCACAGCTCGGCCACCTGCTTGACCGAGGAGGCGACGTCGGCGGTGTCGGTGTTGGTCATCGACTGCACCACCACCGGGCTGCCGCCGCCCACGACCACGCCCCCGATGCGGACCGGCTGGGTGGGACGGCGCGCCCAGGGCGCCGCGTCGGTGGGGGGAGTGGGTCGGCTGACGGCATCGTACATGCGCGCATTTTAGCGTGAGTGGCGGCCCCGCCCCACTCCCTGCCGCGCGCGGTTCAGCCATGCCGCCGGCACTGCGACGGTTTGTCGCAGACAGCCGCCGGCGCCAACGCATACGATGCGCGCCATGACTTCCACCGACGCCTCGTTCCTGCGCACCCTGTGCAGCCTGCGCTGGCTGGCCACCGCCGGCCAGGCGGCGACGATCCTGGTGGCGACCTGGGCGATGCGGCTGCCGCTGCCGCAGGCGCCGCTGTGGTCCGGGGTGGCCGCGCTGGCCCTGTTCAACCTCTACGCGCAGTTGCGCCTGCGCCACGCCGACACCGCCGCGCCGGCCACCGCCTTCGGCCACATCCTGGTCGACGTGACCGTGCTGACCTGGATGGTCGGCTGGAGCGGCGGCATCGGCAACGCCTTCGGCTCGCTGTTCCTGGTGCTGATCGCGCTGGCGGTACTGGCCCTGCCGCTGCGCTGGGCGCTGGCGGTGGCGCTGGCCTGCGTCGCCGGCTACACGGTCAGCGCGGTGTTCGGCCTGCCGCTGCCACCCGGCCCCTACCAGGCGCTGGACCTGCAGCGTTGGGGCATGGCCGCCAACTTCCTGCTCTCCACCGTGGTGGTGGTGGTGTTCTCGACCCGCCTGGCGATGGCCATGCGCGAGCGCGAGCGCGAACTGGCGCTGCTGCGCGAGCGCTTCACCCGCAACGAGGGCATCGTCGCCCTGGCCACCCACGCCGCGTCGGTGGCGCACGAACTGAACACGCCGCTGGCGACGATGACCCTGCTCACCGACGACATCGCCGAACAGAGCACCCAACCGGACCTGCGCGAGGACCTGGACACCCTGCGCGAACTGCTGGTGCAGTGCCGCGAGCGGGTGCTGGCGCTGGCCGCGCCGGCGCAGCGCGCCGGCGGCGGCACGGTGTCGCTGGCGCACGTGCTGCACCAGTGGCAACTGGTGCGGCCGACGGTGCAGCTGCGCCGCAACGACGACGCGCCGCTGCAACTGCGCCTGGAAAGCGCGATCGGGCACCTGTTGCAGGTGCTGCTGAACAACGCCGCCGATGCCGGCGAGCGCGCCGGCCACCCCCAGGTGGACCTGAACGTGCGGGTCACCGGCAGCGAACTGATCGGCGAGGTGCGCGACTACGGCGGCGGCTTCGACGCCAACCAGGTCGCGTTGCCGGCCACCCTGTTCCGCAGCGGCAAGCCCGACAGCATGGGCGTGGGCCTGGCGCTGTCGCATGCGACCATCGAACGCCTGGGCGGCGAACTGTGGACCCAGCCGGCGCCCGGCCACGGCGCGCGGGTCGGCTTCCGCCTGCCGCTGCTCGCCCTGGAGACCTCCGCATGAACACCGACACCCCGCTGGGCCTGCTGGTCGACGACGATCCGCTGTACCTGCGCACCCTGCAGCGCACCCTCGCCCGGCGCGGATTGGAGACGCAGACCGCCGACAGCGGCGCGGCGGCGCTGGCGCTGGCCACCGCCACGCCGCCGGACTACGCGCTGATCGACCTCAAGCTCGGCGACGAATCCGGGCTGGCGCTGATCCAGCCGCTGCGCGCGATCCGCGCCGACATGCGCATCCTGCTGGTCACCGGCTACGCCAGCATCGCCACTGCGGTGGAGGCGATCAAGCTCGGCGCCGACGACTACCTGCCCAAGCCGGCCACGGTGCCGATGATCCTGCGCGCGCTGAGCCTGGAGGCGGAGGAGGCCGAGGACGACGACGGCGCCGACGTGCCGGACGCGATGACCCCGCTCAGCCGCCTGCAGTGGGAACACATCCAGCAGGCCATGCACGAGACCGGCGGCAACGTCTCGGCGGCGGCGCGCCTGCTCGGCATGCACCGGCGCTCGCTGCAGCGCAAGTTGGCCAAGCGCCCCAGCCCGCAGCGCGAACCGCCACGCTAGCGGCCTGACGGCAGCTACCGCCATCGCACCTCATCACGCGACCTTCACGCCACGAATCGCGTCACGTCCGTCTACGTCGCAGGACACTGATTGATTCAAGTCGATGGGGCGCGCGCCGCTAACAAGGCATGACGTCCCGCCCTCTTCCGACGCCACCCGACGAATCCAAGCGGCTGGCCACCCTGCGTCAGCTGTGCCTGCTCGACACGCCAGCCGACCGCGCCTTCGACCTGATCACCCAGTTGGCCGCGCGCAGCCTGCGCACGCCGATCGCGCTGGTGTCGCTGATCGACGAACAGCGGCAATGGTTCAAGTCGCGGGTCGGCCTGGCCGCGCCGCAGACGCCGCGCAGCCAGGCGTTCTGCGCGCATGCGATCCACAACCCCGAACTGCTGGTGGTGGCCGACGCACGGCAGGATCCGCGCTTCCGCGACAACCCGCTGGTGACCGGGCCGCCCTTCATCCGCTTCTACGCCGGCGCGCCGCTGATCCTGGCCGACGGCACCGGCCTGGGCACCTTGTGCGTGATCGACAGCGAACCGCGCCACGTGTTCGACGCGGCGTCGCGCGCCACCCTGGAGGAGCTGCGCGATCTGCTGCTGTTGCGGATCGAGACCCTGCGCAACACCGGTTTCGTCGACGCCTTGACCGGCCTGCCCAACCGCAGCCGTTTCAACGAAGACCTGACCATGTGGCTGTCGCTGCAGAGCAAGGACCAGCACGACACCGGCGTGGCCATCGACGTGTGCGGCGCCGACTACTTTCGCGACATGGTCAAGGCGCTGGGCTGGGAATACGCCGAGGGCTATCTGCTGGCCGCGCGCGACCGCCTGCTGGCGGCGCTGGACGGGCGCCCGGCATACCGCATCGACGCCACCAGCTTCGCCTTCGTCGTGGACGGCCACGATCCGGCGCAACTGGCGCAACGCTGCGCGCAGGTGTGCGGCGCCTTCGCCGAGGCGATCGAGCACCAGGGCATTCCGCACGCGGCGACGCCGTCGATCGGCGCGGTGCGCCTGGACGGCGCGCTGAGCGCCAATCACACGCTGCGCTCGCTGACCACCGCGGTGGACATGGCGCGCCAGCGCGGCCTGCCGTGGAGCCTGTACGAACGCGGCCACGACGCCAGCCAGCGCAACGCCTTCCGCATCCTGGCCGCGCTGCCCGAAGCGCTGGGCGCGCGCGATCAGCTGAACCTGCACTACCAGCCGCGGGTCAGCCTGCACAGCGGCGCCTGCGTCGGCGTGGAAGCGCTGTTGCGCTGGCAGCACCCGCTGCTCGGCGCGGTCGCGCCCAACGAGTTCATTCCGCTGGCGGAAAAGACCGCGCTGATGAGCCGGGTCACCGCCTGGGTGCTGCAGGCCGGCATCGCCCAGGCCGCGGCCTGGCAGCGGCAGGGACACCGTTTCAGCGTCTCGTTGAACGTCTCGGCGGTGGACCTGGAGCAGGACGACTTCATCGCCACCCTGCGCGGCTTGCTGGCGCGGCACGCGCTGGAGCCGGGCCGCATCGAGATCGAGTTCACCGAGAGCGCGATGATCCGGCATCCGCAGCGCGTGGCCGAGCAGTTGCAGGAGATCAGCGCGCTGGGGGTGAAGATCGCCATCGACGATTTCGGCACCGGCTACAGCAACCTCAGCTACCTCAAGCGCATTCCGGCCAACGCCTTGAAGATCGACCAGTCGTTCATCCGCTCGCTGCCGGGCAGCCGCACCGACTGCATGATCGTCCCGTCGATGATCCGGCTCGGCCACGACTTCGGCCAGCAGGTGGTGGCCGAAGGCATCGAGACCGAGGAGATCTACGCGATGCTGCGCGACTGGGGCTGCGACGAAGGCCAGGGATACTGGATCGCGCGGCCGATGCCGGCCGCGGTGCTGGAAACCTGGCTGGCCGCGCCAGGGCGCGGCGCCTGACCGGCGCGCGCCGACGCATCCGCAAGTGATGCGGCGATCGCCTCACGGCGAGCGCCGCGGCGCCTCACCAGAACACCGTGTACAGCGCGACCAGGATCGCGATCACCCCGGCCGCGCCGAGCTTGAAACCGAGCGAGGTGCCGTAGGCCACATCGTCGGTGCGGATCAGGTCGTGCGCCTGCCGGGCCGGGGTCCGCAGCGACACCACCACCGCCAGCACCAGCGCCACCAGGAACACCACGCCGATGCGGTCCATGAACGGCAGTTCTTGCCAGGCGAACTTGAGCGCGAACGACAGCACCACCGACCCGATCGCCGCGGTCAGCGCGCCGGCCTCGTTGGCGCGCTTCCAGAACAGGCCGAGCATGAAGATCACCACCACGCCCGGGGTGAAGAAGCCGGTGAATTCCTGGATGAACTGGAAGCCCTGGTCGAAATTGCCGAGCAACGGCCGCGCGGTCAGGATCCCGACCAGCACCGACAGCACCGCGGCGATGCGGCCGACCCGCACCAGTTGCTTCTGCTCGGTCCGCGGACGGAACTTGGCATAGAAGTCCAGGGTGAAGATCGTCGCCACCGAATTGATCTTCGACGCCAGCGAGGCCACGATCGCGGCCACCAGCGCCGCGAACACCAGCCCGAGAATGCCGGTCGGCAACAGCTGCATCATGGTCGGATACGCCTGGTCGGACTTGGCCAGGCCCGGCGCCAGCACCACCGCGGCGATGCCCGGCACCACGATCACCACCGGCATCAGCAGCTTCAGGAACGCGGCGAACACGATGCCCTTCTGCGCCTCGCCCAGATCCTTGGCGGCGAGTGCGCGCTGGATGATGTACTGGTTGAAGCCCCAGTAGCTGATGTTCATCACCCACAGCCCGCCCAGCAGCACGCTCAGGCCCGGCAGGTCCTTGTAGAACGGGTTGTCCTTGCTCAGGATCATGTGGAAGTGCTCGGGGTGCGCATTCCACAAGTGCTTGAAGCCGGCCAGCACGCCGGCGCCATCGCCGATGCGCGACAGCGTCAGCCCCGCCACCAGCAACCCGCCCAGCACCAGCAGGGTGACCTGCACGATGTCGGTCAGCGCCACCGCCTTGAGCCCGCCGTACAACTGGTAGACCAGCGCGAACACGCCGATCAGCGCCAGCGCCAGGGTCTGGTCCATGCCGGTGACCTGGCTGACCGCGATCGAGCCCAGCCACAGGATCGAGGTCAGGTTGACGAACACGTACAGCAGCAGCCAGAACACCGCCATCAAGGTGCGGATCCACTTGCCGTAGCGCTGCTCCAGGAACTGCGGCATGGTGTAGATGCCGTTGCGCAGGAAGATCGGCAGGAAGAACTTGCCGACGATCAGCAGGGTCAGCGCCGCCATCCACTCGTAGGAGGCGATCGCCAGGCCGATCGCATAGCCGGAGCCGGCCATGCCGATGATCTGCTCGGCGGAGATGTTGGCCGCGATCAGCGAGGCGCCGATCGCCCACCACGGCAGGGTCTTGCCGGCCAGGAAGTAATCCTCGGCGCTCTTGCTGTGCCCGGCCTTCTCCCGCGACACCCACTGCGCGAGCACGAAGATGCCCGCCAGGTAGACCAATACGATCGCCACATCCAACGTCGCCAGACCCACTGCACTTCTCCCGCGGGCCGCGGCCCGTTCGCCTGTGTCGCGATGAACCCGTCCCGCCAGACGGGCTTGCTTGTGTTTGCTTCGCACCGACCTGCATCGGGCGAGAGGACCAACTGTCTGCTGAGCAAGGCAGCCCACCGGGAAGCATCGGCGCCGACCGGCTTGCCGGCTATTGTTGGCCGCGCGTCCAGACGCGTGCCGACGAATGCAACCGGCCGGATGCCGCGCCGATTTCCTGGTGAGGCGTTCCGGCAGCCTTTAGCGCTGTGCTTCGATGCGTGCGTAGCGCCCCGGCGCACGGCTCGCCGCCAGATCCGCTCGCCGCACTGCGAGCGCGCCGCGCCAGATGCCCTAGCCACAGCACGCCTTCCCGCGTGTCGCCGTGCGCACGATGCCTACCGCGTCGCCGCACCGCACGGCACCGTCGCCGCGGCGGTGCCGCTGCGTCCTGACGCGCGGCTCAGCGCACCGCGCAGTCGACCACGCTCTGCGCGTCGTTGCTCGGTCCCAGCGCGATCCGCGACACCGACAGGTCCAGCGCGCCCTCGCTCTCGATCACCGGCAGCCGCTCCAGCTTGGACACGTCCGCGCCGGCGACGCTGAAGCACTTCAGCGGCACTCCCAGCGTGCGCCATTCGCCCTTGGGCAGCGCCGCGAGCGCCTTGCCCAGGTCGACCTGCGCCGCGCAGCCCGCGCCGCAGTCCACGCCGATGCGCGCAGCGCCGCTCGGCGCCGCGTCCACCTTCAGGGTCAGGATCAACTGCACGTCGCCGTTGCTCTCGCGCGAGACGTCCAGCGGCT
>Ga0105251_10004060_pt1 | contig 10290 bp, 8 predicted proteins | sample KBSS64metaG_FD_80424 | JGI IMG/M metagenome (GOLD analysis project Ga0105251, IMG submission 80424) | Switchgrass rhizosphere microbial communities from Kellogg Biological Station, Michigan, USA - KBS S6-4 metaG | ecosystem: Host-associated > Plants > Roots > Rhizosphere > Soil | place... | reverse complement strand
CACCGCGCGGTAGTCGGCCTGGCCGGGGACGCCGTCGTAGCGGAAGCCGTTCTGCAGGATCAGGTAGCGACTGCCGTCCGGGTGGATTTCCTGCCGGCCGGTATCGGCCACCAGCACGCCCACGCCACGGTCCTTGCCGCCAGCGGTGGAGGTATTGCGCTCGGAAATGAAGACGCCGCCCAGCTGGCTGCGATCCGCCGACAGGCGCTCGGTGTAGGTGACCCGGGAATTGTCCCGCAGCGACTGGAAGCGGCCGGGTTCGAGGGTATCGAACTCGGTCATGGCGTCCTGCTGGTTGAGGATGGTGGTGACCTTCTGCACGCCCAGGGGCGCCAGCGACAGGCTCAGCCAGGCAACCACCAGGGCCACCAGCGCGGCGGGCGCCATGCTGTAGGCCAGCAGGCGGCGCGGACTCAGGCCGGTGGCGGTCAGCACGGTCATCTCGCTATCCAGGTACAGTCGGCCATAGGCCAGCAGGAAGCCGAGAAAGAGCCCCAGCGGCAGGATCAGCTGCAGGAAGCCCGGAATGCGGTAGGCCATGATGAGCAGCAGCACACCCGGATCCAGCAGGCCCTGGGCCGCCTGGGCCAGGTACTTGATGAAGCGGCCGCTCATGATGATCACCAGCAGCACGGCACTGACCGCACCGAGGGTGGTGAGAACTTCTCGAGACAGATAGCGGAAGACGATCAAACAGGATTCTCCAGGGTTGTCAGGCTCTGGCGCGAACGCTCACACTAGCTCGGCTGCATGGCTTGCGTTGCAAGGCCCACCCGTTGAAGGCCGATCGCCGGGAAAGGCCCTGGCGAAAGCCCCGCATTATATCCTGCGAACTCATGTGTTTGTCTTGGGGAGCTTCTCCTAATGGAATTCGTCGTCAAAAACGCTCGTCCGGAAACCCTGAAAACCGCCACGCTGGTCGTGGCCGTCGGTGAAGGCGGTGCGCTCGACGCAGCGGCCAGCGCCGTGGACGCTGCCACTTCCGGCGCCCTGAGCGCGGCCGTCAAGCGCGGCGACATCGCCGGCAAGGCCGGCCAGACCCTGCTACTGACCAACCTGCCCGGCCTCAAGGCCGAGCGCGTGCTGCTGGTGGGTAGCGGCGCCAGCGAAGGGCTGTCTGACCGCCAGTACCGCAAACTGGCCAGCGGCGCCCTGAGCGTGCTCAAGAGTCTGGGCGGCAGCGACGCCGCCATCGCCCTCGGCGATGTGCCGGTCAAGAATCGTGACGGCTATGCCCGCCTGCGCCTGCTGGCCGAGACCCTGGCCGACGGCGACTACGTCTTCGATCGCTTCAAAAGCAAGAAGGCCGAGCCGCGGCCGCTGAAGAAGCTGACCCTGGTCACCACCAAGGCCTCCCAGCCGGAAGCCGAACGCGCCCTGGCCCATGCCCTGGCGATCACCCACGGCACCGCCTACGCCAAGGACTTCGGCAACCTGCCGCCGAACGTCTGCAACCCGGTCTATGTGGCCGATCAGGCCAAGGCCCTGGGCAAGCAGTTCAAGGACGCCGGACTCTCCGTCGAGGTGCTCGACGAGAAGAAGATGCGCGAACTGGGCATGGGCTCCTTCCTCGCCGTGGCCCAGGGCAGCGCCCAGCCGCCGCGCCTGGTGGTGCTGCAGTACAAGGGCGGCGCCAAGAATGCCCAGCCCTACACCCTGGTCGGCAAGGGCATCACCTTCGACACCGGCGGCATCAGCATCAAGCCCAGCGCCGGCATGGACGAGATGAAGTACGACATGTGCGGCGCCGCCAGCGTCCTGGGCACCTTCCGCGCCCTCATGGAGCTCAAGCCGGCGATCAACGTGGTGGGCCTCCTGGCCCTGGCCGAGAACATGCCCAGCGGCACCGCTACCCGTCCGGGTGACATCGTCACCAGCATGAGCGGCCAGACCATCGAGATCCTAAACACCGACGCCGAAGGCCGCCTGGTGCTGTGCGATACCCTCACCTACGCCGAGCGCTTCCAGCCCAAGGCGGTGATCGACATCGCCACCCTCACCGGCGCCTGCATCACCGCGCTGGGTTCGCTGGTCTCGGGCCTGATGGGCAACGACGACGCCCTGATCGACCAGGTCAAGCAGGCCGGCGATCGCGCCGACGACCGCGTCTGGCAACTGCCGCTGCACGACGAATACCAGGAGCAGCTGGACAGTCCCTTCGCCGACATGGCCAACATCGGCGGCCCCAAGGCCGGCACCATCACCGCGGGCTGCTTCCTGGCGCGCTACGCCAAGGCCTATCCCTGGGTGCACCTGGACGTGGCCGGTACCGCCTGGATCAGCGGCGGCAAGGACAAGGCCGCCACCGGTCGTCCGGTCCCGCTGCTGGTGCAGTACCTGCTCGACCGCACCGCCGAGGCCTAAGCACCTGCTCAAAGTCTGCTGCGCGTCGGCCAAACGGCGTTGAAAGACCTTCGGAATGCTCATTTACGTTTTGTAAACTCGAGCGCGAGTCCGATCCGCTTCCTCAGGTCTTTTCGCCTTGTTTGGCTCTAGCTCGCGAGACTTTGAACACGCGCTAACGCCTATAGAGGCCGCGACGCCCCTACGTCGCGGCCTTGCCGTTTCCCTCCCCTTCTTCGTGATCCGCCATGACCCGTGTCGACTTCTATGTTCTGCCTTCCACCGATCCCGCGGCGCGGCTGGCCTTCGCCTGTCGGCTGGTGGACAAGGCCTGGAAGCAGGGCATGCCGGTCTATGTGCATTGCGCCGACGCCGAGCAGCGCCAGCGCCTGGATGACCAGTTGTGGGCCTTCCGCCCGGACAGCTTCATTCCCCACGATCTTGCGGAAACATCCAGCGACAGCCCGGTGGTGCTCGGCCTGACCACGCCCGCCGAGCAGAGGGGTGAGCTGCTGATCAACCTCAGCCTGGCGCCGCCGCCCTGCCATGCGGGTTTCGCTCGGATCGCCGAAGTGGTCGTCGAAGCCCCCGAAGTCCGCCAAGCGATGCGCGAAGGTTTTCGCTTCTACCGCAAGCTTGGCTATGCTCTACAGGACCATCAGCTGTCACGTGTCTGATTTCATGACCAGCACCAAGCCTCCCGCGCACGTCCTGCAAGACCTCGAAGCCATCCGCCAGGTACTCGACAAGAGCCGTAACACGGTCCATCCGAGCAGCGCCGATGGTATTCCCATCCTCTCCGATGTCATCGCGCCCAGCGCCGAGCGGCTCAAGGCCATTCCGCCGCTGCTCGACCAGATCGTGCCGGACGTGATCGAAGAGGTGACGCCCAGCGCGCCCCATGAAGACCTGGCCCAGGTGCGCCTGCGCCAGGAAGCACCGGCCATCCTCCAGGAACTGCTCGACGAGCAGTTGCCACGCCTGGAAGCCGAATTGCAGCGCCGTCTCCAGCAGCGCCTGGAAGAACTGCTGCAGCGTCCCTGAGCGCGGGGCGCCAAGGCGCCCTGCCGTCGGCGGGCCGGAGTCGCTATACTCGGAGGCTTTCCTCTTCCAGCGACAAAAGCCCCCTCCATGGACAAGACCTACCAGCCGCACGCCATCGAAACCTCCTGGTACCAGACCTGGGAACGCCAGGGCCATTTCGCGCCCCAGGGGTCGGGCGAGCCCTACACCATCATGATCCCGCCGCCGAACGTGACCGGCAGCCTGCACATGGGCCATGGCTTCAACAACGCCATCATGGACGCCCTGATCCGCTTCCGCCGCATGCAGGGTCGCAACACCCTCTGGCAGCCGGGCACGGACCACGCCGGCATCGCCACCCAGATGCTGGTGGAACGCCGCATTGGCGCCGAGGGCCTGTCGCGCCATGACCTGGGCCGGGAGAAATTCCTGGAGAAGGTCTGGGAATGGAAGAACGAATCCGGGGGCAACATCAGCCGGCAGATCCGCCGCCTGGGCTCCTCAGTGGACTGGTCGCGCGAGCGCTTCACCATGGACGAGGGCCTCTCCGAGGCGGTCAAGGAAGCCTTCGTGCGCCTGCACGAGGACGGCCTGATCTATCGCGGCAAGCGCCTGGTCAACTGGGACACCAAGCTGCACACCGCCATTTCCGACCTGGAAGTGGAAAGCCATGACGAGAAGGGTCACCTCTGGCACCTGCGCTATCCGCTGGCCGATGGCGCCCGCACCGCCGAGGGCATGGACCATCTGGTGGTCGCCACCACCCGCCCCGAGACCCTGCTGGGCGACGCCGCCGTGGCCGTGCACCCGGAAGACCCGCGCTACAAGGACCTGATCGGCCAGTACGTCGAGCTGCCCCTGGTGGGCCGGCGCATCCCCATCGTCGGTGACGACTACTGCGACCCCGAATTCGGCACCGGCTGCGTCAAGATCACCCCGGCCCACGACTTCAACGACTATGAAGTCGGCAAGCGACACAACCTGCCGCTGATCAACATCTTCGATGCCGATGCGGCCGTCCTCCCCGGCGCCCAGGTGTTCAACCTGGACGGCAGCGTCAACGGCATGTTCGACGCCACCCTCCCCACCGCCTACGCCGGGCTGGACCGCTTCGAGGCGCGCAAGCGCATCGTCGCCGACCTGGAGGCCGCCGGCCGCCTGGAAAAGATCGACGACCACGCCCTCAAGGTGCCCAAGGGCGACCGCTCCGGCACCGTGATCGAGCCCTGGCTGACCGACCAGTGGTACGTCTCCACCAAGCCCCTGGCCGAGAAGGCCATCGCCGTGGTCGAGAGCGGCGAGGTGCAATTCGTGCCCAAGCAGTACGAGAACATGTACTTCAGCTGGATGCGCGACATCCAGGACTGGTGCATCAGCCGCCAGCTCTGGTGGGGCCACCGCATTCCCGCCTGGTACGACCAGGCCGGCAACGTCTACGTCGGTCGCGACGAGGCCGAGGTACGCGCCAAGCACAACCTGGGTGACATCGCCCTGCGTCAGGACGACGACGTGCTGGACACCTGGTTCAGCTCCGGCCTGTGGACCTTCTCCACCCTGGGCTGGCCCGAGCAGACCGAGGCGCTGAAGACCTTCCACCCCACCGACGTGCTGGTGACCGGCTTCGACATCATCTTCTTCTGGGTCGCCCGGATGATCATGCTGTCCACCCACCTGACCGGGCAGATCCCGTTCAAGACCGTCTACGTCCATGGCCTGGTGCGCGATGGCCAGGGCCAGAAGATGTCCAAGTCCAAGGGCAACGTGCTCGACCCGCTGGACATCGTCGACGGCATCGACCTGGACACCCTGCTGGAGAAGCGCACCAGCGGCCTGATGCAGCCCAAGCTGGCCGAGAAGATCGCCAAGCAGACCCGCGCCGAATTCCCGGACGGCATCGCCAGCTACGGCACCGATGCCCTGAGATTCACCTTCTGCTCCCTGGCCACCACCGGCCGCGACGTCAAGTTCGACATGGGTCGCGTCGAGGGCTACCGCAACTTCTGCAACAAGCTGTGGAACGCGGCGAACTTCGTCATGGAGAACGTCGAGGGCCAGGATACCGGCGTCAACGACGAACCGGTCGAGCTGTCCTCGGTGGATCGCTGGATCATCTCCCAGCTGCAGCGCACCGAGGCCGAGGTGACCCGTCAGCTCGACGCCTTCCGCTTCGACCTGGCCACCCAGGCGCTCTACGAGTTCGTCTGGGACGAGTACTGCGCCTGGTACCTGGAACTGGTCAAGCCGGTGCTGTGGGACGAGAACGCCTCCATCGAGCGTCAGCGCGGCACCCGCCGTACCCTGGCGCGGGTACTGGAAGTGGTGCTGCGCCTGGCGCATCCCTTCATGCCCTTCATCACCGAGGAAATCTGGCAGCGCCTCAAGGCGCCGGCCGGTGTCCAGGGCGAGACCCTGATGCTGCAACCCTGGCCGGTGGCCAACGAGGCGCGCATCGATGCCGCCGCCGAAGGCGACATCGAGTGGGTCAAGGCGCTGATGCTGGGCGTACGGCAGATCCGTGGCGAGATGAAGATCTCCATGGCCAAGCGCATCGACATCATCGTCGCCAATGCCAGTGCCGAGGACCAGCGCCGCCTGGCCGACTTCGAGCCGCTGCTGAACAAGCTGGCCAAGCTGGAATCGGTCCGCGTCCTGGCCGCCGGCGAGGAAGCGCCGATGTCAGCCACCACCCTGGTGGGCGAGATGGAAGTGCTGGTGCCCATGGCCGGCCTGATCGACAAGGACGCGGAGCTTACGCGCCTGGACAAGGAGATCGGCCGCCTGGAAGGCGAGGTCAAGCGCGTCGGCGGCAAGCTGGCCAATGAAGGCTTCGTCGCCAAGGCCCCAGCCGAGGTGCTGGAGAAGGAGCGCGCCAAACTGGCCGAGGCCGAACAGGCCCTGGCCAAGCTGGTGGACCAGCGGCAGCGCATCGCGACGCTGTAACGCAAACGCCGCAGTCGGATACGACTGCGGCGTTTTCTCTTATGCAGGTCGGTCAGCCGTCACCCCACTGCCTGGGAAGCCGACAACGAGGTAGCGAGTTGGAAGCCCTCGCCGATCCATGCCAGACTGACTCGAATCTCCTCTGCCGAGGTCAGGACCTTGGAACGCGACGTCATTCTGGCCAAGCTTCGCCTCAGCAAGCCCTATCTGGCCGCGCGCTACGGGCTGGTTTCACTCGCCCTGTTCGGCTCGGCTTCGCGAGGAATGGCCAGAGCCGACAGTGACATCGACATCCTGGTCGACTTCGACGGACCGGCCACCTCAGAGCGTTACTTCGGCGTGCAGTTCCACCTCGAAGATCAGCTGGGGCACCCCGTCGATCTGGTTACTGAAAAAGCGCTACGCGGCGAGTTACGTCCGCTCGTGGAGCGAGATGCCATCCATGTCTGAGGAGCGCCTCTGGACTTTCTATATAGAGGACATGATCGACTTCACTAAGAAGGCCATTACCTATTGCGCGGGATTGAGCAGGACTACCTTCGTGGCCAATACCCTGGTCTATGATGCGACGCTGCGCAATCTCGAGTTGATCGGCGAGGCGGCGACACGCATCCCAGCGGTAGTGCGTGAGAATTACCCAGACATTCCCTGGCGCCAGGTCATAGCGACGCGCAATCGACTGATCCATGGTTACCTGGGTATCGACGACGACATCCTCTGGAGCATCATCCGGGACGATCTGCCCGGGCTGCTGGATCAGCTTCGCGCCGTGAGAGACGCTAACTGAGGGTGCCTTGAGCCGGACGGAAGACACGCTTTCCACACGAGTCTCGGATCCTCTTCCAACTGTTTTGAAATCAACGCTTAGCGCTCATCAGGATCAATGACATGGACGTGAGCAAGACCAAGACCAGCTTCTATCGCCGCCTCTATGTGGCCTGGCTGGTGTCCAGCGGCACCGCCACCAGCGTGCCGGCGTTGATGGCCGCTACCGGGATGCCAAGGCGCACGGCCCAGGACACCCTGCTGGCGCTGGCCGATCTGGATATCGACTGTCAGTTCGTGCAGGGCGACGGCGCGCGCAACAACGCCGGCGGCTACGAGATCCGCGACTGGGGCGCGGTGGATCCGCGCTGGGTCGAGCGGGAGTTGCCGCGAATCAAGACGGTTCTGGGTTATCCCTGAACCCTAGAAATCCAGCACCTGCACCACGTCATAGGCCGGCGTCTCATAGGGATGCGCCCCCTTGAGCGCCGCCACGGCCTGGCGGGCGACTTGCTCGTCGGCCAGTACCAGTTCCACCCGCCATTCGACGACCTGTTCGAGACTGCCGTGCTCGCCCAGGTGCGGCTGGCTGCCTGGCAGTGGACGGAACTGGCCGAGGCCCTGGACCTGCCAGCAGCAGCTGTCGTACAGGCCGATGCGGCCAGCGCCCACGGCGAAGATCGCCTGCTTGACGGCTTCCAGGTGGGAGTCGGGGACATAGAAGCAGAGTTTGAGCATGGTGACGCTCTCCGGCTGGGCGACCCTCACCCCAGCCCTCTCCCTGAGGGAGAGGGGGTAAGAGCGCAGCGGCGGATGCCGGGTGGCTCGCCGTCGGTTTGGAAGAGAGCCTATGAGCCAGGCTCACCCGACCGCAGGTCGAGCAAGCCTGGCCAGACGCCGAACCCTCAGTCGACCCAGACCCGCGCATTGCGGAACAGGCGCATCCAGCCGCCGTCCTCGCCCTGCCAGTCGGCGGGAATCCAGGAGTTCTGCACGGCACGGAAGCAGCGCTCAGGGTGCGGCATCATCAGCAGGACGCGACCGTCCTGGCTGGACAGCCCGGTGATGCCCAGCGGCGAGCCGTTGGGGTTGGCCGGATAGGTCTCGGTGACCTTGCTGTGGCCATCGACATAGCGCAGCGCCACGGTGCCGGAGACGTCAGCGGCGACCAGCGCCTGCTGGTTCGGATACTCGGCGAAGCCTTCGCCATGGGCGATGGCGATGGGCAGCCGCGACCCGGCCATGCCGGCGAGGAACAGCGAAGGGGAATCCTGCACCTGGACCATGGCCACCCGCGCCTCGAACTGCTCGGAGCGGTTGCGCACGAAGCGCGGCCAGAATTCGCTGCCGGGCACCAGCTCGCGCAGGTTGGCGACCATCTGGCAGCCATTGCACACGCCCAGGGTGAAGGTGTCGGTGCGCTCGAAGAACTGCTGGAAGCCGTCACGGGCACGGGCATTGAACAGGATGGACTTGGCCCAGCCACCGCCGGCGCCGAGGACGTCGCCATAGGAGAAGCCGCCACAGGCGACCACGCCCTTGAAGTCCGCCAGGTCGATGCGACCGGCGAGGATGTCGCTCATGTGCACGTCGATGGCGGCGAAGCCTGCGCGATCGAAGGCCGCGCCCATCTCCACCTGACCGTTGACGCCCTGCTCGCGCAGGATGGCGACCTGCGGCCGCACGCCCTTCTTGATGTAGGGGGCGCAGATGTCTTCGTTGGGGTCGTAGGCCAGCTTGGCCGACAGACCCGGATGATCCTCTTCCAGCAGGGCATCGAATTCCTGCTGGGCGCACTCGGCGTTGTCGCGCAGGCGCTGGATCTGGAAGCTGGTCTCGCTCCAGACGCGCTGCAGCATGCGCCGCTCGGCCCGGTAGAGGTGCTCGTCGTGGTAGTGGATGTTGATCTCGTAGCCGTTGACCGGGTTGCCGATCACCGCCACGCAGTCTTCCAGACCGGCCGCGCTGAACTGGGCCAGCACCTCGTGGGTGAAGTCCTGGGGCACCTGGATGACGGCACCCAGTTCTTCGGCGAACAGCGCGCGGGTCAGCTCGTCACGGTCGGCGGCCAGGGCGTCCAGGCGCAGGGCCAGGCCGCAGTGACCGGCGAAGGCCATTTCCACCACCGTGGTGATGAGGCCACCGTCGGAACGGTCGTGGTAGGCCAGCAGCAGGCCGTCCTGATTGAGACCCTGGATCACCGCGAAGAAGGCCTTGAGGTCTTCGGCTTCGTCGACGTCGGGGGCCTGCTGGCCGAGCTTGCCATGGGTCTGGGCGAGGATGGAGCCGCCCAGGCGATTCTGGCCGCGACCCAGATCGATGAGGATCAGGTCGGTCTGGCCCTTGTCCAGGCGCAGCTGGGGGGTCAGGGTGCGACGGATGTCCTGCACCGGGGCGAAGCCGGTGATCACCAGCGACAGCGGCGCGGTGACGCTCTTGTCTTCGCCACCGTCCTGCCAGCGGGTCTTCATGGACATGGAGTCCTTGCCGACCGGGATGGTGATGCCCAGCTGCGGGCACAGCTCCATGCCCACCGCCTTGACGGTTTCATAGAGACGCGCGTCTTCGCCGGGGTGGCCAGCAGCGGCCATCCAGTTGGCGGACAGCTTGATGTCGCCGAGCTTCTCGATGCGCGCGGCGGCCAGGTTGGTGATGGTCTCGCCGATGGCCATGCGGCCGGAAGCAGGCGCGTCGAGCAGCGCCAGCGGGGTGCGCTCGCCCATGGCCATGGCTTCGCCGGTGTGGACGTCGAAGCTGGTGGCGGTCACGGCGCAGTCGGCCACCGGCACCTGCCAGGGGCCGACCATCTGGTCGCGGGCGACCAGGCCGGTGATGGTGCGGTCGCCGATGGTGATCAGGAAGCTCTTGCTGGCCACGGCCGGGTGGCGCAGGACGCGCTCCACCGACTCGGTCAGGTCCAGGCCGGCGCCGTCGAAGGCGTCGCCCAGTTCGGCTTCCCGGGTGGCGCTGCGGTGCATGCGCGGCGGCTTGCCGAGCAGGACGTCCAGCGGCATGTCCACGGCGTTGTTGCCGAAGTGGCTGTCGGCCACGGTCAGCTGGCGCTCCTCGGTGGCTTCGCCGACCACGGCGAAGGGGCAACGCTCGCGTTCGCAGATGGCCTTGAAGGTCTCGAAGTTCTCGGCGTCCACGGAGAGCACGTAGCGCTCCTGGGACTCGTTGCACCAGATCTCCAGCGGACTCATGCCCGGCTCGTCGTTG
>Ga0105251_10004058_pt1 | contig 10298 bp, 13 predicted proteins | sample KBSS64metaG_FD_80424 | JGI IMG/M metagenome (GOLD analysis project Ga0105251, IMG submission 80424) | Switchgrass rhizosphere microbial communities from Kellogg Biological Station, Michigan, USA - KBS S6-4 metaG | ecosystem: Host-associated > Plants > Roots > Rhizosphere > Soil | place... | reverse complement strand
GCAGCGAACCCTGCCCGGAGCCGTCAAACGTGTTCACCACGCCGCCGCCGGTCAGGTCCGGCTCGGCGGCAGCTTTATCGGGCTTGCCCGCTTTGTTCACCGCATGACCGGACACGCCACGGTTGGCAAGGTACAGGCCGCCGATGATTACGGCAGCAGCGGCCAGAATGATGGCAAACAGCCGGCGCTGCTTGCTGCGGACCAGGCTGTTAAGGTTCATCCGGGCCTCCTCGGGTGCGGAACACAGTGATCACCGATACCTTCGCACCCGGCTCCAGCACGTCCAGCTGTGGATGAAAAGCGACGGCCATTACGCCCGGACTCCAGAAGTAGCGCTCACTCAGGCGGATGCGCTGCGAAGAGAGGCTGGTTAAGTCGGTGCGCACGATGCGGACCCGGTCGCCCTGCCACGCGGTCACCGGACGCAGGGTAAAGGCGCTTTTCACCGATTCGCTGACCGGCACGTCGGTATTTTTGCTGAACACATAGCCAGCAGGCTTGCGGTTGGTGATAAAGCGCCCGACCAGGCCGCTGATGAGCGCGCTGTAGGTGTCCTGCTTCTGCTCGTACTCCCGCGCCTCCTCCGTACCCTGTACCTCGCGGTTATCCACCGTCAGGCTCAGCCCCGCCCTTTTGCCAGGCGTGGCCTGCACAGAGAAGGCAAAGCCTGACTCTGTCTGAACGAACATGGTGAACGGCTTATCGGTTACGGTAGAAAATACAATTGCGCCTTCCGGCGTAGGTGATTTGGCGCTCAGCACCCCCTGCGCCGCCTGTACGCTCAGAATACGGTCGTCATTTACGCGCAGGTAGTTTGGGTTAGTGTTGCTTACTGCCGCGTTTACGCGGGCGCCAGGGTTAAGCGTCAGCTGTTCGGCGCGGGCACCGAAGGCGGTAAGCAACGCCACGGCGCTGATTAACAGGGATTTACGCATCAGGAACCTCCAGGAAAGCGCTCCAGCAGAGACGGTTGTTTCGGGTATCAGTGCGCAGGCGGTAGTGCTTCTTCACCGGTTCCGCGTCATGCAGTCCGTAACTCAGCTGCAGATCGCCGATGACGTCCACGATGCCCTTATCTGGCCAGACGCTGACATCCTTCGGATAGAACACCGAGCCGCCGCTGTTTCCCTTCACGCGTGAGGCTTCGTCTGCCAGCACGCCTTTCAGGGACTTCTCTGCGCCGTCGCAGGCACCGGCCAGCAGCATTTCGTGGCTGGCGTCTGCGTTACTGTCGGAAATGTTGAGGCGCAGGTTCAGCCACGCCAGCGCCATCAGGCGCAGGTAGCGGGCGTCGCCGCGCTCGCCGGTAAAGCTGAACGGCGTGTCCGCGCCGTAGGGAATAACAATGGTCTGTCGGTTGTTAACGAGCTGATTCATGAGCGCCCGGTTATCGCCGTAAATGCGCCAGCAGAGCGCCAGCGCGAGGATCGTGATAACGAGCAGCACCAGAATAGCCACGGCCATATTGCGGTTTCCCGCCGAACGCAGCTTTAATTCCATGTTGTCTCCGGAGGGGGGTCAGGCGACCCAGTGCCGTTTGTAGCTGTCAGGCAGGATGCTGATAAAGAAGCGCATCACTGATGTAGGCAGGCACCAGTACGCCAGGTTGAGAAGATACTGAGAACCGCGGCCTTTCTTGAGATGACGAATTCCAACCACGGCGGCTAATAGCGTGGGGCCGAAAATCCACATGTTGAGGAAGATTGCGAGCAGTGCCAGTGGCACGTACAGGCAGAACTCATCAGGTGGCAGCCCCACGAACCGCTTTTGCTCGGAAAACGTAGCCGCAAAGGTATACCGGTCACGTTTATCCATTAGCGCGCGTTAAGACGGGATGATGCCGAAGGCAACGTTGATAAACACCATGACCGCGGCGATACCGCCAAACATGGCCAGGTTCTTGGTTTTCACATAGGTAAACACGGCAGCGATGATTTCGAGGATGTACAGAATCCACACCACTGTACTACCAGATCCGAACGTATCGTTAATGGTAGTTTTCCCGTTTGCGAAAAGGTCTTCCGCGTGCGCTGGCATAGCAGCAGCAGCCAGGATCGCCATTCCGGTGAACAGAGCTGGTTTGTTTGCTTTGTTCCACGCTACCGCCCCTGCCTTGCGGCAGTAATTTACACACGAAGAGAGAGTGCCCTTCATAGGATATTTCCTCAGTTAGGGTTATAATGATCAGTTGGTTGAACTATCTTTTGTCACTACCTGTATTGCCTTAAGTCAAATTCCTGTTTTGCCGGTTACGCCTCCTTTACACATCAACGGTATTGCAACAGATGCTTACGTTTTCCTGTCTGGTTGACGTTTTTTTACGCTTCTGGATCACATACTTCAATTTAAGTTATTGATCTTACTGATCAATTTCACTTATCGTCATAGCCAGCAATTTTACTTAAGTCCATAACTGGTTGAACGGAAATGAAAAATCATGGCTGACGCTGCCGACTTAATTGTTCGAGTCGCCGAACCGGCGGGTTTTGCGGCGAAAGTTTTTAGGAAAAATGATGAGGCAGCCTTATGTAAGCTGCTTGAAGAAGCAATTTTTCGTTACAAACGTGACCCGGGCTGGTTTGAGGTGATGACGGCAGAAGGCCGTTTTTATGCCTGCCAGCTGGTGACTATTCCCCTGCTCGCCTTTATTTCAAAACGCGTTCCCGGCAGTCAGCTGCGGACTGCAGCAAAAAAAGCACTCGCCTACATAAGAGAGCATTATGATGTGTGCGATCCAGACACCTGGATAATGATAAATGCCGATTTCTTCACTCCCCTTCCCCGCCCCGGCGTCAACCTCTGGCAGGCTCGAAAATTAAAGAACAGTCTGGATAAGACGATATTTATTGAGCCGGAAACGGGCATTAGCACGGAGAAAAAGAGTTCCCCGTCAGTTTTAAAAAAATGTGATAAACAGGCCACAGCAAATACGGTTTCCGCTGCAGGAAAAAGAAAGAACAGTCCCGACTCAGAAAAAGTAATGGAGCGCGTCATGCTGGGCTGGCGCGTAAAGGATATATGCGAAGAACAGCATTGCTCTGAAGCCTACGTCTACAAACTTATAAAGAAGCTGAAGGGAAAATCAGCAATGGATTATCGCTGGAAGCAGTGGGAACTGATTGCAGCAATGTATCATGCTGAACCGAAGATGACGGTTGAGCAAATTGAAAAGGCATGCGGTGTATCGCGAGCAGTGATTTACCATGCAGTCAGAAAAATAGCCGAACGGGACGGAAAAGAAGTCGCACCGAGGGAAAGAGAGAGAAAACTTTCACCGGACGATGTTGAATTAATAAAGAAGAAATTAGCAGATGGAATCCTGAGAAAAGATATCTGCAACGATTACGGCATTACCCTTGATACGCTGATTAAATACATTGGTACGCGTGAAGATCACAAGGTTATTCCCGGTGAATTAAAAGACTATGCGGTTCGCCTGCGCGTGCAGGGTAAAACCCTTCAGCAGACAGCCGATATTCTTGGGGTGACTGTAGCGACAGTAAAAAAAGCATGGAACAAAGTGAAAAACTCCCCTCAGATTAAAGAAAATCGCGTCAAGTATGATAACCGCAACGTGTTGTCTAAGCGCGACCGCGATCAGGCCGTAAATGCAGTTCTGCGGGATGGACATACCCGAAAGCAGATTTACACGCAGTATGGAATTAATGCACTGACGCTGCGTCGTTATATACGTGATGCGCTGAAGAGAGAGGCCGATGCATTGAGGGAAGATGACAAAGAAACGGATTGACAAGGTAAGCCATAAATAAAAAGCCTGATGAACATGTGCAGACATCAGGCTTTTATTAATTATTTAAAGTATTCCTGCAGCTTACCTGCTACACGTTCATTAACAGCTTTCACCCACTCTGGATCAAGAACCATTTCGTTTTTAATGACCCTGGCGGGATCAACGGTCTCCTTCTGAATGCCAAAAATAGCGTCAGTGATAAAACCACTCACCAGTACGTTCTTGGCGATAAACTCCAGTTTCTGGTCAAGCGTCTTTTCTGAAGCATCCTTGTTTATTTTATTTTCATAAACACGAAGTCCAAGCTTAAACATTTCCATCACGAACGCTGACCGGTTCGCCGTATCGCGTGACTCGCCGTCTTCAAGCTTTTTCTCAACGTGGGCATCAATCTTTTCCAGCAGGGAGAAAGGGATGGTAAGATTAACCCGGTTACGTTTACCTGAATTGTCTTCACTCATATTTTTTCTCTCACTAAGTTTTATTACTACTATGAAATCGCACATCGGACCAGTTAGATTTTCTGACATACTGCAGATTTTTTCTGGTAACCATCAGGTAACCATACCCCGAAAACCAAGTAACCATATGGAAACCAATAAACCTAAAAATATTGTAACTTATTGATTAAATGAGAACAAACCATTTAGTTACCGATTTATAACCTTATGGATTCCATATGGTTACCAGATGGTAAGAGAAGCACAGCCTAAATTTTCTACAATTTATAGCTAACTCACTGTTTCTAATGAATTTAATCAGCAAAAATAAATTTGCGAGTGGTGTGTAAAATCCTAACTCTTATGATATTATTGAGCCTGACATCTCCTCCGAACTTTTCAAATCAGGAGCCGCAATGCGTTTATTAATCCACACTGCTGCCCTGCTGGCGACAGGCATTTTCTCCGCCAGCGTGAATGCGGACTGTTTTATTAAAGCTGGCGAATGGTATTCCATCGATCCGGACTATCTGCGCGCTATCGCCTGGCAGGAGTCACGCTATAATCCGGCGGCTGTAAATACCAACCGGACGAAAGATGGAAAACCCGGCAGCAGTGATTACGGACTTATGCAGATTAATTCGGTTACAATGCGCCGCTTACAAAAAGAGTACCCGGGCCTCAGCAAAGAAAAGCTGCTCAGCGAGCCGTGTCTGAATATTTATATTGGTGCCATGCTGCTGCGTCTTAATTTCAACCAGTACGGCACAACGTGGCTGGCGGTGGGTATGTACAACGCGGGAATGAAAAACCTGCCGGTGACCGTAACGAACCGCTATAACTATGCGATGCTGATTGATAAACATTACAAGGCCATCAAGGCAGGTACAATTCCGCGCAAGGCATTCAGCGGCTGAACGGTTTTTGATACAGACGAAGCGCGCAACCCAGCCTTATCTTTCTGCTCAGAATTATTTTAAAGACAGCAACAAAGCCCGCGCGCAGAATTACCCGCCCCGGCTCAATGCCGGGAACGGGTAACTGGAGTAACTTCACTTTTTTCTTTCGTGCAGCCTGCTCCCTACATCGCACTGGTTTTATATTTATTCGTCTCCGGCTCAATGCCGGCGGCGGATAAAAGGCGAAAAAAAGGGAACCTTCTGGCTCCCCGATGACTGTTACTTTATTCCCTCAAGCGTTCTGTTTATCTCACCCTGCACACCCTGATTATGCCAGAAGTAATCTCGCCCCACCCTGTAAAGATCGCCGCTATTAAAGCGCGCCAGCGTTATTTCCTCACCCTCCAGGCTGCCACCATATTTTTTAGCGATCATGTTCACCGCCTTTTCCTTCATCCCGTCCGAATAATCCCGGTCAGTAAAAACATATCCCACTCCCCCATAAATACGGTTAAAGGGAGACGCACAGGAAACGGACATATCCTGCATGCCATCAAAATAGCTGTCTTTGTACTTATTCGTTACGGCTTTTACTTCTTCCTCTGTAGGCCCGTCCATCCAGTTAACGCTTACGCTGTCATAGCTGCGCTTACGAACCGAGAATTTAACGCCCGGAAATATGGCTTTCAGCTCCTTACGGATATTCGATGTCACCTGCACAGCGCCGTTTTTTTCCTGCGAGAGCGCGGCATATTCCGGTGCCGTTTTTAAACGCTCGCACTCAGCTGCATAAAGTCGCGCGGCCTCCTCTTTTTCCTGCTGCTCGCGGCGTTCTTCTGACTCGGCATGTTTTACAATGCGCGCCGTCTCTTCCCCGCTTTTTATTTCCGGGAATATGCTCCACTGTTTGCCGTGCAGGATACTTTCCGGCAGCCCGCGTGATATTCCGCCACTCTCAAACGCAATATCAAACGTGGCATTTCCGCCATAAGATACGCATCCTGAAAGCGACCCGACTGATGCCGGTTTCTGCTCACCATGAATTGCGAACACGACGCCCCGCCCGCGATTGTAAAGAACCGTACTGACAACCTGACCGATGATCACTGCCTGCGCATTGTGCATTTTCATTTCAGTTTTCCTTAAATCAGTTGAGACGAAAAAGCGGCCCGCCCTTACAGGCCGCGCAACGATTTCAGAACGGGATATCGTTCAGAGTGGTATCACCGGCACCGGCAGTTACCTGATTTTTTGCCATCGGGTTGAGAGCGTTCTCCAGCGAGATGATCCCGCTCGCGACGTCGCTTGCCCGGTAATAATCCAGTCCCGCATCACACGCTGCGTGAAAACGGTCAAAAAACGCTTTCGCCTCTTCTGCCATAACCGATGATGCGCGACGTATATATTCCCGACGGGTTTCCTGCCATGAAGCTGATCGGTAAAAAATCTGACCACGGCTTGCAATGATGTATCGCTCGGCGGCGTTTTCGCCCAGGTCGTACAGCGCCGTCATGCCCCGGACTGAACTCGCCAGACACGGCAACGAGGTATGTCCGGCATCCATCAGCGCTATGACATCTGTTTCATCGAATAGCAGCACGTCCGCTCCATAGCTGCCGTTTCGCGCTTGATAGTGCTTTCCTGCAGTGGGCGTGACCTTTTCGCCGTTTTCGCCTGTGACGTGCCAGCGCGTGCGCAGATCCTTCGCGATGACGCAGATTTTTCGGCCCTTAACCCATGTTTTGGAAGATTCTGAAGCGGCGGTGTTGACGTTTTGTGTGTGCATGCTGGTTCTCCTGTCAGGTGGTTAATTCATGTTTCGGTTAGTTCCTCGCGGCAAAGGGCTGAGAAGCAACGGCAGGCAGCAGATACAAGGGCGCCGCAGGCGTGCATTTCACCCTTGTATCTGATGAATGACGGTGCTTTGATTCGCCCGTCGCGTGGAACCGGCCGGAACATAACCACCGTGCCGGAAATGAGCATGCACACACCCGACCGCAACGCGGGCGTCCTCAGCGGCCACGGATTTTTTGTGGCCAGTGAACGCGCGGGCGTACGCCCGCTGCAGGGGTTGACCTGGCCGTTGCCATCAGACCCCAGCCGTCAGGCCCGGAACGCTTCGCGGTCCGGCGGAGCTTACCGGCTTTGCCGGTTAGCGCAGTAGGGCTGACGACCCGGCAACGCCGGGGAGCCGGAGGTGGCCATCATGATGTTCATGACGTTGACCTTCAGTGAAATGAAGCCGGAGAAGCAGATGCAGCCACGCCTCAGAACAGACAGCTGCAGGAAGCAGAGAGAGAAGACGGAGAGACAGCGTCCCGGAGAGAGAAAGCGCAGGCGAAGGGAGATGGCCGGTGCGTCAGCACCGGGTTTACCCGGCCCGCAGGGCCGCCCGCTTTTAACGACGCCGACGCTGCTGCAGGGCCATTATCAGCCCCGCCCCAAAATGTGTTATTCCCCTTCAAGTTCTGCCTGATAGTGCATTTCAGCCATGCAGACCATCTCCATAAATGTCGTTTCCTTGCCCGTGATCCCTTACTGCTCACACAGGTGCATAAGGTTGGCTATGAGGTCCTGAACTGTTGTTATTGCATCGTCACCGCACCCGTCCAGCCCTGTGCGCCGGGCAAATACCCACAGCGCCTCGGCCGCAACCGTTGCCCGGTCTGTATTGCCCCAGATAAGCGCCGGTCTTTCTGTTCCTTCAGCCGTAGCGGCAATTTTTTCGATAACGTCCATTCGCACCGGATCGCGTGTCCCGGTTAGCACAGCGTTTCCTGACAGGTTATCCGGTGATAAAGTTTGTTTTGCAGACACGTTGGTTCCCTCTCTGTTATCAATGTTTCTCTGATGTCCCGGCTTCGTCGTAGATTTCAGGATCGGATCAGGCAGGATTCACGCCCTGCCTTTATTCTTTCCTGAATCAGACAAGCCCTCTTTCCGCCATTGATACAGCATCATTTCCTGCCACGACGATGTGATCGATTATCCGCACCGCTATCAGCTCAAGCGCTTTTTTCAGTCGTGCTGTTATTTGTACGTCTGCTCGTGATGGTTCATTGCTGAATGAGGGGTGGTTATGACTCACAATTACCGCTGCTGCGTTATGAAGTAATGCCGCGCGAGCCACTTCCCGTGGTTGGATCTCAATTGATGCAATGCCGCCCATAAACAGCTCTTCATAAGCTATCAGCTGATGCTGATTATTCAGAAACGCCACGGCAAACACTTCCCTTTCGCGCCCGGCCAGTTTTGCACGAAAAAATTCGGCTGATTCTTCTGCTGAGGTAAATACCGTGCCGGTTGGATAACGAAAATCTATTGCCCGCTCAGCCTCTGTAAGGATCTGGCTTACGCTTGCCATAACATAATTACCCTGTGTGTCACGCACGTGCAGACTGCTGAAATAACTCACGTTGCCACCTGCTATTTCCAGTGATGATTCTTTAGATTCTGAAGCCGTGGTGTTGACGTTCTGCTGTGACATGTTGTTTCTCCCGTTCAGGTTTAAGTGATGTTTCTCTGAGTTCCTCGCCGTGAGGGCAGAACGGGCGACCGGGCATCAGGCTGAACGCAGGGGAAAACGGCAAAGCCGCAGCCCGAAGGGACCGGGTGCAGCCGTTTAGCTCGCGACCCTTGCGTGAAGACGCCCGGGTGCCAGGTTTCTGCACGGCGAAGGGATTCAGGGAACAAAACAGAGTGCGGGTGATGAACAGGGCACAGCCCCGGAACGGCACAACACGGTGCCGGTCCGGTCCTCAGCGGCCACGGCCATTCGTGGCCAGTGAATGCGCGGGCGCACGCCCGCTGCAGGGGGTGACCCGGCCGTTGCCATCAGACCCCAGCCGTCAGGCCCGAAACCCGGAGGGATTCGGCGGAGATTACCGGCTCAGCCGGTTAGCGGAGTGGGGCTGACGACCCGGCAACGCCGGGGAGCCGGAGGGGGCTATCATGATGTAGATGTTAATGTCTGCTTTGTGCTGTGAGTTCAATCGATGGATCCGACACACTAAATTAATTAGCAGTAAGTAGGTCAAATACGGGGAATACGGGGAATACGGGCCGTAATAACTTAAGTAGATGGTGAGAAGGGGCACTGGGATTTTAGACTATGGAAAAAAAGATTTACTTGAATAGTTCCCTCATTAATGAGGGAATCATAGAATATGTGGCTGTTGTAAAAATAATTCTTCTTACTCGACTTTACCCGATTAGTTTCAGGTCGGCTTTCCGATGCCGCTTTTGCTCGTCATAGTAATTCTCGTGCGTTCCCAGGCTCAAGAGATAGATCTCCAGTTTTTGGTCCAGCCAAGTGTAGCCGAGCAGGTATTGCTGCTTCCCCATATAAAACTTATGCACCAACAGATAGCTAAGATCGCCCTTCTTGCGCTCTCCTATCTCCGGATTTGCGATGATGCGGTCAATCTCTTCATCAACATTGTCCTGTTCCGCTTTTTTCAGGCGGTTAAAGGCCTTCTCAAAACGACTTGACTGGTAAACATCAATTTCCTGACCTGTCTTTTCTGCGCACATATTTCTTCATTCTCCCGTTATCCATTTCTGATTTCGCCAGCAGGATTTCGTTGATGAAGGAAAACGGCAGATCAGGGTTGTCCTCAGCAATGCGACCAATCTTAGCCCAGTGCTCAATCTGTTTGGGCACGCTACGACTCATTGCGTCTGCGTGTGTTTTCACTTCTTCAACAAAATCATCATCTAAGCGGATGCTTGTTGCCATTTTAAACCTCATGATGTAGTCACCCATGCCAGTTAGGTATTGGGGTGGTTTCAATCGATACGTCAGTATTTGACGCACTACAGACAAGATTATGCGACAATTTGTCGCGCAATGCAACCTAGTGACGCTTAAAACTTACTAATCGGATGTGTCCTTTTTCGCTAATAGCGGAATGTGAGCAATCTGATGAGGCTAAACCGGACGTTGCCATCAGACCCCAGCCGTCAGGCCAGAAACCCGGAGGGATTCGGCGGAGCTTACCGGCGCAGCCGGTTAGCGCAGTAGGGCTGACGAGCCGGCAACGCCGGGGAGCCGGAGGGGGCCATCAGGCTTTTCATTCCGTTGACCTTCAGGGACAGAAAGCAGGAGAAGCAGCTGCACCACAGCAGCAGGAAGCAGAGAGAGAAGACGGAGAGACAGCGTCCCGGAGAGAGAAAGCGCAGGCGAAGGGAGGGAGACGGTACGTCAGT
>Ga0105251_10004057_pt1 | contig 10301 bp, 4 predicted proteins | sample KBSS64metaG_FD_80424 | JGI IMG/M metagenome (GOLD analysis project Ga0105251, IMG submission 80424) | Switchgrass rhizosphere microbial communities from Kellogg Biological Station, Michigan, USA - KBS S6-4 metaG | ecosystem: Host-associated > Plants > Roots > Rhizosphere > Soil | place... | reverse complement strand
TGTGGAGCGCAGCGAAGCGCGCAAAGCGGCCAAGGCCTTGAAGCTGGAGACACAGCAATGAGTGTGAACGTATTCCTGCCGAGCTTGCTGGTACTGGCGCTGAGCGCCTGTGCCGTAGGCCCGGACTACAAAACCCAGACCCCGGAGGCGGCCAATATCACGGCCGCTGCCGACGCCAAAAAGTATGACCACGCCAAGTTCGAAGGCATTTGGTGGCAGCAGTTCGAAGACCCGACCCTCAACCAGTTGGTGACCCAATCGCTGCAAGGCAACCGTGATTTGCGCGTCGCTTTTGCCCGCCTGCGGGCGGCCCGAGCGATCCGCGATGACGCCAGCAATGACGCGATGCCGACCATCACCAGCCGCGCCAGCAGTGACCTGGCCAAGGGTCAAATCCCGGGCCAGACCACCAAGCGTGTCAACAGTGAGCGTTACGACCTCGGCCTGGACATGGCCTGGGAACTCGACCTGTTCGGTCGCATCCAGCGCAACCTGGAAGCCACCGACGCCGACCAGCAGGCCGCCGAAGCTGACTTGTACCAGCTGCAAGTCACCATGATCGCCGAACTGGTGGATGCCTACGGCCAACTGCGTGGCGCGCAACTGCGTGAACGCATTGCCTTGGACAACCTGAAGAACCAGCAGGAATCGCGCGCCATCACCGTCAGCCTGCGCGATGCCGGTGTGGGCGACCAGCTCGACGTGGAGCGTGCCGACGCCCGCCTCGCAGCGGTTGAGGCCAGCGTGCCGCAACTGCAGGCCGAACAAGTGCGCGAGCGTAACCGCATCGCTACCCTCCTCGGCCAGCGTCCCGACAAATTGACAGTTGACCTGAGCCCGAAAGACCTGCCGGCGATTGCCAAGGCCTTGCCGATTGGCGATCCGGGGCAACTGCTGCAACGTCGTCCGGACATCCTCAGCGCCGAACGCAAACTGGCCGCCGCCACTGCGCGTATCGGCGTGGCCAAGGCCGACCTGTTCCCACGGGTCAGCCTCAGCGGCTTCCTCGGTTTTACCGCCGGGCGCGGTTCCCAGATCGGCTCGTCCGCCGCCAATGCCTGGGCCCTCGGCCCGAGCATCACCTGGGCCGCCTTCGACCTGGGCAGCGTGCGCGCCCGTTTGCGCGGCGCCGATGCCGAAGCAGATGGCGCCCTGGCGACCTACGAGCAGCAAGTGCTGCTGGCCCTGGAAGAGTCCGAGAACGCCTTCAGCGACTACGGCAAGCGTCAGCAACGCCTGGTTTCGCTGATCCGCCAAAGCGAATCCAGCCGCGCCGCCGCCGACCTGGCTGCGATCCGCTACCGCGAGGGCACCGTGGACTTCCTGGTGCTGCTGGACGCGCAACGCGAGCGCCTGGCCGCCGAAGATTCCCAGGCCCAGGCCGAAGTGGACCTGTATCGCGGCATCGTCGCGATCTACAAGGCCCTGGGGGGTGGCTGGCAGCCGGACACGGTGGTCGCCAGCGCCAAGTGAGGTAAAGAGCTCCTTTGGTTGGTCGCATCCAGCCAATTTTTTGCCCCGTGGTCCATTCGGTCACGGGGCTTTTTTTGGCCTGGGCAGCAGTGAAGGGCTGTATCAGATTCTCGGGTTCAGAATGCTTTCCCCCTCAGGTGTCAATGCCTTGAAGAACGGTCCGTCCGCTTTGATTTGTGCCAATGCATACAACGCACGCGCGAGCCTGCCATTGCCGTCGCCATAGGGGTGAAATCGGACCGCTGCCGCGAACAGGCCGTCTGCCAGAAGCCACTTGCCGTCTTGTGCGCTTTGAGCAAGTTCAGGCAATAGCTTCACGAACCCCGCGTGCCCGATCTCCGACGCCATATACACAGGGTCGCTGCTGGAGCGGAAGTCACGATAAGGCTCACCCGGCCCGGGTTTGTAGACCCGTGCATGAATCTCATCAATCGTGTGAATGTCAGTCAGGTCGGCGTCTCGGTTACGCCACAACACGCCCAGCACCTCGTCCGCCGTTAGACCATCGGAGCGACTCGTATCGACAATCCACTCCGCCGCCTTTTCGTAGGGATTACCCAGTTTGAGCTCGCGAGGGACCACCGGGGTGCTGTCCAGCAGGGATCTCATTGCGGCGTTGGTTGCCTCCAAGCGGGCACGGTCCTGTGCCAGGCGACGCAAACCATGGCCTACCTCGCTCTGTAACGCGCCCCAGGCAAAGCGCTGGCGCGGGACGCCAAGACCGTCCAGCGTCAAGTTGTTACGAATGGATTGAACAACGGTGGCTTTATCGGTGGAACCCATCAGCGCCCGGGCGTCATCACTTAGCAACAGTCGGTTTACCAGATAGTCGATCTTGTCCTTGTCCGACAGTGAACCCCAGTTTTTCGGACCCAATAACTGAAATCCTGGATTATCAATAGCAAGGGGGGCCGGTGCAGGGCTGGATAGGGGTACTTGAAGGCCAGGTTTACGGTTCGCCGTATCCTGGGCGCGCACGCGAGCAATCCCCCGCACGGGAGTGCTCACTTTGTCCAGCGGCGTAGGGCCGGACGCTGCATTCGGTTGCGCGAGGGTTGGCTTGCTCCAGCCGTAACTGAGCAGGTGGCCGCCCTCGATAAACTGCTTAGGCCCGGGTGCGGGAAAATCTGAAAAAGCTGCCTCTGCCGAACGCAGGTTGGAAAAGTCCTTGTACTTGATCAGTGCTTTGTTCGTAGCAGCCTGATAGGCCTGCATTAATGCCGGCTCCGGCAGAATCATCGGGTCTGTCAACGAGGGCATGCCTTTATTGGCAAACTGTGGCGCCGTCAGATCAAACGCGTAGGTTTTGCCCTGGAAGTCGCCTACAGGTAAAAAATGGTTGAATACACCGTCCGGGTTGCGCGAACTCCAGATCAGCATCCCTCGAAACCTGATGTTTTCAAACCCATTTGTACGCATGAATTCGGCGACCGTTTCCGCGGCGCTTGCGCACTGTCCCGCGGGAGCCATGAAAGCATTGTGCAGCTTGGGATTGGCGCGCAATGTTTCCATGAACCCATGCATCTCAACGGGTAGTGCTCGTGAAGGGCTGCCTTCAATCTGTCGAAAGGGCTCGATTCGGGTATCAACATCAGGCGCGCTTGTGGGCGCCGCAGGTACGCGGGCCGGTGGCTTTTTAACTGATATAGAAGGCGGTGATAAGCGTGATTCTGAGGTTTTGACGAGGGCACTGAATCCGTTGTCGGTATCCTGAAGATGTGCCAACGCATAGAGTGTCCTTGCCAATGGATCGTTATTAGTCGCATAGGGTTGGAAACTCTGGGTCAACCCGAACAACCATTCAGCTCGGGACAATCCCGTTGGAGCACCCGAGTTCTTCAGTTGGTGTGCAAATGCACCATGAGCGATATCAGAACCCAGCTGACCAGCGTCTCCACTGAGGCGAACCGTTTCTTCGGAAGTCCCGATAATTGCCCGGTGAATATCATCAATCACACTGATCTTGCTCAAATCGGCCTGCTGAAACTGAGCGATAACCTGCTGCAAACGCCCTTCCGGTATCCAGGGGCTACTGGACGCCGCAATCCACCCCGCTGCCCTCTGCACAGGTGGCCCACTGACGGCGCGTGTCTCAATGGTCGGCGGCTGCTTGTGCAGTTGTTTTATAAACTGGTCCACGGTATCGACGCGTTTTGAATCAGATTCAAGCAATGCTTTTGCGAGATTGATTTCAGTACGTTCACTCTTCCAATTCGTCGCCGTCGTGAGAGCCTGTCGCCGATTATTGGCAATCGACTGTCTGACAGACTGCTCACTGGTCCGCGCGATCAACTTCTTGCCGATGCCGGAGGCCGTTAACTTATTCGACAAGTGACTGACCTTTTGTGCATCGGTCATTTGGTTCCAGGTCGTTGATTTTCCTGCTACCCCTTGGACGCCTGGCACCGCTCCTGATGCCACAGCCTGGCCCGTTGCAGGTGACGAGCCTGCAGTTTTAGGGAGCAATGCAGCCGTATTTGCCGGCGCGTGGGAAGCAGAAGCGGCAGGGCTGAACTTGATCCCGTACCTTCTTGCCAGCACGTCTTTTATTATGCGAAACGTGTCAGGCCGAATAATGTATTCCTTGGCAAAACGGTGATAATGGACCGCCGAGGCCACTGTATATGCCCCTTTTGCTCCGCCAATCGCCAAAGGAATGCCGAGTGAAACAGCCGTTGAAATAAGAGAAACCCAAGCGGACTTTTCGGCAGTATCTCGCTCCGTCGGATCGTCGCTGATTTCAGCTTTCAATGCGTGGGCGCCTGCGCTGGCCAACCCCAGGCCAGTGGCATAGATCATCGATTTCAATACGGCGCCGGTGCCGGGAGCGCCGACCATTAATAACAAGCCTTGGACCTTCAGAATCTCGTTGAGGGCATTCAGCGCTTCGAGCGAAAAGTGCTCCCAATCGGTAAAAATCAATGTGTCAATATCCGATTTGGCACGAGCCATGTTTGACTTGAACAAAGAGGCGCTCAGTTGCTGTGGGCTTTCCTGGGCCGTAAAAGTCAAGGGTTTGATATTGACCCGACCACCGTTGCGGCCCATTCCTATTTGGACGTTTGTTGACATCTTTGTTCGGGTGACCTCAAACGCCTGTGGATTCCTGGCAGCCTTGACTTGCTCAATGATGGGCAGTTTTATACGGATCCAACTGTTGAATTTTTCATCGTTTGGATAAACAGGCATGAACTCCGTATAAGACGCCCCGAACTTCCAGTAAGTATTACGTTTTTCACTGATGTAAAAACAGTTGTCGTCATCCACACTGCACATGACCGCAGACTGCCCGTGAGTGACAGCAAACACACCGCTGACCTTCGTGCCATGAAACTCAACCTCAGATGCCTTTAATTCTCCGTTCAAAAATCGGCTCATCAACACATGACCAGGATGTTCAATGGACGTGTTGGAGAGATAGTTAAATGCAGCATTCTTGATCCTGCCATCATAGAAATCTACCCATTTTTGCTCTAGGCCTGGCCGGGCTTTATAATCGGAGAGGTTAGCTTCCAATGTCCGCTTCAATAATTTTTTATCAATAAAGTCGACCAGCTGCTGATGGGAAACTCGGGAAACTTTATAGACTTGACCGTGATGTCCGCGCATCAGACTTATATCGCTCAAGTGAATGCCGGTGACGACCTGCTTGAGAGTGAAATACTTTTTCCGTTCTACTGCGGACACCAGATGATGATTCGGGTTAGCTGGCTGATTATCCTTGTACCAAACGGTAATCCTGCTGTCAGGTTGCAGACTCAGGGTCTCTCCCGTCTGTCTTTCAAATGCCTTGATACGCTGATTGATGATTTCGTCCAATGCAGTAGACGGCTCCAAAATGGGTGCATAAAGGTTGGTCATCCAATCGACGGAGTCTTTAATGTTCGCTTCCAGACTATTGGCCAATTTTCTCTTATACGTCGCTTGAAGCTCGGTTTGCTGAAGTTCGAAGCGCTGCAATCCAGTGGTAATCGCCCCTGCCAGCATCGTGTCATCCACCTCGGCACCGATGCCTCCAGCGGTTCGCACAAGCTCACTATTGGTCTGGTTTTCGCCATGGGCGCGATGCTTCAGCATTGCGTCAAGTGAGCCTGTGCGTGCAACCGAAAGGTTGCCTTCATCCACACTGCGAGGGGCGCGAGACTTCCCTGTGTACAACTGATCCAGCAACACTTGCCCGATCAATACATCCGGGTGATCAGGCAGTGCCTGTTCGAGTGCGATATCCACCTCTGCGTCCAGCATCGGCAAGCGATCGCTTGAATGCGTCCGCCGTTCGTTATCTTCCAGTCCTGGAGAAGCTGGCAGGAACCAGTTGCTATAAAAAGTACTGATGCCGCCATAGGCGGCAAGCACCCCCAACGCAAGCACAGGATGTTCTCCGATAGCATCGCCCACGCGTTGCGTCAGTAGAACCCCATTGCCGAGCAACCAACTGCCCAAGGCAATGCCCAAGCGTTGCATCTCTGGGGTGTAACCTTGCTCCTCAACAGGCCCTGTGGTTTCACGGTAGACATCGTTGGGGCCCGTGGCGTAACGACCCGACATCGGCGGACTGGCTTGGCCGAGCATGTCTTTGAGCAGGACTCTGACTTCCTCCAACTCGACACCTTCGGCACCCGGCAGGCTCAACGCGGCATCGATGCGGTTCAGCACCTGCCGGGTTTGGGAAGTGAACGACACCAACCATTGTTTATCTGCTGGGGCGGCCGCTGCGTGTTTTTCCCGAAGATCATCGACAACATTAGTACCATGGTCGACTGCGGCCATCCGCAGCGCGTCCTCATGGTACATCTGGGTCTGTTTGACCTGCAGCAGGTCGGGCCGCACACACTGTTTGTTGTACATGCCCTTGATTCCATCAGCAGCATCCCGAATCCCCTGCCCGGCCTGCTGTAATCCCAAATAGGTCTGCACGTTGAACAGTGGCAGTAGCGGCGCCGTGTCCTTTGCCAAGGTTTCGCCGACATCGATGGCGAAGGCAAACTTGGCGGCCTCGAAACGCTCTCTCAGTCGATTGACATGGACGCTGACCGCAGCGGCCTTATCGCCAGTGAGCCCACGCAGGCTGTCCTCGGCGTCCATCAGTTGCTCGCCCATTTGCGCAAGCGCTTCAGCCTTGGCGAGGGGAATATAGCGGTTGTTCAACCTGGCCAGCCGCTCCTTGGCCTTCCACGCCTGTTGCAGGGACCGATTGGGTGTATGCCCCGGCTGGTGCCCTGACCCCGCCATTTGCACGCTCACCCACAGGTCCTTGATTTTCTGGCGGGTGCTGAGCGGCCGTGGGCGAACATCTTCGTATGCCGCCCGTAACATATGGTGTTGATAGGCGTCGGACTCACGTTTTATCTGAGTGCGTAACTGGTTCAACTCGTTGCCGAGCGCTTCGCTTTCCTTGCGAGGTATTGCATTCGTAGTCACTGGCAACTGCGCCACGGCAGCGTTACCCGACCCTGATTCACAGGCAGTGAGAGATTGAGAGGTTATCGACAGCGGCATCTGACAGACTCTTCAGCGAGGAAAGTTGCCTGAGAGTTGCGGATTGAGCGCTCGGCTCCTATCGGATAAGTCGCAGTGCTTTGTGGTACTCAGCCCTCAGCCAGCGCCATCCAAAATCAGACTGCGATAGTGCCCCGGGTTGGAACCGGCCCACTTGCGAAAGGCTTTGTAGAATGAGCTGGTATCAGCAAATCCGAGCCGTGCGGCAATCTCGGCAAAACTGATCTGCGGCTCCGCCAACCACACAATCGCCAACTCCTTGCGCACACTGTCCTTGAGCCCCTGGTAGGTCTGCCCTTCTTCCGCCAGGCGCCGGCGCAGGGTCGAGGCGGAAATGCACAGGCTGGCGGCGAGGCCTTCGGTTTCCGGCCAGGTGTCGGGGGGCATCTGGCGCAAATCATGCTTGATACGGGTGGCGAGACTGGCGGGGTCGCGGTATTTGACCAGGATGTTGGCGGGCGCGCGGGCGAGGAAACGCTTGAGTTCCTCTGAGCTGCGCTTGATCGGCAGGTCCAGGCAGTCGGCGGAGAAGATCATGCGCGTGCGGGGTCGGTCGAAACGCAGGTTGTCGGAGAACATCACCTGGTAGTCATCACAGAAATCCGGTTTTGAGCAACGCAGCTCAATCGCCAGAATCGGGATCCGCCGCCCGGCCAGCCAACAGGCCACACCGTGCACGATCATCCAATAGGTAAAGTAAGTGAAGGCCCGATTGGGTTCGGACTCGGGCTCCAGCAATACGATCTCCGCCAGGCTTTGTTGACGCACCAACTCGGCAGGCAGGCGCTCCAGCATCAGCGACAGAAACCCCAGTCCGGTTTCCAGCCCGGTGGCGACGGTAGATTGCGCCATCGCGGCGCGGCAGAGGAACGCCAGGCTGCCGGACTTGAGCTTGCGCGGGTCCATGCCGAAGAACTCATCATCCATGCGCCGCGCCAGTAGGCGCCACAGGCGTGCGTAGGTGATGGCAGAGACCCGCGCGTTGGGCTCGGCCAGCAGTGCCGGCTCAATCCCGGCTTTATGCAGCACTTCGGCACTGGCCGCGCCGGGCGCGCAGCTTTGCAGCAAGGCTTCACGCACGAGGTGGAGGGAGATGGTGTCTTTTTCCGACATGGGGAAACGGGCATCCGGCGGCGCAAATAATGATGTGCATCATAAGATGGGTTGCGATTCGCCACCACCGTTCAGCCCATGTTCAGCAAACGTCAAGAATTGTTGTTTAGCAATGAGTATCATTATGTTACAACTTAGCCTCCTATCTAGTTGTGACGCGGTGCCGAATGCTCGTTCCTTTCCTCATCATGCTGCGCGAAGGCATTGAAGCCGCATTGATCGTCGGCATTATCGCCAGTTACCTGCAACAGACCGGCCGTGGCCAGTGGATGCCTGCGGTGTGGATCGGCGTGTTTCTCGCCGCTGCGCTGGCCCTGCTGGTCGGCGGCGGCCTGGAATTGGTCAGCGCCGAGTTTCCGCAAAAGCAACAGGAACTGTTCGAAGGCATCGTCGGCCTGGTCGCCGTGGGCATCCTCAGTTCCATGGTGTTCTGGATGCGTAAAGTGGCGCGTTCCATCAAGCATTCCCTGCATGAATCCCTCGATCACGCGTTGGCCGGTTCCAAACACCAGGTCACTGCGCTGATCCTGATGGTGTTTTTCGCCGTGGCCCGTGAGGGTCTGGAAACCGTGTTCTTCCTGCTGGCGGTGTTCCAGCAGAGTGAAGGCCCCGGCGCACCGATTGGCGCCCTGCTCGGCCTGATCCTGGCGATCATCGTCGGTTTCCTGATCTACACCGGCAGCATGCGCCTGAACCTCGGTGCGTTTTTCCGCTGGACCGGCCTGTTCATCCTGGTGGTGGCAGCCGGCATCCTCGCCAATTCGGTACAGGCCCTGCACGAAGCAGGCGTGTGGAACCGCCTGCAAACCGTGCTCTTCGACTTCAGCGCCGCCCTGCCGATGGACAGCCCACTGGGCTCGGTCCTCGCTGGCATGTTCGGCTATCAGGAAGCGCCCACCGTCAGCACCCTCGGCGCCTACCTGATTTACCTGGTGGTGGCCCTGGTGATGTTCTTCCTGCCCGCCGCGCCACCCAAGCCGGCCGTTACACCCTCCTCCGTTTCCAGCCAGTAAGGACCGTCTCTTGTCCAACCCAACCCCTCAACCGGCTTCGCCACCCCGCGCCCTGCGCTGGGCCGTGGCGGGCTCGGTGGTCGTGCTGATCGCCGCCGGCGGCCTGTTCTATTACGCCTCGCAACTGGCAGCCAGCAAACGCCAGGCCAACCACAATGAAATCGCCGTGACCATTCACGGTCACGCCTGCGAGCCGAATGAGTTGACGGTCCCCGCCGGCCTCGCGAGCTTCCGCATCATCAACCGCTCCGATCGTGCGGTGGAATGGGAAATCCTCGACGGCGTGCTGGTGGTCGAAGAACGGGAAAACATCGCTCCCGGCCTGAGCCAGGTGATCAACGCCAACCTGTTGCCCGGTGACTACGCGATCACCTGTGGCCTGCTGAGCAATCCGCGTGGCACCTTGCACGTAGCACCGACCGCCGAGTCCGACGCCCAGGCCAAGGCCAAACCGTCGATGGTGGCGTTCATTGGCCCATTGTCGGAATTCCGCGTGTACTTGAGCGGCCAAGGCAGCGCACTGGTCAAGGCGGTAACCGTGTTGCAACAGGCCATCGACCGCGGCGACCTGGCCCAGGCCCAAGCACTCTACCTACCGGCTCGGGAGGCTTACCAGCGCCTGGCTCCGGCATCGCAACGCCTCGCGCAACTGGACAACGCGATCAACGCTCGTGCCGACTATTTTGAAAAACGCGAACAGGACCCGGCCTTCAGCGGCTTCCACCGCCTGGAATACGGCCTGTTCCAACTACGCAGCCTCGACGGCCTGGCCCCGATTGCTCAGCGCCTGCTGACCGACGTCAGCGCCCTCAAGCAACAATTGCTGGCGCAATCCCTGCCGCCGGAGCAATTGGTCGGCATTGTGGTACGCAACCTCAACAACCTGGCCGATGTACGCGCCATCAGCGGTGAAGAAGAACGCTACAGCCATGTCGACCTGGAGGGTTTCGCCGCCAACCTGGAAGCCGCCCACAAGGTTGTCGAGCTGATGCGTCCGCTGCTGACCAAATCCGCCGCCGACTTGCTGCCCAAAGTCGACAGCGCCCTGACGGCCTTCGACAGCGAGCTCAATGGTTTGAAAGTCGACGGCCAGTACCGCCGCTACGACAGCGTGACCGCCGATCAGCGCAAGCAGATCGCCGACAAGGCCAAGGCTCTGGCCGTTGCACTCGATGGAATCGACCCCGCCCTTGGCCTTTCCGG
>Ga0105251_10004055_pt1 | contig 10307 bp, 9 predicted proteins | sample KBSS64metaG_FD_80424 | JGI IMG/M metagenome (GOLD analysis project Ga0105251, IMG submission 80424) | Switchgrass rhizosphere microbial communities from Kellogg Biological Station, Michigan, USA - KBS S6-4 metaG | ecosystem: Host-associated > Plants > Roots > Rhizosphere > Soil | place... | reverse complement strand
TTTATGACCGAAGAGCAGTCGATGCTGGTTGACTGGATGATCGAGCAGGCCGATTTGATCCCGGTCACCGCGCGCGGCACCGAAGAGATCGCCCGCGTGCAAATCCCTTTCCGATCGTGGGCGGTGACCACGCACGGCGCGGTGATCCTCAACCCGCAAGGCGAGGAAGATGCCGAATGGCGCGCGCAGATGCTGGAAAAACTGACGCCGTACGGCCCGGCGCTGCTCTCAATGCAGCAGGCGATCACCGACCTGATGGCAGAGCGCGACATCAACGGCTGGGCGCGCATCAACTATGAATATGGCGTCACGCCGATCTATCTGGTGATGAAGCACCGCGACAGCACGCGCCTCGAAGAGCTTTACGCCATCGCCGATGAAATCGAGCAACGCTTCCCCACCGCCGGCTATTACATCCATCGCAACAGCAACAACGTCGCCTGGCTGCCGAACGTGGTAGAAAAAGGCTTAGCCGTCAGCTACCTGCTGGAAAAGCTGCGTGACGAGCGCGGCGTTTTCCCGGTGATTGGCCTTGGCGACAGCCTTAGCGATCACCGCTTTATGAAGCTGTGCAGCTGGTACGGCATTCCGCGTCAGAGCCAGTTTGCCGAACGCATCAACCAGGCCATATTCGGAGAACAAACAGATGGTGAATAACTTGCCTTTCTCTGGATCGTACCGAGCCGGCGACGTCGAATTTCTGCTGAAGCCGGTTGAAATCGACATGACGCCGGTGGAGCAAAAAGAGCAGCTGATCCAATCTGGCGCGCGCCACTATTCCGAGATGCTGAGTCAGGAACCGGAACCGACGCGCTGGCACCTTGAGCTGTTTTCCCGCGCGCTTGACGCCGGTGCCGGACGCCTGGCGCAAGAAGTCACCATGCTGGCGCGGACGCTGGCACACCAGTTTGGCGACACGCCGATTGTGCTCGCCAGCCTGGTGCGCGCGGGCGTGCCGCTCGGCGTGATGCTGCAACAGGCGCTGCGCGCGATGGGCCACGAATCCTACCATTACGGCATCAGCATCATCCGCGATCGCGGTATTGATCAAGCCGCGCTGGAGATCATCGAAGCGCGCCACGGCACCGCAGGCATTGTGTTCGTCGATGGCTGGACCGGCAAAGGCGCCATCACCGGCGAGCTGATCCGCAGCCTCGAACATCGTCCCGGCTATCCGGCGCAACCGCGCCTGGTGGTGCTGGCCGATCCGTGCGGCAAGGCGTGGCTTTCGGCCAGCGATGATGACTGGTTGATCCCGTTTGGCATTATGGGCGCGCCGGTGTCGGGTTTGATCTCGCGCTCATTGTGGTCAGAAGCAGGCTTGCACGGCTGCGTGCAGTGCGACCATCTGGCGCAATACGATTGCAGCCAGCAGCTGGTAAACACTGTGGCGGAATATGCGCGATCGCTGGATGTCAGCGCCCTGCCCGCGTGCCAGCAGGATCCACAACATCAGCAGCAGCTGGTGGCGCAAAGTGAAGCGGTGATCGCCATGCTGGCGGCGCGTTATCAGGTGAACAGCATCAACCGCATTAAGCCGGGCATCGCCGAAGCCACGCGCGCCGTGCTGCGTCGCGTGCCGGATCAGGTGCTGGTCCGTTCGGTGAACGATCCCGACGTGGCGCTGCTGGTCTATCTTGCCCAACAAAAAGGGCTGACCATCACAGAAGCGGGTGTCGATCTTGGGCAATACCGCGCCGTGACGATAATCAAAAAGGTGCTGTGATGAACGGCCGTCTCTCTCCATGGCGATTGGGCGCAACGCTGTATATGCCGGCGGTGCGCAGCGATATCGTCGATGCCATTCTGCACAATAAAATCAGTGGCCTGCGCTCGCTGGTGATCTGCCTGGAAGATGCGGTCAGTGATGCGGATTTGCCGCAGGCGCTGCACAATCTCCAGCAGATCCTGCTGGTGTTGAATGCCGAACAGCGCGCCAATGGCAACGCGCAGTGGCCGCTGGTGTTTATCCGTCCGCGTAACAGCGAGATGGGCGCGTGGCTGGTGGAAAACCTCAACCTCAGCGCGATAGACGGTTTTGTGCTGCCGAAATTCACCGCCGATTCCTTGCCGCTGTGGTGGCAGATTCTCGAACCGAGCCATCTGTGCATGATGCCGACGCTGGAAACCGAAGAGGTGTTCGACGTGGTGGCGATGCGCGAGCTGGCCCTCACGCTGCAAAACCATACCTGCCGCGAGCGCGTGATCGCCTTGCGCATTGGCGGTAACGACTTGATGAATGTGCTGTCGCTGCGCCGCTCGCGCCACTTCACGCTGTATGACAGCCCGATGGGTTACACCATCAAAATGCTGGTGGCGGTGTTCGCGTCGCGCGATTTTGCGCTGACCGCGCCGGTGTGCGAGCACATCGACGATCAGCAGATTATGGATCAGGAACTGGCGCTTGATATCGCGCACGGTTTAGTGGGCAAAACCGCCATTCACCCGAGCCAGATCGGCAAGATTCAGGAGATGTTGATGGTTTCCGCCAGCGATCAGGCGGATGCCTTCCGCATCCTCAATTCAAGCCAGGCGGTATTCAAATCGCAGGGCGCGATGTGTGAACCGGCGACGCATCGCCGCTGGGCCGCCGCCATCCTGGCGCGCGCGCAGGAATACGGCATCGCACCCGATACCCGCTCAGACGGCGCGTTGATGCTGGTAACCTGACAACCCCCGCAGGGTGGGCATTCCTGTCCACCGCGTTACCACTGAATCACAAACCGGACGTAGGAATTTTCGGACCCTATTTACCTGATATTTAAATACCCTCTGATACTGTCGAAAACCGTTTGCCAGGAGGGCGATACCGACCATTGACCACTAACGCAGGCCTCAATCGACCATGCAACTCAGTACCCGACAGACACGCGTATTTATGCTCGCCTCACTGCTCAGCAGCGGCAAACCGGTCGCATCCAGCCGCATTCTCGCCTCGCTAGACTGCTCCGAACCCACGCTGACGCGCGCGCTAAAAGAGCTGCGTGAATCCTGGTCCGCGGAGATCAAATACAGCCGCCTTACCCACTGCTATCAACTTACTGAACCCGGCAAACTCGACAAGAAAAGCCTGCGCCATATTAATGAAGCGCTTAAGCTCAATGCCGAACTACAACAGAGCGAAACCGTCAGCCGGGTATTTCTGGATAAAGAGAAAAAGAAAGCGGTGTCACTGTCGTTGCGTATGTCGGTTTTAAGGAAAATCGACCAGGTTGTAAGACTGAGTGAAACGACAAGAAGTGATGCGGTGGAGATGCTGGTTGAGAGCGGGTTGGATGAGTTGATTGAAAAGTTAATGCTTAAAAAGAACGAGTTAAAACGGCAGTAATATTTCAGCAGTGGTTTAACAACGTTGAGTGGTGGGATGTATTTCCAACGCACTTCAGCAATAAAAATCCACCTCAACTCCTTAAATGTTAAATAGACCTTAAAAACATGGGCGTTGTCCCCTTATCTCCTACATCTGTAGAAGTGATCACGTTCCGCAGATGGTTATTTCCATAATTAACATAAGCATTAGCGCACCGCACTATTACTAAATTTAACCAGTCTCCTCTTTTATCAATTCTCGATAAAAATCCATTAAAATCAGCAACAAAAATCAAACTCTCGCAGTAATCGAATCGAGTTAAAGCTACTTTTAATATTGAATCTACAACTCGCTAAAAATTGGAATACTGTTTCACAAACTCAAATTGTTAGTTTGCTCAACTATCAATCAATGTATTATCATCAGTACCGTTTATAGGTAGAGTCCGCTCTTTTAGGGCAGATAGCCCACATTTGCTCGGCTAAATAATCAGCGTGAGCAACATCAATTTCCCGATTGAAATCGGTAATTGGGTTAATGGATTAACAATGTTCAGGCGTTGCCAGGAAGGTGCCCATAACGTTTTCACAACACAACATCACAGCTAATATTCTCGATGAGCTGATGCAGTATACCTGGTTATTGGCGCTCGCGGTCCGCAATGGGCAATCCATTACGATTGATGATGCACTCTACCAGCGTTGTTTCAATACGATTCAACATGTTCAGGATCAACTCACTACAGCGGGTGCATCAGTCTCTCTCTGCGAAGAAATCAAATTTGCGCACTGCGTGTTTCTCGACGAACTGATCATGACCATCTCGGAAGCTGATATCTCTGCCTGGTGGAAACGCACACCTTTGCAGGGGCACTTTCTCGGGCACCTCAGTGGTGGTGAGCATTTCTTTGATCGCATCAAAAACCTGCTTAGTGAACCTGCTGCAGCTGAATCCACCGTTAGCTGCTACTACAGAATGCTGCATTTGGGTTATGCCGGAAAATACCGAACGGAAGATAATGAGGAGCGCCAGTTGCTGATGCAGCAGCTAAAAGCGCAATTGCCGAATCAAGCTGGATCTCCCGACTCACCTGTATTTATCCAGCGCTCGAAACATAAAACATCTTTCTTACAGCGTTCTCCCTGGCTTATTCGCAGCAGTGTGCTGGTTGCCATTATTGTGCTCATCAGGATTCAAATTAACCACCTAACCCCTTGACTAAAAACCACAAAGTCGTATTCGAAAATTTTTATACCAACGATTATACCAACACATTGCCTTGCGTGGTTTTACTTATTGAACCTAGCCTAAGGGCTCACCACCCAATGCGGTTGTTATTGTAGCGGACTGTTACCTTGACGCCAACATCCCTGGATAGTGCTTAGCAATGATGTCGTTCATCATCTCCACCAACTCTGCCCGTTTGAACGTAAGATGCGCAGTGCCCTTCTGATAGTAGCGAACTGAGAAGTAGTCATCGTCGTAAACATCCTTGGCCAGATTATCACGAATATGCTCCACAAGGCGTGTTGAAATATCACCACGATTGTCGGGTATTGCTTTACCATCTAGCAAAAACGCCATCCGCTCCAGATTAACTAATTGATCTCGTCTGAATCCCCACGCCAAACTAAACCCCCAGCGATTGTGCATCACCATATTGTTAATGATGATTTTCTTGCCGAAGAGGCACGGGCTGTTGGTCTTGTAATCCCATGACAACCCTTTAAACACGTTGATGATGCCACGCTCAAACACATCATCTTTGCTTCGATGCACCTGTTCAAATGTGCTGAAAATATTCGCTTCACTGATGGCTGGAAGATCACCATCTTCCAGATTTTGTTGCCACTGAGTGCGAGTCTGCGCATCCATTAAAGAAAGCATGCCGGATTTCAGCATTAGGTCGCGCCAGAGGCTGCGATCCATGTTGCGAGTGATTGCTGGCAACGCTTTCTCCGGCTTTTCCATCAACCAGCAACCATAGCGATGCCCTGACTTCATTGCCCATTCAGAGGCATTGCCGCCACCGATGCCAGCAGTAAGTTGAGAAATAGCGTTGAGTTGCTGAATCAACTGTCCAATTTGCACCAGCGCTGCATCACGCCCGGCAACGATGCGCTCAATGTTGGTTGAATTCATCAGCTCAGTGTGTTCGGTAATTATTTCAGATTCTATTTGCATCGTAAAAATTCCATATATGTAAATGCCCCTGCCATTAATGGCAGAGGCAATACAAGTTTTAAGATAAAGATGAGAAATAAAGAAAGTGAAACTTGGGAAGTATTACGCAGGTGTTAACTATTGTTACACTGCTTTGATATTACGAAAAATGAGATATACGATTTTCACATCAAGTTTTTATCATCAGGCAAACACAAACTTGAATCTTGCAAACTCTTACCAATTAAGAATGGCACAACCCATAAACGCAGCGGCTTTTCTTTTTGATGACAGAACTCATATGGGTGATATAACGGCTGGCGAAAGCCATCGTGCGAAGGGTAAATCAGCAGCATATCCCCTATTCCCTTTTGATAGTTCACGCCATAGGCTAGCATCTGGTAAAGGTCATCCTCTGACTGGCCAAGTGAGGGCTTTTCATCCTCAACCATTTTCCATTTAATATCGCAGATAATGGTCTGCTTCTGATTATTCTCACGAGATCGAAGACGGATATCTGGACGAAGCTTAAATAGACCATCGCCATTCAGGCGAACCAATGTTTTTGAATTGACTTGCGCCTCTACGTGCCACTTTTCATGATAGTGATGACGCATCCATGCTGTAACAAAAGCTTCAAACACAGCTTCCATTGGAAAGAGCAACGAAATGGCATTGGCATCCCCCTGCATGCAGTGAGGGGATTGTCCTAGCAAAATGAAACGCGCCCACTCCAATGCATTTTCATAATGCTGCATATGCCGATCAAGACGAATCTGAGAAAAAGCAATTCTAACATCCACCACGGGCGCGATGTCGTCAAAATGTACCAGTAAGGTATTAATTTGCAGCAGGAGTTGAGGATCACTGATCTGACTGCGGATTTTATCAATGGCTGTTTTAATTATTCGATTTTCTGGCCTATCAGCGCTGTATTCGTCAAACGTCACATGAAACCGATCTCTGCGTAAACAATTTTTACTTAGCTGCTCCGAGATCCGTAGCTTTCCTTTAAGCCAAGGAAGATTGTCTTCCTGCTGCAAGTAGTCACGCTTCAAACCCGTGCGAACAACTTGTTTAACACTGTCGACAAACTGCTGAATAAATATTTCGATGAGTGGCATCTTCGAAGTTTTGACCGAGGATGCAGAGGTAGATATATGGCGAAACGATTTTAACGTACGGAGCATCATTAAAAGCTGCTGACGTGCGTCATCACTATTCTCATCCCGCCGTCCAGTTTTTGGCAACACTTCAATAAACGCATTTCCAGGAAGAGAAATTACACCTGCATAATTCTTAACCTGCAGCGTTTTTATTCCCCTCCGGCTTCGGAGTGTCAGAAAGCGATGCGTATTATTGGTATCATCTCTCAAGCAACGCAGTTCAAGCCACTCAAACAGTTGTGCAGGTAGCGCGACCGCGTTATTCATGAGGCCATTGTCTTTATCGCTAACCAAATAGCCATATTCAAAGACGGTAAAGTCCTTACGAGAAGTCATTCTCAATCCACCGTATCACCCGTATGTGGCTCATAAATTTGTTGCCATGCAAGCGGATTATCCCAGACCTTAGCGTCCTCAGGAGCCAGATGGAAGCTTGCACCAATATCGTAAAGTTCGTCTGTTCCAGTATCACCAAAGAGATTAACGAAATGCTTCTGATCTTTCACTTCACGAACGAATTGCAAGTTTGGGCTTCCGTTTTTTTGGTTGTCACCCAGAACCATGCGAATTTTTTGCCAGTCGTTATGGAAATACTCCTCCAGCAACGGTAATACTTTATTTTTCATGATTCGCTTGAGCCGCTCAAATGCCAGTTCTTCATCCTCTTTAATCTGAACAACCGGAATGAAAAAAGCATGACCTAAGGTATGCTCTCTGTCATACAACACTTGGATACGATCATTAAGAGTCTGTAGTAAGCGCGGTAAATCAATTCCTTTTATAATGGTGTCTTTCAGAACTGCGATATCCGGCAGCATTGCCTCAAATTCAAATCGGCGTCGTAGCGCAGTATCTAATGCGGTAAGTGAACGATCGGCTGTATTCATGGTACCAATTAAATAGAGGTTATTAGGCACACTGAATGTAGTAGCAGAATAAGGCAACATCAGACTAAGTGCCTCCGGCTCTCCGGCACGCTTAGAGGTCTCAATCAGGGTAATTAGTTCGCCGAAAATTTTGGAGATGTTGCCACGGTTTATCTCATCAATGATTAGCACATAGTTTTGCCTTTTAACTGATGCTGATTCCGCTGCTTGAGAAGGCAAACCATCCTGGTGAATAAGAAAATTAAGTATGCTGCGAACGTAGGACGGGTTGTGCACCTTTATTTGTGGATCCTGATAAACCTCTCGGATATTTTTAAGATAAGCATTATAACCCTTTTCTAAATCCTCCTTTTTTGATTGCGATGGAAAAATTCCAAAGGCGGTCTGACTTTTATAAGTTAACTTAAAGGCTTTGCCTTGCTGTGTTTCAAGGGTAATACCTTCACACTCTATTAATCGTTCTTGCAATTTAGCAAGTGCGTCATCAAGCTGCTGCTGAACGCCAGCATGACCAAAGGCGGCATCTTCGCAAATTTCCTTAAAAATACCGGCTTTAATTTCATACCGCACATTCCCGTCGTCAGTGGTATCTGCTCTTAACCCTTCGATAAACTCTTCATAACCGAAACTCTGATGAAAGGTAATAAAGCGCACACGTTTTTCAGCAATCAGACGGTCATAAATCGTTTTTAGTTCGCGACGTTTTTCGTTCTCTTCTTTACCTTCCTGAAGCGAATAGGCTACAGGCTCGCAGGCACGCACAGCCAGATCGATAGTGCGGTAAGTTTTACCAGTACCAGGCGGACCATAAAGGATTGTATTTTTTGGTAATTGTGGAGAAGTTGCTTCCGCATCTTGCTCATCTTCTTGTGAGTCATCTTCGCTACCGATTAATGCAATATCATTTTTCTTCTTAATCACCTGTGTATAGAGATGCCAGAGCGACATATTGAGTTCGATAGGATCAACATCGTTACCCAGCTCACGGTGTAATGCTTCTTTAAGATCCAGATTACGAGCGAACCACTGCTGGTCCTCGGAAAGACCAAGCTGAAAATGGTTATTGCAATAGTTATAACAACTAAAGAAATTGCTGATATTCACTACGTTAGTAATTTTCGACGGGTAGATCGCAGCAAAAGCACGATGGCAGAGTGCCCAATACACTTTATTTAATATCCCGTCTGCTTTAAGTTTAATAAGACGTTTAATTACACGATCATAATTATCTTGCGTACACTCTTCTGCCATTTGACGAGTTAATGCGAGCAATTGTTTTTCACCCATTTCAAACTCTAACTGAGACATACCGCCCTGCCTAAGACTGGAAATGCCATTACTACGCTCGTACCAAATCTGCCTGATCGTCTCTGCAGAAAAATTAGGTTTTTCATTTTGGATTTGTTCTACAAGCTGGCGATAGTGCTTGCCCCACTTTGAATTGTACTGGTTGTTTTTTGCAATATGAGAGCTAAAGAAAGGGGCTAAAGCAGTAGAATCGAGGACCATCACATACTCCGTGTGTAGGGTGATTTGAAATTGGGATGATAATATCTTAACGGATTAATCTGAATTTAGTCACTAGTTGGTCATAAGGCGAATAGGTCAAAATCTCAACTTATTGCTTCTGCCATTACAGGCAGAAGCAATGAGTTTTATCAGGTCAGAGAGCTCACGTTTTAAAGGTAAAATGAACGCTGATCATCGGCAATTAACTCAAATTCCTCCGCATTAATCCGGTAGCGTGACTTGCCTTCAAGATATCGGCAGCCGTCAGGAAGATTTCTGACTCTGGATAGGTATTGCCGCGGCGATCAATGCGCACCAGTTCATATTTTTCCACCAGGAAATTGATGGCGTCGGCCAGGGTAACACCCGCTTCGATGTGTTGCAGGATGACTGACTCACTGCAAAATGGCGTATCGTTTAAATCCATTCCGAAGTGCTTTTCTAGCAGGTACACAAGTAATGTTCGCCAGTGCGCTACAGGTGACAGGCAGCACGATGCCACCCGCCTCGGATGAATTGCTGAGGTTGGCATGTTGATTTCCTTTTAAGGGATCTACTGAGGTGTCGGGTAAATTGAAATATAGACGTAGCCGTGTGAACCGAGGGTATCGGCTTCACAGGTCAGGTTGTTGTGATAAATCGTGATGCAGTGCTGCTGGCGGGGATTGAGTTCACCGGTGGTCAGCAGATGTTCGAGCATGCCGATCATTTGCGGGAACGACTGATTGATACGGTCAATTTGTTCTTCGCTGAATTCACCGACTATTCCAGCCCTGTCAGCCAGATAGTGCAGCCGGTTGCCTTCCTGCACCAGCCGGGCACCGAAGCGCGGAGTGATACTGCGTTTCAGCCCCCATTCGTTTTCATTCATACATCCTCCTGATTACAGCCAGCCACGTTCGGCAAACGACACAATGTCTTTGCTGCCAATCACAAAGTGATCCGGCAGGCGAACATCCACCAGTGCCAGCGCTTTTTTCAACCGCTCGGTAACCCGCCTGTCTGCATCACTGGGCTCTGCATGCCCGGATGGGTGATTGTGAGCCAGAATGGCTGCCGCTGCGTTGTGCCGTAGCGCCGCTTTGACCACCTCGCGAGGATGCACTTCTGTGCTGTTAATTGAACCACTGAACAGCGTTTCGTGCGCCAGTAATCGATTCTGGTTATCCAGCAGCAGAACCATAAACACTTCACGTTCCAGACCTGTCAGGTTTAATCGCAGCCAGTCGCGGGCGGCCGTTGCAGAGGTGAACGCCACGCCCGGTTCACGCA
>Ga0105251_10004053_pt1 | contig 10308 bp, 7 predicted proteins | sample KBSS64metaG_FD_80424 | JGI IMG/M metagenome (GOLD analysis project Ga0105251, IMG submission 80424) | Switchgrass rhizosphere microbial communities from Kellogg Biological Station, Michigan, USA - KBS S6-4 metaG | ecosystem: Host-associated > Plants > Roots > Rhizosphere > Soil | place... | reverse complement strand
CTGGAAGATGCGGCTGTTGCGGCGCAGGTCCAGGCGCACCAGCGGCGGTTCGATCACGGCGCGGTAGCGGGTGCGGCGAAAGCCGGTGTCGCCCTGCTCGAAGGCGGTGACGATGCCGTGCACCTGGCGCACCGGCTGGCCATCGCGGGCAATGGTGAAGGTGGCCGGGCCATCCAGCAGCGCGTCGAAGTCGATGCTGTGCTGGAAACAGGACAGCTCCAGCGACAGGCGGAACGGCTGGGAAAGTCCTTCGGTGAGCTCGAAGCGGACCACGTCGAACGACGGTCCGTCAGGAAGCTGAACTGGAAACGGTATTCGGATTGCGATGCCACAGTCATCTCCATGCAGGCGAAACGATGCCTTCAGCCGATCAGCACGCCAGGCTCGCCTTCCACCAGCGTGCCGCCGTGATCGGTCCGATCGCCCTCGCAGGCCACCTGCAGTCCTTCAATGGTCACGCCGCTGGAGCCACTGGTGATCTGGGCCCCGCATCCGGTCGTATCCCCTACACAGGCCACCTGGCGCCCACCGAACAGGACGCTCGCCACGCCTGAGGTCACTTCATTGGTGCCATGCACGGGGCATTCGTGGCGATGGCCAACCAGAACAACGGGTTTCATGGAGACTCCTTGCAACAGGCAGGTGGGCGGGCGCCGTCACGTGGCGCCCGCCCGGCATGACGTACTCAGCCTTCCAGCGGTGCGCGCCAGTCGTCCGAACCGGAGGTGCCGGCCACGGTGTGCTCCCAGGTGATCTTCCGGTACGCCAGGCTGACTTCGATCAGCTGGGTGAAGTCGGAGTTGCCCGGATCCTGCGCGTGCGGCATCTGGGTATTGATTTCCACGATGGTGGCGTCTTCCAGCAGGGTGCTGAAGAAGTGTTCCTGCTTGCCGTCGATGGAGGTGCGGTACCACTTCAGCTCCACGGTGGGCAGCGCTTCGCCCGAGGCCAGGGCGTTGTACATCAGCGGCACGGCCTTGTTCAGGGCGCAGGTGAACTTCAGCGGGCGATGCACGCGCTGGCCGGCCGGCTGCCCCGATTGCGGGTCGGTCGGCACGGTGACCACGTGCTTGACTTCCTGCACCAGGATTTCGTCTTCGTGGCCTTCGACAAAGACGTTGCCGACGGAGTCGGAGGTAAAGGCACCCTGGGTGATGTTGCGCTGGGTCTTGCCCTGGATGGAGATGTAGGCGGGAGTTGGCATATCGAAGTCGTCCTTTGTGGTCGTGAATGGAAAGCGTTCCAACCGGGCTCCACCCGGCCGGGCCAACACTGGCAGCGATGGACAAACCAAGATCCGTGCCAAGTGTTGAAAGCCCCGCAGCACAAGGAAACGCCGGAACGTCGCGCGTCGGTTCTCCGCGTATTTGCGCAGCCAAGTGCGCAATCTTTTGCGCACTTGGTCGATCACCATTGATCTGCAAGGCTTTTTGCGCGCAATTTCTTGCGCACGCGTGGAGTCATGTGCACTTACTGGGTGGGTTTTTTCTCCACCGCCTCCGCTTCGCTGCGCAGCAGCGTTCGCGGCAGCGCAAAGCCAGTGAAGATGCGCTGCGTGAACGGGTTGACGGGCTTGTCGGCGGTAATGCGGTAGCGCACGCTGCCCTCTCCTGCCTTGAAGCTGACATCCACGCTGCCGGCCGTGGTGCCGTTGAGCTGGGCCTGGCTGAGCAGGCGGAACCATGCCCACGGGCCCTGGAAGCGAAGCGCGCGCGTGTTGCCGGTGGTGCCCACCAGCGTGACCTTGCTTTCCACACCGTCGCGCAGTGCATTGGGCCAGATCAGTCCCGTCGCCATGTGCGGGCCGTGGGCGTAGGACACCAGCTGGCCATCGACGTTCAACACGCTGTTGAGCTGGTCGGTGGACAAGGCCAGCGGCTCGACGGTGAACTGCAGGCCAAGCGCACCACGGTTGTCGAAGAACGCCTCGCGGATGCGCCTGGCGGCCATGAGCTGCTCGCGCACCTAGGCATTGACCAGGTAGTCGCCCTGGCTGTCCGAGTACAGCGCCTGATAGTTGTCTTCGAAGAACAGCTTGAGGTAGCTGTCGTAGAACACCTGCAGGCGCCCCTGGGGGCCGAAGAATGCGTCGAAGTCCTGCAGGGCGATGTTCTGCGAGCTGGCCGGATTGAGTGGATAACGACCGGCCAGGCGCTCCTGATAGAAACCATACACCTGCTGGTCCCAGCGCTTCTCAAGCTCGCGCAGTGCTTCAACCATCAGCACCTTCGCGCTTTCGTCGGCAAGCTTGCCCACCTGCCGGTTGAGAGGCTCGGGCAAGCCGTTGGACATCCGCTTGAGGGTGAACAGCGGATCGGTCCCCTCCAGCTTGAAGTGGCCCACCACGGCATTGAGCGCGGCCTGGCCACGGTCCGGGCTGTTCTGCACCGCCTTCATGTAGTCGTACAGGGCGAGCACGGCCTTGTTGGTTTCATCCAGGTACGCGGGCTGGTCGCCCTTGGCCGCAAGCAGCCCCGCCAGCGGCGCGAACTCGCGTTCGATCCGCGCCGCCTGCAGTCGGTCCGGGTCTTCGCCCAGCTTCTTCTCCGCTTCGGCAACGGCCGCCGGAGTGGCCGCTGTCAGGGGGGCGTAGATGCGGGTATTGCGATTGACCGTTTCCAGAAGCCTCTGCAGGGGTTGCGCGGCGCTGGTCACGTTTTCCAGCACCAGCACTGCATGGTCGACATCGCGGAAGTCAGTGACCTCCAGGCTGTTCAGCCCCTGCCGCCAGGTGGCGATGTAGTCGGCGGTATATCGGTCACGGACCTGCGCGGTCAGCTGCCGGCTGTCCTCTTCGGAGTATTTCAGGCCAGAGCGGTAGCCCAGGGTCCATTGGTCGATCAAGGCCAACCGGGTCAGGTCCTTGCTGTTGACGGCAAAGTACTCTTTGAATCCCTTGTCGGTCAGCAGGCCGTCGATGCGCAGCGGATTGGGGACGGGTGCGCCCGCCTGCGTCGTCGCAGGTTCCGGCTGGCGGTACAGGATGTCGAAGACAGGACCAATTTCCCCGCGCAGGTCCAACGGCGCCGGCAACACGGCCGAGGCATCGCGCTTCATCGTGGCGTACACCCGCTGCGGCAGCGGCACCTGGCGCAGCTCGGTCTGCACCTCGGTGACCATCTGCCGGTACTGCGGCAGGTCGGTGTCGACGTACTTCATGGCGTAGTCCAGGTGGCGCATCAGCTGTCCCTGGGTCGTGCCGTCGGCGGGAAACGCCTGTTGCCACTGGCGTGCCATCCACCCTTCCACCAGGGCGGGATTGCGGTTGTCGCGGTCCTCGATCATCCGGAACACGCGCAGGGCCGCCAGCCGCTCGTCGCTGCCTGGCTCGGCGGCGTTCAGGTGCTCCATCACGCCAATGCCCAGCTGCGGCAGGAAGCGTTGGCCCAGCAGGCGCATGTACGCCGCATCGACCTTGGGGCCGATGGTGCGCCCCTGGTACAGCCCCATGCCGGACACCAGCGGCCAGGCGGCGCGGTAGTCCTCGAACACGGCCACCGCGTCGCGGATCTGGTTCAGCGGTGCGAGCAGGTTGCGGCCGGTCGGGTCCAGCCGCTGGTCGACCTGCCTGCCGGTATAGGCCTGGGTCTTGTCCAGTACCGCGTACGCCTTCTGCCGGTTTTCAGTGTAGTGATACTGCCAGCCCGCGATCACCACCAGGCAGCCCAGCGCGGCCACCCCGGAACTCACCCACATCAGCTGACGCTTGCCGCGCAGGACACTGATGTTGTCACCGGCCAGGCCGGCTTCCGGGTACACGATCCGCTGGAAAAGACGGTCGGTGAAGTAAGTGGCCGCGCGCCCGACGGGCAGCGCCCTGGACACCGCCGGCGTCACGCCGTAGCTGAGGGCCGCTGCGTTGACGAAGGCATTGGCCGGCACGCCCTGCTGGTACACGGAAGAGAAGTACATGCCGCGCACCAGCGCGGGCGTGGAATAGCGATCGCTCTCGAAAATCTCCGAGAGGAAGGCGAACAACGCGGGCTTCAGCCCGGCCATCTGCCGTGCGAACACGAAGATGTCCTCGCGCTCGGCCAGGTCCGCCCGGGTCGCCATGGCATCGAACACCTGCTCGTTGAGGTTGCTGACGAAGGTGTCGTACTGCTGGCTGAGCTCGCCGATCCAGGCATCGAAGTCGTCCACCGAACTCAGGGTGCAGGTGAAGCCCAGGCTGTTTTCCCGGGCTGCACGCGGCAGGCCGGCAAAGAACGTGTCGAAGCCGCGCACCAGGTCGAACTTGCTGAGCACCACGTAGATGGGCAGGCGTGTGCCCAGCTGCTCCATCAATTCGCGCAGGCGCGCACGGATCAGTACGGCCAGCGCAAGGCGGTCGCTGGCCGTCTGGGTGAGCAGCGTGGCGAGGTCGACGATCAGGATGGCGCCATTGAGCGGACGCCGGGCCCGGCTCCGACCGAGCCAGCCGACAAAATGCGTCCACAGCCGGCGCGGCAGGTCCGGGTGCAGGTCGGTCCGCTCGGCATCCTGCTGGCAGATCAGCTCGCCGGCCGGATCGATGAGGACCGCGTCGTTGCTGATCCACCAGTCGATCTTCAGCGGCGACTCGATCTCGCGCGACGGGCGCTTGCTGACCTTGGCGACGCTGGTCAGGGAGAAACTCTGGTTGGAGCGATTGATGAAACTGGTCTTGCCCGCGTTCTCCGGGCCGATCACCACGTACCAGGGCAATTTGTAGAGATAGTCGCGCGTATGCAGGTTCTGCCGAAGCATCTCCAGCGAGGCATCGAGCGCACGCTCCTGCGCCGCTTCAAAGCCCTGCAACGGGTCGGCAACGGCCGCCTCGCGACGCTGCTGTTCGTCCTGCAGGCGGCGGTACCGCGCGCGCATTGCCCAGGCCCAGGCGACCACCGGAATCAGCACCAGGAAAATGCTCAGCGCCAACCGCACGGACAAGGGAGACAGCGGCGTTTCGCCCCTCCATTTCCACTGCGGGCCGAGCCACCAGATGGCGACCATGAGGAAGGCCAGCCCGAGGAGCAACAGCACGGGCGCCGAGTTCTTCAGATGACGGCTGATCGCACGCCACACGGTGCGGACGCGGTTGAACCCGCCCAATTTGACCGACATACCACTTACTCCCTGAAAAAGTTCATCCGTTGGGTTACTGGGTTGGTTGACCGCTGCGGGCCACGACGTGGTCGAACAGGCCGGGCTCCCACTGGCTTGCCGTCTGCTCGGTCATCGCGCGTGCCACGCCGGCATAGATGTCCTGTGCAAGCCAGCTCAGCCCGCGCGCGGCCAGGGCATCGGCGGCCGCGGCGCTGGCGTAGTGGCGCTCACGCGGCGGCGTGCCCTCGCTCTGCTTCGACTGCAGCCGTTGCAGGAAGGCATCCATGGCCTCGTCAGGGCTCTGCGCATCGTCCGGCGTGCCGTGACGCGGGGCCGGGCCGGTCGAGACGCCCTGGCCGTGGCCGGTGGCCGACAGCCAGGCGAAGACGTCGTCGTCGATGAATCGCGTGCCATCGCTGAAGCACAGTTCACGAAGGGTGGGCAGGCGCCGCACGAAACGCTCGGCGGCCGATTTGATCACCAGCGCGACCATCGGCATCTCCAGCCGCTGCGCCACGGTGGCGGCAAGGAAGCTGCCACGCAGCCAGTAGGGGCTGGACGCGAGGCTCTTCTCGATCCGCAGCAGCAGCGCCGGGCTGATCGCACTGCCGGCAACCGCCTCCTGGTATTCGGTACCGATATCCACCGGCACGCACATCAGTTCGGTGCGCTGCTCGCGCTTCACCGGTGGCGTACTGAGGATGCCCGACCACAGCGCATGGCGACGCAGCAGGTAGCCGGTCGGCTCGTAGGCGTCCTGCTGGTTGATGAACTCGGCGAGCTTCAGGTACAGGCTGCGGGTTTCGCGCTCGTTGCCCAGGGGCGAGTCGCTTCGGGTGGTGAAGAATCCGGCGTTGACCGTGTCCGCACCGCCCGACGGCGATGGCGTGCGCTCCGGGCGTGCGGCCTCGTAGGGGGCGCGCTTGGCCGTCTCGGCCGCTTGCCGCAGTGCCGGCTGCAGGCGCGCGGCGACGGACGGGACGACGGCATGCGTCAGCTCTGCCTGCACCAATGCGCTCACCGCTGCCGAGGCCCGCGCCTGCACCTCGTCGGAATGTCCGCCGGCCTGCAGTTGCTTGAGCGACTGCAGCAGCCGCTCACCGACGGCGGAGAACTGACGCTGCCTGGCCACGAGGCTGTTGCCGGCACCGCGCGGATAGCCGCTCAGCCAGTACGCATCGACCATGGCCGCAGTCAGCTGCGTCGCCCGGATCCAGCCGTCCCACTCCTGGTCGCGCAACCAGGCGTTGACCAGGTGGCCCATGATCCGGAAGTGTTTGCAATGTTCACGCAGGTAGCGGGTGGAGGCCTGTTCGACCATGGCCCAGTCCAGCGTCTGCGCCTGCAGGCCACCCAGCTTGACCATTTCCATGTCGATGGCCAGGTACAGCTCGTCTTCCTCATCGAAGTGGCCCTGCGGCTGCGCCACCGAAATGGGCTGCACCAGGTCGGTGATCTGCGGGCTCATCGCGGTCACCACCGGCACGCCTTGCGCTGGACCGCGATCAGCGCGTCCAGCCCTTCGGCATCGAAGCGCAGGCCATCCAGGGCAGGGAGGTCGCTGGCGACCTCCAGATGCGCTGCCGATCCCAGGCGTCGCACCACCTCGATGCCGGCAAGGCCACGCCCGGCATCGACCAGAAGGCCGTCTTCCAGGACCTGCCAGGTCTGTTCCGGTGCTGCGTTACGCCCGTCCAGTCGCAACGCCACCTTGACCTGATGGCGCTGCACGGCCGGGTGAACGATGAACTGGAGGCGCGTGATGTTGTCGATGCAGGCAAGGGTCAACAGCGGCCGCGGTGCGGGGCGGTTGAGCGCTGGCGCCGATATCAGTACACGTCGCTGGCCGCTACGCTCGTCCGACTCGACCATGCGGAAACGCAGGTCGCCAGGCGGACGGCCTTTCTCGAACGCGGCGATGGCAGCGACGATCTCCGGCACCCTGGAGCGGGTCGCGGGCACGCTGGCGCTTATGGTCGTCATCGGCGTGGCACTACCGCTTCTGGTGGGCAGTGATGGGCGCGCTGTTGGATGTCGCGGCAGGCTACTCCGCTGCCAGCTGATCCATGCGAATGCGGTTGGCGAACAACGAAAACGCCAGCATGCCGGCCAGGCCATTGGCGCGGCTTACCCAGTGCGGCAGCCAGCGCGGTGGCCGCAGGATGCCTTCTTCGAACAGCGGCGCGAATTCCAGCGCGTCGGTCAGCGACATCTTTCCAGCGAACAGCCACCGGCAGTTCTGCAGACGGTCTTCGGCCAGCATGTGGCGGAAGAAAGTGTGCACCGAGACCAGTCCGCGCAGGTACACGGTGTCCTTGGTGAAGGCCGCACCGCCGGTGGCGGGCACGCCGCGGAACACGCGCTGGGCCGAGGCGAAGCTCTCTTCATTGTTCTGCCCGGCATCGCAGAAGTAGCGGAACACCTGGATGAAGTCCGCCCCCTCACGCGCCATCGCGATGGCTTCGGTGCGCAGGCTGATGCGCTTGAGGCGTTCGATGTCGATGCTGCCGGTGATCTGTTCGGCGAAGGTGGCCAACCCTTCCTGGGTGGCGGTCACGCGCGGCGAGGACAACGCCAGGCTGGGCAGGTGCGGCTGCTCGCGACCATTGAGCGCGGTCAGCGAATGCACCAGCGCTTCGTGGTGGAACAGCTGTGCGCGGTCGTAGGCGCTGAAGCGCGCACTGGTGCGCAGTCGGATACGGGTGGGGCCGGCGGCTGCCTTGGAGATCAGTTCCGGGTCCAGCTGCACGGGGATGATGCGCGATTCGAAGAATGCATCCAGGTCGCTCTGCAGCTGCAGCTGCAGGGCGGTAGCCGACACCGGCACCTGCTCTTCCGGCGCCAGCAGCTCGTGATCCAGCTCCTGCGCGATCTGGATGAAATGGCGGGCGGCCTCGCGGGTGCTGGGACCATTGCCGGGCAGCGGCTGTTCGGGCGAGCCGAACAGTTCCACCGAGTAATGGTCCACCGCGGCCGTGCCCAGCGATTCCAGCAGGCCGGCGGCCAGGTCCCAGCTCTGCGCCGAGCGCTGGATGTACACGCCCAGCGGGTGGCTGGCATCGCACTGGGCGCTGAGCGCGGCCAGCTCGCGACGGATGTCGGTGAAGTCCAGCTTGGGGTAGTCCAGCACCGGCAGCACCGGCTGGCCACGGGCCACGCTGGCCAGGAACGGGGCCTGCAGCGCGGCCGGCCAGCTGGTCAGGCCGAGGAGTCGTATGTCGCCTACAGCATGCACCAGCCGGGCATCCAGTGCGGCGTGGTAGGCCACGTCACGGTCCATGGTCATGGGCGTGCTGTTCATGCAGCGGACAGTAGCAGGGTCGGCCCGGAATGTCGGCCCTCAGCGCTTCCGGCCAGGGGGGCGCCACTGGGCGCCCTTGCTGACATGCCTGCGCTCCAGTGCCTGTTGCGCCTGGCGCACTGCCAGCTTGGCGGCGGCCGCGGCCACTTCTTCCTTCAACTTGAAGTAGTTCAGCAGCCGCTCTTCGTCCAGTTCGCCGGACTCGATCGCCGCGCGCACGGCGCATCCCGGCTCGCGCTGGTGGGCGCAGTCGCGGAAGCGGCACTGTGCGGCGAGCGCTTCGACGTCGGCGAAGCCCACTTCGCCCAACGCTTCCTCACCGGTGGGCTTGAGTTCGCGCATGCCGGGGGTGTCGATCAGGCAGGCGCCGGACGGCAACGGGATCAGCGCGCGGTGGGTGGTGGTGTGGCGGCCCTTGGAGTCGTTGCCGCGCACTTCGGCGGTTTTCATCCGCTCCTGGCCCAGCAGCGTATTGGTCAGGGTCGACTTGCCTGCGCCGGACGAACCGACCAGGACCACGGTCTGCCCGGCACCCAGCCACGGCAGCAACGCACTCGCGCTGTCAGGGTCGCGGCCGTTGATGGCCAGCAGCGGGATGTCCTGCGCGGCCAGCTCTTCGAGCACCGCCAGCGCGTCCTCGCTGTACTCGGTCTGGTCGGCCTTGGTGAGCACCACGACCGGACGCGCGCCGCCGCCCCCCACCAGCATCAGGTAACGCTCGATCCGGCGCGGGTTGAAGTCCGCATCCAGCCCGCAGACGATGAACACCGTATCGATGTTGGCCGCGATCACCTGCTGGTGGTAATGCTCCCCGGCCGCGCCGCGCTTGATCGCGGTACGCCTTGGCAGCATCGCCACGATCAGCGCACCCTCCAGCAACACCCAGTCGCCCACCGCCGCACGTTCGTGGCTGGGGAAGCGCGGCCGCTGCCATTCGGGTGGCGATTCGGTCTTGATTGCCGCGCCCGGGGCGTCGGCCACCACATACCCGGTGCGGTGCTGTTCGATCACGCGGCCAGGGCGGGCCAGCGGATGGGCCTCGAACAGGGCCTGCCAGGCTGGCAGCGCGGGGGCGCCTGCCCAGGGCCAGCCCATGGTCTGCAGGGCGCGGTAATCGATCGGTTCGCTCATGCGCCCATTCTAGGCGGCACGGGCCGTAACCGCACCGCAGCATTTCCGCTACCATGCGATTTCCATGCCCGATCCCACGGCCCGTCCATGTCCACGTCCCCGCTGAAGCCGCTTGCCACCCGCGAGCGCCTGTCCGAAGTCCGCTACGAGATCCGGGGCGAACTGGCACGGCGAGCGCGTGAGCTGGAGGCCCAGGGCCGCAAGCTGATCAAGCTGAACATCGGCAACCCGGGCAATTTCGGGTTCCGTGCGCCGGAACACCTGCAGCGCGCCATTGCCGACGACATGGGCCGCACCGACCCGTACACCCACCAGCAGGGCCTGCCCGAGGCGCGCGAGGCGATTGCTGCCGCGTATGCGCGGCGCGGCGCCCCCGACGCGCACCCGGACCGGGTGTTCATCGGCAATGGGGTGAGCGAGCTGATCGACCTGTCGTTGCGCGCCCTGCTCAACCCCGGCGACGAAGTGCTGGTGCCCTCGCCCGACTACCCGCTGTGGTCGGCGGCCACCATCCTCAACGACGGCCGCCCGGTGTACTACCGGTGCGCGCCGGAAAACGGCTTCCAGCCGGACCCGGTGGAGATCGAATCGCTGGTGTCCTCGCGCACCCGTGCGATCGTGCTGATCAACCCGAACAATCCCAGCGGCGCCAGCTACCCGCGCGAGCTGCTGGAACGCATCGTGGCCATCGCGGCGAAGCACAACCTTCTGCTGATGGTCGATGAGATCTACGACCAGATCCTGTACGACGGCGCGCAGTTCCAGCCGGTGGCACCGCTGGCCGGCGAGCACCCGTGCATCACCTTCAG
>Ga0105251_10004052_pt1 | contig 10309 bp, 8 predicted proteins | sample KBSS64metaG_FD_80424 | JGI IMG/M metagenome (GOLD analysis project Ga0105251, IMG submission 80424) | Switchgrass rhizosphere microbial communities from Kellogg Biological Station, Michigan, USA - KBS S6-4 metaG | ecosystem: Host-associated > Plants > Roots > Rhizosphere > Soil | place... | reverse complement strand
TGCTAGGAACACTAACCGGGCTTCTGACCACAACATTATGAGGACTAATGCTATGGCTGACACCGATAGTAACACGCGCTCGTCTTATCAATCACTGCCGGATTGCGCGAGCCTTTATTCCGCGATGAATGCCGCGCTGGCTCATTTGGACTTTTCAAACATCGACGAGAGCGAACGCTCGCAGGTAGCGGAGTATTGCGCCGAAACCCGTGCCGGGCTTTGCCATTGCCTGAATTTCATTGGCGACGCATTGATTACCTTTGCCGATAATGACGTGTGCGAATCTACGCCAGAAAGCCTGTGCCAGTTGGGGCATGGGCTAACCGCGATAAGTTTGCTCATCCCCACGCTTACCGATATGCAAAGACGCGCACACGCACTAACCGCCAGATAACCCTCTGAATAGCCCATGCCTGATTAAAGCCCTGCCGTTAGTGACTAACGGTCGGGGCTTTTTTGCCAGCTAGGTCCCATATGTTAGCTATGAGCGAGATATAGTCATTCGCACCCTGAGAATTTCGTGGGTATTAGCGGTTTTGAGGTTTCTGGATCGGCCGTGGCGATTCAGAACCACACCTTCAATAAGCATAAAAGGTTTAAGGCTCACTATGTGAGATAGTTTATTGAACAAAAATAATATCCGGCAGGATCTGCGTCAGAAAATCATAAGGGCTGTTAGTTCCTTCCAGACGGATGCGTATCATGATGGCCTCATAGAGATAAATAATCATTGCGGCCGCGCTTTCAGGTGTCATTGGCGGTGATAGTGCCTGAATCATCTGAGACTCGCGAAATACACTGATAAGATCACGCTCCAAGCTGGCTAAGAACGCTCATCATCAGATGGACAGAATTTCAGAACAAACAGTTCTGGCCGCTACATAGGGCAGGTTAATCCGAAATATGGGCAGGAGCTTGGCCGTCAGTTTTAGGGGTTTGAGGCCCAACCGTACGAAAACGTACGGTTGGGCCTCAAACCCCTTACTCAGGATCAGTAAACTCAAGGTTTGGCTGCATTGAGAAACGCCATAGCGGCAGGCCTTCACTTCTATAATCATCGGGGATAACCACCGTGAACAATCTGGTATTCTGCCGGGTATCGACCGACCTGACCTGACTGTCAAGTACGGTCTGCTCGTTAAAGGCTGCCGTGACCATCGAGCTCAGCGTACCGATAAAATCAAAACCCTGCTGATTAAAATTGTCATAGTCCTGCGGGGCATATGTAAATCTAATGCTTTCAAGCTGTCCATCGCTGTATATCGCTTCCGATCCGGGACAGACCCACTCCCCGTAACGCATGAGATGGAACGCCGTATTTTGTTCAAACGTATCCTTCACTTCCCTGTCGTTGCAGTAAATTTTCACCCCGCCAATGGTAAAACGGGCGATATTTTCATCGCTTATCGACACCTCTTTAGTGTGATCTGGCAGGAGCTCAAAAACCAGATCAGGCTCTGTTGCAATTGCGAGATCGCCCAGCAGGTGCATCTCACTTTTCGCCAGCGCTGAGGCAGGCGTCAGGGTATATTCCTGCTCCATTTCCTTCATCGACGATCGTGCAACAAGAGCCCACCGGCGCAGCAGCCTGATATAGATGGCGTAATACACCGGGATCCGATGTAGCTCACCGTACTTTTCAACTTTGTCGCTGTAAGCTTTGCTCAGGCGGTAATCGACAGTTACGTCATCCGTGTTGAAATTTTTCACTTCAACGAAGATCTGACGGCGGTCCTTGAGCATAATCCGGTAGTCAGGTGCCACCAGTTCCGGCTCCGTTGACATCATGTCGCCAGCATCTTCCTGTTTAAGAAACAGGCACTGGTTTAGCGCGGCGCAAACGTGTTTGAACAGGTTTTCTGTTCTTTTCCCGTTGAGCATTATCGGATTCTGGCGGGATGCGATTAAAGATGTGGTAACTTTCTGAATAAAATCATTCTGATGGTCGGGATTTTTAATATCATAATCGTATATCTGACCCAGCGCTGAAAACAGCTCTAGAGGTTCAAAGCGTTCGGGATTTCTTTTTATTCTTTCCATGAATGACTCCGCTGCAAATATATAAAAAACGCAAAAAGGGAAAAGCGTTCTCTGAGGCCGTCAGGCAGATGCTGACCTCGCGCCAGACAAGCCAGTAAGGATCCGCACGGGCATACTGCTGTGCCGTATGCCCGATGTGTTATCAGCTTCGTCCATCGTAGATTTTTGCGATTTCCGTTGCCGCCTTCTCTATGCCGGGATACACCGTACTTTCGTTGATGCCGAAGCGGCTGAGCTGCTGCTTTAGGTGCTCTTTGTTTCTGATAACGAGTTTTCTTACGTTCAGCGTGCTGAGTCCCGTTTCTGGCAGGTCTACGTTTTCACCAAATAGCAGAAACGCACCTGACTGAGACGAAATGCGGGCGTTACTGAGGCGGCCTTTGACCACAACAATTTTGCTCAGGTGAGCTGGATCGATAATGCTTTTGAAATAGGACTTTTCATCGCGGATCAGGTGGAGTAGCTGCCCGCACTCTTCGGAGACATTAAACTCCGGAATCGTGAGGTTCGTTTTCAGACTGCTTTTGAAGCGTGAAGGGAGACGGGAAAGATTGGCTATACAGCTTACGGTATCCGAGTCGAAAAACTTAATTTCACTCTTACGCGTCGTCAGAATAATGACGTTACCGTCAACTTCTTTATTATCTTTATCGTGCTTAATTTTTGAACAGGAAAAGTAAAGTGCGATCAGGGGGTTAGTTGAGACGTCAAGCAGGCGGGTAGGTAAGCCATAATGCTGCATGCGCACGAGCTTATCAAGCATATACCTGTCGTCTTTGAACTCTGCGGGCTGCACCGTAAGCAGCTCCGTTATCATTTCCGACTCGTGATGGCGGTAGCGGTAGTTTCCCTGTGGATCCTTGCGAAACAGCGACGGTTCCAGCTGATAGTTGATATCAGAATGACCACGGTAAAACACATCTTCTTCGCTTTCCTGAGGATGGTTCAGAATGACTTCCAGATACTGATTGATATCAGTGATAACCTGCAGGTTTTCATCATTTTCGGGTGCGATAGTATGGTCCGCTGCGGGAACGTTAATGAAATGTTCATTCAAACCTAAAATACGGAGAAATTCGTTTACGGCAATGTCCTTAACAGCCCAGAAATTTCTGTTGAGCCCAAAGCTGCCCAGTTCCAGCTCTCTGGTGTACTCTTTCTGGTCACTTAAACACCGGTTACCGATATTACTGACAATCTCGTAATTAAAACCTAACACTTTTTCCCGGTTGTTTTTATCGGTTCTAATATTGGTGATTTTTCCGATACGGATCTCACTGAAATAGCCATTTTTTTCTTTATCTTCATCGTATTCTATTTCCGGTTCTGTCATAAATATAACCGGCAAATCTTGAAGAAACTGAAAGGTTTTATCAGTCAGCGGAAGCAACTTGCTTCTCAGTGAATCAGAAGTCGATTCAAAGAGCCGCGAGACCGGAAAAAACGCCTCACCACAGGGCTCAGAAAAAAAGCTGTAGTAATCAGGATTGCCGATCACGATAAGATTTAGCATGCCTGTCATCCTTGCATGATTTACGTTTCATTTTTTTATAATGCCAGATTAGATAGATTTTTATACACCAGGCTGGTGAATATTTTTACGTATAACGGTTTAGTGACGAAAGCGGATGAGGTATCTACGCTGACTGGTCCCTGACCAACATGACTGGTGCAGAGGCATTCCCGGGGGCTTCGCCAGACGCACAGGAAAGTCAGGGTCGCTTGCGCCGACGAGGCTTATGACACCAAACGGTGCCACGACGAGCTGCGGCGCAAGAAAATTAAGGCACTTATCCCTCCGCGGATGCGCGCCGGTTACTGGTCACTGGAGTATACCGACAGAAATCAGGCGGTGGCGAGGCAACGGCTTACCGGGAGCAATGCTTACTGGAAATGGCACACGGCTTAGAACCGGCGTTCGGTGACTGAAACAGCCATGTAGCGTGTAAAAAAGCTGTTTAGTGAGCATCTTACGCTGCGGGATTACGATGCGCGGGGTGTGGAGGCTATGAATATGATCCGTGCGTTGAACAAAATGACGCGGGCTGGTATGCCAGAAAGTGTACGAATTGCCTGGGGAAGTGACCGACAGGGGGGCTTTTTATCTAAATCGGATTTATTCAACAAAGCCGTAATTATGCGAAAATGAAGCCCGCTGAAGATGAGTTGATTTAGTAAGTATCCCATCCTGAAGAACCATAAGCTTTTAGATATCTGACCTGCCTCCGCTTTCTCAATGTCTGCTTCTGGCACGCAGGAGACGCGCAGTCAATTCGACTCATTGCAGGCATTCACGCAACTGCAAGCTTCTCAGCCATCCTCTGAAATGCTGGCGGAGTTCTTTCCCCGGGCACGTCGCCGGTCGCAGAAAGGATGGCAAATCGCCGTTTTTACGTAAACTCTTCTCCACACTGGACACTCAGGTGTTTCGGTCCAGACAATCAGATGGGAAAAACTCACATCCGGTGTCTGAAGACCAATCGTAAGAAAAGTACGGTAAGAGGAAATGATCGTCTAAAAAATAGATTAAAAGACAACTCTGTCCGATAAATGCCGTTTTTAGATTAAAAAAACACCATTTACAGGGTGTATTATCATGTCCATTATATTTATACATATCAGTCAGTTACTTCACTAGTATACATTTTCTTTTCATTGGACTTCAACCCATTATAAGTAAACTCAATATTCGCAGATGCTGCTGGCGTTGATAAGTAGTAATATTCCCATTCCCTACGATTGATTAAAAACATCTAACTTCGTCATGAAAATCTAAATGGGGAAATTATGTCGCCTTTGCTAGTAAAGTAGCGATATTATCTTTTATCTTTAAATCTACTTTTAGCACCATAGATTTAATTAATTTAGGTAGTTCTTCATGATTGTTTTTTGGATCGTATGGTATAACAATTAGCTTTCTTAAGTTTCTATGTATATCCCGAATATTCTGAGGTACTTTATTATTTGTAATTATATAATGCGGACGTGATTTCGGATATTTATATGTATACAACTCCATTAATGATGTAATAGCCGGATCATCCATTGAAAAACCAACGAAGAGAAAAGTATAATTTAACAAAAGAGAATCTAGAAACGATGAGTAATTTTCATTGCCAAATGCAAGCCTTATATATTGAGAACGAGAAAACACTATATTACTAACATCATCAATTGAACCGTGAATCTTAATAATATAAGAAGTATCATGTTCTTTTAAAACTTTAAAAATATCATTATCTACTTTCGATACAACTTTGAAATGCCTTTCACCATCAAGTAATGATGAAGCCCACGCACTTTCGACCAACTTATCAAAATTCGTCGTAAGTATTATTCTTTGCCCTAAAGAAATTAATGCTTTATGTAATTCAGATGGTTGTGCTGCGCGCCCATATTCTTCGGTTATTTTTCTTTCCCATGTATCACCATAATCCGCCTGCAGTAATTCGCAGGCTAACAAATAATCCTTGGCTTTTAGTAAGTCCTTTACCTGTTTTCTCAATGTAGAGCTTCTATCTTTTGCAGCACTCTCTAGAAAATCTGGCCAGCCTTTAAATCTGTTAGTCGCATCTAAATTTACACTAGAGGAAACACCTGCTCCTAAAAACAAAACAACTTTTTGCTGTGCGAGATCGTTTATTAAATCTTCATTATAAATCACAATGTTATTTCCCATCATTGGCTTTTTTAATGTTTTCTAAATAACGACGCGCAATATCACGGTATAACTCTCTAGCACTTTTTCTTAATCTTGTATAGTTTCCAGTACCTGAAACGGAAATCATAGGTACATGTTGAGACTGAGATTTTGGTGCTAAACTGCCTAAATGCCTGATATCTCCCAAGTGTGGATTCATTGAACGTTCTGCATATAGTTTTGATAAATACTCAGTTATTTTTGATGGAAAACTTTCACCTATATCCTCATATGCCTGAACGCGGCGTTTGGTTTTTATTTCTTCGGTATTTTCCAAGTGAACAGTATCATATCCCGACCGCTCTTTATGTTGTTGTGTAACATACCCAAGGAACTTTAATTTTCCTTGCGGAGATAGTTCTAATATCTCACTTGGCTCCTCCGACAATCTTATCCCTGTATCAAGTTCTTTTTTCCAAATTGAAACTGTCGAACCAATGTTTTTAATTGCCCAGAGTGAAAAAACATCGATCGACATAGGAACCACAAAAAATTCCATTGCAAGTAAGACCGCTCTATTGATTGCACCAAGTGAAGGTCCCATATCGAAGAATACAAAATCATAATTTAATTCTCGAGCTTTCTTTACTAACTCTGCAAAAACATATGTTGTTCGAATCCCTCGCATGCCCCCACCTTTAGCATCTCTCCAGTCACCAGCCAATAAATCCTCTTGAAGTGCGAGACGTGGATCCCCTACTATTATATCGAAGCCAAAGTTTTCAACATTACGTATTGGAAGTTCACTTTCATATCCTTTACCAAGGGAAAGAGGTCTTATTACAGTGTATATGCTGTCAGGATTATCTTGACTGTAAAGTTTTTGTGTTTCTGTTTCCGTCAGCACATATTGTGTAAGGTTGCATTGAGGATCTGCATCAACAACCAATACTTTTGCTCCAAAATTAATAGATAATTCAGCACCTAAATTTGCAACCAGAGTTGTTTTCCCAACACCACCTTTATTATTGAAAAAACAGGTAGTCTGGGTTTTAAATTTTTTAACTTCTTTTATCAGTTGAGCATCATCTACCGTAAGCTCTATGTGTGTACTTTTACTTCTATTTTTACGCGGCATTCTTTTTCTCCAAAATTCTGAGCATATCGTAAGAACATTAAATCTATCTTTTGTCATTATTTTTACAGATTTAATAGGCATATACAATCTAATGTTTCAACATTGAGTTGTTCTGACACGCTCAAGGACATCTTGCGATGCATTTATTTTCCGCTTCTGGTAGTCATGAGACACTCAGAACTATCATGGCCAGGGCGGAACCACTTACAGTCTGGACACTCAACTCAGATCATTCTGCTCATTGCAGGTAACACGAAACTACAGTTGCGCGGCCATCGCCTGAAATGCTGGCATTATCCGGCATCGATGCGCCGGTGCGGTCGCAGAACAGTTGGCAAATCCTCCAGTGACGTAATCTCCGCGTCAACCTGGGCGTTCAGGTAACTCTGACCATCGCAGGTTGATCTGCTGTTGATATACAGTCGGTAATGCGAAGTATCTGACCTGCATCTATGAGCGAGAAACGAAAGTTTATCCTATTATTTACACAGTTAGTTTTCGAGTTGTAGTGGCACACTGAATTTGGCCACCTGAAGAGAGGTGATATGCTCACCTCAGAACATTACAGGTGCCCCAATGAAAAGAAGAAATTTCAGCGCAGAGTTCAAACGCGAATCCGCTCAACTAGTTCTTGACCAAAACTACGCGGTTGCAGATGCAATCAGCGCGATGAATGTCGGCCTTTCCACAATGACGCGATGGGTGAAGCAGTTGCGTGATGAGCGGCTGGCGGGCTGTATTACGCAGCCAAGTTCTGAAGCTGCATAAAAAGCTACACACCCAAATACCAGACACTCCCCCCCAAAAAAATCCCCCCAATTCACCACCTCTCCCCCCTACTTCCGCCCCGCCCCTTTAAGCCCACGATTTAAATCCTGAATGCGTTTCATGGTTTTCATCGTACGTGCAGAGGTGGCCGAGGCAACGGAAAGAATCAGCATTTCCAGGCACACCAATACGGTGCCATGCAGCGGTAAGCGGCCATTCTCGCCGCCGCGGGGAACGTTGATCACGACATGCGCTTCCCCGGCAAAAAATGAGTCGCTCGCATTGGTCAGCAAAATAATCGGGATGCCGAGGCGCTTCGCTTCGCGAAGGGTCGTCCTCCCTTCCCTGTGCGCCGACTTCTGCGCCATCATAATCAACACGTCGCCGCGCTGGAGGCTGATCAACTGTTCGGCGAGGGCAATACCGGAGCGATTCAGCGATACCGCAGGAATGCCGATGCGATTAAACAGCCGGGCGCTGTAGTCGGCCAAAATCCCGGAGGCATTAATGCCGAATAGCGCCACCTGGCGTGCCTCTATCAGCAAGCTCACCGCTTGCGAAATGGCCTGGCGGTTGTGCGGTTCAGATAACACGTCGCAGGCGCGCTTATGCCCGCCCAACACGAAATCGATGCCGGAATTGATGTCACAGGCCAGATCGCTCACGGTTGCGTTCATCTTTTCTTCTGAGTTAATCGCGGTGCCGAACCAGGCTTCCAACGTGCTTTTCATGTCGCGCAAACCGGCAAAGCCCAATGCCTGTACCGCCCGCACCACGGTGGCATCCGAGGTGCCCGTCGCTGCGGCAATCTCCATGGCGCTCGCTTCCATTACGGCCTCGCGATGCTCATGGATGTAGCGCACCACCGCCTGTAATCGTGGTGAAAGGGCCGCCGCACGCGCACGGTAACGTTCGCCAAAAACATCGACACGTTTTTTTATTTCATTTCCCGCCATAGTGTTTGCTCAATCCGCTTGTTTTTCATCGATTTATTGACCAAGGCCATCCTGCAAAGGCCGCCTCGTTCACGCTAAATGTAGTATCCGTCGGGCTATGAAAATAATCCTATCGCGGTCGGCCAACGGAACACCGTCGCCAATCCGCAACCGAAAACCCAACAAAATAACTTTAAATACATAGCACTACATAAAAATAATCACCCACTTAAAACGAGTCATCCTTTTGCATGCCGTTGTAGTGGCGGGTTTAATTTTCATATTTACTACTACATTGCCCTATGATTGAATGATTATCAATTACATTGAAGCAAGCGCATCCCTTACCCTGGCGGTTTCACTTAAAGGCAGCCGGGTTTTTATTGGCAAAAAGAAAATAACAACATCATTAACACCGGGTTTAATTAGATGAATAACAACACATTGTTTTATTTTAAACGCAGCTGCCATCCGGCCATTCTTGCCGCAATCTATGGCGCCGCGTTTTTCACCTCAGGCGCCAGCTATGCGGCATGGAACGACAATACCCTCACCGTTACCGGGCAAGCGGCGGACGAACAGGGTTACAGCGCCAGCACCAGCTCCGTTGCCGGCAAAACGCCAACCTCCAGGCTGAATGAAGCGCAGTCCGTCAGCGTAGTCACCCAACAACAGTTAGAAGATTATCAGGCCGAAAGCCTGGCCGATGCGATGCGTTTTGTCAGCGGCGTCACCGAAGGCAACACGCTGGCGGGCACCGAAGATGGCTTTGTGCGCCGCGGTTTTGGTTCCAACTCGGACGGCTCCATTTACCGCGACGGCGTGCGCAGCAGCCAGGGGCTGAATTTCGATGCCACCACCGAGCGCGTTGAAGTGCTGAAAGGCTCGGCTTCGCTGCTGTACGGCATCCAGAATCCGGGCGGCGTGATCAACGTCGTCAGCAAAAAACCGCAATACGACTGGCACACCCGCGTCAGCGGCCGCTACGCCAGCGAAGGCGGCGGTGCAGGCACGGTAGACGTCACCGGCCCGCTCGGCAACGGTTTTGCCTTCCGGCTGATTGCCGAGAAGCAAAATCAGGATTACTGGCGCAATTTCGGCAGTGACGAACACACGCTGATCGCCCCGTCGCTGCAATGGTTCGGCGAAAAAGCCAGCTTCCTGATCAGCTATTCCGAATATCGCTACGACATTCCTTACGATCGCGGCACCGCCTTTATTGATGGCAAACCGGTCGATATCGGCTATAAAAACCGGTTGGACGACAAGGCTAACCATGCCTGGGGCCACAACAAAACGCTGAATGCCCAGTATGGCTGGCAGTTCAACGAAGACTGGAGCACCCGCGTGACGCTGGGTTGGAACCAGCGCCGCTACGACAACAACGAAGTCCGGGTGACCGGCGTCAACGCCACCACCGGCGCCGTCACGCGCCGCGCCGATGCCAACCGCGGCTTCAACCATAAAACCAAATACGTCTCCTGGGACCTGCTCGGCTCGCAGAACATCTTTGGCATGACGCACGATATCGTTCTGGGTACCGACTATGAGATGAACCAGACCTATCGCGCGCATCAATACCAGGGCAAAGCCAACAGCAGCTTTAACCTCAACGATCCGCAATACGACATGCTGTCACCCGTGACGAACAGCAGCACGGAAAACGTCGCCAACAGCAATAACCTGAACCGCATTCACAGCCGTTCGGTGTACGCCAAAGACAGCATTTCGCTGACGCCGGACTGGATCGCCGTGTTGGGCGGGCGCTATCAGCATTACGAGCAGCGC
>Ga0105251_10004047_pt1 | contig 10324 bp, 6 predicted proteins | sample KBSS64metaG_FD_80424 | JGI IMG/M metagenome (GOLD analysis project Ga0105251, IMG submission 80424) | Switchgrass rhizosphere microbial communities from Kellogg Biological Station, Michigan, USA - KBS S6-4 metaG | ecosystem: Host-associated > Plants > Roots > Rhizosphere > Soil | place... | reverse complement strand
TCCGATGACGGCCACCTTCTTGCCCTTAAGATCTACGTCATGACGCCAGCGGGCCGAATGAAAAGCAGCGCCCGCAAAGCTTTCCAGCCCTGGAATGTCGGGATATCGTGGCGTGTTCAATTGGCCGACCGCGCTGAACAGCGCGTCGCCCGAGATGACCTGCAGCGACCCTCGATCGTCGCAATAGCGCACCGTCCAGCGCTGGGCAGCCTCGTCATAACGGGCTTCCTCAACCATCGCGTCGAAGCGGATATGGCGGCGCAGGTCATATTTTTCGACGATCCGCTGGAAATAGGCAAGCAGCTTGTCGCGGGTGGAAAAATGCTGCGGCCAGAGCGGATTGGGCTCGAACGAATAGGAATAGAGCTGGTTGTCGGAATCAACGCGGCAACCGGGATAGGTATTTTCGTACCAGGTGCCGCCGATTTCGGGATTCTTCTCCAGGATGGTGAAAGCGATCCCCGCCTGTTGCAACCTTATCGCGGCGAGCAGGCCCGACATGCCCGCACCGATGATGACGACGTGCATGGCGCCGGCCGCGGCCCGCAGGGTGGGGCTGCTCCAGTCCGGCTTGCGGAAGTCGCGGACGCCGATCTCCTCCTCCAGAAAGGGGATATAGCTGCCATCAACGTCGTCGCCGATCAGATAGCGGATCATCCGCTCCAGCCCATCCATGCCGATGTCCGGCACGGGCGGTCGGCCGCCGTCGATCCATGCCGTCAGCCTCTCGTGCGCAAGACGGCGGATTTCCGCCTGCTCCTCGGCGGGAAGGACCTTTTCCTCGCTGATCGTGGTGGCGACTTCCGGGCGGCGCTCCGGCGTCAGCAGCGACAAATCGCCGGTCAGGTGCGCGAGCGCCATGAGCAATGAGGGGATATGCGCCTCCGCAAGCGCCGCATCTACGTCCATGTCCAGCGATGTCATGACCCACCCTTTCTGTTCTTTCATACTCATCATCGGGCGGCTCAGGCTCGCCACGGCGCGCTCAAACAGCGGCGTAACCGACGGCAGCATCTGCCGCGCTGTCACCCCGCCGTGGACGAAGCCGTACGCCCCCGCGAAAGAAGAGGAACCGCGCATCGCGCTGCAAGGCCACGGGTAAGAATGCCGCCATGATCAGCAGCAGCGCAAAAATCTTCGACCCGAGCGACCTCTGCCGGCGGATCGTTCATCGCTCTCACGCTCATCGCCACCATAAGGCGTGCCGTCTGCACAGGAACCTCGGCAAGCGTCGCGCTCCAGACGCGGCGGCCATCTCGATCAGACGCCTCGCTTCCTTGTGAAGCATATCCTCTCCTGCTTCCTGAACCGTATTCGGCCTTAATTCCTGTGTATCTATTACTCATTATACCCAGCGTCAAGCAAACTTGGTGGCTGGAGGTCAGGCGGAGGGCGGATTAGCGAGGAAATACGTTGGCCGGATGAATGCAGCCTGCTATTTGCGATAACTCTATAAATCAGCCGACCCGAGCAGGTCGCAGCGCCACGAGGAGACGAGAGTTGCGCTACCGCACCATTGGACAAGGCCTGAAAGTGTCGGCGATCGGCATAGGGTGCATGCCTATGAAGGCAGGGATGGCTTCCTATGGCCCGGCCGATGATGCCGAGTCGATCGCGACCGTCCATGCCGCGATCGACCAGGGCGTCACCTTCTTCGACACGGCCGAAATCTACGGTCCACTCGAAAATGAAGAATTGCTGGGCCGGGCGATCAAGGGCAAGCGCGAAACACTCGTCATCGCCACCAAATGGGGCTTCCGGTTCGATGGCCAGACGCGTGGCACCGGCATAGACGGCTCGCCCGCCAATGTGCGGCGCGCAATCGAGGGATCGCTGCGACGCCTCGGCACCGACCGGATCGACCTTTATTATCAGCACCGGATGGACCCCGCCGTGCCCATTGAGGAGACAATGGGCGCGCTCGCCGATCTGGTGCGGGAGGGGAAGGTGCTGCATGTGGGCCTGTCGGAGGCGAGCGCCGCTACCATCCGCCGTGCCCATGCCGTCCATCCGGTCGCGGCGATCCAGAGCGAATATTCGCTGTGGGAACGCGGCGTGGAGGAGGATGTTCTACCGGTGACGGCGGAGCTGGGAATTGGCTTTGTCCCCTATTCACCGCTTGGACGCGGCTTCCTCGCCGGCAACGCCATCCCCCGGTCGCAGATGACGCCCAACGACTGGCGGCTCCACGATCCGCGCTACGCGCCGGGCAATTATGAGGCGAACCTGGCTATACTCGACACGATTCGCACCGTCGCCGATGCGAAGGGCGTATCGCTAGCGCAGGTGGCGCTCGCCTGGTTGCTCGCCAAGCGGCCGGATATCGTGCCCATTCCCGGCGCCAAACGCCGGGCGACCATGACTGACAGCGTGGCGTCGGCCGACATCACCCTTTCGGCGGACGATATGACGCTGCTCGACGGCATCGGCAAGCCCGCTGGGCTGCGCTATCCCGAGCAGATGCTGGCCGCAGTCAACATCTGATGATCCCGGACGAAAAAAGAAGAAGGAGAGAATGCGAGCGATCGCGACCACGGACCTGAACGTAGCGAAAACTTTCGGTTCAATGTGCCGGCCGATTGTCCTGACTAGCAGGCCACATATTAATCATCGACCGTACAAAGAGGTAGGAGACTCGGTGATGGTGCCCAGTGGACCCGGAACAATGCGGACTGTTCCGGTGGTGAATATGTCTTCTTCTGCGGCGGGCGGTAGAAGGAGGAGCCGTTCGTCCAGCGTTGCAATACATGCGGGCCGGACTTGGAACCCAAATATGTTGGGCTGCATGTTGATACTGGGCATCGGTGCCTGAGATGGCGGGGGGCCCCCTTTCAGGCGTGCGCGTTATCGAGTTTGCGGGGATCGGCCCCGCGCCCTTCGTCGCGATGCAGTTGTCGGACATGGGCGCGGAGGTGCTACGCATCGACCGGATCGGCTCGAAGGCGCCGACTCCGCTCCATTTCGAGCAACGCGGGCGGCGGCACATGCAGCTCGACCTGAAGCGGCCCGAGGCGATCGCCACCCTGCTGGACCTCATCGCGCGCGCCGATGTCGTGATCGAAGGGTTCCGCCCAGGCGTCATGGAGCGGCTGGGCCTTGGCCCGGAAGCCGCTATGGAGCGCAACCCGGCGCTCGTCTATGGCCGTATTACCGGCTGGGGGCAGGACGGCCCCTATGCACAGATGGCGGGCCACGACCTCAACTATGCGGCGCTGAGCGGCGCCATCGCCGCGACCGGTCCGGCGGAGCGACCGCTGCCCCCGCTCAACCTGCTGGCCGATTTCGGCGGCGGGGCGATGATGCTGAGCGTCGGCGTGCTGGCCGCGCTGACTCATGCACGCACGACGGGCGCGGGACAGGTAGTGGACGCCGCCATGTCCGACGGCGTGTCCTACCTCATGACCCTGATCTATCAGCTGCGCGCCAGCGGCATGTGGCGGGACGAGCGCGCCGCGAACTTGATCGATGGGGGCGCGCCCTATTATGCCTGCTATCGCTGCGCCGACGGAGAATGGATATCCATCGCTGCGCTGGAACCGCATTTCTTCGCCCAGCTCGCGAGCCTCATTGCCATGCCGCCGGAACTGGCAGCAAATCGCGACGCACCGGACAATTGGCCGAAGCTCGCAGCCTTTTTCGAGGAGAGTTTCGCGCGCGAAAGCCGAGCCCATTGGTGCAGGCTATTCGAAGGTACCGACATCTGCTTTGCTCCCGTGCTGGGTATGGGCGAGGCGGCGGCACATCCGCACAATGTAGCGCGCGGCGCATTCCGCGAGGTGAGCGGCGCGTCTTGTCCAAATCCCGCCCCGCGATTTTCCGCCACACCGATGCGCGTCGCGCATGAGGCGGGCGAGGCGCCCGACGCGGACTGGGATTGGCTGGCACCTCTTCGACGCATGTGAAATCGGTCCAAATCAGCAGCGCGACCGACGCGGAAAAGCCTTTCCGCATGTCGGTGCAGTAGGTGAATCGTCCGAACCTCGACCTCCGCCGCTTTTCCGGGTTGATCCGAACGACAAGGCGACAGCCTGCGTGTCGATCTTCAGCCAGCAAGGTCTAGGGCAGCATTTCGACCATCGCCAACCTTGTCGAGAACAAGGAGGGACGGATGAACCGCCACACCTTCCTGGTGGATGGCGACAATGTGCGTCATGGCCTTAACAAGGATCTGGGCTTCACCGATGCCGACCGCACTATCCTTTCAATACGCCTTTCGAGCACGAAGCGTCCAATTGGGATAACGCAAGCTGTCTCCGGCCGGGCGCTGGAGCGCAGCATTGTCCCCCTGTCCCGATTTCATCTACCAATTATATAGGTAATTACGGTAGGATATTTACAAAATTATATCGAAACAATTGCAAATACCGCAAATATGTTATTTGAATTATAGCTGCAATATACGGAATATATTCACCTAGTTGATATTATAATGATCATTTTTTTTAAATTTGAATTTGCATAATCGTCTGTTAATTAATGAATAACTCGACATATATTTTAATCGCTCTGGATATACACTCCTTTATGTGTGGCGTTATGCACACAAGCTCTCCAATAATAAATTTTACTTGTATCGCTTTTATTGTGGTTGAAAATCGGCCACAGATCGGTAAAGAGCTTCCTCAATTAAATGGGGAGGAACGTGATGAAGTTTCGCGACCGCAATGCTTATCTGACGGTTATCGCCTGCACCTCGATCCTCGCGGGCACCGCCAACGCCCAGACTGCGCCTCAGGAAGCTTCTGCAGCAGCTTCTTCGGACGATATCGTCGTGACCGCTCGCCGCACCGCCGAACGCCTTCAGGACGTGCCTGTTGCAGTGACCGCCGTCACCGGGCAGCAGCTTGAATCGCTCCAGATCCGCAACCTGACTGACGTTCAGCGCCTGTCGCCTAGCCTCAGCATTACCCCGCTGAACGGTGCCAGCAACTCGGCTTCGATTCAGATCCGCGGTCAGGTGCAGACCACGGCAGGCATCGGCGTCGATCCGTCAACCGGCGCCTATCTGAACGAAATCTACATGGCGCGCCCGGCCGGGCTGGACGCCGCGATCTTCGACATCAATTCGGTTCAGGTGCTCAAGGGCCCGCAGGGCACGCTTTTCGGCCGCAGTTCCGTTGGTGGCGCGGTGCTGATCGAAACCAAGCGCCCGACCGACAGCTTCGGCGGCTATGTCAGCGCTGCGCTGGAGGACCCCTGGGGCTACAGCCTGGAAGGGGCGCTCAACGTGCCGCTGGGCGAAGGCATCGGGCTGCGCGTCGCAGGGTTGCGTCAATATATTGACGGCTACACCAAGGTCCTGAACGGCAATTACCGCCTCGACGACCGCGACCGCTGGGCCGGCCGCGCCACACTCCAGGCGCAATTGACCGACACGCTGACAACCACCTTCATCGGCGACTATTATCGGTCGTCCACGAACGGACCGGCTTTCTTCGCCAAGACCTACAACCCGGCACTGGTCAACGCGACGACGGCGGCCGGCGCCGCCTATCTCACCGCCTTTGCCAAGCAGCAGACGCTCGGTTTCCACGAAAAGGAAAGCCAGTTCAAACCGTTCAACTATGCGCGTGTCGTGGGCATCGCGAACATCACTACCTGGGATGCGAGCGAGGGGCTCACTTTCAAGAACATCACCGGCGGCCGTTGGGTGAAGGCGGATGATACCGCCGATCATGATGGCACAACGGCGACGATCCTCAGCACCCGCGTCACCTCTAACACCAAGCAGTTCTCTGAGGAACTTCAGCTTCAGGCCAAGCCGATGGAGGGCCTGGACCTGATCGTGGGAGGCTATTATTTCTGGGAAACTGGCTACGACCATTCGAACAGCTATGTTCGTCGTGCCGAAACCTCGGTTGCACGAACGCAGAACCGCTTCACCGGCACCAACACCTCTGCCTCGCTCTTCGGTCAGGCCAACTATTCTCTGCCGATCGATATCCCCGCTCATATTTTCGCGGGCATCCGTCGGACGCGCGACAAGCGGGAAATCACCTTCGAGAACCGCAACGTGAACGCCGACGGCAGCTTCAGCTGCGTCGTGGCGGGTGCTCCGGCCAATTGCATCAAGCCGGCAGAGAAGAGCTTCAATGCGACGACCTGGACGTTCGGCTTCGACATCAAGCCGGTGGAAGAGGCGATGCTTTACGGCACGGTGGGTCGCGGCTATCGCTCGGGCGGCTTCAACGGTCGCGCAACCAGCCTGCCGCAGCAGGCTCCCTTCTCGCCAGAATTCGTGACCTCCTACGAACTCGGAATCAAGAGCAACTGGGACCTGGGGGGGTCGACCCGCCTGATGTTCAACGCGGCCGCATACACGATGGATTATACGAACATCCAGCGTGCACTCGTGATCATCTCCGCCGGCGCGCCGGTCTCCGTGGTAATCAATACGCCGTCCGCTCGCATCCGCGGCTTCGAACTGGAATCAACTCTCCGCTTCGGCAGAGACGTCAGCCTTGGCGGCTTCATCGGCTACACCAAGCCGCAATATAAGAAGTTCATCGATAACGGCGTTGATCGCTCGAACAACAAGTTCACCTATGTTCCGAAGCTGCAGGCGGGCGCCACGCTTGACGCCACGGTTTATCGCTCGGACCGACTGGGCGATTTCGGTTTCAACCTCAACTATGCCTATCGCAGCCAGTTGCAGCAGGAGATCATCAACTTCCCCGGCTCGGTGGTCGATGCCTACCACCTCGTCAACCTCAGCGTCCGGCTTGAAAATGCGTTCGGCTCCAAGGCCTCGGTCGAGGTCTATGCCAAGAACCTGTTCGACAAGGATTATGAAATCGGCGGCTTCGGCGCGGCAGGCAGCGTTGGTGTCGCCAATGTCATCCACGGCGCGCCGCGTGTCGTCGGCGTGTCGCTGCGCGTTCCTTTCGGCAACGATTGAACGAGCCGACTTTCGTCGGAAAAATCATAGGGCGGCAAGCGATTGCCGCCCCATTTTCATCGACGCCCCCCTCGCCGGCGTGTTCCCGCCGGCACAGGATCGGCGTCTTACGCCATGTCGTCCAGCGGACGGCCCACGGCAAAGCCGGCCGCCTCCATCAAGGGGCGCATCAGCCGCTCGTTTCGCACCTCCGCCAGATAGAGTCCAGTGAGACGCGCTTCCAGGTCGGCCTGCCAATCCTCTTCGACCCGCCGTTCCAACTCAGCGAGCCCAGATCGCGCCTCATCGCTATCCATGCCGCACCCCTTTTTATATCGGGTTACCACCTTTGAAAAACTATTATGCGGGTCCGGAGCATCAACGACGCGAGGTTAACCAGGTCATGACGCAGGTGAATCGCGGCCTTTCAGCGTGGCCTGCTCATCCGGACGACGCTCCGATCTGACTGGCTTGGAGCCGGCTGACAACTCGCCCGCCGGTCAAAGGGATGCGGCTGCCTTGGTAACGCGCGCCGCAGGACGGCGCCAGAGCATTGCCAGCGCGATCAGGATGACTGGCACTGCGGTGACGCTCATATAGCCGAAGACGATGCTGTAGCCGAGCTCCGACGGAAAATGAACACCGCTGGGGCTGACAACGACCCAACTCCCCAGGATCACCGCGACCATCTGGGCCCCCACACCCTGGAAGATGGCCCGCACCACCGCCATCATCCCCATCGCCTCGCTTGTCCGCTCGGCCGGCGTGCCGAGCGCAAGCAGGACAGGCACGCAGGTATAGACTGCGGTCAACCCGACCATGACCATCAGGACGAGCACTATTATGCTAAGCACGGAGCTGTGAAACAGCATCGCGCAAACAGCCGCGAAGCAGATCACGATGCCACCGACCAGAACGCAGGGCCACGGACCCCAACGGCCAGCCAGCCAGCCCGTCGCGATCGATGAAAGCGAACCTGCACCTGTCGCCGGCAGTTTCAGCAGGCCAGTCGCGGTCGCTGACAGGGCCAGCCCCGCCCCCGTCCACGCCGGCTGTTGCAGCAGGAGCGAAGCGGTCTCGGTAATCTGGAATGCGCCCACCGCCAGAAGTGCCGTCAGTATCAGCGCCATGAAGCAATAGCCGTTCGCAAGCAGGCGGACGTCGATCAATGGCGCATTATGCCGACGTTCATGCATGTACCAGAAGATGATGAGCGCGATGCCCGCTGCGACCATCGGCCACGTCAAAGAGGCCATCCAGCCGCCCTGCCGGCTGCCGCTGACTGCGAGCAGGATCAGTGCGACCGCAGGGGCGAAGAGAACGCCCCCCAGCCAGTCGATGCGATGATCAGCCCCGGTCGGCCGCCGGATATCAGGCAGCACCGCGCCAATGCCGATCAGCCCCAAAATGGCAAACAGGCCCAGAGCCCAGAAAATGCTGGACGGCCCGTAATGATCAGTCAGAAAACCAGCGATCGGGAAGCCCAGCGCGGATGCGCCCGATGCGCTTGCGATGATGATGCCAAAGCCTACGGAAACCCGATGCGGAGGCAACACCTCCCGCGACAGGCCGAGCGCAAGCGGGAGGACCGCGCCGGAGACACCCTGTAGGCAGCGGCCGGCGATCACCCATCCCAGTGTTTCGGTCGATGCGCTCATAACACTGCCGATCAGGACCGTGACTAATATTGCCATGATCACCCGCTTGCGCCCGAAGAGATCGCCCAAGCTGCCGCATAGCGCCGCCGTCGCCGCCGAAACTAGCAGGAAGGACGACATGATCCAGCCGACGGCGATCGCGCTGCCATAAATATGAAGCCAGGCCGAGAGCGCTGGAAGAGGCATCGAAAGGCATGAGGCCGCGCAGATTTCCGCAATGATGAGGACTGTCATCACCTTCCACGTGGCCGGGCGCTCGTCCGGTCCGACCGCGGTCGTCCCGCCCGTGGATGCTGCTTCTTGCGACATTCCTCTCTCCTTGGACGCGGCGCGTGCTCGCCCTCTTTTCAGATATCTTTATTGCTTCGACAGATCGCCGCTTTTCACCGCGAGGGCAAGCGCCTTGCGACCGAAAGTGGGCAGAGAGGCAAGATCGATCAGGGCCAGAGGGAGCCCAAGACAGGAAAACCGAGGCTGCGCACCAAGCGGAACAAGGTGTCTCATTTAAGAATGTCCGTCGCGACCATTACACCCATCAGGGTCACCCCAACGATCCAGCCGATCGCCAGATGGAACCCGGCTGGCTCGGCGGCGCCAGCATGCCAATCACCATCTGCGCACTGAGCGCGGTGCGCACGCCGAACACCTCATAGGCGTCAACAACCTACTGGCTTCCAGCGAGTTGCCTATCTCCGCGACGGGCAGCACCATGACCAGCAGGCAGCAGGACCGATCGCGGCGACGGGATCAAGACCGTCAGGCCAGATTGGCACCCAGCGCCCGGCCCTCTTCCGCCGCGCTGCGCAGTTCGGTCGCAACGGGGATGGACAGGCCGTCGAGATAGGCGACGATCTCGCTCAGCCCCTGCTCTTCGCCCCACTGGATCGGGCCGCCAGTCTCGGCGGGCCAGCCATAGCCGGCGACCACCGCGACATCGATGTCGGACGCGCGCTGGACGACGCCTTCCTCGATCAGTCGCGCGCCTTCATTGACCACCGGATAGAGCAACCGCTTGATGACATCGCCCGGCCGTACCGCCTGCTTCTCGACGCCCGCATACGCGGCGTGGGACGCGATGATATCCTGCGCAGCGGCCGAAGGCGACGGCTTGCGCTGGTCGTCATAGTCGTAATAGCCGCCGCCGCTCTTCTGCCCCAGGCGACCTGCCGCGACGAAATCACCCATCAGCGTGCGCTCGTCGCTGTCGCGGCCCATTACGTCGAGCCCCACCAGATCGAACATCTGGAACTGCCCCATGGGGAAGCCATAGTCGGTGAGCGCCCTGTCGATCTCCATCACGCTACTGCCCTGAAGCACCAGCTTCTCCGCCTCCACCCGGCGCACGTCCATGATGCGGTTAGCGATGAAGCCGTGGCAAACGCGGCTGACCACCGCCGTCTTGCCCAGCTTCTTGGCCAGCGCCATGGCGGTCGCCAGCGCGCTGTCGGAGGTCTTCGCGCCGCGCACCACCTCCAGCAGCTTCATGACATTGGCGGGCGAGAAAAAATGCAGGCCCAGCACATCCTGCGGTCGCTGCGTCGCCGCCGCGATCGTGTCGATGTCAAGGAAGCTGGTGTTGCTCGCCATAAGCGCACCCGGTTTCATGATCGTGTCCAGGCGACCGAAAATATCCTGCTTCACCGCCATGCTCTCGAAAACCGCCTCGATGACGAGGTCAGTGCTGCCCAACGCGTCGAATTCGAGCGTGGGATTGAGCAGCGCCATGCGCTGTTCCAATTGCTCCTGCGTCATCCGGCCTTTTTTCGCAGTCGTCTCATAATTTTTGCGG
>Ga0105251_10004044_pt1 | contig 10329 bp, 9 predicted proteins | sample KBSS64metaG_FD_80424 | JGI IMG/M metagenome (GOLD analysis project Ga0105251, IMG submission 80424) | Switchgrass rhizosphere microbial communities from Kellogg Biological Station, Michigan, USA - KBS S6-4 metaG | ecosystem: Host-associated > Plants > Roots > Rhizosphere > Soil | place... | reverse complement strand
GTCCTCCTGGCGGTAGACCAGGTTCTGACGGATAGCGGGAATCTCGATGTGGATCTGTGTTTCATGCCCCAGCTGTTCCACCACCTGCACTTCCCCTTCCAGGGTGACGTCGGCGATATCGCTTGAGAGCAGATGTTCAGGGCGAATGCCCAGTGACATATTGCTGCCAACCTGTACACCGGCGCTGTCAACCGGCAGCCAGACCAGTTGCTGATTCGGCAGTCGTACCTGAACCTGATCGATGGCGGTGGCGGTCACTTTGACCGGCAGGAAGTTCATTTTGGGTGAGCCGATAAATCCGGCGACAAAGCGGTTAGCGGGATAGTGGTAAAGCTCAAGCGGTTTGCCGACCTGCGCAATGCGCCCGGCATCGAGCACCACGATCTTGTCAGCCAGCGTCATCGCTTCGATCTGATCGTGGGTCACATAAATCATGGTGCGTTTCAGGCGCTTATGCAGACGGGAGATCTCAATGCGCATCTGGACGCGCAGCGCGGCGTCCAGGTTTGACAGCGGTTCATCCAGCAGGAAGACGCGGGGTTCGGCCACCAGCGTACGGCCAATTGCCACGCGCTGACGCTGCCCACCGGAAAGGGCCTTAGGCCGGCGATCAAGCAGATGCGCCAGCTGAAGGATCTCTGCCACCTGATTGACGCGCTGATGGATCTCCGCTTTTTTCACTCCGGCCAGCTTCAGGCCAAAAGACATATTTTCCGCCACGGAGAGGTGTGGATAGAGCGCATAGGATTGAAACACCATGCCAATGCCGCGTTCAGCAGGTGGCACTTCATTCATTCGCTGGTCGCCGATTAACAGCTCGCCGCTGGTGATGGTTTCCAGACCGGCAATCATGCGCAGCAGTGTCGATTTTCCACAGCCTGATGGGCCGACGAATACAACAAATTCCCCTTCACGAATAGTGAGATCGATATCTTTCGACACCACTGTTTCGCCCCAGGCTTTCGTGACATTGCGTAACACAACGCTCGCCATGATCCCTTCCCTCTTAGCTGCATAATCGTGTCTGCTCAGCGGCAGACGGGTTCCGGGGCTCACTATGCGAGAGGAAACAATCGGTAACATCCTCCGCCGTAACGCAAACTGCTGGGGGAGGAGTCGGGAGGAGGAGAAACACGGGCTGACGCGTCAGCCCGCGCCTTGCCACGCTTTTTTGTGATCGCTAACGCAGACCCGAAGATTGTTTTGCCGCTTAAGCACCCGCTTAAGGCGCTTTTTGCCAGTGGGATCACAGAGGCAGGCTGAGGGGCGTAGAGCGGAGGAGGATGAGATGCCGGTGTGGATACGCACAATGATGCCGACAGAGCATTCACCACTTCCGCTAACAGGATGGATTTATGACGACGAAAACCGGAGCACGCATTCTGGCCCTTTCTGCCCTCTCTGCTGTGCTCTTTTCAGCAAGCGCAATGGCAAAAATTGAGGAAGGCAAACTGGTCATCTGGATTAACGGTGACAAGGGCTACAACGGCCTTGCCGAAGTGGGTAAGAAATTTGAGCAGGAGACCGGCATCAAAGTCACGGTCGAACATCCTGACAAAATGGAGGAGAAGTATCCGCAGGTTGCGGCGACCGGCGATGGCCCGGAGATCATTTTCTGGGCACATGATCGTTTCGGCGGCTACGCGCAGTCGGGCCTGCTGGCGGAGGTGACGCCGGATGCCAGCTTCCGCGAGAAGATCTTCCCGTTCACCTGGGACGCGGTACGCTTCGACGGCAAGCTGATTGGCTATCCGATCTCGGTTGAGGCGCTGTCACTGATCTACAACAAAAAGCTGCTGCCGAACCCGCCGAAAACCTGGGAAGAGATTGCCGGTCTTGATAAGCAACTGCGCGCCAAAGGCAAGAGCGCGATTATGTTCAACCTGCAGGAACCCTACTTCACCTGGCCACTGCTGGCCGCGGGCGGTGCTTACGCCTTTAAACTCACCGACGGACACTATGACGTGAAAGATGTCGGCGTCGATAACGCCGGCGCGAAAGCGGGCATGCAGTTCCTGGTCGATCAGGTCAAAGCCAAAACGCTGAATGCGGATACTGACTACTCCATCGCTGAGGCCGCCTTTAACAAAGGCGAAACCGCCATGACCATTAATGGTCCGTGGGCGTGGGGCAACCTGGACAAGAGCGGCATCGACTATGGCGTCACTGAACTGCCCACGCTGAAGGGCAAACCGTCGAAAGCCTTTGTCGGTGTGCTGAGTGCCGGGATCAACGCCGCCAGTCCTAACAAAGAGCTGGCGAAAGAGTTCCTGGAGAACTATCTGCTGACCGATTCCGGACTGGAAACGGTTAACAAAGACAAGCCGCTGGGTGCCGTGGCGTTGAAATCTTACCAGCAGACGCTGGAAAAAGATCCGCGTATCGCCGCCACCATGAGCAACGCTAAACAGGGCGACATCATGCCAAACATCCCGCAGATGGCGGCCTTCTGGTACGCGATGCGCACCGCCACGCTGAATGCGCTGGGCGGCCGTCAAAGTGTTGACGCCGCGCTTAAAGATGCCCAGGCCCGCCTGAAGAAGTAATAATCCCATGCCGGGGTTATCCCCGGCTTGAGTGACCGTTAAGGAAAACCGCATCATGTCAGGAAAACCGAAAACGCACAGTCTGTTGCTGAAAGGCGTTCTCATCGGAATCGGCTGTCTGCTGGTCGGCTATCTGCTGATACTGATGTACGCGCAGGGTGAATATCTGTTTGCGTTGCTGACGCTGATCCTCAGTGCAACCGGGCTGTGGATTTTTGCTAATCGTCGCGCCTATGCGTGGCGTTATGTCTATCCCGGCGTGGCAGGAATGTCGCTGTTTGTGTTGTTCCCCCTCGCCTGCACCATCGCTATCGCCTTTACCAACTACAGTAGCACCAACCAGCTCACCTTTGAGCGGGCGCAACAGGTACTCCTTGGCCGTACTTTCCAGTCGGGCGAGGCAGTCAGTTTCTCTCTGTTCCCGGCAGGCGATCGCTGGCAACTGGTACTGAACGATGGCAAAGCAGACTTTGTCTCTCCACCTTTTCAGTTTGGCGCAGAACAGACTCTGAAAATGATGCCTGCCACGCCACCCGCTGGCGAACGGGCAACGTTCAGGGTTATCACGACTAACCGCCAGGCACTGAGCCAGATCCGCGCTGAGTTGCCGGATGGCCGTCAGCTGCGCATGAGTTCGCTCCGCCAGTTCTCCGGCACCCAGCCGCTCTATCGGGTTGGCGCAAAAGATGAACTGATCAACCAGCAGAGCGGCACGCATTACCGCGCCAATCCGCAGACCGGCTTCTATCAGGCCGTGAACGCGGACAATAAGTGGGGCAACGAAACCTTAAGCCCCGGCTTTACCGTGAATACCGGCTGGAAGAACTTCGTGCGGGTGTTTACTGATGAAGGGATTCAGAAGCCGTTCCTGGCGATATTTGGCTGGACGCTGCTTTTCTCGCTCATCACGGTGGTGCTGACCGTAGCCGTCGGGATGGTGCTGGCCTGTCTGGTGCAGTGGGAAGCGTTACGCGGCAAAGCGATCTATCGGGTGATGCTGATCCTGCCCTATGCGGTACCGGCGTTTATCTCGATTTTGATTTTCAAAGGGCTGTTTAACCAGAGCTTTGGGGAGATCAACGTGATGCTCAGCGCGCTATTTGGCGTGAAGCCTGCGTGGTTCAGCGATCCCACGCTGGCACGCACCATGCTGATTATCGTCAACACCTGGCTCGGCTATCCCTACATGATGATCCTCTGCATGGGACTGCTGAAAGCGATTCCCGATGATCTCTATGAAGCCTCGGCGATGGACGGAGCAGGACCGCTGCAGAACTTCTTCCTGATTACGCTGCCGCTGTTGCTGAAGCCGTTGATGCCGCTGATGATTGCCAGCTTTGCCTTCAATTTTAATAACTTTGTGCTGGTGCAGTTACTGACCAACGGCGGACCGGATCGTCTTGGCACGACCACGCCAGCCGGTTATACCGATTTGCTGGTGAATTACACCTGGCGCATCGCCTTTGAGGGCGGCGGCGGGCAGGACTTTGGTCTGGCGGCTGCCATCGCCACGCTAATCTTCCTGCTGGTGGGTGCGCTGGCAGTGATTAACCTGAAAGCCTCGCTGATGAAGTTAGACTAAGGAGTTGTTATGGCTATGGTACAACCCAAATCACAACGGCTGCGTCTGTTCACCACGCATCTGCTGCTGCTGGTATTTATTGTGGCGATACTCTTCCCGCTGCTCATGGTTATCGCAATTTCACTGCGATCCGGTAACTTCGCCACCGGCAGCCTAATCCCGGAACAGATCTCCTGGGAGCACTGGCGGCTGGCGCTGGGTTTCAGCGTTGAACATGCGGATGGAAGCGTGACACCGCCGCCCTTTCCGGTGCTGTTATGGTTATGGAACTCGATCAAGATTGCTGCAATCAGCGCGCTGGGCATCGTGGCACTTTCGACCACCTGCGCCTATGCGTTTGCGCGTATGCGCTTTGCCGGTCGTGCCAGCCTGCTGAAAGGGATGCTGATATTCCAGATGTTCCCGGCGGTTCTGTCACTGGTGGCGCTCTATGCGCTTTTTGATCGGCTCGGTCAGTATCTGCCGTTTATCGGGCTGAATACCCATGGTGGCGTAATCTTCGCCTATATTGGCGGCATCGCGCTGCATGTCTGGACGATTAAAGGGTATTTCGAAACCATCGACGGATCACTGGAAGAGGCCGCCGCGCTGGATGGCGCAACACCATGGCAGGCGTTCCGGCTGGTGCTGCTGCCGCTGTCAGTGCCGATTCTGGCGGTGGTGTTTATTCTGGCGTTTATCGCAGCGGTCACTGAAGTGCCGGTTGCTTCGCTGCTGCTGCGCGACGTCAACAGCTACACCCTTGCGGTCGGGATGCAACAGTATCTCAATCCGCAGCACTATTTGTGGGGAGACTTTGCCGCCGCGGCGGTGCTCTCCGCGATTCCGATCACCCTGGTGTTCCTGCTGGCGCAGCGCTGGCTGGTAAGCGGTTTAACCGCAGGCGGGGTGAAAGGCTAAACGTTCATCATTGTACGTTGCCACTGCTTACACAACGCCTGTTGTGGTTGAATGATTCGGCGGCCTGCGGGCCGCCTTTTTTATCCTACGCTGACTCCGATGCACGGCTGCCAGTCACCAGCGCGACGACCATGGCCGTTATTGCCTGCTCGCCTTCCGGCTTAGCGACATCGCCACGTGTCACGGCGGCGGCGATAGCATCCGCGCCCCCCAGCAAGCCCCACATTCCTGCTTCTGGTATCCCGCTGCTGCCAGCGAAGGGCGCAAACCGGCGCTGACAGCGGGCGATAAAATCGAGCTGATAGTGGCGTTTAACGGCGGCCAGTTCCGGTGAGGTGCTGAGTGCTGACAGCAACTCTGGAATCTCACGTCCTTCAGTCATCACACAATCCACATAACAGGCGGCCAGCACTTCCGCTTTTTTCTGCATCACCATCGGCGCAGCATTCATCGCCGCGTCCATTCGCTCGGTCTGGCGACGATCAAAATCGTCATACAACGCTGCCAGCAATCCATGACGGGTGGTGAAATGATCGTAAACCACCGGTTTACTGACGCCCGCCGCTTCGCCGACCCGTGCCAGCGTCAGCGCTTCGCTGCCTTCGGTTTGCAAAATCTGCCACGCGACATCCGACAACTGCCTGCGTCGGGCCTCACGTGACAGTCGTTTCCGCGGTACTTTCTCAACGGTCATGTTTTTCCTGATGGGGGAACAGACGCTGGCCCAACGCCTGCGCCAGCTGATAGTGTGACTCAGGATAACCCTCATCGCCGCTTAGCAACAGTTCACTGGTCGCCACCGGCGCGCCACAGTAGTCAAAAATGCCGTGATCAATCTGATTTCGCATGCTGCCGAAATAGCCGCGCCGCAGAAAAGTTCGCGTATCCGCGCCCCCGATTGCAATCAGATGCACAGGAAGATGGTTGAGGCGCTTCACTATCCGACCCTCCTGTTCATCAAATGCCCATCCGGCAATGAAAACCCGATCTATCCAGCCTTTGAGCTGGGCAGGAAATGACCACCAGTAAACTGGATAGACCAGCACCAGCGCATCAGCGCGATTTAACCGCTGCTGATCAGCCAGCACATCCGGCGATGCCTCCGCCTGGCCGTTGAAATGCCGGTGGTCGGTGAGCGTGAAACGCGGATCAAATCTTTCAGCTGCCAGATCGGCTTTTTCAGCCGTGTGCTGGCCGGTCGAGATAATGCCCTGCGCCAGCTGGTCCGCCACGCGGTGGGTATGCGCATCCTGATTGGGATGAGAAGTCACTATTAATGCATGCATCGTCGTCACCTTACCTGTTCAGCCATTAAGCTACTAAAGGTAAGTTACTATTGGTAGGTTATCAAGCGTCGCTGTTAACTCTTTTTGCAGACCGCATCTCAGGTTAAACGCACCTGATGCCGGAAGGGTCCGCACAACATGGTCTGAACACAGGCGGAATAAAAATGCTTCCTTCCTGTTCACCGTTAAAAACAATCTGCAGAGCTCTGTGCCAGCGTCAGATATAAAGCCTACCGACGATAAGCCAGTGAGCGCACCAGCCTGTCGCCGAGTTTCTGAATCAGCATTACCAGCGCCAGCAGCACCACAATGGTGGCCGCCATGATCTGGTTGTCGAAGCGCTGATAACCGTAACGAATTGCCAGATCACCCAGTCCGCCGCCACCGACCTCGCCCGCCATCGCCGAGAAGCCAATGAGCATCACAATCGTCAGGGTAACGCCCGCCACCAGTGCGGGTAGCGCTTCCGGCAGCAGCACACGGCTGACGATATGCCACAGCGTGCCGCCCATTGATACCACCGCTTCAATGCGGCCGCGATCAACCTCATCCAGCGCGTTCTCCACAATACGGGCAAAGAAAGGAAACGCGCCCAGCGTAATCGGCACAATGGCGGCAGTGCTGCCCAGCGTGGTGCCGACCAGCAGACGGGTAAAGGGGATCAGCGCAATCAGCAGCACCACAAACGGCAACGCGCGTCCGGTATTGACCAGCGTATTCAGCAGCAGTGAAATCCCACGATTGGGCAGAATGCCTTTTGGCCGGGTCAGAAACAGCATCACACCCACCGGCAGCCCTATCGCGACCGTGAAAAGTGCCGCCAGCAGCACCATGTACAGTGTTTCGCCAGTGGCATTCAGCAGCAGTTCCTGAAACCGCTCACTACTCATGCTACGCATCGGGTTAATGCCTCATGCTGATATTTTTTGATAAACGCCCGGTCTGCTTCGCCATCCCTCAGCAGCATTTTGCGCAGGCGTCCCTCTTCACGTCCCATGATCTGGCTCAGGCTGCCGCTTTCAACCAGCTGGCCATTCTCCAGCAGTGCCGCGCCGTCACAAATCCGCTTCACCACCGCCATTTCATGGGTGATCAACACAATGGTGATGTTGAGCTGCTGCTGAATGTCGGCAAGCAAATCGAGAATCGAGGTGGTAGTTTCGGGATCCAGCGCGCTGGTGGCCTCATCACACAGCAGATAACGGGGTCGGGCGGCCAGCGCACGGGCGATGCCGACACGCTGTTTCTGCCCACCTGAGAGTTGTGACGGCCAGGCTTTGCCAGACGATTCCAGCCCCACCAGCTTCAGCAACGAGGCCACACGCTGGCGCCGCTCCGCCGCTCGCAACCCGGCAATCTCCAGCGCCAGATCGACGTTGTCCTGTACATTGCGCGAATGCAGCAGATTGAAGTGCTGGAAGATCATCCCCATCTGCTGTCGCTGCTGACGCAGTTGCGCCAGGCACATCGCGGCGAGATCCTGTCCGTCAATCTCAATCTGACCGCTGGAAGGGCTTTCCAGCCGGTTCAGGCAGCGTAGCAGCGTGCTTTTACCCGCCCCGCTTCGTCCGAGGATGCCAAAGATGGTGCCCTCTTCGATGGTGAGTGAGATGTCGTCCAGAGCTGGCGCAGGTGCGCCAGCGTAATGTTTACTGAGATGGCTGATTTTAATCATGCTGCTCGTCCGCAACCGGAATCACAGAGCCCTGATAATTTTTACGGATAAATTCCGCCACCTGCGGCGAGCGCAGATCTTTTGCCAGCTGTAACACGCGCGGATCTTTAGCCCGTTCAGGCGTGGTCACCAGCAGGTTGGCGTAAGGGTTATGGGCCGCGGACTCCAGACCCAGCGCATCTTTCGCGGGCGTCAGCCCGGCTTCCAGCGCGTAGTTGCCATTAATCACGGCGGCATCCACATCATACAGCGAGCGCGGCAGCTGTGGCGACTCAATCTCAACGATTTTAATATTCTTCGGGTTTTCACTGATATCTTTCGGCGTCACCAGCGTCGAACCCGCCTCGCCCTTCGCGCTTAGCTTGATCACGCCTTTGTCCTGCAACAGCCACAGTGCACGGCTCAGGTTGGTGCTGTTATTCGGCACAGCAATGCTGGCACCCTCTGGCAGCGCCGCCAGTGATTTCACCTTGCGCGAGTAAATCCCCAGCGGCTCAATATGCACGCTGGCAACGACGGCAAAGGTTTTACCCAGCGCTTTCTCCTGATCTTTCAGATAAGGCAGATGCTGGAAGTAGTTGGCATCGACATCTCCGGCGGCCAGCAGTTCATTGGCATTCACGCCGCCGCTCAGCTCGACAATTTTGATATCCAGTTTTGGATCCAGAGTTTTGACATACTCCAGGATTTCCGCGTGCGGCAGGGGATCAGCCGCCACGCGCAGTGGTGCAGCCTGTAAGCTTTGAGCAATCAGCAGTGAAAGACCGGCCACGACCAGAAAGCGCTTTTTAATCATCATCATTTATCTCTTATCGTTATCAGTGAGTGTTATGTTCGGGATAGAAACGCCGGGCGACGTCCGGATGCGAACGCAGCCGGCCCTTGAGGTAGTTCCAGCCCACTTCGCGCAGCAGTGGGTTGAGCGGATCGCTGCCCGGTCCCTGTGCCAGCCGAGCCAGCTGGGGAGGCAGTTGATAGACTGGCACCACCGCATCCAGCTGGGCACCCAGGAAGAAGGCAATGGATAAGCGCTCGCTGCTTTGAGGTGGTGAGACCACGCGATGCACCGTCGCGCGCAGGTAGCCGTTGGTCGCCAGCTCCAGCAGTTCGCCAATGTTCACCACAAAGGCACCCGGCAGCGGCGACGCATCGATCCAGTTGTCCGGTGTCACTTCAACCTGCAGGCCCGGCTGGTCATCCTGCAACAGCATGGTCAGGAAGCCGGAATCTTTATGCGCGCCAACACCCTGGCGTGATTCACCCTCGGTGCGCCCCGGATAGCGAATCAGTTTGATATGTTCGTTGGGATAGTCGCCGTAGAGGTTGTCGAAAGCGTTGCGCGGCAGATTAAGTGCCTGGGCAAAGGCGCGCAGTAACGCCAGCGCTACCTCTGTCATCTGCTGCTGCCAGCAGGTGACCACGGTCTGCAATTCTGGTAAGGCTTAAGGCCACTGATTCGGCCCCTGCATCCGTTGCCAGGTGGGGGAATCGGCAGTAACGGGCAGCGCTTCCCGTTCCGCACCAATATCGAACTGCTCACGATAGTCGGGCTGGCTGCGGGTTATTTCCACGCCCGCCAGGTTATAACCACGAAAATGAGGCGAGTTAGCCATCGCTACCGCGGATTTTTCCGCCTGTGGCAGGGCAAAAAATTTCCGCGCGACATCCTGAACCTCATCTGATAATTCACGGTCGATGCCGTGATTGATTAAATAGAAGAAGCCGACATCACGCGCGGCCTGGCTTAACTTTTCCAGCACCTGTTGCTGCTGCTGTTGATTACCTGACAATAATGCGAAATCGATGACCGGCAATTCTGCTGTTGTTAACGCGCTCATGAGAGAGACTCTGTTGGCATGGAATAGCTTTACACTGCCATTCCCTTTATGCGTTAACTACCAACTAATCCTGCTATGGATATGCGGTGGATGGAAATATACCACCACCCCTTAGCCATCCCTGCCGCAGATTACTCTGCACGCGAGATCCTCTTTTTCGGCAGTCATTGTGGCGAAAACAGCCATAAACAGATCCACACATGAAAAGAGCTATTACCAGGCAATATTTCAAAATGTTTATGGCCGTAAGCACTCAGGAGTCAGAGCGCCGTGCTGAATTTTCCATCAAAGTTAGCTTTTTCGGCTGAAAACTTGCAAAACCTTACAATCGTGGTCTATGGTTAACCGGCTGCGGCTTTTGCCGCTTCACTTAAAATTTTTCGGCTTCTTATAGCTTTCATTTCCACGGTTTCTTCTGAACATTGTTTGCGGCTGCGAAAGCTATAAGACTCCTTCATTGATGCACCTGAGGAGAATATGGACACCAGAAACTCATCGTCTG
>Ga0105251_10004043_pt1 | contig 10329 bp, 8 predicted proteins | sample KBSS64metaG_FD_80424 | JGI IMG/M metagenome (GOLD analysis project Ga0105251, IMG submission 80424) | Switchgrass rhizosphere microbial communities from Kellogg Biological Station, Michigan, USA - KBS S6-4 metaG | ecosystem: Host-associated > Plants > Roots > Rhizosphere > Soil | place... | reverse complement strand
TAAAGCTATCGAGAAAGATGCTAAAGCAGCGCCAGACGTTCAGCTGCTGATGAATGACTCCCAGAACGACCAGTCCAAACAGAACGACCAGATCGACGTTCTGCTGGCGAAAGGCGTGAAAGCACTGGCAATCAACCTGGTTGACCCGGCTGCAGCAGGCACGGTTATTGAGAAAGCGCGTGGCCAGAATGTGCCAATCGTCTTCTTCAACAAAGAACCTTCTCGTAAAGCGCTGGATAGCTATGACAAAGCGTATTACGTGGGAACTGACTCTAAAGAGTCCGGTATTATCCAGGGCGATCTGATCGCGAAACACTGGGCGGCAAACCCTAACTGGGACCTGAACAAAGATGGTCAAATCCAGTTCGTTCTGCTGAAAGGCGAGCCAGGCCACCCTGATGCGGAAGCACGCACCACTTACGTTATCAAAGAGCTGAACGACAAGGGTCTGAAAACCCAGCAGCTGGCGTTAGATACCGCAATGTGGGATACCGCTCAGGCGAAAGATAAAATGGACGCGTGGCTGTCTGGCCCAAATGCTAACAAAATCGAAGTGGTTATCGCCAACAACGATGCAATGGCAATGGGTGCGGTAGAAGCGCTGAAAGCACACAACAAATCGTCTATTCCGGTCTTCGGTGTGGATGCTCTGCCAGAAGCGCTGGCGTTGGTTAAATATGGTGCAATGGCCGGTACCGTTCTGAACGATGCCAACAACCAGGCGAAAGCCACCTTCGATCTGGCGAGAAACCTGGCCGACGGTAAAGGTGCCGCTGATGGCACCAGCTGGAAAATCGAAAATAAAATCGTTCGCGTACCTTACGTGGGCGTAGATCAGTCCAATCTGGCTGAGTTCCTCGGTAAATAAGTTAGCTGTAATGTCTCCACTGGGCGCAATTCGTTGCGCCCTTTTATAACGCGATATGCGAGGCCAACAAGGTATAATTATGGTCAGCACAAATACTCAGTCGTCCGGTGAATTCTTGTTGGAAATGAGCGGTATCAACAAGTCTTTTCCCGGTGTTAAGGCACTCGATAATGTTAATTTAAAAGTTCGTCCTCACTCTATTCACGCTTTAATGGGTGAAAACGGTGCGGGTAAATCAACATTATTAAAATGTCTTTTTGGGATCTATCAAAAAGATTCTGGCAGCATTCTTTTTCAGGGGAAAGAGATCGATTTCCATTCAGCCAAAGAAGCACTGGAAAACGGCATCTCAATGGTTCACCAGGAATTGAACCTGGTACTGCAACGCTCGGTTATGGACAATATGTGGTTGGGGCGTTATCCAACCAAAGGTGTATTTGTCGATCAGGATAAAATGTATCGCGACACCAAAGCCATTTTCGACGAGCTGGATATTGATATCGACCCGCGCGCCCGCGTAGGGACATTATCCGTTTCCCAGATGCAGATGATCGAAATTGCGAAAGCGTTCTCCTATGATGCGAAAATTGTCATCATGGACGAACCTACATCCTCATTAACGGAAAAAGAGGTTAACCACCTTTTTACCATCATTCGTAAACTGAAAGATCGCGGCTGCGGTATTGTGTATATCTCGCACAAGATGGAAGAGATCTTCCAGCTGTGTGATGAAATCACCATTCTACGTGACGGACAGTGGATTGCGACCCAGCCTCTCGAAGGGCTGGACATGGACAAGATCATTGCCATGATGGTTGGCCGCTCGCTGAACCAGCGTTTCCCCGACCGTGAGAACACGCCGGGTGAAGTCATACTGGAAGTGCGCCACTTAACCTCGCTGCGTCAGCCGTCCATTCGTGATATCTCCTTCGACTTGCACAAAGGCGAAATTTTAGGGATTGCCGGGCTGGTGGGGGCTAAACGTACTGACATCGTGGAAACCCTGTTCGGGATCCGTGAAAAGTCGGGCGGCACGATCACCCTGCACGGTAAGAAAATTAATAACCACAACGCCAACGAAGCCATCAACCACGGTTTTGCGCTGGTGACGGAAGAGCGTCGCTCAACCGGTATTTACGCGTATCTGGACATTAACTTTAACTCGTTAATTTCGAATATTCGTAACTATAAAAGCAAGATTGGCCTGCTGGATAATTCCCGTATGAAGAGTGATACCCAGTGGGTTATTGACTCCATGCGCGTGAAAACCCCAGGGCACCGTACGCAAATTGGTTCGCTCTCCGGTGGCAACCAGCAAAAAGTCATTATCGGACGCTGGTTATTAACCCAGCCTGAAATTTTGATGCTGGATGAACCAACTCGCGGTATCGATGTTGGTGCTAAATTCGAAATTTATCAGTTGATTGCTGAACTGGCTAAAAAGAATAAAGGGATCATTATTATTTCTTCCGAAATGCCGGAATTGTTAGGGATCACAGATCGTATTCTGGTTATGAGCAATGGTCTCGTTTCCGGTATTGTTGACACCAAAACAACAACGCAAAACGAAATTCTCCGTCTTGCGTCTTTGCACCTTTAAGATCAGGGGCTCCTCATGAGTGCGTTAAATAAAAAAAGTTTTCTCACTTATCTGAAAGACGGCGGTATTTACGTTGTTCTTTTAGTATTACTGGCCATTATCATTTTCCAGGACCCTACGTTCTTAAGCCTGTTGAACTTGAGTAACATTCTGACCCAGTCTTCCGTGCGCATTATTATCGCACTGGGCGTTGCGGGTCTTATCGTTACCCAGGGTACTGACCTGTCAGCAGGTCGCCAGGTAGGTTTGGCGGCGGTAATCGCGGCAACGATGCTGCAGTCGATGGAAAACGCAAACAAAGTGTTCCCGGAAATGGCGACTATGCCTATTTTCGTGGTGATCCTGATTGTGTGTGCCATCGGTGCGGTGATTGGTTTGATTAACGGCATCATCATTGCCTACCTGAACGTGACGCCATTCATTACCACGTTAGGTACGATGATCATCGTTTACGGTATCAACTCCCTGTACTACGACTTCGTGGGTGCATCTCCAATCTCAGGTTTCGACAGCGGCTTTTCGACCTTCACGCAAGGATTTATCGCGCTGGGGAGCTTCCGCCTGTCGTACATTACCTTCTATGCGCTGATTGCCGTAGGCTTCGTCTGGATCCTGTGGAACAAAACGCGCTTCGGTAAAAACATCTTCGCTATCGGCGGTAACCCTGAAGCGGCGAAAGTATCCGGTGTAAACGTAGGTTTGAACCTGCTGATGATCTACGCGCTGTCAGGTGTGTTCTATGCCTTCGGCGGGATGCTGGAAGCGGGTCGTATCGGCTCTGCCACCAACAACCTCGGCTTTATGTATGAGCTGGATGCTATCGCAGCCTGTGTAGTAGGCGGAGTCTCCTTCAGCGGCGGTGTGGGTACCGTGTTGGGCGTGGTAACCGGTGTGATCATCTTCACCGTTATCAACTACGGCCTGACCTATATCGGGGTTAACCCGTACTGGCAGTACATCATCAAGGGCGCAATCATCATCTTCGCGGTTGCCCTGGATTCCCTGAAGTACGCCCGTAAGAAATAAGTTTTGCTGAATAAAAAAACCCGCGTAATGCGGGTTTTTTTTGCCGTTTATTTCTTCTTCTGGGTATCCAGCAGCTGTTCTGGCGTAACGGCCGGATAGCCTTGCGCATCTTCCGGTACTTCATGCATGGCCGGAATAGGCACCAGCGGGCCTAAAAACCGCGGTTCACGCTTGAAGAGATACAGATCCGCCAGCGCACCAAAGCGGGCACCGAACTCGCGAACCCGCACGCTCAACATATCTTTTGGTGAAGGTACTGCGTAGCACTGGGCCTGAATGCCCATATGCAGTGCGATAAACAACGCACGTTCGCAGTGGAAACGCTGGGTGATGATAATAAAGTCGTTGGTATCAAACACTTTACGGGTGCGCACGATGGAGTCAAGCGTGCGGAACCCGGCGTAATCGAGCACGATATCGGCCGGGTCAACGCCTGCGGCAATCAAATCCTTACGCATCGTGACCGGCTCGTTATAGCTTTGCAGCGCGTTGTCACCGCTCAACAGCAGGTAGTTCACCTTGCCGCTGTTGTAGGCGTTCAGCGCGCCCTGAATACGGTAACGGTAATACTGGTTGATAACGCCGGTGCGGTAGTATTTCGCGGTGCCGAGCACCACGCCGACCTGGCGGTAGGGGAGATCCTGCAGGTCATCGAAGATATAGGGTGCCGTTTTCCAGCTCATCCAGCGGTCGAGACCAAGCGCAGTCAACAGCAGTATGCCGACCAGGACAGACAGACTGTAAAAAACGCGCTTTAACATGGGGATGGCTCGTTCGTGGAGGAAATTTAACTCAGGCTACTTTACCCGCCTGGTTAGCGCAAGAAACAGCGAATCAACTGAAGGGTTTTTCAGCAAAGCGGCGGGCATTTCTGCCCGCCGGAAGGTTAGGCAAGCAACACGCGATCGATAGTGGAGCAGCCGAGCGCTTTTAGCGTCGCGACGGTAGCATCCCACTGGATCAGCGGAGCATCAGCGATTTCGGCCAGGATTGCACGCTGGATATCTGGGTAATCATAACCGTTCAGGCTGAGCAGGTTCAGAGCACCCTGCAGCGGCGGCAGCGTTGGGTTAAACGCGGCGTTCTCGGCATAGCTTCCGCTGAAAATCCGTCCATCGCGGCACTGCAGCGCCACGCCGCTTGGTGATTTACTGTACGGCGTATGGCTTTTGTTTGCAGCGCTAATGGCGGCTTCGCTCAGGTCATCGCCGGACAGGGCGAAACCGTGATCCTGCTCGTCCATCAGCAGCGTTTTGATCTCCAGGTCTTTCGGGCCGAAAGCATCAGGCAGGTAGTCGCCAAGCGTGTGCGGTGCGCGACCTGGCAAGTTGATACGCAGCTGCAGCCCGCTGTTCAGTTCGTTCATAAACTGACGGCAGTGGCCACACGGGGTGTAGTTTACGGTAATGGCGCTAAGGGCTTTTTCGCCACGCAGACAGGCGTGGCTGATGGCGCTCTGTTCCGCGTGAACGGTTTGTTGCATCGTTGCGCCCAGGAACTCCATATTTCCACCGAAGTACCAGGTTCCGCTCACGCCACGGGCAATGGCACCGACGTTAAAGTGGGAAAGGTCGGCGCGCGCGCAGGCGGCAGCCAGCGGCAGCAATGCGAAAGCCAGCGCGTCTTCGTCCAGTCCCGTTGCTTGTTGAAGCAGGGTGACCTGCTCTGCCGTCAGCAGGGCGGGGAAATGCGCATCCGCCAGAACCGGAGCCAGGGCTGATTGCAAATTCTCTGCAAGCTGGGCGAAAGCAGCGTGAAAACGTGGGTGCATGGCATATGCCTCATAAAGGTTGATGGATTGGTAGTGTACGGAGCCACAGGGGCTTTATATGTGATCCACTTCTCAATATGTATGCAACTTATGAAAACAAAATGAAATTTGCGCGACGCATCGCAAATTTTAGCCCACTACAGTCAGAATAATCGGGAACAGGAAGGGGGCAACCAGAGAGGTGATGATCCCGCAGATGACCAGCGCCAGCGAGCTAAAGGCCCCTTCCTGATAGTCCATCTCCGCACAGCGTGCCGTACCGAGGGCGTGTGAGGCCGTCCCCATTGCCAGACCGCGCGCTGCTTTCGTCCGGATGCGCATGACATTCAGCAGGGTATGACCAAACACCGCGCCAAGAATGCCGACGAAGATCACGCACATGGCGCTGATCGCCGGGATACCCCCAATACTGCCACCTACAGCCATCGCAATCGGTGTAGTGACGGATTTAGGCAGTATAGAGGCGGCAATTTCTGGCGTTGCTCCCATCAGGAGTGCCACCGATGTACCGGTAATCATCGCCACCAGGCTACCGACAAAACAGATAGTGATAATGGATTTCCAGCGGGCGCGGATCTGGTGCAGTTCCTCATATAAAGGAAAGGCGAGAGCAACAACGGCAGGCTGCAACAGGTCGATTAAAATTTTGCTTCCGGCAAAGTAGCGTTCGTAAGGAATGCCGGAGACCAGCAGGAAAGGAATAATGACCACCATCGCCACCAGCAGCGGGTTCAATAATGGCATTTTAAAGCGAACGGCAAGTTTTCGTGCGGCGAAGAACACTACCAGCGTTAACGGCAGTGACCACCAGATATTGGCCATCATTTTTTTGTTTTCTCCCCGACCACTTTACGTTCGCCATGCACCAGGTGCGAACTCCAGCCGACTACCACGAATACCACCAGCGTACTGACCAAACAGGAGACGACAATCGGGCCAAACTGCGCTTCGAGCAAATTGAAATATTGCATCACGCCGACGCCGATAGGAACAAACAGCAGCGCCATATAGCGAATGAGGACGGAGCAGCCAGGGTTGACCCACTGTGCGGGTAACACCTGCAGCGCCAGCAGTACAAACAGGATCAGCATCCCGATAATGCTGCCAGGAATGGTAATCGGCAGCAGCGAGGCGATGAAAATCCCGGCGTAGAGGCAGGCGTAAACCAGGACGAATGCGCGCAGGTATTGCCAGATAGTGTTCAATGATTTTCTCATGGTGAAAGCCCTTGATGAAACGCATTCATCATACAATTAAACCTGAAAATGTGCCACGGATCACATCATGAATTTTGAGCATACCAGACATTCCGGAATGGAACGTTGGGCATTTCCACAAATGGACAGTCTACAGTTTAAATGCCAGACTATGTTTTATATATGAATCAATCGATTAAGCATAATGACGCAGGAGATCACCGATGCCGTCAATAGTCATTAAAACCGCAGACGAACTCTGCAAGCAGCGCCATGCCGGCGAGCTGCTGGCCTCTGTCTTTACTATGTTAGACGGATTTATTGCCCCCGGCGTCACCACCATGGCGATTAACAACCGGGTGGAGGACTTTATCGTCAAACAGCTGCACGCTAGACCGGCCAGCAAAGGACAGTATGATTTTCCCTATGTTCTTAACACCTCTGTTAACGACGTGGTGTGTCACGGTATTCCCAAAGAGTCAGAGCACCTGAAGTCCGGTTCGATTGTTAACGTGGATATCACCCTCGAGAAAGACGGCCTGATTGCCGATTCCAGTAAAATGTACCTGATTGGCGATGTGCCACCGCTGGCGCGTCGGCTGGTGAAAAAGACCTACGAAGCCATGTGGAAAGGGATCAGGGTGGTGAAGCCGGGTGCGACGCTGGGGGATATTGGCCATGCTATTCAGTCGTATGTTGAAGGCAACGGCTACAGCGTTGTGCGGGAATATTGCGGCCACGGCGTGGGCAGAGAAATGCATGAAGAACCGCAGGTGCTGCACTACGGCAAGCCGGGCGAGGGTGCAGTGCTGAAAGAGGGAATGGTATTCACCATTGAGCCTATGGTGAACCAGGGGGACAGCCGAATCAAAACCAAAAAGGATGGCTGGACGGTCGTCACGCGCGATAAAAAACTGTCGGCGCAGTGGGAACATACCATTGCCGTAACGGCCGATGGCTTTGAGGTGCTGACGCTGCGCCCGGACGAGACGATCCCGGATTAACGTCCGGGCTTTCAACATACCTGGAGAGCGGCTCTATAGCGCGTCTTTTTTTACAGGTACCGATATGCGTGTTTTACTGGCCCCAATGGAAGGCGTGCTCGACTCCCTCGTGCGCGAGCTTCTGACCGAGGTGAATGATTACGATCTCTGCGTGACCGCGTTTTTGCGCGTGGTCGATATGCTGTTACCAGCAAAATCATTCTACCGCCTCTGTCCGGAGCTGCATCGCCAGAGCCGAACCTCGTCCGGTACGTTGGTGCGTATTCAGCTATTGGGTCAGTACCCGGAGTGGCTGGCGGAAAACGCCGCCCGGGCGGTTGAGCTGGGCTCGTATGGGGTCGATCTCAACTGTGGCTGTCCGTCAAAGCTGGTCAACGGCAGCGGGGGTGGGGCCACGTTACTCAAAGACCCCGAGCTGATTTACCGTGGTGCGAAAGCCATGCGTGAAGCCGTGCCGTCACATTTGCCGGTGACGGTGAAGGTGCGTCTGGGCTGGGACAGCGACGCGCAACAGTTTGAGATAGCCGACGCGGTGCAGCAGGCCGGGGCAACCGAGCTGGTGGTGCATGGCCGTACCAAAGAAGACGGGTACAAAGCAGATCGTATCAACTGGCAGGCGATTGGGGAGATCCGCAAACGACTCTCCATTCCTGTTATCGCCAATGGTGAAATCTGGGATTACGACAGCGCGCAGGCCTGCCTGAAAGAGACAGGCTGCGATGCGGTTATGATTGGCCGCGGCGCGCTAAATGTGCCTAACCTCAGCCGGGTGGTGAAATACAATGAACCGCGTATGCCGTGGGCTGATGTCGTCACGCTGCTCCAAAAATACAGCCGCCTGGAAAAGCAGGGTGATACGGGTTTGTATCATGTCGCACGTATTAAGCAGTGGCTCAGTTATTTGCGTAAAGAGTACAGTGAAGCTCTCGGATTATTCCAGGAGATCAGAACGCTGCAAACTTCCGCGGATATAGCCCGCGTCATTCAGTCAAAATAATAAGCGTTAGTTTGCTCACATTTTTTTAAAATATAAAAAAATGCAGGTTTTCAAGGTGGCACGACGGTGTTAAGGTGCCACTGTTTTTAACGCAGGATTGTTACTGGCTAACAGGCAAAACCTAAGCGTTCTACAGCATTCATCGCTGTGGAGCGCTTAGGTTTTTTTTTGCCTGTTATTTACGCAGGAGAGACATTTGGCCTAGCGCTTTTCACTAAATTTAAAAAAACAATTCCCGACAGGAAATAGAAAAATTTCCTGCGACCGGTTACGCACTAAATACTCAATCACAGGTTGTTATGATGGTAAATAAACATATTCACTACGCGCTATGCGCATTAGCATTAACGACATTTTCACCCTTGTCGATGGCACAGGAATGGAACGGTACGGTGTTAGGGTTTGAAGCGCCGCCGGATCCGATCCTCGGTGATATGCTCGGTATTCGTAAGATCCTCAACGATAACGGGTTCACCTATAATCTCGGCTATCTCAATGAAATTGCCTGGAACGGTGGTGGAGGCTACAACCATGACTCCCACGTGGCCTATATCGATCAGTTTGCCCTGACGTTTAACCAGGATCTGGAACGATGGACCGGGATTCCTGATGCGCGCATCGAAGGGAATATCGTTAACCGTAACCACAATGACGATCTCACCACGAAGCGTGTACAGGATCCGCGCGTTAACTTTAACGACCTGACCCAGGAGAGCTGGGGCGGGCAGTCTATTACCCGTCTGGGTTGGCTGACCTTTGCACGCAGTTTCGACGACCGCCGTCTGACCTGGCGGATCGGGATGATGAACAAAGTTCAGACCTTCGATCAGATAATCCCATGCGATTTCCAGATGCTCTCCCAGTGCGGCGGGAAATCCGCGAACTCGCTCACCTGGAATAACTGGAACGTCCATACCTGGGGCACCACGCTTGAGTATAAAGTCACGCCAACCGTTACCCTGAAAGGCGGCGTGATGGAGCAAAATCCGAATGCCTCCAGCCGTAGCCACGCGTGGAGCTGGTCAACGAAGGGCAGTAAAGGCGTATTGCTGCCGGTCGAAATCGAGGCGCGTCCGCTGATCAACGGCCTGCCGGGGGCGTATAACCTGGGCGTGGTGTTTACCAACGCACCGCAGACCGATCTGTATCGCGGCGTATCCGGCGGTGCGGGTGCAGCCGATCCTGACGGTTACGATAAACATAACCGCACCTGGTTTATGTATGCCGGATTGAACCAGCAGCTTACGCAGCATCAGGATGATCCAAACCGTGGCTTGAGTACCTCTGTCAGCATGAGCCTTGCCGACCAGAGCACCAACTATATGCACCAGGTCTATGCCGCCTCGCTGCGCTACCGTGGACTGTTTGACGCGCGCCCGAACGACTGGATTGGTTTCGGACTGACCTGGATTGATATGAGCAGCCATTATGCCCGTAACCAGCGTTACATGAACAGCCTGGGCGGCGTGTCGGACTACAGCGACCCGGCGTATCATCCGGTGCCGGGGCATTCTCTGAACGGTGAGTTTTACTATCGCTTCCGCCCGGTGTCATGGCTGGAGCTGCAGCCCGTCATTCAGTACTGGCACCATCCGGGTGGGGTTGCACGCACCCAGGATGCATGGGTAACCGAACTGAAAACCGTCGTGACCTTCTGATATAACCGTAGCAAGTACGATCTGCGTCACGTTTTTTACTCGTGACACATTGAGGCTACGAATGAAACTGATAGAGTGCCAGAACTGGATTGTTACTGCTTCGGCAGGCAAAACCTGATTTTCTGGCTTCTGCCGGAGGTCAGGTTTTTTTGTTTCTGGAGTTCCGATGAAAATCGCCAAAATTCTTAATAATAATGTGGTGGTTGTTC
>Ga0105251_10004037_pt1 | contig 10339 bp, 6 predicted proteins | sample KBSS64metaG_FD_80424 | JGI IMG/M metagenome (GOLD analysis project Ga0105251, IMG submission 80424) | Switchgrass rhizosphere microbial communities from Kellogg Biological Station, Michigan, USA - KBS S6-4 metaG | ecosystem: Host-associated > Plants > Roots > Rhizosphere > Soil | place... | reverse complement strand
GTACACCCGTATTTTTCAGCATTTCTAGCGCTTCTTTTAATTCTTCTTTGACCACCGTCATGCACCCCGATTCTATACGGATTATTATTTTATAATTCTTATAAAGAGTGTACTCCTTTTCTTGTCAATCGTCAATATTTCTACTATAACTGTGAAGTTTATTTTTCATCTAACCTTATTCTTATGTATATTTGTCCCTCCTTTATACATTTACATAGAAAAAAGTGCGAAATAATCGCACTTGGAATACTATCATCTGAGGAGGTATGCCCTACCCTTTTAATGTATGAAACATCAGCACAAGTGTATAGACATATGCCTCATATTAATTACATCATAATAAATTCCCCTTCAGTTCTTGCTTATGCAGAACCTTAATCTAAATAAGAAAGGATGTCTTCGATATGCCCTTTCACTTTTACTTTACGCCATTCTTTTACTAGTTCACCATCTTTATTAATAAGAAACGTAGATCTTTCAATTCCCATGTATTCTTTTCCGAAATTCTTTTTCAGCTTCCATACATCATATAGTTCCGCCACTTTATGATCTTCATCTACTAAAAGTAAGAATGGCAAATCATGCTTTTCAATAAATTTCAAATGTCTATTCACTGGATCTGGACTTATACCAAGTATAACCGTATCTTTTTCTTGAAATAATCCGTATGCATCTCGGAAATCACACGCTTCTGTTGTACAACCTGGTGTCATATCTTTCGGATAAAAATATAGTGCTACATTTTTCCCGTGAAAGTCCGATAGCTTAACCTGCTTTCCGTTACTTCCTTCTAGTGTAAAATCCGGTGCCATCTCTCCTACTGCGACCATCTTTATCACTCCTTGTCTTTTCCTTCTACTATAACAAATGTTATCTCATTTTTCATTGTCTATCACTGTTCGAACTACGAATGCAAACGGCAATGTATATCCAATCAACGCTTCAATAATTGCAATCCAGCGTCCGATTCCAACAGGAGTTACATCACCATATCCAACAGATAATAAAGTAACCGCACTAAAATATAAGCATACTTCTACCAGTTGGAAGGAATGGACAGTTAAACTTTCTCCGTCTTCTCTTAAGACTGCAAATCTACTTTCCTCTAATACAACATAACTTAATCCAAATGCGATAAGCACCGTTGTGTAAATTAGAAATAATGAAGTTAGGTTATACAAGGAAAAGAAACGCTTCGAATCTGAGTATGAGCTCCATAATATTTGAATACTCCTTAACACAGCAATGGCTGAAATTAATAAAATAAGTCCCCATAACATGTCCTCCACCTCATCCTATATGTATGAGGACAAAGAACAATTTATCCCACAGTAGATGAAACTTGTATATCCGTCGTTAGTTTCCCGCACCGCGGTATTTCTTCACTCCAAAATTCCAAAGCGTGATTGCAATTGTAAAACAAATTACACCAACAAACGGTGTCGCAAACGCATAACTGTTCCATTCTGTCTTTCTAAGAAAATACGCCGCTGGATATACACCAACAAATGCAAATGGTAAGACAAACGTTAAAACAAACCGGATCACACGGTTATAAATATTTACAGGATATCGCCCATAATTCCCAATGTTATACATCAATGGCATAATTGAGCTTTTCGCATCTGACCAAAAGCCGATACTTGCAAGCGTCACAAATATCCCGCCATATACAAGGGCACCTCCAGCTACCATGACCAAGAAAAGAAAGAAATCGTACCAATAAAAGGATAATTGAAGCTGCACTGACGCATATCCCATTACAATAATCCCAGTAACTGCACCAATCAAAGACTCCAGTTCCATTCGCTCTAATATAATTTGGAATAAACTATGAATCGGTCTTGTTAAAACACGATCCATTTCTCCCTTAATAATGTATCGATCATTAAAATCCCATATATTAAAGAAAGCAGAAAAGATAGCAAATGGTACTAAGAAAAAGCCATAAATAAAAATAACTTCTTCTCGACTCCATCCCTTTAATGCTTGTGTATGTCCGAAAACAACAAGAATAAAAATTAAGTTAACAGCTTGGAGTAGTAAATCAGATACTAATCCAACGATAAAATCGCCGCGATACTCTAGTTTAGTTTTTATATATTGGCTTGCATATTGCAAAAACAGTTTTATATACAGCATCTCATCATCCCCCTTGTACAATTAGGCGTTTCCTCGCCGTTTTCCACATCAGCACAATTGGAACAATAAGTACGACTGCCCAAATCATTTGAAATAATAAAGCCTGATACAACTTACTTCCTTGTATTCCTTCAGAGAAAATCATACTCGGAATATAACTGATTGCTTGAAATGGCAAAAACACCATTGCTTTTTGTGCCCATAGAGGATAAAAGCTAATGGGTAGTAATAAACCTGAAAATAAATCAATAACCACACGTTTTGCATACATAATTCCACTATTATTAAATAAGAAAAAAGTAAGCATGCCTGTCATTAAATTAATTTGCGTATTAATAATAAAACTGAAAACTAACGACAGAAAAAAATATAACCACGTTTGAAAATTGGTTGTAATTTGCAACGAGAATAAAAGTGTAACAATGATCATACCGGGAATAGAAAAGAATGCAAAACGGAAGATCCCCTCTCCAAGACCTTGCATAACTTTCATTCCTAAGTAGTTATATGGACGAATTAATTCAACAGCTACACGTCCCTCTTGAATTTCCATCGCAATTTCTCTGTCAATATTATTAAAATAAAAAGCGCGAGCCATCCACGCGATGGCAATGTAGGTTGTCATTTGAGAAATCGATAAACCTTCGATATTCTCTTTCCCACTGTAAATAGCTTGCCATAAAAAATAATACGCTCCGATGTTAATCGTATAAATTAAAATTCCACTATAGTAATTTGTCCGATAAGCAAGCATCATTAAAAAACGAATACGAATCATTTCAATATACTTACCCATGAATCATACCCTCTTCATAAATATTACGGATAATTTCTTCTGTCGACACTTCATTAATTTTTAAATCTTTAATTTGAAAAGCTTGGACTACTTTGGAAATAAGCATAGAAATTATAACTTCTTCATTGGGTATTTTCGCAATCCATGTATATTCTTCTTTCCCTTGTGACCAAACTACATGATTATCCGGCATTAGCATTAACAGTTGTTGATATGAAACTGGTGCTGTAAATTGAAAATGTATTTCTTTTTCTGCTCCCCACTGCGAACGAAGCTTTTCTAATGATCCATCATACATAATGCTTCCTTCATCCAGCATAATGACGCGTTCACATAACGCTTCAATATCAGTAATATCATGTGTTGTTAATAAAATTGTTGTTTTATAACGTTCATTCATTTCCTTTAAAAACTCACGGATTTTTAATTTTACGAGAACGTCTAGTCCAATCGTTGGTTCATCTAAAAATAAAAGCGGTGGATTATGAATTAACGCTGCTGCTAATTCACAACGCATTCGTTGACCAAGCGACAATTTACGCACCGGTTTATCTAGCAATGGTCCAATATCTAGTGTTTCAATGACATGCTCCATATGTTCCTTATACTGCCTATCAGATACACCATACACTTTTTTTAATAAACGAAATGATTCTTGTACCGCAATATCCCACCAAAGCTGTGAACGCTGACCAAATACAACACCAATTGTTTTCACAAACTCTTCTCGCTGTTTATGTGGATTCATGCCATTTACTGTAATTTGACCAGACGTCGGTGTTAAAATTCCGGTTAACATTTTAATTGTCGTTGATTTACCCGCACCATTCTCACCAATATAACCAACCATTTCACCTTGATTTATAGTAAACGAAACATCATTCACTGCTGGCACTATTTTATAATTACGATTTAATAAATCGCGAAACGCACCTTTTAAACCAGAGCGGCTTGAATATGCTGTAAATTCTTTACGTAATCCTTGTACTTCAATTACCGATTTCATAATCGGGCCCCCTTCCTCGATACCACAACGAATAGTTTACCCAACTGCCCTTCCTATCACAAACAATACGTCTTTTTGAAAAACATGTTAGAATAATACATAGATTTTTGTAAGGAGATGAATTGTAGTGAATTTCACAAAATCAGAAGCATTACATAAGGAAGCGTTAGAACATATCGTTGGTGGTGTTAACAGTCCTTCTCGTTCTTTCAAAGCAGTTGGTGGCGGTTCACCTGTTGCAATGGAACGCGGAAAAGGTGCTTATTTTTGGGATGTAGATGGTAACAAATATATCGATTATTTAGCAGCATACGGTCCAATCATTACAGGACACGCTCATCCTCACGTAACAGAAGCAATTAAAACAGCAGCTGAAAATGGTGTTTTATACGGAACACCAACAGCACTAGAAGTAAAATTTGCAAAAATGTTAAAAGAAGCAATGCCTGCTTTAGATAAAGTTCGTTTCGTAAACTCTGGTACGGAATCTGTTATGACAACAATTCGTGTGGCTCGCGCTTATACAGGTCGTACAAAAATTATGAAGTTTGCTGGTTGCTACCACGGTCATTCAGACTTAGTTCTTGTAGCAGCTGGTTCAGGTCCTTCTACTCTTGGTACTCCTGATTCAGCCGGTGTGCCCCAAAGTATCGCTCAAGAAGTTATTACCGTTCCATTTAATAACGTAGAGACATTAAAAGAAGCACTCGATAAATGGGGACATGAGGTAGCGGCTATTCTTGTAGAACCAATCGTTGGGAACTTCGGAATTGTCGAACCTAAACCTGGCTTCCTAGAAAAAGTAAATGAGCTTGTTCACGAAGTTGGCGCACTAGTTATTTATGATGAAGTAATCACAGCTTTCCGCTTTATGTACGGCGGTGCTCAAGACTTACTTGGTGTAACACCAGATTTAACAGCACTTGGTAAAATAATTGGCGGAGGTCTTCCAATCGGTGCATATGGTGGTAAAAAAGAAATTATGGAACAAGTTGCACCGCTCGGCCCTGCTTACCAAGCTGGTACAATGGCTGGAAACCCAGCATCTATGGCAGCTGGTATTGCTTGCTTAGAAGTACTGCAACAAAAAGGTGTATACGAAAAATTAGATGAACTTGGAGCAATGCTTGAAAAAGGAATTTTGGAACAAGCTGCAAAACATAGCATCGATATTACAGTAAACCGTCTAAAAGGTGCGTTAACTGTATACTTCACTACAGATACAATTGAAGATTATGACGCTGCTCAAAATACAGATGGAGAAATGTTCGGTAAGTTCTTCAAGCTTATGCTCAACGAAGGAATTAACTTAGCTCCATCTAAGTATGAAGCATGGTTCTTAACAACAGAACATACAAAAGAAGATATCGAATATACAATCGAAGCTGTCGGTAGAGCATTTGCTGCTTTAGCGAACGCATAAGAAAATACATGCTCAAAAGAAAAAAATAGAGGCCATCCTCTATTTTTTTCTTTTTTCTATTTCATAAATCACACATCAATAGTATAATTATTCATAATTATCTGTTTTATATCGAAATTTATATTAATTATTCTGTTGTTTATAAGATAATATACACCTTGAATAATTAGATTATTCTTAACTTTATAATAGAGGGGGGATTGACGGATGCCTAACAATACAAATAAATGGACACCGTCTTTATTTCGAAATTACGCAAATGCAGAACACGATGCGTGTGGAATCGTTTCCGTTATGGAAAAACAAAATGTTCCAACAAAAGAAAACATCGATCTTTGTATACAATCACTGATAAAAATGAATCACCGTGCTGGCTTTATTAATGGAGAAGGCGATGGTATTGGTGTTCATATCGACTTACCGAAAGCCCTTTGGAAAGAAAAATTTAAAAATAGTGGATATAATCCAGCGATTGTGGACCATCCCCACTTTATCGTTGGACATTTTTTTCTAAACAAAAAAGAAAATCCTACTCTTTTAAAGAACAGTATTCGTAATAAATTAAACAATAAAAATTTCACCGTTCTCTTCGAAAGTGATGATGTTATAAATTCTGATGCACTTGGTCCTCTTGGCAAACAAGAAGAACCTTTATTTTGGCAAATTGCTATTCTTTCAGAAACAAAAAATGAAGCCATCGACCAAGTACTATTCTCTTTAACAATTGAAATTGAAGAAAATACAGCAATTCATGTTGCTTCATTAAGCCACGACCATGTTGTATACAAAGTTCTTGGCGCTGGCGATACACTTGTTGCCTACTATGATGATTTACGGCATTCACTTATTGCATCAACAATGACACTTGGACATAATCGCTATTCTACAAATACATTATCTAATTTTTTTCGCGTGCAACCATTTAGCATCCTTGGACATAATGGTGAAATTAATACAATTTCCAAGTTACGTGATCAAGCCGAAATGATTGATGTACCACTTACTGCTGGAGGCAGTGATTCTCAAGATTTAAACCGCACCTTAGAAACACTTCTCGTTCACTACAACTACAGTCTATTTGAAGCAATGGATGTATTATTTCCACCAATTATTAATGAGATTAAATTATACGAGCCACATATGCAAGATTTATATACGTATATTCGTGAAGCATGGGGACATTTCGCCCAAGGGCCGGCCGGCATTATTTCACGTTATAAAGATGAAGCTGTTTTTAGTGTAGATTCACTTGGTTTGCGACCAGTTTGGAAAGTAGAAACAGAAAGTTCCTATATCTTTTCTTCTGAACCAGGTGTCGTATCACCATCTGAATATGTAGCAGAACCAAAGTCACTTGCTCCCGGAGAAAAAGTAGGTTTGAAGTGGAATAAACAAGGTGCCCTCGTTCTCTACGAATATGAAACATACCAAGAAGAAGTATATAAACGCATGAAACAACGTATTAATTTTTCAGATTATCATTTCAACTTATCTATTCCAGCTATGGAAAAGGTCGAAGGGCTATCTAACCTCTCTCAAGTTGAAACAGAACAATATGTAGCTTTCGGCTGGGATCGCGAGCATATCCAACTTCTTGAACAAATGGCAACAAAAGGTGTTGAACCGATTCGTTCACTCGGCCATGACGCCCCTCTCGCTGCACTTGATACAGACAGACGAAACATTGCCGATTTTATAAAAGAAAGTGTTGCTGTTGTTACAAACCCAGCAATCGATCGCGACCGAGAAATTGAACACTTCTCTACACGCACAGTACTAGGAGAACGTCCTAGCTTGTTTAGTGGTGAGCAGCAAACTTTTGTTACCGAACTTTTGTCACCGATTATACTAGAAGGTAATTTAGCACAATCAATTTCAGAAGATTTAGAAACCATTTCATATGAACAACTTGTAAATCTATTTGCAATTCATAGCACAGTTTACAAGTTATCTGTTACCTTTCCAGCATCAGAAACTTTACAAGATGCATTAAATCGAATTAGTGCCGAAGCTACAGCAGCTATTAAAAAAGGTACTTCTCTCTTATTACTTGATGATGCAAAAGCTCATCAAAATGAACACTTGTGGATCGATCCACATTTGATTACAGCTAAAGTACATCAAGAACTAACTGAGCACAAATTACGCCGAAAATGCTCCATTGTTATAAGATCCGGCGCTCTCCGTTCTTTACACGATATTGTTACACTGTACGGACTAGGTGCAGATGTTATTAATCCATATTTAATGTTCGCAACCGTAAATGATGGGACAACGATACCAATTTCTAATTTATATAAGGCGCTAAACAAAGGTCTTGAAAAAGTCATTTCAACTATCGGTATCCATGAACTGCGTGGTTACGGCCGTCTCTTCTCTTCAATTGGTTTACACGAAGAAATTGCAAACATACTACAAATTACAAACTTTTTAGGATCACGTACTGTAGCATTCTCACTTGAATCTTTAGCAGAAGACGCTAAAGTCCGGGCACTTGATTATAACAACCCAAAAGTTAGAATGCGAAAAACGTTTCATATATTCCCTCGCATTTGGAAAGCAATTGGTGATGTGGCAAAAGGGAATGCTTACGATAATTATCGGGAGAAATTAGCTGAGGTAGAAGATAAGAATCCGATTGCAATTCGTCACCTTGTCCAAATGAAAGAAGCCGAGCAACCAGTGCCGACTGAGCATGTTTCAATTGGTGTAAAAAATCATGACTTGCCGTTTATTATTAGTTCGATGTCATTTGGATCTCAAAATGAAATTGCATTCCGTGCTTATGCAGAGGCAGCAGACCGTCTCAATATGATTAGTTTAAACGGTGAAGGCGGAGAAATTAAAGATATGATTGGTAAATACCCACATACACGCGGCCAACAAATTGCATCAGGACGTTTTGGGGTGAATGCTGAACTGTTAAATTCATCAAATTTAATTGAAATCAAAATTGGTCAAGGAGCAAAACCTGGTGAAGGGGGACATTTGCCTGGATCAAAGGTAACTTCTAAAATTGCAGAAGCTCGTAATGCAACAATTGGTTCGGATTTGATTTCTCCTTCCAATAACCATGATATTTACTCGATTGAAGACTTAGCACAAATGATTACTGAAATTAAAACAGCCAATCAACTTGCAAGAGTCGCGGTCAAAGTTCCAGTTGTCCCTAATATCGGAACGATCGCTGTAGGAATCGCAAAAGCTGGTGCTGATTTTATTAATATTAGCGGCTTTGATGGTGGAACAGGTGCCGCTCGTATTCATGCACTGCAACATGTAGGCCTTCCAGTTGAAATCGGAGTAAAAGCTGCACATAACGCTCTATTAGAAGCAAATATGAGACACAACGTAGAGATTTGGGCAGATGGTGGTATCCGCAGTGTAAATGATGCACTTAAAATTATGCTTCTTGGTGCAAACCGTATTGGATTCGGTACTTTATCCATGATTGCAATCGGTTGTACAACGTGCCGGGGCTGTCACTTAGATACATGCCATGTTGGTATTGCAACACAAATCGAATCCGAAGCGCAGGCAAAAGAACATGGACTACGTCGCTTCGTTCCGCGGCAATTTGAAAATGCTGTAGAAGGTTTATTGCACCTATTTACTACTTTCGGAACAGAACTTAAACGTTTAACAGGTGGACTCGGTTATACGAACTTACAAGAAATTGTTGGTCGCTCTGATTTGCTAGAACAAACGCGAGGCACAGAACTATTAGATTTACAAAATTTATTACAAACATTAGACAGTACATCCTACATGATAACAGGAGCAGCCCAGCAACAACATTATGCAACAACTGATTCTTTCCAATCAAAAGAGCTAGTTGGTGTTGGTGTGGATCAACGCGTAATGGGTGGTCTTGAATCATGCTACCGAGTCCGCAGTAAATTATATGACAACAATACTCTGGAACCAATTACACTAAAATACACAAATGGTTCCGTTCCTGGAAACGGATTAGGTGCCTACAATAGCGAAAACTTATTTATTCACGTCAATGGTGGTGCACAAGATGGCATCGGAAAAACCTCATTTGGCGGTGGCATTTATATCACAAAAGCAAGAGGAAAAAATGGAACATACTATAACGGTTCTGTCGGAAAAGGATTCGGGTATGGTGCACAAAAAGGAACTTTATATGTGCAAGGTAACGCTGATGCACGTGCTGGCATCCGCTTATCTGGAGCAGATATGATCATCGGGGGAAGAATCACAAAACCACTTCGAGAAAAAGAACACGGGAATCTCGGTGTTCATGCAAATATTAAAGGCTTTGCTTTTGAATATATGACAAACGGTCGCGCACTCGTTCTTGGTGATCCTGGCCCATGGATTTGTGCAGGTATGACTGGTGGTGTCGTTTATTTACGCCATCAACCTAAACTTGGTTTAACAGAAGCTGCTTTGCGAAGAAGAATTGCAAAAGGAGCGAATGTAACATTACGTGAACTTAGCAAAAACGGGGAATCAGACATCACAGAATTATTATTAGACTACGTTCGTGTATTAAATGAGCATAAACAATATGAAGAAGCTGCTCTCTTAACACCATTATTAGAGGACATTCAGTCTCACTTTTATGAAGTCATTCCGAAAAAAGAGCAAGCAGATCCATCTATTTCGACTGAATAATTTCCATTTGCTTAAAATTGACTAAGTGAGCATCACATAGTAATCTATAATAACAATTTGAAAACCTGCTGAAATTCAGCAGGTTTTTTCACTAAAAAAGGAGGATAAAGAGAGCCGAGCAGTTCGAGGCGCGGAAGCCAGGAGGATACGGAGTGTAGCTTATACTACATGAGTACCGGACTGGCGACGTAACGAAGAAATGCGACAGCTATCTTTACCGGACTTTTTGAACATCACTAAAATATGGGTTCAAAAAGGAGGATAAAGAGAGCCGAGCAGTTCGAGGCACGAAAGCCAGGAGGATACGGAGTGTAGCTTATACTACATG
>Ga0105251_10004036_pt1 | contig 10339 bp, 8 predicted proteins | sample KBSS64metaG_FD_80424 | JGI IMG/M metagenome (GOLD analysis project Ga0105251, IMG submission 80424) | Switchgrass rhizosphere microbial communities from Kellogg Biological Station, Michigan, USA - KBS S6-4 metaG | ecosystem: Host-associated > Plants > Roots > Rhizosphere > Soil | place... | reverse complement strand
GCACCGTCGAGGACACCGGCCCCCTGGGCATCCGCATGCACCTGCCGATCAAGATCGGCCTGCCGACCCTCGGCGGCACCCTGTCGACCCAGGGCGGCCTGATCTTTATCGCCGGCACCCAGGACTTCTACCTGCGCGCCTTCAACAGCGGCAATGGCGAGGAAATCTGGAAGGCCCGCCTGCCCGTCGGCAGCCAGGGCGGCCCGATGACCTACGTATCGCCGAAAACCGGCAAGCAGTACATCGTCATCACCGCCGGTGGCGCACGCCAGTCCACTGACCGTGGCGACTACGTGATCGCCTACGCCCTGCCTTAACCCCCCCTGTTCGCGCGGCGCCTCCCCGGCGCCGCGCCTTGTGCCTGGAAAAACCCGCATGACCCCCACTTCTCATATTGCCCTTGGGCGCCTGCTGCTGGGCCTCGCCCTGGGTGCCGCCCTGCCCGTACAAGCCGATGACACCACCCTGACCGGCGACTGGGGCGGCCTGCGCCGTGAACTCGACGCACAGGGCATCCGCTTCACCGGCGACTACAGCGGCGAGACCGCCTACAACGCCCACGGCGGCCAGCACCGCTCGGCGCGCTACTCGCAGAACCTCAAGCTCGGCGTGCAGTTCGACCTGGGCAAGCTCTACGGCTTGAACAATGGCGACCGCATCCAGCTCACGATCAATGACCGGCGCGGCAACAGTGCGTCCGAGGACCTGGTGGGCAACCGCCTGCCGATCCAGGAAAACTACGGCGGTCTCTACACCCGCCTCACCGAGTTGAGCTACGAACGCACGCTGTTCACCCCGGCGCTGAACATCAAGCTCGGCTACATGGCCATGGGCAATGACCTCGGCGGCCTCGACAGCGGGATCTTGTGCAACTTCATGAACGCCGGGTTCTGCGGGCACCCACTGAACATGTCCGGCGGCAGCGGCTGGACCAACTACCCGAATGCACGCCTGGGTGCGCGGGTGAAATATGACTTCTCGCCGGCCTGGCAATTGCGCGTTGCCGCCTTCAACGTCGACCCGCAAAGCAACGGCAACTCCAGCCGCGCCTGGCGCCTGGACCCCAAGCACACCACTGGCACCGTGGTGCCCATCGAATTGATCTACAAACACGCCGGCAGCCTGCCGGGCGAATACAAGCTGGGCTATTACTACGACAGCTCCGACGTGAAACGCATCGGCAGCACCAAGGAGGTCAGCGGCCGCGGTGGTCACTACCTGCTGATCGACCAGGCAGTGTGGGCCTCGGACTCATCCGCCGGCCGTGTGCTGCACGCCTTCGGCCAGTATTCCGCCGCCAGCGAAGCGGCCTCGCCGTTCAGCAAGTGGTACGGCGCAGGCGTGGTGCTGTACAAGCCGTTCGAAGGCCGGCCGCGTGACACCCTGGCCCTGGGTTATGGTCGCGCCGTGCCGAACCCGCGCAGCCGCGAGGTACAGGAACTGTCCGCCTTCAAAGCCGGGACCGACTATCCCGACCTGAACAATGCCGAACAACTGATCGAACTCAGCTACGGCTACCAGGCCACCCCCTGGCTGACCCTGCGCCCGGATGTGCAATACATCATCGAGCCGGGTGCGTTTTCCGGTGACAACATCGACAACGCCCTGGTGCTGGGCCTGCAGGTCAAGGCGGTGTTCTGAGGCGACTCAGTCGTCTGATGGCAACGCCCTGTTCGCCCGTTCGAGCGCAGTGATGCGCTCGACTTTCCTCCCGGAGCGCTCTGCTTCGAACTCCGATTCCAGGAACACTTTGACGATGCTCTTGGCCAGCTCGGGCCCGATCACCCGCGCACCGATGGACAGGATCTGCGCATCGTTGCTCTTGCGTGCGCGCTCGGCCGAATAGGTATCGTGGGCCTGGGCGGCCCGCACACCCTTGATCTTGTTGGCGGAAATCGCCATGCCGATGCCGGTGCCGCAGATCAACACACCCAGGCGCCGCTCACCCGCGCCCACCGCCGTGGCTACGGCTGCTGCGATGTCCGGGTACAGCACCGGGCTGGACGAATGGCAGCCAAAGTCCTCGACCTCATACCCCAGGCTTTCGATAAAACGCTTGAGCATTTCCTTGAGCTCAAAGCCTGCCTCGTCGCATCCGATGGCCACCGAAAACATCGTTTGTGCACCCATTATTGCCTCTCTATCAGACCGATCAAATGATCACTAACTGAAATTATGCACAATCATTACCGAACGATCAGCCCACCGCTGTCAAGGCTTATTTCAAGGCGAAGTGCCTCTAAAACGATAAAAGCACGTGCGAACACTGCGCCAAACCATTGACAAAGCCGGCCCGAGCAGTTTAAACATATGATCACTATCCGATCATATGATCAGGCTGTTGGCTAAGCCTACCTAATAAGAAAATCAGCAAGAGGACACACCGATGGCCCCGCCATTACTGCTTCACGCTGAACAAGTTTCCAAGGCCTACGCCGGGGTCCCTGCCCTGCGCGACGGGCGCCTCTCCCTGCGGGCCGGCAGCGTGCACGCACTGTGCGGCGGCAATGGCGCCGGCAAATCCACCTTCCTCAGCATCTTGATGGGCATCACCCAGCGTGACGCCGGCAGCATCCTGCTCAACGGCCAGCCGGTGCAGTTCGACCGCCCCAGCGCAGCCCTCGCCGCCGGGGTGGCGATGATCACCCAGGAGCTGGAACCCATCCCCTACATGACCGTCGCCGAAAATATCTGGCTGGGCCGCGAGCCACGCCGCGCCGGCTGTATCGTCGACAGCAAGGAACTGAACCGACGCACCCGCGAACTGCTGCAAAGCCTGGAGTTCGACGTGGACGCCACCAGCCCCATGCATCGCCTGAGCGTGGCGCAGATCCAACTGGTGGAGATCGCCAAGGCGTTCAGCCATGACTGCCAGGTGATGATCATGGACCAACCCACCTCGGCCATCGGCGAACACGAAGCGCAAACCCTGTTCAAAGCGATCCGCCGCCTGACCGCCCGTGGCGCCGGGATCATCTATGTGTCGCACCGCCTGAGTGAACTGGCGCAGATTGCCGATGACTACAGCATCTTCCGCGACGGCGCCTTTGTGGAAAGCGGGCGCATGGCCGATATCGACCGCGCCCACCTGGTGCGCGGCATCGTCGGCCAGGAGTTGCAGCGCATCGACCATAAAGTCGGCCGCGAATGCGCCGCCGCCACGTGCCTGGATGTCAATGGCCTGAGCCGTGACGGCGAGTTCCAGGACATCAGCCTGCAACTGCGCCAGGGTGAAATCCTCGGCATCTATGGGCTGATGGGTTCGGGCCGCAGCGAATTCCTCAACTGCCTGTATGGCCTGACCCTGCCGGACGCCGGCAGCGCCACCCTGCAAGGCCAGCCCCTGCCCACCGGCACCCCGGCGGCGACCATCCGCGCCGGCATGTCCCTGGTCACCGAAGACCGCAAGGACAGCGGCCTGGTGCTCAGCGCCAGCATCCTCGCCAACATCGCGCTGTCGGCCTACAAGCAATTGTCGAGCTGGTCGGTGATCAATGCGCGCAAGGAACAGGCCCTGGCGCAGAGCATGGTCAAGCGCCTGCAGATCAAGATCTCCTCCCTGGACCTGCCGGTGGAATCCATGAGCGGCGGCAACCAGCAGAAAGTGGTGCTCGCCAAATGCCTGTCGACCCAGCCGATCTGCCTGCTGTGCGACGAACCCACGCGCGGCATCGACGAAGGCGCCAAGCAGGAGATCTATCACCTGCTCGACGAATTCGTGCGCGCCGGCGGTGCGGCCATCGTGGTCTCGTCCGAGGCGCCGGAACTGCTGCACCTGAGTGACCGCATCGCGGTGTTCAAGGGCGGCCGCCTGGTGACCGTCAGCAGCGACACCGCCCTTTCCCAGGAAGCCTTGTTGAGTCTTGCCTCATGAACAGTAAAGTCCTCGCCGCACCCGTCACTGCCGCGCCGCGCAACCGCCTGCGCTTGTCCCTCGACCGCTTCGGCCTGCCGCTGGTGTTTATCCTGCTGTGCCTGGTGATGGCGTTTTCCAGCGAATACTTCATGACCTGGCGAAACTGGATGGACATCCTGCGCCAGACCTCCATCAACGGCATCCTGGCCGTGGGCATGACCTACGTGATCCTCACCAAGGGCATCGACCTGTCGGTGGGCTCGATCCTGGCCTTCGCCGGCTTGTGCAGCGCGCTGGTCGCCACCCAGGGTTATGGCCTGCTGGCGGCGGTGAGTGCGGGGATGTTTGCCGGGGCCATGCTCGGCGTGGTCAACGGTTTCATGGTAGCCAACCTGAGCATCCCGCCCTTTGTCGCCACCCTCGGCATGCTCAGCGTGGCGCGGGGCATGACCTTTATTCTCAACGACGGCAGCCCGGTCACCGACCTGCCGGACAGCTTCCTCGCCATGGGCATCGGCAAGCTAGGCCCCATTGGCGTGCCGATCATTATCTTTGCGGTGGTCGCGCTGATCTTCTGGATGGTGCTGCGCTACACCACCTACGGGCGCTACGTGTACGCCGTGGGCGGCAACGAAAAAAGCGCGCGCACCTCCGGCATCGGCGTGCGCAAGGTCACGTTCTCGGTGTATGTGATTTCCGGCCTGCTGGCGGGGTTGGCCGGGGTGGTGCTGGCGGCGCGCACCACCTCGGCCCTGCCCCAGGCGGGCGTGTCTTATGAGCTGGATGCGATTGCGGCGGTGGTGATCGGCGGCACCAGCCTGTCGGGTGGCACCGGCAGCATTGTCGGCACGTTGTTTGGCGCGCTGCTGATCGGTGTGATCAACAACGGTTTGAACCTGCTCGGGGTGTCGTCGTATTACCAACAAGTGGCCAAGGGATTGATCATCGTGCTTGCGGTGTTGATTGATGTCTGGCGCAAGAAAAAACGCTAAGTGGAGTGTGTGCAATGTCCAATTTCTGGAACCAGGCGTTCGACCTCACCGGCCGTTGCGCCGTGATCACCGGGGGCGCCGCCGGTATCGGCCTGGCCTGTGCCCAGTTGCTGGTGGAGCGCGGCGCCCGGGTGGCGTTGCTGGACCGTGACCCCGCGGTGGTCGAAGTGGCTGCCAGCCTCGGCGCGGGTCATGTGGGGCTGGTGGCTGACCTGCGCCAGCTCGATTTGCTGCAGGCCGCCGTCGACCAGGCCGCTGCCGGGCTAGGGCGCATCGATTACCTGATCAACAGCGCGGGGGTCGCGCTGCTCGACAAAGCCCTGGACGTGAATGAAAACGCCTGGGACACCACCCTGGACATCAACCTCAAGGCCAGCTTCTTCGTGGCGCAGGCCTGTGCCCGCTACATGATCGAACAAGGCGGCGGGCGTATCGTCAACCTTGCCTCCCAGGCCGCCGTCATCGGCCTGGACCGTCATGTGGCCTACTGCGCGAGCAAGGCCGCCGTGGTCGGCATGACCAAGGTGCTGGCCATGGAATGGGCGCCCCACGGCATCAACGTCAACGCCGTGTCTCCGACCATCGTCGAGACCGCCCTGGGCAAGAAAGCCTGGGCGGGCGAACTGGGCGAACGGGCCAAATTGCAGATCCCGGTGGGGCGCTTCGCCCAGCCGGAAGAAATCGCCGGCCTGGTGCTCTACCTGGTCAGCGACGCGGCCAGGATGATCACCGGGGAAAACGTAGTGATCGACGGTGGCTACAGCATTCAGTAAGCCGATTCCAGACGAATAAGAACAAGGAAACACCCTATGAATCGAGTCATCAATGATGCGGACCTGGTGGTCGAGGACATGCTCGCGGGCATCCTCCTGGCGCACCCGGAACTGGTGCAGTACGAGAGCAACCCACGGGTCATCCGCAAACGCACGTCCTCACCGGCCGGCCAGGTCGGTATTGTCACCGGCGGCGGTTCGGGGCACGAGCCGGCGTTTCTCGGCTATGTCGGCCCGGGGCTGGTGGATGCGGTGGCGGTGGGCGAGATTTTCTCTTCGCCCACCGCCAAGAGCTTCTTCGACGCGTTCCGTGCCGCCGACCAGGGCGCGGGCGTGGCGTGCCTGTATGGCAACTATGCCGGCGACAACATGAACGTGAAGCTGGCGATGAAAATGGCCGCCAGCAAAGCCATGAACATCCGCACCGTGGTGGCCAACGACGACGTGGCCTCCGCCCCGCCCGCCGAAATCGCCAAGCGGCGTGGCGTGGCCGGCGAGATCTTCATGTGGAAGATCGGCGGTGCCGCCGCCGCCCAGGGCTACGACCTTGACGGCGTGATCCGCGTGGCGCAGAAGGCCGTGGACCATTGCCGCTCCATCGGCGTGGGGCTCACGCCCTGCACCATTCCGGCGGTAGGCAAACCCAACTTCCAGATTGCCGACGGCCTGATGGAACTGGGCATCGGCCACCATGGCGAACCCGGTATCGAAGTGGTGCCAGTGGAGTCCGCCGCCGCCATGGCCGAGCGCATGCTTGCGCCGATCCTGGCCGACCGCGACTTCACCCAGGACCAGAGCGTGGTGGTGCTGGTCTCGGGCCTGGGCGCCACGCCGGTGATGGAGCTGTATATTTTCTACGCCGAGGTCGAGCGCCAACTGCGCGCCAAGGGCCTGCGCATACACCGCTGTTACGTGGGCAACTACTTCACGTCCCTGGAAATGATGGGCGTGACCCTGACCCTGCTTGGCCTCGACGCCGAGCTGAGCCGTTTGATCGACCAACCTTGCCGCTCCATCGGCATGACCCAGTCGGAGTGAAGCATGAGCGAACATTTCCCGAGCAACACCGGCAGCGCCATCGTCACCAACCTGGTGTCGATCATCGTCGCCAACCGCGAATACCTCAGTGAAGTGGACGGCGCCATCGGCGACGGCGACCACGGCATCAACATGGCCAAGGGATTCTCGCGCTGCGGCAAGACCCTGGAGGGCCGCGAACTGTCCCTGGCCGAGGCGCTGGACGAACTGACCCTGGCGTTGATGGAAGGCATCGGCGGCTCCATGGGCCCGCTGTATGGCAGCCTGTTTATCGGCATGGCCGACGAAGTGCGCGGCCGCGATAGCATCGATGGGGCGACCTTCGCCAGGCTGCTGCGTGGCGGCCTGACCTCACTGCAAGACATCAGCGACGCCGGCGTGGGTGACAAGTGCCTGATGGATACGTTGATTCCAGCGGTCGAGGCGTTCGAACAGGCCCAGGCCAGCGGCGCGACGTTCCGCGAAGCGTTGCACCGGATGAAAAGCGCCGCGTCCCAGGGCCGTGATTCCACCCGCGACCTGGTGGCCAAGATCGGCCGTGCCAGCCGCCTGGGGGAGCGCTCCCTGGGAGTACTGGATGCGGGCGCAGTGTCGTGCTGCCTGATCCTGACCAACCTTGCCGAATCGGTTGAGGCGCGGTTGGTGGCCTAGGTGTGGGAGCGGGTTTGCCCTACACAGCCTCTTTGGTGGACGGGGCTTTCTGTGGCGAGCGGGCTTGCCCCAACAAGCCCGCTCACCACAACAAGCGGGCTCACCACATACAAGATGTCACCTAGCGGCGCGTTGCATCATCCAGGGCAAGGATCGTGTAGGCATTCGACACGGTCGTCGCCAGGGTGTTGATCACCCCGGAGCGCAACGCACCGAGGGTGGCCGCCGCCTTGGTGTTTTCGCTGGCAATCGCTACCACGTCGGGAATGCGCACCAGCTCCTGTACCGACAGGCCGATCACCCGGCCCTGCATGGCGTTGACCGCTGGCTGGCCGTGGATGTCGATGAAGTCGTAGCCCATCATGTCACCGACCGTACCGGACACCCGGGCCTGGGCGATTTCCTGGGGCGAGAACCAGCCCATGCGCACCATGTTGCTGTTCTCGCTCATGTCGCCGATGCCGATCAAGGCGATATCGGCGCGGCGCGCACGGTCGAGGGTGGAGCGCACGGTGTCGTTGTTGATCAGCACGCTGCGCAGTTCCGGGTTGGCCACCAGGGCCGGGGCGTACAGGGTTTCGCTCTCGGCGCCGAAACGCAGGGCCAGGCGCCGGCAGATATGGTCGGGGTTCATGTATTCGCCGGCCTTGAGCGAGCCGCCGATGGCGCAAACGAAGGTGCAGTTGCGCGTCACCGGCAGGAACACGTTCTCGGCCACGGCGCCCACGTTGCGGCCCATGCCGACGGCGACGATCATGCCGTCGCTGAGTGTCTTGTTCAGGTAGTTGGCCACCAGGCTGGCCACGGCCGAGCGCTGGGTGTCGGGGTCGCCGTGGTCGACCGCGATCAAGGCGCGGTCCAACTGGAAACGCTCGACCAGCGCCTGCTCCAACTCCGTGTTCAGGGCCGGATGCTGCAACACCCGCACCTCCACCACCCCTTCATCACGGGCGCGCTTGAGCAAGCGGCTGACCTTGACCCGCGACAGGTCGAAGCGCTTGGCAATGGCTTCCTGGGTGATGTTGTCGAGGTAATAAAGCATGGCCACTTCGGTCATCAGGTCGATGTCGCTGGCGGCACGCTGGGCACTGTCGGTCATGGGAGCTTCCATTTACGCCACAAAAAACCATTCTCCCTAGTCTGTACGGTGCAAGTCCAGCAGCGAATGGGCGATGCCTGCAAAGTTTCTAATGGCTGTGCTGGTATTCCCGTGGCGTGCAGCCGAACTCGCGGCGGAACACGGTGTGCAGGTACTGCGCCGACTTGAAGCCGCACTGCTGGGCGATGTCGGCAATCGCCAGGTGGTTGCCCTGCAAGCCCTTGGCGGCGCTGGCGAGTTTGAAGCGCAGGATCTCGTCGTGCACGCTGCACCCGCGCGCCTTGCGAAAGTGCGACTCCAGCGATGAACGCGACACGCCGACATAGGCCGCCACCTGCGCCGTCTTGATGCCCTGGCAGGCGTATTGGCGGATAAACAGCAACGCCTGCATCACATAAGGGTTGCCCAAGGGTTGGTGCAGGCTCGACGCCTGCACGTTGATCGCATCCGGCGGCACCAGCACCTGCGTGCCGGTGCAAGGCTTGCCATGCAGCATCTGGTGCAACAGCGCGGCGGCGGTGCGGCCCATGGTTTCGGTGCCCTGGATCACCGAACTCAACGGCACGCGCGTGAGGGTGCGGGTCAGTGGGTCGTTGTCGATACCGATCAGCGCCACCTCTTCCGGCACCGCGATGCCGGCGGTGAGACAGGCTTGCAGCAGTTGCCGGGCGCGTGCGTCGGTGACCGCAATGATCCCGATGGGCTTGGGCAGGCTTTGCAGCCAGGCGATCTGCTGCTCCACCGCGCTGTCCCACAGCGGCGCACTGGTGCCCAGGCCGCGATAGATCTGCACTGGCAAGCCATCGCGTTGCAGCAAGCGCTTGAAGGCCTTTTCGCGCTCCTGGGCCCAGCGATTGGCCTGGGCTTCGGGCAGGCTGAAACAGGCGAACCGCGTCACACCGGCCTCGATCAAATGTTCATAGGCCAGCTTCATCAAGGCCGCATTGTCGGTGGCCACATAGGGAATGCCCTTGGGGTAGGCGCGCGCATCCTCATAAGAACCGCCCACTGCCACCACCGGCACCTTGCTGCCGGCCAGCGCCTCGCCGATCAGCGGGTCGTCGAAGTCGGCGATGATGCCGTCGCCCTGCCAGCGCTCTATGCCTTTGAGGCGGCACAGGAAGTCCTCTTCAAGGAACAAGTCCCAGGACGCGCGGGTACTGCTCAGGTAATTGCCGATGCCGGCGATGATGCCACGGTCGTAGATTTTGCTGCCGTTGAACAGCAAGGCGATGCGGTGCACGGGCGGTAGGGTTTTCATTGTTGTTGTCCTGGGGCCGGTCGCAACAGCCTAGACCCTGCCACTCAAAATCGCACCCTCCCTTGGTGATTTTCATAATCGGCAGCCCATTGGCCGTTGCTAGTATCGGGGCACCGCCAAGAACAATAAGGAAAACGCCATGCCGTACTTCCCCGGTGTCGAGAAGGTTCGCTTCGAAGGCCCCAGCAGCGACTCTGCCCTCGCCTTTCGCCATTACGACGCCAATAAAATCATCCTCGGCAAACCCATGCGCGAACACCTGCGCATGGCCGCCTGTTATTGGCACACCTTCGTCTGGCCAGGGGCGGATATGTTTGGCGTGGGCACCTTCAAACGGCCATGGCAACGCAGTGGTGAGCCGATGGATCTGGCCATCGGCAAGGCCGATGCGGCCTTCGAGTTTTTCACCAAGCTGGGCATCGACTACTACAGCTTTCACGACACGGACGTCGCCCCCGAAGGCAGCTCGCTCAAGGAATACCGCAATCACTTTGCGCAGATGGTCGACCACCTGGAACGCCATCAGGAACAGACCGGCATCAAACTGCTGTGGGGCACCGCCAACTGCTTCAGCAACCCACGCTTTGCCGCCGGCGCCGCGAGCAACCCGGACCCGGAGGTGTTTGCCTACGCCGCCGCCCAGGTGTTCAGCGCGATGAACGCGACGCT
>Ga0105251_10004035_pt1 | contig 10342 bp, 12 predicted proteins | sample KBSS64metaG_FD_80424 | JGI IMG/M metagenome (GOLD analysis project Ga0105251, IMG submission 80424) | Switchgrass rhizosphere microbial communities from Kellogg Biological Station, Michigan, USA - KBS S6-4 metaG | ecosystem: Host-associated > Plants > Roots > Rhizosphere > Soil | place... | reverse complement strand
GAACTGCAGCGCATGCAGCAGAGCCAGCGCGAGACCCTGGGCGGGATCAGCAGCTGCACCCGGCAACTGGCCGACGCGGCGAGTGCCTTGAACACGGTCACCGAACAAAGCGCCAACCACCTGCGCCAGCAAGGCCAGGAGCTGGAGCAGGCCGCAACCGCCGTCACCGAAATGACCACGGCGGTGGAGGAGGTCGCGCGCAATGCCGTCACCACCTCCCAAGCCACCCACGAGTCCAACCAGCTGGCGGAGAAAAGCCGTCAGCAAGTCAGCGAGAATATCGACGGCACCCAGGCCATGACCCACGAGATCCAGACCAGCAGCGCCCACCTGGAGCAGTTGGTGGGCCAGGTCCGGGATATCGGCAAGGTGCTGGAAGTGATCCGTTCGGTGTCTGAACAGACCAACTTGCTGGCGCTCAACGCGGCCATCGAGGCGGCCCGGGCCGGGGATGCCGGGCGCGGCTTTGCCGTGGTGGCCGACGAAGTGCGTACGCTCGCCTACCGCACCCAGGCCTCGACCCAGGAAATCGAGCAGATGATCGGCCGCGTGCAACAGGGCACCGAAGCGGCTGTTGCCTCGATGCAGGCCAGCACCAGCCGGGCCCAGTCGACACTCGACGTTACCCTGGCTTCGGGCCAGGTACTGGAAGGCATCTACAGCGCCATCGGCGAGATCAACGAGCGCAACCTGGTGATTGCCAGCGCAGCAGAAGAACAGGCGCAGGTGGCGCGCGAGGTGGATCGCAACCTGCTGAACATCCGCGAGCTGTCGAGCTATTCGGCGGCGGGTGCGCAGCAGACCAGCGAGGCCAGCCAGGCGTTGTCCGGGCTGGTCGGGGAGATGACGGCGCTGGTGGGGCGGTTCAAGGTCTGAGGCTCAGCTTTCCTTGCCCAGCACGTAACGGTCGAACTGCTCGATGTACTCGTCGACGTTGTCTTCCAGCATCATCCGGTACTGATCGCTGAAGTACTTCAGGATTTCTTCGCGCGCCGCGGCCATCTCGGCGCCGGACTTGAAGTTGCGGGCGCTGAGCCAGGCACTGAAGCGGCTGGCGGCAAAGGTCATCGAGGCGCTGACCTTGCCGACATCGGCGAGTGTGTCGATCTGCTGGTTGGCCAGGTCGATGTGCGCATCGGCGCGGTCGTAGAATGCCTGGTCGGTGGCTTGGGTCATGGGGGTACCTGTGTGGGCCTGTCGTGCGGGGCGCAAAGCATGCCACAGCGGGTACCCCACCGGCAGCAATTACCGGTGGCGGTTTATCCGGCCACGGAACGGCGCCGTTTGTTGCGGTACATGTCGTCATCGGCGCAGTTGAGCAGGGTGTCGATGTCTGCGCCGTCAGCCGGGTAGCAGGCCACGCCGATGCTGCAGGACGGCATGGGCAGCGCACGCTGCCCGCTGGCCAGCGGCGCTGCCATGGCGGCGAGGATCTGCGCCATCTTCTCGGCTACCGCGCCCGCCGAGCTCAAGTGGGTCAGCAGCACGGTGAACTCGTCGCCGCCCATGCGCGCCACCGTGTCGTGCTGGCCGACACAGTCCTCCAGGCGCCGCGCGACCGCGCACAGCACCTGGTCACCGATGGCATGCCCGTGCACATCGTTGATGCCCTTGAAGTCATTGATGTCGAGGAACAGCAGCGCAAACGGCCGTGCGTGGCGCAGGGCGCTGGCCAGCCGTTCGTTGAACAGCGAGCGGTTGCACAGCCGGGTCAGCGGGTCGTGGTGGGCGAGAAAGCGCAGTTCCTGCTCGGCCTGGGTGAGCGCCGTGACATTGCGCGCCACGCCGATGCGCGCGCCAACCTCTTCGGACCAGAAGGCCGACCAGAGGATGTGCACCACGCCACCGTCCTTGCGCAGGTAGCGATTGCGGAAGTCGCAATGCGGCTGGCCGTTCATCACCCGGATGATCGAGGCCCGCGTGGCGTCCAGGTCTTCGGGGTGCATGTAGCGGGTGATCGGGGTGCCGATCAGCTCGTCGGCGCGGTAGCCGAGCAACGCCTCGCAGGCATTGCTGACGAACACGATGGTGTTGTCCCGGTCGACCACGAACACGGTATCCAGCATCAGCTGGATCAGCTTGGGGTAAAGAGCTTGCAAGTCAACGGGCATAGGGGCGTCCGGTGCGTAGGGCTCGGGCGTGGCCAGCATACACAGTGCCGGGCAGGTTCCACCAGCGGCCATTCAAACAGATATACTCCGCGGTCGTTTTGAGTATTCAGGAGTCGTTCATGCAGCAGGTTCTGCTCATCGTTGATGTCCAGTCCACCTTCAGCCCACCCGAATGGCTGGTGGACGGCATTCGTCTGTTGTCAGCGAGGATTCCGTCGGTCGCCTCGGTCGAGTTGCACGATGAGCAGGTGACGCCGTTCCAGCGCCAGCTCGGCTGGCACCCGGCCGCCGAAGACGAGTGCCTGGTGGAAGTGGACCAGGTGTTCATCAAGCATGGCTATGGCCAGACCGCCGAGACCATCGCCCACCTCAAGCAACTGGGTGTGGAGCGCGTGCTGGTTTGCGGCATGCAGACCGAAACCTGCGTGCTGGCCGCAGGTTTTGCGCTGTTCGATGCCGGGCTCTGCCCGACATTGGTGACCGACCTCACCGTCGGCTCATCGCTGGACCGCTCCGGCAAGCTGGGCACCGACCTCTGGAAGCACCATTTCGGCAACGTGACCACGCGGGCCGAGGTGATGGCCGAGGTCGCGCAGTCGGGCCGCTGAGAAATCCGCGAAAAGCCAGCGCGCATCGTTTAGCATGGGGGCGCCACCTGGCTCCCCATCCTTGTCGAAACGCGCTAGCTTCCCATGACTGCCTTCTACCTCAAGTTTCTCATCACCCCCACACTCATGCTGGCCATCTCGCTGGCCGCCAAGCGCTGGGGCACGCAAATTGGCGGCCTGCTTTCCGGGCTGCCGGTCACCTCGGCCTTGGTCGTGCTGTTTCTCAGCCTCGAGCAGGGCCCGGACTTCGCCTTGCAGGCAGTGCCCGGGGCACTGGCAGGCCTGGCGGCAGTGCAGGCGACCTACCTGTTCTACTACCTGGTTACGCGACGGGTTGGCGCCTTGCCCGGCTGCATCGCCGCGCTAGCGGTGTATGCCGCCACGGCGGCACTGATGAGCCACCTGGGCTGGGTCGCGTTGTCGGTGGTGGTGACGCTGGCGCTGCTGAGCCTGATCATCGTTGTCACCTCGCAACCGGCACCCACCGGTAACGCCAAGGTGGTGCAACTGCCACGCTGGGTGATCCCGATGCGCATGCTCACGGCCACCGCGTTGCTGGTGGCGATCACCGCCAGCGCCGAATGGCTCGGGCCGGTGGCCAGCGGCCTGCTGGCGCCGATCCCGGTGATCGCCTGGCCGCTGGCGGTGTTCGCCCATGTTCAGGGTGGGCACCATGAGCTTGGGGCGATCGTGCGCGGCAACGCCATTGGGGCGGTAGGCGTACTGGGCTTCTACCTGGCGGTCAAAAGCACCATCGCGCAGTGGGGCAGCGTGCCGTCCATTGCCGCCGCCGTGGTGCTGGCCGTGGTAGCCACCTTCGCCCTGGCCAAGCTGCTGGATCGCCGCCGGGCGTGATCGTCACGGCGCTTCGCGCTGCTCGGCTGCGGCCGGGTATTGCGCATCACTGACCTGCTCCAGCCACTCCACCACCTTGCCGTCCTCTGCCTCGGCGATCGCGACATGGCTCATGCCGGTGTTCGCCGAGGCACCATGCCAATGCTTGGTGCCGGCGGGAATCCACACCACATCACCCGGGCGGATCTGCTGCACCGGCTCGCCCCATTGCTGGACCCAGCCGGCGCCCGCCGTGACCAGCAAGGTCTGCCCCAGCGGGTGGGTGTGCCAGGCGGTACGGGCGCCGGGCTCGAAGGTGACGCTGGCGCCACCGACCCGCGCCGGTGCCGCTGCCTGGAACGGTGCATCAATACGGACCCGGCCGGTGAAGTACTGTTCGGGGCCGACCTGGGAAGGCTGCGCCCCGGCGCGGTTGAGGGTGATCATCTGGGGTTCCTCGGCGTAAGCGATTGGAGCAGCCAGCAACAGCGCTGCCATCAGTGAGTTGTTCATGGGCTCAAGTCCCGCTCGGGAAGTCAGTGGAGGCCGCCCGTTCGGTTTGTGTCTCGAAGTCGGCGAGGCGGCTGCGCAACGTCTCCAGGGTGCTTTGCAGCGCTTGCGACCCCAGCACCATGCGCAAAGGCGCCGGGCTCAGGTCGGCACTCTCGATGATGCGTGCCGCCATGCGCGCGGGGTCGCCGGGCGCCAAGCCGTTGGCCGGGTCGAGCATGCGCAGGAACGCGTGCGCCGGGGTCGCATCGTAGGCGGGCATCAAGTCGGCCACCTGGGCGCTGCTGTATCGGAACTCGGTGCGTGCGCCGCCCGGCTCGACCAAGGTCATGCCAATGCCGAACGGGGCGACCTCCTGGGCGACCGACTCGACGAAGCCTTCGATGCCCCACTTGGTCGCGTGGTACAGCGAGTTGCCGGCGAACGCGACCTGGCCGCCATAGGAGGAGATCTGGATGATCCGGCCTCCACCCTGAGCCCGCATGTGCGGTAACACGGCGCGGATCAGCTGGATCGAGCCGGTCAGGTTGGTGGCGATCATGTGTTCGATCTGCCCGTCGCTCAGCTCTTCAGCAGCGCCGAACAGGCCGTAACCGGCATTGCTGATCAGCACATCGATGCGCCCGAAGCGCTCGATGGCCTGCGCCACCACCTGGCGTACGGCTTGCACATCGGTGACGTCGAGTTGCTCGACACTCAGCGTTCGGGCAAAGCGTTCGGCCAGGTCGGCCACCTTGTCTTTGTCGCGTACGGTGCCGAGCACACGGTCACCGCGGCTCAGCAGCTGTTCGGCCAGTGCGCGGCCAAAGCCACTGCTGATGCCAGTAATGAACCAGGTACGGGTTGTCATTTGCCATGCCCTCAAGTGTTGCGGATTGCATGGCGATCACTTTAGCGGCGAGATCAGTGATTGATTAGGTGGCTAAATCAACAAGCAGTCATGAGCTCATTTTATTAATCTTGTGGGGGGCGATAGCGCAATGCCTCGATCAGCACGGCCATGGCCTTCGACGACTGTCGACGGCTCGGGTAGTACAGGTGATAGCCGGGGAAGGTCGGGCACCAGTCATCCAGCACCGCTTCAAGTCGCTGCTCGGCAAGTGCCTCGCTGACCATGTCGCTGGGCAGGTATGCCAGGCCGAAGCCGGCCATGGCGGCCTTGAGCATCTGCGTGCTGTTGTTGAAGGTCAGCTGGCCTTCGACGCGTACCTTGTGTTCACGGCCATCCTGCTCGAACTCCCAAGCCATCAGGCCGCCATGGGTCGGCAGGCGCAAGTTGATGCACGCATGCTCGACCAGGTCCTGCGGGGTGAGCGGGCGTGGCCGGGCGGCAAAGTAGCCGGGTGAGCCAACCACCGACATGCGCAGGTCCGGGGCAATGCGCACCGCGATCATGTCCTTTGCCACTTGGCCACCCAGGCGGATGCCGGCGTCGTAGCGTTGCGCGACGATGTCGGCCAGGCCGTAGTCGATGGTCACTTCGACCTTGATCCCGGGGTATTGCACCAGCAGTTTTTCCAGCGCTGGCCACAGCACGGTGGTAGCGGCGTGCTCGGCGGTGGTCAGGCGCAAACTGCCGACCGGTTCGCCGCTGAGGCTCTTGAGTTCGGCCAGTTCGTTCTCGATTTCCGCAAAGCGTGGGGCCAGCGTCTGCAGCAGGCGCTCACCGGCGTCGGTGGGGGAGACACTGCGCGTGGTGCGGGTCAGCAAGCGCAGCTCCAGGCGCGCTTCCAGCGCCCGGATGGTATGGCTCAGCGCCGACTGCGACACGCCCAGTTGCGCCGCTGCGCGGGTGAAGCTGCCTTCCCGGGCGACGATGACGAAGGCCATCAGGTCATTGAAGTTCTCGCGCGGCATTGGCCTTTCCTGTGCTGTGACTGCCGGCAGATTAGCACTTGGCGTGTGTATCCCTGTGTATCTGCGCGTCAGCCACAGCCATTCGCTTACAAATGCCACGCCTTGCGGATACGCCCGGGATACATGCCTGGGGCCAAATGAGCCAGCCCGAACGAACACGCCCTACGGCCTGCGTTCCCTGGCTCTTACGCCCTTGAGGCATGACCGTATGACTATCAGGAGAAACACCATGTCCCGTATCCAGTTCCCCAACAAGACCCGTCTCGGCCTGCTCGGCATCGCCCTGGTGGGCGGTATCAACCTGGCTTCCTCGGCCTTTGCCGTCGAGGCACTGCCACAAGGCTACCAACTGGCGGCTGCGGAAAAGGCCGGGGAAGGCAAGTGCGGTGAAGGCAAGTGCGGCGCCAAAGCCAAAGTCACCCAGGCCGAAGGCAAGTGCGGCGAGGGCAAGTGTGGTGCCAGCGGTGCCAAGGCCAAGGCTACCCAGGCTGAAGGCAAATGCGGTGAGGGCAAATGTGGCGACGCTTCATTCGCCCGCACTGACGCCGACCATGACGGCCGGGTTTCCCGTGCCGAACTGCTGGCGGTCGCCCCGGGTGCCGGTGCCGAATTCGATGCGATCGACGCCAATCACGACGGCTACCTTTCCGAGGCCGAGGTCTATCAGTTCCGCAAGCACCAGTTCGACGCCAACGGCAATCCCTTCCCGACCGACCTGTACAGCAAGCTGAGCCAAGCCCGCAACTGACCCTCGGCGGCATCCTCCCCAGGCGCACGCCGGGGAGGGCGCTGCACCACAAGGAGCATGCCGATGAACCCTTCATTTACCCTGCAGGGCGCGGGCCTGGGCTTGCGCCGCGCGCTGCTGCCGGAACTGCTGAACATGGACGCCGGTGCCGTGGATTTTCTCGAATGCGCCCCGGACAACTGGATCGGTGTCGGCGGTGCCTTCGGCGAAGGCCTGGTACAACTGGCCGAGCGTTATCCGCTGGCCTGCCATGGCCTGTCGCTATCGTTGGGTGGCCCGGCCCCGCTGGACCATGGCTTGTTGCGCCAGATCCGCGCATTTCTTGATCGTCATCAGGTACCGCTGTTCAGTGAACACCTGAGCTACTGCGCCGATGACGGCCATCTGTACGACCTCATTCCGATGCCATTCACCGACGAAGCGGTGCGCCATACCGCCCAGCGTATTGCAGAAGTCCAGGACGCCCTCGGCCGGCGCATTGCCGTGGAGAACATTTCGTATTACGCCGCGCCGTATCAGGCGATGAGCGAAATCGAGTTTCTCAAGGCGGTGTTGAGCGAGGCTGACTGCGACCTGCTGCTGGACATCAACAATATCGTGGTCAATGCCTGCAACCATCGTTACGACGCTGCCCAGTTCCTCGCCCAGGTGCCGGCCGAGCGGGTGGTCTGCCTGCATGTGGCCGGGCACTACGACGAAGCGCCAGACCTGAAGATCGATACCCATGGCGCCAGCGTCAAGGCCGATGTCTGGGGCCTGCTGGCCAGCGCTTATCAGCACCTGGGGCCGGTGCCGACCTTGCTCGAGCGCGACTTCAACCTGCCACCGCTGGCCGAACTGCTGGCCGAGGTGCAGCACATTCGCCGCCTGCAACCCGTGGCGCAGGCCCTGGCGGTGCGCCATGGCTGACTCGCTGCGTGAACAGCAACTGCGCATGGCCGGCCATATCCGCGATCCGCAGGCCAACCCGCCGCCGCCCGGTATCGAAGCGCGGCGCCTGGCGGTGTACCGGCAACTGTTCTTCGGCAACCTGCAGTCGCTGCTGGCCGGCAGCTTTCCGGTGCTGCATGCCAGCCTCACCGCCGAGCACTGGCAGGCCTTGAGCGAAGACTTCTATGCCAACCATCGCTGCCAGACGCCGCTGTTCACTGAAGTGGGCGGTGAGTGGGTTGGCTACCTGCAAGGGCGCACCGATCAGCCCGGCTGGATCGCCGAACTTGCCCATTACGAATGGATCGAGACGGCATTGCTGCTGAGCGATGCCGCCGAACCTGAGCATGACCCTGAAGGTGATCTGCTCGATGGCGTGCCTGTGCTTTCCCGCCTCGCCGTGCCGCTGGCCTATGCCTGGCCGGTCAGCCACATCGGGCCGGAGCACCTGCCTGGTGACGCACCCGCCGAGCCGACATTGCTGCTGGCCTACCGAGGCGCAGGCCACAAGGTGAGCTTTTCACGCCTTGCACCGCTGGCCCATGCACTGTTGGTGTCGCTGCAGGATGAGCCCCTGAGCGGGCGCGAACACCTCTCGGCGCTGGCCGAGGTTGTCGGCATCGAACCCGCCGCCATCGAGGCACCGGGCCTTGCGCTAATGCTCAGCCTGAAAGCCCAGGGCGTCGTGCTCGGCAGCCGCCCGGGCTAGGCCGGCGCCAGGCCATTGAGCAGCAAGCGCAGCGAAGAATCTGCCGCAGCCTGGTAGTCGACACGTTGCCCGGCCTGGCTGGGGGCGTGCCAGCCCAGGCCGAGGCAGGACTGGGCGATGGCCCACACCGACGGCATCACGTGCTCCGGGTTCACCGGCGCCAGCTTGCCGCTGCTGATCCACTGGCGCACATGCGCGGTGTTTTCCCGTGCCTGCTGCGCCCAGTGCTCGAGAAAGTTGCCGGGAATGCGCTGGCCACCCTCCTTGAGCTCTTGCAGCAGCACCTTCGAGGCGAACGGCCGGTGCTCGAACAGGCTGATCAGCGCCGTGACCGTGCGGCCCAGCGCCTGCAGCGGTTCGTCTTCACCCGTGAACGGCGCGCAGGCCTGCAGGTAGCAGGGGGCGATGTCCTCCAGCACCTTGCTGTAGATGTTGGCCTTGGACTTGAAGTAGTAGAGCACGTTGGAGCGGGGCAGGCTGGCCAGCGAGGCAATCGCCGAGAGCTTGGTGGCGGCATAGCCCTGCTGGGCAAAGGCCTCGCCGGCGGCGTCGAGGATGACCCGGCGCACCGGCGCGTTCAGGGTGTCGTCGGATTCTCGCGGCAGTTCGAACGGCATGATGTACACGGCAACGGTTCCTGGCTGCGCCGGGTGCGGTTACCTGGGCGCTGAATAAATGAGAATCGCAATATACAAAAATATACAGCGATAGTGCGCAGGAATAATGCTCCGTCGCTCAGGTGATCGCCTTGGCTGCCGACAGCACCAGCCCGCGCAGCCACTTCGAGGCGTGCGCCCGGTGTTTGCGGGCATGCCACAGCTGGTAATAGCGCAGCGGTTGCACGGTGACCGGGAATGGCTCGATACGCACCGGCAGCAGTTCGGCGTAGTGCCTGGCGAACGCGCGCGTGGTGGTGAACACCAGGTTGGACTTCACCAGTACATAGGGCGCCAGGCAAAAGTACGGCAGGGTAGTGGTCACGCGCCGGGCCAGGCCACTTTTGTCCAGTTCGGCGCCGATCGTGCCTTGCCCGCAGGCGCCGAGGGTCAGCACATCGAGGTGGTCCGCCTGCAGGTAGGCGTCACGGGTCAGGCCCCCCGGCGGGACCGGGTGATCATCGCGTACCAGGCAGACCAGGTCGTCGTCGCACAGGGCCTGCAGGTGCAGGTGCTGCGCGGGGCTGCGCCAGTTGCCGATCACCAGGTCCAGCGAGCCGTCTTCCAGCCCGCGCGTGTAGCCGCCCTCGGCCTGCAGGTGGGTCAGCTCCAGGGTGGCCAGCGGGGCCTGGGCGTGGAAGCGTTCGATGATGGCCGGCACGAAGAACACGCTGAGGTAGTCCGGCGTACTGATGCGAAAATGCTCGCGGGTGGCGGCGGGGTCGAAGTGGTCGATCGGCTCCAGCACCTGCGCGATCCCGGCCAGTGCCTGGGCCAGGGGTTCTATCAGGTTCTCGCCATGGCTGGTCAGCACCATGCGGCTGCCGCTGCGTACCAGCAGCGGGTCGCCAGTGAGCTGGCGCAGGCGCCGCAGGGCCACGCTGACCGCCGGCTGGCTCTGGCCAAGGCGTTCGGCGGTGCGCGACACGCTGCATTCGGACAACAAGGTATGCAGCGTGCGCAGCAGTTGGGTGTCGCAGTTCGGCACAGCTTTGGCCACAGTAGCCTCTCTCAGGCCTGGGGCATCCGCGCAATGCCCCGGGCCGGTTCGCGTCATTGTTTCGCTATATACTAAACAATATACCGAGCCTTGGGTCTGTGCAGTTACCTCCAGTCTGGCAAGGCTTTGAGCAGTTCGGCTTTCTCGCCGGTGGCAGCACCCATCAGGACAAAACCTTGCAGCTGCCGTTGTGGATCGTGAAAAACGGCTCGCACCTTGGCAACGCCCCTGTCGCAGTGGCCCAGCAACTCGGTCGACCAGGCGCCCTGGTCAGCCAGTGGCGTGGCCACGACGGTGGGCAGCACGCTGGTTTTCACCGTCACCGGCATGGCCGGGTAGGCAACCGGCGTCAGTTGGCCGGCCAGGGTGCGTGCCAGGG
>Ga0105251_10004034_pt1 | contig 10344 bp, 8 predicted proteins | sample KBSS64metaG_FD_80424 | JGI IMG/M metagenome (GOLD analysis project Ga0105251, IMG submission 80424) | Switchgrass rhizosphere microbial communities from Kellogg Biological Station, Michigan, USA - KBS S6-4 metaG | ecosystem: Host-associated > Plants > Roots > Rhizosphere > Soil | place... | reverse complement strand
TACGGCAAAGTTAAAGCTGAGCACTACATCAGCGATAATGCCAGCCAGGATGGAGACAAGTCCTATACCCGTATCGGCTTTAAGGGTCAGACACAGATTAACGACCTGATGACCGGTTATGGTCAGTGGGAATATCAGTACAACGTTAACAACTCCGAAGGCAGTGACGCCAACAATGGCAATAAAACCCGCCTCGGGTTTGCTGGTCTGAAATTCTCTCAGTACGGTTCGGTAGATTATGGCCGTAACTACGGTGTGCTGTATGACGTTGAAGCCTGGACTGACGTATTCCCGGAATTCGGCGGTGACGGTACAGCCCGCTCTGATAACTTTATGACCCAGCGCGCCACCGGTGTTGCGACTTATCGTAACAATAACTTCTTTGGTCTGGTCGATGGCCTGAAATTTGCGCTGCAGTACAAGGGCAAAAATGACGCGTCCAGCACCAACACCCGTACTGATATTAACCGTCAGAATGGCGACGGCTACGGTGCGTCTCTCGGCTATGCTCTGGGTGATTCTGGTGTGAGCCTGATGAGTGCCATCACCTCATCTGACCGCACCAACCAGCAACAGGCGCGCGCTTATGGCGGCGGTGACCGTGCGGATTCCTGGGGCGCAGGCGTGAAGTATGATGCTAACAGTGTCTACCTGGCCGCAATCTACACCGATACCCGTAATATGACGCCAATTAGCGGTACCAACCGTGCCACCGGCGCAGCGGTTGCGGGCGCAGCCAACAAAGCGCAGAACATCGAACTGGTGGCGCAGTATCAGTTTGATTTCGGCCTGCGTCCGTCTATCGGGTATGTACAGACCAAAGGCAAAGATATCGAAAACGGTATCGGCGATGCGGATCTGGTGAAATATATCGATGTGGGCGCGACCTACTACTTCAACAAAAATATGTCCGCCTTCGTTGATTACAAAATCAACCAACTGCCTGACGACAATGCGCTGTCGCTTAACAACGACGACATTGTGGCGATGGGTGTGACTTACCAGTTCTGATTTCAGGCTCGCAAACCGGGCAGATTTGGAGCTGGCAGCAACGCATAAATTCAACACGCAGGGAACACGGTCAGAAGAGGAAAGCGTCCCGCGCCAGGACGGCGCGGGCCGAGCGTGCCATGGATGGCGGCTTTTGCGTCTTTCCGATCTGACCGTGTTCTCTGAGAAGGCTCGATCCAACAGCGGGTCAGACTTCAACAAAAATGGCGAGTTTTTAAACTCGCCATTTTTTTCGTCTTTATTTCACTACACTACCCTATCAGGCGCTCAGCTTCACCGGTTTCTCATCAAAATCGCTGGCTGGGATCAGATCCAGCTCGAACTCTTTCAGCATCGCTTTAAGACGGGTATGGAAATTCCGTAAGGTCTCTTCCACGCGCGCCGTGTTCTCTTTCCCTTTGATGGTTGCCACCGACCAGTCACCCTCTTTATCGAACAGACCGATATGGTAGACATAGGTAAAGTGGTCAGCCTGTGCTTCCAGCTCCATCCACCAGCCCCAGAACTCTCGCAATTCCGGTGCCGGTTTCACATTGACGCAGGCAGCCAGGCAGTCGAAGAAGAAACGGGTTTCGCCACATTTCCCATCGCGAATATAAGGCCCAAGCTCCGTAAAGCGCTTAAGCAGGCGACTGCGGGGATGACCACTTGGTAACGTCATGCTGATTCTCCATAGGTTTTGACCGCTATACAGCCTTGATTTCCGGACGGCCAGCACGACGCTACACCGCATGGGCCCGATGACGTCATATTTCACTTAGCGGCAGCCCGGAAGAATTCCGCAACTAGTTGTAGCAAATACTGTAAATTTTGCCAGTCACCTTTTTAAACGCTTCTCCAGCCAGTCACAAATTTCATTCAGCGCCTTATCAAAACTGGCCATCACCGGCTTCACCGGAATTCGCAACGCTTTGCCGTCTGAGGAAGAGTTTGCGATAAGCCTGCTCTCCTCTTCCGGGCTGAAGAGATCGTTTTGCCAGTAGCCCGACAGCATCGGCGTGGGCGTCCGGCGGCCCAGTAATCCCTGGGTTTTAAGCGAATAGCGGTTGAGTTCAGTGCGCAGCGCACTGTCGGAGGCGGTGGCCATACCCAGCCGGCTCGCCAGCATATCCATATACATATCCGGGATCGCATCCTGCAACGCCGTCTGGGTCAGCAGAGCATGCACAATCGGGCCCAGACAGGCGACCCCACGCAACCGCTGCGATTCCAGATAGGCCAGCCGCACGGCCACGTTAGCGCCAAAGCGATAACCGAATGCCGCCACGCGGGTATGGTCGACCCAGGGCACATTGATTAGATCGCGCAACACCTGCTGATGCAGAAAACTGGTGTCCTGATTCAGCGTCCATTTCACCGAGTTGCCCACTGACGGCACATCAATTGTCAGCATAGCAATGCCACGCGGGGCAAGGTAATCATGGAACAGGCGATAGTGATCGCTCTGTAACGAGTCGAGTGCGCCGCAAAACAGTACGGTGGGATAAGGCGCTTCAACATCCGGCGGCATATGCAGAAAGCCGCTGACCGGACTGCCGCCCGGAATAGCAAACGTCAGGATTTTCAGTTCGCCAGGCAACCGCTGAGTCGCCTCTTCATAGGCACGATTGGCCAGCGTCTGTGCCTGGTCAGCCAGTTCATCGCCTTTTATATAGGGATAAGCCGCAACGCTATAAAGATGGGCCGCATGTAGCCAGTCGTCGCCCGCCTCGCTGTCGTCGGATGCCTCCAGCGCTCTCTGCTGCCAGATGCCCGCCTGCTTAGACCATTCGAAATGCCAGTTGCCGCCGCGAAAACCAATCACGGTGTCGAGCAGCGTCTCATCAGTATGTTCAGCGTTGCTGATGGCAATACGTGCCAGCACTTCACTGGTCTCCTGCGGCGTCAGGCCTCGCCATGTCCACATCAGCTTATTCAGCATGCGATACCAGCCGCGCTGGCTGTCACCCTCCAGGGCAGAGTGGACATTCGGGGTAGCGTGATGTTGGCGGCGAACCAGGGAAGAGGTTTCAGGATGTTTAAAGCGCGGCTTGAATAGCTCCTCGCTAAGATTTTTGCTCGACATACTCACTTCTCCTGCAACAGAACGGCGATGGCTAAGTGTACTGTACGGCAATTCGGGGTGCGAGGCTCAGAATGCACAACGCCCGGAAAACCGGGCGTTGTCTGATGTATATCAATCAGTTTTTTACAATCGGCGGGATATAAACGACACCCATATCCCACGGCTGCTCGATCCAGGTATCCTGCGGAATATCGACGATGTAATCATCAACCAGTGAACGACCGGCGGGTTTAGCGAAAATGGTGCAGAAACGCGCTTTCGGATACATTTCGCGAATCGCCTGCGCGGTGCCGCCCGTATCGACCAGGTCGTCGATTACGATAAAGCCTTCACCGTCGCCTTCTGCGCGCTTCAGGACTTTCATTTCACGCTGATGATCGTGGTCATAGCTGGAGATGCAGACGGTATCAACGTAGCGGATACCCAGTTCACGTGCCAGCAGCGAAGCCGGTACCAGACCGCCGCGGCTCACCGCGATAATGCCTGTCCACTGTTCAACAGGGAGCAGACGCTGGGCCAGTTTGCGGGCATGAATCTGAAGCATGTCCCAGGTAACGACGTATTTTTCGCTCATAAATAGAAATCCCAGCCAACCGTGGTGGCGTAAAAATGTGCAACGGGGAAAAGGTTGCGCGAGATTATAAGGAGTTGACGCACTAAAAACCAGCACCCGTGCGCCGGTTGCGGCTTTTTAGCGCGTCTGAGAGCGCACCCGGTAAAAAACAGTGATATTCTCAGGACTGGCTCGTCAGATTCTCTGACGGCGATTTTTCACTGGAAACTCGCGATGTCCGGCCTCGCCGGTACACTGACACAGGAGACCTGTCGTGTCTGAATTGTCTCAACTTTCTCCACAGCCGCTGTGGGATATTTTCGCTAAGATCTGCTCTATTCCCCATCCCTCTTTTCACGAAGAAGCGCTGGCGAACTACATCACTGGCTGGGCTAAAGAGCAGGGCTTCTGGTGTGAGCGCGATCAGGTCGGCAACATCCTGATTCGTAAGCCCGCCACTGCAGGCATGGAAAACCGTACTCCGGTCGCGCTGCAGGCGCATCTGGATATGGTGCCGCAGAAAAATAACGACACCGTTCATGACTTCACCAAAGATCCTATTCAGCCGTGGATTGATGGCGAGTGGGTGAAAGCGCGCGGCACCACGCTGGGCGCCGACAACGGCATCGGCATGGCTTCTGCGCTGGCGGTACTGGCTGATAACAGCCTGACGCATGGTCCGCTGGAAGTGCTGCTGACCATGACCGAAGAGACCGGCATGGATGGCGCTTTCGGTCTGCAACCCAACTGGCTGCAGGCTGAGATCCTGATCAACACCGACTCTGAAGAGGAAGGTGAGATCTATATGGGTTGCGCAGGCGGTATCGATTTCGTCTCCACCCTGCCGCTGACCCGTGAAGCCGTGCCTGCTGAGTTCCAGACCCTGAAACTGACGCTGAAAGGGCTGCGTGGCGGTCACTCCGGTGCCGATATTCATATGGGCCTGGGCAACGCTAACAAACTGCTGGCGCGATTCCTGGCGGCCCACGCGGCTGAACTGGATCTGCGTCTGCTGGCGTTCAGCGGCGGTACGCTGCGTAATGCAATTCCGCGTGAAGCCTTCGCTACCGTCGCGGTAGAAAGCCACAAAGCAGATGCGCTGAAATCAGCGGCAGCGCAGTTCCTGAGCGCCATCAAAAACGAGCACGGCATCAAAGAGCCGAACATTGCACTGGTCACCGAGCCGCTGGCGCATCAGGGCGATGCCCTGAGCACTGACAGCCGCGATCGCTTCCTGAACCTGCTGAACAGCACGCCAAACGGCGTGATCCGCAATTCAGACGTGGCGAAAGGCGTGGTCGAAACCTCACTGAATATCGGTGTGGTAACGATGGAAGCCGATCACGCAGAGATCAACTGCCTGATTCGTTCGCTGATCGACACCGGCCGTGATTATGTGGTGCAGATGCTGACCTCGCTGGGCCAGCTGGCCGGCGCGCAGACGAAAGCGAAAGGCGGCTACCCAGGCTGGCAGCCGGATGCAGACTCCGCCATCATGGCGCTGACCCGTCAGACCTACATCGCGCTGTTTGATAAAACCCCTAACATTCAGGTGATTCACGCCGGTCTGGAGTGTGGTCTGTTCAAAAAGCCGTATCCGGACATGGATATGGTCTCGATTGGGCCAACCATCACCGGGCCGCACTCGCCGGATGAGCAGGTTCACATCGAAAGCGTGGGTCTTTACTGGAAACTGCTGACCACCCTGCTGAATGTGGTGCCAGAAAAGTAATTCTGTCACAAAAAAAGTCAACCAGGCTCCGGCCTGGTTTTTTTATGCCTGTGACTTTTCAACAGCATAATTCGCTACCTTTTTCGCGCTTTCCCCTACTATTCCGCCACGTTCTCACGCTTCGCTGGTCACAGCCGCCATTATGTCCAGATGTCTGGATGGCTAATAAGATTTCGTGCTAGCTTATGCGCTTTCGGCTGTTGCCGCGCCTGAAGGTTCAGGAAAAAATGCGGCCAGTGTTTCTTCAGGAGAATCATCACATGCCAGGGGTAAACTGCCTTGTGATGCGTAATATCTCCATCGCTTTTGGCGGTTTTTCCGCGCTATCGTCGGTGGATTTCCGCAGTGAGGGCCATTCGGTGCATGCGCTGACCGGCGCTAACGGCGCGGGCAAGTCTACGCTGATGGCGATCCTTTCCGGCGCGCACAGTCACTACAGCGGCGAGATCCTGCTGGATGGGGAGCCGGTTTCTATCCGCACCCCGCGTGACGCGAAACAGCTGGGTATCCATCTGGTTCAGCAGGAAGTGGATGTCGCCCTGGTACCGCAGCTCAGCGTGGCGGAAAACATTCTGCTGGATCGGCTGGCAGAGCCAGGCCACCGCTATCGCTGGGGCGAGATTCGCCGTCAGGCCCGGGCCTTACTGGCTCAGCTCGACGTGGCGCTGGACGTTAACCGGCTGGTTGAGCGCTGCACTCTGGCGGAAAAGCAGCAAATACTGCTGGCGCGGGCGCTGTCGCATCACTGCCGCTTCCTGATTCTCGACGAACCCACTGCCCCGCTGGATCAGCACGAAAGCGAGCGGCTATTTGCCGTGGTGCGTCGTCTTAAAGCAAGCGGTATCGGCGTGGTGTTTATCTCTCACCGTATCCATGAACTCAAAGCGATCTGCGACCAGCTGACGGTGCTGCGTGATGGCCGGTTAATCGAAACCGGCCCGATGGCGGCGCTGAGCGGCGAACAGATCGTGGAGAAGATGCTGGGCCATCAGCTGACCGATATCTTTCCGGCCCGCCGCGAACAACAGGCACAGCCACTGCTGCTGGAGGTGGAAGGATTGCACGATGAGCAGCTGCTGCAGGATATCTCGCTGCGGCTGCATAAAGGTGAAATTCTGGGGATTGCCGTACTGGCCGGTGCCGGCAAAACCGAGCTCTGCAAAGCGCTGTTTGGTGCCAGCAAAAGCCGCGTCAGTGGCGGTGAACTGCACGGTCAGCCGTGGCAACCCCGTTCGCCGCACGACTCGGTCAGTCGCCGTATGGCGCTGGCGCCGGAAGAGCGTCGCAAAGAGGGGATCTTTATTGATGAATCCGTCGCAATGAACCTCAGCGTCAGCGCCGACGACAGCTTTTCGCGCTGGAGCCTGTTTGGTCATCGCCAGGCGTGGCGCTGGGCAGAACAGGTTATCCGGCAGTTGCAGGTGCGCACCACCGGTCCGGCACAGATACTGCGACGTCTCTCCGGCGGCAACCAGCAAAAGGTGGCCATTGGCAAATGGCTGCGCAACAACGCGGATGTGCTGATCTTCGATGAGCCGACCAAAGGCGTGGACATTAAAGCCAAAACCGAGCTGTTCACCCTGATCGATAACCTGGCGCGCGAAGGGAAAGGCATTATTTACGCGTCGGGTGAATTTTCTGAACTGGTCGGCTTATGCGACCGGATTTGCGTGCTCTGGGATGGACGCATCGTGGCCGAGCTGGCTGCACGCGACGTCACTGAAGAGACGCTTTTGCTCTATTCCACCGGAGGAACCCCTGCGTGAGCAGCAAAGAAACCAGCCTGAACCTGACCCCCTCGCCATGGCGTCACCAGTTGTTCGACTTTCTCTACAAATGGGGCATGTTGCTCACGGTAGTGATCCTGATTGCCGCCTTTGGCCTGGCCTCCGACAGCTTCCTTGAACCCAATAACATCATCAATATTCTGCGATCGATTGCCATTGTTACGGTGATTGCAATTGGCGTGTCGATATCACTGACCGTGGGCGGCTTTGATCTGTCGGTCGGCTCGACCGCCTCACTGGCGAATGCGTTAGTGATTTCACTGTTTATCTGGTACGGCTTCGGCACCACCACCGCGATCCTGATTACCCTGGCGCTCTGCACGCTGGTCGGTCTGTTTAACGCCTTCCTGATTGTGATCCTGCGTATCCCCGACATGCTGGCGACGCTGGCAACGCTGTTTGTGATTCAGGGTGTGGCGATGACCTACAGCTTTGGCGGATCGATTACCGAGAACATGGTGCTGCCGAGCGGAGATATGGCGGAAGGCACTATTCCGGCGACATTTGGCCTGCTCGGCCAGGTGCCAACCATTGTCATCATCATGCTGGTGGTGACCGTCGCCGCGCAGCTGGCGCTATCACTGACCAAACATGGTCGCCGGATGTACGCGCTGGGTGGCAATCCGGAAGCGGCGCGCCTCTCCGGCATCCGCACCACACGCTATCGGGGGCTGGCTTATGTGATCGCCTCACTGCTGGCCGGTCTGGGCGGCATCCTGCTCGCCTCGCGTATCGGTTCATCGCAGGTTAACGCCGGAAGCGGCTACCTGATGGACGCTGTCGCGGCGGCATGGATCGGCTTCTCGCTGGCCGGCTCCGGCAAGCCCAATGCGCTTGGCACGCTGGTCGGCGCGGTGATTCTCGGCGTGCTGCAGAACGGTCTGGTGATGCTCTCTGTTCCCTACTACGCGATGGACATTATTAAAGGGCTGGTGCTGGCTTTAGCACTGGCGATCACCTATATCCAGCGCCGCTGAGGCGCGTTTACCGGAGTTGATAACAATGCAAAAAATAACACTCTCGCTGCTGGCCCTGAGCCTGCTGAACGCCAGCGCTGCCTTCGCGGAGACCGTCACGCCGGTGCCTGCGGCTATCGCCAGCCATGATGGCCCGATCCGTATTGCGGTGATCCGCAACCTTGGTTCCGATGACAACACCACCCGGTTTGTTGCTGGTGCCATTCAACAGGGGCGCCAGCTGGGCTTTAAAGTCAGCACCTTCCTGAGCAACGGCGACGATGCGCGCTTCCAGGATTTCGTGAATCAGGCGATCAGCCAGAAATATGACGGCATCGTGCTGTCGCACGGTAAAGCGCCCTACGCCAGCGGCCTGGTGAAGCGCATTGCCGATGCGGGCATCAAGCTGTCAGTGTTTGATACGCCGGTAGATAGTCCGATTCCGGGCGTCACCGTCACCGCGCAGGATGACGCCTCACTGGCGCAGCTGTCGCTGGGTCAGCTTATCCATGATTTCAACGGCAAGGCGAACATCGTCAAGCTGTGGGTTGCCGGTTTCCCGCCGATGGAACGCCGTCAGGTGGTGTATGAAAAACTGCTGAAAGAGAACCCGGGCATTCATCAGCTGGAGTCGATTGGCGCAGTTTCAACGGACGTACAGGGCGACACCGCCAACAAAATTGGTGCGATTCTGGCGAAATACCCGAAAGGCAAAATAGACGCAATCTGGGGTGCCTGGGATGCCTTCAGCCAGGGCGCTTACAAAGCGCTGCAGGAGAATGGCCGGACCGAGATCAAGCTCTACAGCATTGATGTCTCGAATCAGGATTTGCAGCTGATGCGTGAGAAGAACAGCCCGTGGATGCAGACGGTGGCCGTCGACCCTAAAACCATTGGCGCGGTGAATATGCTGCTGGTGGCGAAGAAGATTGCCGGTGAAGAGACGCCTGCGACTTACCAGTTTAAAGCGGCATCGATCTCTCAGCAGCAGCTCGGCAGCCAGCCTGGTGCGGTGAACGTCGCGTCGCTGAACAAAATCATTCCGGGCTGGGGCAGCAATGAGGATTTCGTCGCGCCGTGGTTTGCTACCCTGGCAGCGAAATATAAGAAATAATCCGGCGTCAGCCTTGCCGAACGGTGAGGCTGACCGTTACAGACCCAGCAGAAGTTGACGCTCAAGCTGGGGATCGACCATGGTGACATGCAGTCCCACCAGCCGCACGCCGCGCCCGGCACGACGCTCATCCCAGGTTTTCCGGGCGATGGCAATCATGTCTTCTTTATTCAGTACCGGCCAGATATGCTCCTGGGGCGTCTGCTGAAAATCACTGAACTTGAGTTTAACGCCCTGACGCGCCACCTGCCTGTCGGGTCGGATCTGCGTCAGCCGGCGATCCAGCTCGGCATAGAGAAAATCGATAATCTCCAGGCAGGCATCCCAGTCGCTGATATCTTCTGCCAGCGTGCGTTCCCCCCCCAGCGATTTACGCTCGCGCTCCACAATGACGCTGCGGTCATCAATGCCATTGCTGCGCTCCCACAGCACCCGGCCAAACTTACCAAAGCGCTTTAACAGTAGCGCCAGATCGGCCTTCTGCACGTCACCGCAGGTCACCAGCCCCATCTCCTCCAGCTTTTTGGCCGAGACTTTGCCAACACCGGGGATCTTCGCCAGCGGCAGCGTCAGCAAAAAACCGGCCATCTCCGGCGGCGTAATCACGAACTGCCCATCGGGCTTATTCAGGTCAGAGGCAATCTTTGCCAGAAACTTAATCGGCGCGATGCCCGCTGAAGCGGTCAGCCCGGTTTCACGGTAGATGGTGGCGCGGATCGCCTGCGCCATCAGTGTGGCAGAGCCGTGACAGTGCGGGCTGTCGGTGACATCCAGATAGGCTTCATCAAGGGAGAGCGGTTCAATCAGCGGGGTGTAGCGGGTAAAGATGTCGCGAATTTGTGCGGAGGCTTCTTTGTACGCATCGAAACGTCCTGGCAACAAGCGGAGATGCGGGCATAGCTTGAGGGCCATGCCAGTTGGCATCGCGCTGCGCACGCCATATTTGCGGGCCGGATAGTTGGCGGTGCTGATGACGCCACGACGTTCACGGCTGCCACCAATCGCGATCGGGATGTCGCGCAGCTGGGGATTATCACGCATCTCCACCGCGGCATAGAAGCAGTCCATATCGACATGAATGATTTTACGCATACCCCCTCCGGCACTGGATAAGTATACAGTTGGC
>Ga0105251_10004024_pt1 | contig 10367 bp, 9 predicted proteins | sample KBSS64metaG_FD_80424 | JGI IMG/M metagenome (GOLD analysis project Ga0105251, IMG submission 80424) | Switchgrass rhizosphere microbial communities from Kellogg Biological Station, Michigan, USA - KBS S6-4 metaG | ecosystem: Host-associated > Plants > Roots > Rhizosphere > Soil | place... | reverse complement strand
TGAAGATACGAGCGAATCGGAAGATGAAGGTTCATTAGGTACAGCTGATCTTACTCTGTTTATGACTGAGTATATGGATGCAACAATGAAATCGATTAAAAACCATGACTTTTCGATTGCGGCGCCGTATATTGATCCGGCTGGAAAAAAGTATAATGAACAAAAAGAATATACGGCGTATCTAAACAAAAAGAATATTACAGAAGATTTATTGAATTTTGAGGTGACGAACGTAGAACCTATACCAAACGGTTATCAAGTAAATACTTCAGAAGAATATAACATTACGTACGGTGACGGTAGTGTGAAACACAAAAAATTCAAAAGTGTGCATAAAGTTCTGCAGTTAGCTAACGGAAGCTTAGGTGTAAATGAATTGATTAGCTCCACTGAAGTGAATTAAGTAGATGTATAAAGTTAAGATAAAGTTATAAAAAAACGTTATGGAATGGTTGCTGCCACGCCTGATCCCATGAAATAAAAAAAGAGACTTGGCTCATTTAAGCAAGTCTCTTTTTACTATCATAAACCTAAATCCAATAACGAGGATACTGCCGCTCTTGAAACAAATTGTTATACACGGTAGAAATTAGTATAACCACACATGCACAAATCATAATAATTCCCAAAAATCCCCAGCCTGCTCCTGTGTTAATGGCAACAATGGCACTGGCTGCAGCAGGAGGATGAACGGTTTTTGTAATAATCATTAAAATAAGTACAAACGCCAGTACAATTGCGATGGTAATTAGACTTCGATGAAATAAACTCCAAATAATAAGTGCTGAAACCGTCGCAAGAAAGTGACCACCCAGCACGTGCCGTGGCTGTGATAAAGGACCTTTATGAGCACCAAACACAAGAACGCAGCTTGCGCCAATCGGAGCAAGTGCCATCGGATATCCAAGTGCTAGTGCAATTGAACTGCTGATAATAATCGCAATTAAACCTCCTAGCGAAGAAACGACTGCATCCCTATAATTAATTTTCGGTTCTTCTTTTAGTTCACCTTTCATCTTTTTAGCATAAGAGCTCAAGTAAGACAAAAAGGGACTTTTCGTTTGAGAAAAACTCTTTTCAATCTCCATTGCTGATTTCCTTTCTCCTTTGTAAGTAAAAGTCATTTGTCAAGTTGTATGTCAGAACATCTGCTATATTAAATTAGTTTATAAGAAAATAAGGTTTAGTGAAAGAGGAAATATAAATATTTTCAATCATAGAAATATAAGAATGGTTTTATAGAAGAATGCTAATAATTATTCAGTGAAATGATTTAAGTTCTTTCTCCAATATGTAATAATATCCTAAAATGTGAGTCTTTAAAACTATTTCTAAGTATACAAGAAACGGCTTATGTTATAAAATATTAGGTAAAAATAAGAAAAAATACATATCTATTGTAATGAGTGAAAAATGGAAAAGGAGAGAAAAATGTCGAGAATTCTTGTGACAACAAGTCAGCTGAGAGACTTAGGAAAGTCATTTGATCGAACTGTTCATCAAATCGAAGGTTTAGAAAAGAAATTGAAATCTTCTATTGATCAATTGCATTTAGAATACAAGTATAAAAATGAGCTTTATCAAAAATTTAATGAGGCTAAAAGTAAATCGATAAAGGTAAGTGATAACCTTTCCCAGATGGCAAATCATTTACGAGAAGCTGCAGATCGATTTGAAAAAGCTGATTCGTTAACTGGAGAAGTATATAGTTCTAAAAGTTCTATTCAGGAATTAGGAGGAAAAATGATTGCAGGCACAATAATTCAGTCTGCAATTAATGGGTTTAAAGCAGTAAAGTCAAGAACTGGAATACAGCAAATAAAACAAGTTTTTAAAAGTGGATTAAGAGAAGGAGTATTTGAAGCAATTAAATCAACTGACAGTTTTAAAATAGCTAAATTACTTTCTACTACTACTGTTAGTTTAGATGTTTTAAAAGTAAATGGAATTAATTTTAATATAAAAGAAAGAACCGGGAAATCAGACCTTGTTAAATTTAAAATCAACGATTGGTTAAAAGGAGATACAGGGCCTCGCTGGCTCCGTAATACAGAAAAAGTAATCAAAAAAAATGTTTCTGAACAGTTTAGTTTTGAAAAATTCATAAAGAAGGAAATGTTAGGAGTAGATGTGTCAGTCAGTCCACAAACAGGATTCAAACCTTACAAATTAGCTCGTCATGTAGGGAAAAAAGCATTTCAAGACATACCAGGGTTAGGCCTTGCCTTGGATACACTAGATGTATGGGGAAACTTTAAAGATGAGAGAAAAATTTCAGCTAGAGAAATAAGTGAAGGAAGTAAGGTTACTGCAGCTGAAAAATTTTCTGGAGATGTGGCTGCTAATGCTAGTAATTTAATAGCTAAAACAGGAGGAAGTGCAGGAGGGGCATATATTGGAGCAGCTATAGGTACAGCTCTTTTGCCAGGTCCTGGTACAGTAATACTAGGAATTGCAGGAGGAATGGTAGGTGATAAGATAGCCGATGGTTTGACTGGAAAGAACATGGAAACAGGGAAAGAAACGGTGGGTTACCGTTTTATGGAGAAAATGGGTGAAAAAGTTCCTTCGGGCATAAAATCGGTAAAAAAAGCCATGAAGAAATACATTCCATTCTTTTAAAAAGTAAAGTGAGGGAAATAGAGTGAAAATGACTTATCGTATGTCAATTGAAGAATTTATCGTATGCGTGTATATGATTGAACAAAAAGAAGTGGCTGATTTTGTGACAAAGGAAACTTTGGGAACATTATCTGAAAGGGACTTAGAAATGAGATTTATGTCTGCCACGCACAGCTTAATGGCCAAAGAATGGTTAGAGCTTAATCTAACTTCTGGAGAAGGAAAACTTATTAATGAAATTGCAGAGCTGGTTAACCTTGTGTCAGATCCGGAGCTCACAATAAGGTTTTCTCGTGTGACAGAACATGGAGAATTAGTGCTTGCTATCCACCAAAAAGGAGATCAATATGTAGTTCATTTTTCAGAATTAGGAGTTGTATATACATTACGTTCATCTAGTGGACTAGGGAATATTGTGAATGAAATTGATGATTTGTACAATATTCATACTAGTGAAGAAGAGCATAGCTTTGAAGTCAGTGAACACGATTTTGGTAAATTAATGGACTATGTAGAAAATGGTGAACATGAGAGTATGGCATCTTATTGTAAAAATGTTCTAATGCTTGCTCCTGAAATAGCAAATTTGTTTGTTACTGATTTCACTTTTACACATGCGGAATTTAATAAAATTTTAACCGTATCTAAGACTGACGAAAAAAGTTCAGATGTTAAAGGGAAGTTGCTAGTAAAAGGTAAAAAGGATACATGGGTTGTTTCAGGAGATGGGAATGAGCCCCAAGAAACAATGAAAATATGTACGTTAACGTCAAAGAATATGAAAAAGTTACTTTTGGACCTGGAGGAATCTAACGCTCATTGGTGATGAATAATAGAAGAGTAAGAGAACTCACAATAGATTTCCAGTATAAAAAACTGTTCTTTATAAAAGACATTCAGCAACAGAGACAAAGGTTACTAGAAACTTCTAAAATTAATAATCTATAATAAAATTTCGCCACCAAAATCGTTATGTTAGTTGGTGGCGAAATTATTTTAAATATCAGTATTTTAAATATCAGTATTTTTAATTAATACCCCAATTCCTCATCATACCGATTATTATCAGCCTCAAAGTCTTCTACTAATACATAAAAATCTTGTTCAAAAATATATTCAAGTTCTTCTTGAGATAAATCATCTGGGTTGTAATTTCCAGGAGCAGCATCAATATTTACTTTACAAATATCTTGGTTACACTGACGGACGGTTACTTGAAATATTTGAGGTACTTTTTCAAAATCATGATTGTCCTTTAGTTCAGCCATAGCTGGAAGGTCCTCTTTTCTGCGAGCTTGTAGATAATCGTACGCTTTTTCTTTTTCTTTAAAAATGTACGTTCCTGGATCCATTACATAAGTGTGAGCTATTTCAGGTTCTACTTCGCCATTGTCTTTCTTCCAAAATATAAAACTACCCACTGCTAAAACAAGTAATCCAATTACAAACTTTTTGTTCATCTTTTGCTCCTTTAAGAATTAATTATTAACACCAAGTATTTTAGCACATAAGAACCAGTTCAATATACCCGTTCCTGGATTTATTTTATGAAAATATTTTGATTGTGAAAGTGGCTATACATTTCAAGAAGCTAAACGGTTCGTTAGGTCAAAAAATTTGTTTTATAAAATTAGCTTTCTCTTTTTTTGGGATAAAAATGAAATTTTATAAGAAAGAATAAGTTTTTATGTTATTATAAGGAAAAATAATATAACTAAAGACTTAATAGTTTATAAGTCTTTAGTTTTTGTAGACAACAAGGAGGGATATCGATGTCATTTTGTAAGGAATGCGGGTCAAAGCTGCAGCCGGGTATGCAGTTTTGTAATGAATGTGGTACACCAGTTCAAACAGAAGAAGTAGGTGGAAGTAATGATGTGGCAGAGTCTAGAAAGAAGATGTCGAAAAAGAAAAAAGCGGGTCTTATTACAGTTGGAGCAGTAGCTGTGCTGCTGTTTGGTGGGTATAAAACCGGAGAGTTTCTGACGGACAAAGACCGAATGATTGAACAATTCGAGACCGCTTTAAATAGTGGAGATGAAGCGAAAGTAGCTTCTATGTTGCATCCTGTTGATTCTTCTTTAAAAGTAACAAAAGATAATGTGAAGGGGTTTATGAACTATTATAAAAAGCATCCGGACGATCGAAAAGATTTGATTGGAGTGTTAAAATCTCAGTCTCAATACCTCGACCAAAGAAGTGCTAAGACGTCGATGACTGCTTCTGGTGAAGTGATGGACGAATTAGGGCAGCTTGTTAATTTAGAGAAGAACGGTAAAAAAGCTTTTTTATTCGATAATTATGAGCTTAACGTCATGCCTGTCTATGTCACGGTTGGAACAGATTATAAAGGTACAGATATTTATTTAGATGATAAAAAAATCGGAACGGCTGCGTCTGAAGATTTTAAGAAAACGTACGGTCCGTATTTGCCAGGTACATATACGATAAAAGGAAAGCTAAAAACAGATTTTGTAGATTTAGTTAGTAAAGAAAACGTAACATTTACAAGTCCGGACGGAAAAGAAAACGTTTCTCTCGATTTGAATGGTGAAGAAGTAAGTGTAGATTTAGGTATTGATGATACAGATATTAAAGGAAAGCTGCTCATCGATGGAAAAGATGTAGGTATTAATCCGTTCAAAACCTCTTCATTTGGCCCGGTCGTAACGGATGGTTCTATGGACATGCAGGTGTCTGCTGAATTACCTTGGGGAAAGGTGACTACCAATAAAGTAGCTATTGATAGCAATGAAATGGTATATGACCTAGGACAAAGCAAAGAGTTACAAGAGACATTAATTAATACAATTGTGCCTGAGACAAAAAATTTATTGAGTTCTTATATAGAAGGTACGACAAGTAAATTACAAAATGCGACACCTGAATACAAAGAAACAGTGAATGACGTGATTGCAGATTTTAAGACCTATGGTACCTATCTGAAAGATCAGTACTTAGGAACAACTTTTGATTTGGACTCAACAAGCCTTGAATATACAGACGACGGACAATGGTTGGCAACAATCTACGGAGAAGAAACACATAATTCCGATACATATATGGCAGGTGAAACACCGAGCTTAGAAAAAACAGCAGAAGTGATGGAATATCAGCTAATTTATGATGAAAAACAAAAAAAATGGTTGATAGACAATGTCGAACCTTCTGATGAAGAGCTTTCAGACAATACAAAAGAGATGAAGGAGGAAAAACCAGCTACGTATCAAACAAAGTGGAAACAAGAATCAGCTTCTTCTAATGAAGAGAAGTCTTCAAATGAAGCTAGTGATGAAGAAGACGATAGCCAAGCTACAAACGCGGACGATAGTGCTAGTGAAGTTACGGAAAGTGATATCTCGTCTTTTATGGAAGAATATATGAATGCCACAATTGATTCTATTAATCTAGAAGACTTTTCGTATGCGGAGCCATATATTGATCCAAACGGAAAGAAGTACAAGGAGCAAAAAGACTATACAGCTTATTTAAATAAAAAGAATATTACAGAGGATTTATTAAAGTTCACAGTCACGGATATTGAAAAAGTAGATGATAATACGTTTAAGGTATTTACAAATGAAGAATACGATATTAGATATGATGATGGTAGTCTGAAAAACAAGACCTTCAATAGTATTCATACAGTAAAATATTTATCATCGGGAAAATTGGCCGTAAATGAATTAATTAGTTCTACTGAAGTAAAATAAAGAATTTTATGGATTTACAATGAGTATTTTGGAGCCTATAAAAATATTTTTTGTAAATAATTAAATATTTAGTCCTATTTTAGTGAAGTTAGTGTATAATGCTAAAGGATGTAAAAATAGGAATATTAGATGCGTCTAATATTCCTATTAGTAAAAAATATAGGAGGATAAACAATTGCAGTGTTTAAATTGTGGACACCTTAATGAAGGTGGGAAATTTTGTGTGAAATGTGGAGCGAAGCTAGGAGAGGAGAGTACTGCAAACCAAGTTGCAGCAACAAATGAATTTCAATCATCTAATACATATGCTCAATCTCAGCCAAACGTAGTTTCACAGCCGGCTCAGCCAAATCAACATGTGGAAAATGCAAAACATATTTCGAAATTATACTTAGGTTATTTTATGCAAGGAATTAAAAGTCCAACTGCTGTTGCACAAGAAGTACGAGGAGAGCAGTTTATAAACGGCTTGATTACTCTCTTTTTGTATGCAATTAGTATTCCACTTATGTTGTTTTTTGGATGGGAAGTTATTGTAGATAAATTTATAACTGCCATGAAAGAAGGAACGCTAGGTGTATGGGATACGCTACAAGACTTTGGCTTCGGAGATTTTGATGCGAAAAGTTTAGAAGATTACATGGATCTGAGTTTTGTAGACATTGTAATTAAAAATAGTTTTTATCTTTTATTAAGTTTAGCTGTTATTGGATTAGTTGCTTTTGCAATGGTTAAGTTGAGCAAACAAACAATCTCTTTGCAAGATTTTTTTGCTCGCTTTGGAACATTTTTAATTGTACCTACGGCTATTTTCCTTTTAGGCGTTGTGTTAGCCATTATTAAATCAGAACTATTCTTATATTTTTTACTACTAGGATTACTAGGGTTATTTATTGCGGTACCTTTAACCATCGCAAGTTTCAGAAAGAATTTAGTTGGAGGCATTGATGGTTTGTACGGTGCTCTTGTGACGTATATTGCGGTAGTAGTTGTCCTATTTATGGTAGGAGGAAGTATGCTTGATGAAATGAAAGAAATTATTGGGCATGCGGTTGGAAATGCACTTAAAGATTCGTGGTAAGTGCAATAAAAAGTGCGATTCAATGTAGTTAAAAGAGGCATCGTTTTCGCAACGATGCCTCTTTCAACATAGCAAAAAACAGAATGAAAAAGGAGTGAACGGTTAGTGGGCTATTGCAAAAATTGTGGTCATCAATTAGTGGAAGGTCATCAATTCTGTGCTGAGTGCGGGCAGTCTATGGCAACTTCAACAGAAACAAAAGTGGATTCACAGGAAGAAAATTCGAATCAAAACTATCGTCAAACGAATGGAATGAGCAAGAAATCAAAAGTTCTTACAGCTTCGATTATTACGGCAGCTGCATTGCTTGGAGGTAGTTATTATGCAATTGATAAATTTATTACATCACCTCGTGCTGTAGCCGAAGGGTTCGTAGATGCTGTTCAAGCAAACGATGTCCAAAAGGTAAAAAAATATGTCAATGAAGGTCAAATTGAATTAAAGGCAACAGATGAACAAACGAAATCATTTATTACATACTTACATAAAAATCCTAAAGTGCTGTCTTCTATTGATGATGGTTTGTCTGCACAAAGCACTAACTATGAAGAGAAAACATCTACTTCAAAAGATGAGGCATCTCCGTATGCCCAGCTGCAAAGAGACGGAAAGAAGTGGGGGATTTTTGATAACCATACAGTTCGAGTACACCCGGCCTATGCAACGGTAACGTCAAGTGCAGATGCTACGACTATATATCTTGATGACCAAAAAGAAGGAAGTATAAATGACGATAAAGAGAAAAAGATTGGTCCATTTCTTCCTGGCACACATAAAATAAAGGCTATAGTAAAGAATGAATTCGGAAAAGTTGAAGATCAACAAACGATTGACAGCTCTGAGGATGAAGTAGCAAGTGCTGATTTTGACTGGTCAGGGCATTCTGTCTACGTATATTCAGATTATGATGATGCTACCTTATATGTTAATGGTAAAAGTACAGACACGGAGATAGGGGATATTGATAGCATCGGTCCTCTTCCAACGGATGGATCAGTCAAAATGTATGCGAAAAGAGAATTTAATTCAGGCACGAAAAAAAGTAAAGTTGTTTCAATAAAAAAAGGGACTGAAGACGTTAATCTGTTATTTGATGCCGAAGATCAAGAAGAACTTGAAGCAAGTGCTGATATAGAAGCTGAAGATGAGGCGAATGTTGATGACAAAGCGGATGTAAAAGGTGCCATTGAAGCACACTACCAAAGCATTACAGATGATGCATTTTCTACAGCCTACAATTATTTCTCATCTGATCGTCAAAATGGGATGACGCTTTCCGATTGGTCTGAGGGACTGGATGCTAATATTCGAGATGAAGTTACAGAAGTAGACGTTACGGAAGTTGATGGGAATGAGGCAACGGCTTACATTGAAATGACTTCTTATGATGATGGGGAAGCTGATTCGACGCTTATACAAAAATGGCAAGGAAGCTGGGATCTTGTGAAAGAAAATGGTCAATGGAAGCTAGATGAAGCACACCTTGAGAAAGTAGATTCGAGAGTAGAATGAAGACAGTAAAGAAAAAAACGTTTATTTTATGTGCCATCATGGCCCTACTGGTTTTTGTAGTCATTATGGTTCCTTATAAGTATATAAATCAACACGAAGTAGAAAAAGTCACGGCTGAAAAACCAGAACAAAAAGCGGTAAATAAAACAAAAGAAGCCGTTGAAGAAGTTAAGGAAAAAGAAGTGTTTTCTTCAGAAGCTCATGGCAGCGTGGAAGAAAAGGCTGAGCAGATATTAAAAACGATGAGTATAGAAGAAAAAGTAGGACAGATGATGGTTGTTGGCTTTCAAAGCAAAGAAGCTGACGCTCATATTAAAAAAATGATTTCCTCTTATCACGTAGGCGGCGTGATTTTATATGACCGTAATATGGAAACTCCTTATCAAGTAGCGACACTAACTAATGATTTGCAAGATTTAGCTCAAAAAACAATACATCAAATACCTTTAATTATGAGTATAGATCAAGAAGGGGGAACGATTGTTCGGATGAGAAACAAAGTATCGCATCTCCCTTCACAGCAAGAGCTAGGGAAAGAGTTAAATCAGCAAACGGTTTATCAAACAGCCAATAAAAATGGAAAAGAATTATCGGCTATGGGAATAAACTTGAATTACGCACCTGTATTAGATTTATCTGATACAGACACTCGATCGTTTGGAACGGATGAACGAAAAGCCACTACATTTGGTGAACAGGCACTAAAAGGGTTAACGGATGCAGGAATAACGGGTGTTTTGAAACATTTTCCAGGTAATGGACGAAGTAATGTAGATCCACATGTAGAGACTTCTTCTGTAGAAGCTAACCAGTCAGAGTTAGAAAATAAAGATATTTATCCATTCAAACAAATTATTAATGACGTAGATAATGATCAGTTCTTTGTGATGGTTACCCATATTAAATACCCTGCTTATGATAAAAAAAATCAAGCGAGCGTTTCACCAATTATTATCCAAGACTTATTGCGCGGCAAGCTTGGATATAAAGGAATGGTTGTGACAGATGATTTAGAAATGGGAGCGGTAAGCAAACATTTTACATACGAAGATTTAGGGGTAAAAACTGTACAAGCTGGTGCAGATGTACTATTAGTTTGTCATACTCTTGAGAATCAAGAGAAAATCTATAACGGTACTTTAAAAGCAGTAAAGAATCACCAAATCAATGAGGAACGAATTGATGAATCGGTAAAACGAATTTTGATGTATAAACTACATCAAGATATACCTCTTCACGTTGATCCTGCAAAGGCTGAACAGCAGGTTGGAAAACAAGCGTCTTAAGAAATTTTACGTTTAGGTAATAGGCTAACCTTTTTGCATAAAAGGTTAGCCATGTTTTATATCTGATTTATATGGGGTGAATGTAATGAATTATACTGTACAAGCCACGCAGCAAACGCCTGCCTATATTATTTATTTAATTGATGTGAGTGC
>Ga0105251_10004022_pt1 | contig 10372 bp, 9 predicted proteins | sample KBSS64metaG_FD_80424 | JGI IMG/M metagenome (GOLD analysis project Ga0105251, IMG submission 80424) | Switchgrass rhizosphere microbial communities from Kellogg Biological Station, Michigan, USA - KBS S6-4 metaG | ecosystem: Host-associated > Plants > Roots > Rhizosphere > Soil | place... | reverse complement strand
CTGTCACCGCATTATGGATTATTGCCATTCCATTGATGGATATGATTGCCATCATGTATCGCCGACTACGCAAAGGTATGAGCCCATTCTCCCCAGATCGCCAGCATATTCACCATTTGATTATGCGCGCCGGCTTTACTTCTCGACAGGCATTTGTGCTGATCACAGCAGCAGCAGCTCTACTTGCGTCAATTGGCGTAGCGGCTGAATACATGCATTTCATTCCAGAATGGGTGATGTTGGCATTATTCTTGCTTGCATTTGTTCTCTATGATTACTGTATCAAACGAGCCTGGAAAGTTGCTCGTTTTATAAGACGTCATAAGCGTCGGCAACGTAGAAATACCAGCAGTATTTCTTAATTCTGAAAGTAGTCGGGGAAGTGATGAAACAAAATGTGCCAGGAAGTAATCCGGGAATGGTGGACAACGAGTTGGACATTCGTGGTTTATTCCGGACACTGTGGCAAGGAAAGCTGTGGATTGTTGGTCTGGCAGTGTTATTTGCGGCCATTGCATTCATCTACACCTTCTTTGCTAAGCAGGAGTGGAGTGCTAACGCGATAACCGATCGCCCGACAGTTAACATGATGGGTGGGTATTATTCGCAACAGCAATTCCTGCGTAATCTTGATGCTAAAGCTAACATGGTTTCCGTCGATCAGCCTTCGGTGATGGATGAAGCCTATAAAGAGTTCATCATGCAGTTATCTGCATATGATACTCGTCGTGATTTTTGGCTACAGACCGACTATTACAAACAGCGTCAGGTTGGCAACAGTAAAATTGATGCCGCATTGCTAGATGAACTCATTGATAATATTCAATTTTCAGCTGGTGATGTCACACGCAATATCAGCGATAGCGTCAAACTCATTGCAGAAACAGCTGCTGATGCGAATAACTTATTGCGTCAGTACATCGCTTTTGCCAGCCAGCGTGCCGCGAGCCATCTTAACGAAGAGCTGACGGGCGCATGGGCTGCTCGTACAATCCAGATGAAAGCACAAGTTAAGCGCCAGGAAGCGGTGGCTCAGTCAATTTTCGACCGCAAAGTGCACAGTGTGGAACAAGCACTGAAGATTGCGCAGCAGCAAAATATTGCAAAGAGTGAAACAGAAGTTCCCGCCGACGAGTTGCCTGATTCTGAAATGTTCATGTTAGGACGCCCTATGCTGCAAGCTCGTCTTGAAAGTCTGCAAGCTGTGGGTCCGAGTTACAGCATCGACTACGACCAAAATCGAGCAATGCTGGCGACTTTGAACGTTGGGCCAACACTCGACGCGCGTTTTCAAACATATCGCTATTTACGTACCCCTGAGGAACCTGTGAAGCGTGATAGTCCACGCCGGGCATTCTTGATGATTATGTGGGGTATGGTTGGGGCCCTGATTGGCGCGGGTGTGGCATTAGCTCGCCGTCCAAAATATTTGTAACGCCCTTACCCGGTGAAGGCTCGATGGACGGCCTTCACCTTTTTTAACAAAAGAGAATTGCTGTGAAAGTGTTAACTGTTTTTGGCACGCGCCCGGAAGCTATTAAAATGGCTCCTCTGGTTGATGCGTTGGCAAAAGACGCGTTTTTTGACGCAAGAGTATGCGTGACCGCGCAGCATCGCGAGATGTTGGATCAGGTGCTGAATTTATTTTCTATCGAGACGGATTATGATTTAAACATCATGAAACCGGGGCAGGGGCTTACGGAAATTACCTGCCGCATTCTCGAAGGATTGAAACCGATACTTGAGTCATTCAAGCCCGATGTTGTTCTGGTTCATGGTGATACTACGACTACAGTTGCCACTAGTCTTGCCGCATTTTATCAGCGGATTCCTGTAGGACATGTTGAAGCAGGTTTGCGCACTGGTGATCTATATTCTCCATGGCCGGAAGAGGCAAACAGAACTCTGACCGGGCACTTAGCTATGTATCACTTCGCCCCAACCGAGAATTCCCGACAAAACTTATTACGCGAAAATATCAGCGACAATAAGATTTTCGTCACCGGTAACACTGTGATTGATGCGCTGATTTCTGTTCGCGATCGTGTACTTGCGGATGATGCTTTGCATAGCTCGCTGGCGCAGTGTTATCCGTTCCTGGATAGCAGCAAAAAGCTGATTTTGGTCACTGGCCACCGTCGTGAAAGCTTTGGTGATGGTTTTGAGCGGATTTGCCACGCACTGGCGCAGATTGCCAAAGAAAATAGTGACGTCCAGATTGTTTACCCTGTGCACCTGAACCCGAATGTCAGCGAGCCTGTGACGCGCATTCTTGGTGATGTCAAAAATGTGGTGCTGATTGACCCACAAGAATATTTACCGTTTGTCTATTTGATGAACCATGCGTACCTGATTCTGACCGACTCAGGTGGCATTCAGGAAGAAGCACCGTCACTGGGTAAACCGGTGCTGGTTATGCGTGATACCACTGAGCGCCCTGAAGCTGTTGATGCAGGTACTGTTCGTCTGGTCGGTACGGATACACAAGAAATTGTTCGCCAGGTTACGCGCTTGTTGAAAGACGAAGATGAATATCAAGTTATGAGTCGTGCGCATAATCCTTATGGTAATGGCAAGGCTTGTGAGCAAATTTTGGCTGCATTGAAAAAGAATCAGGTGACACAACAATGAGTTTTGCAACCATCTCTGTTATTGGTCTTGGTTATATCGGTTTACCTACCGCGGCTGCATTTGCTTCAAAACAGCGAAACGTTGTCGGTATTGATATTAACCAACATGCTGTAGATACCATTAATCGTGGTTCTATTCATATTGTTGAACCAGACCTGGATAAGGTGGTTAAAACGGCTGTGGAGGGTGGTTTCTTACGCGCCAGCACACAGCCGGTTGAGGCAGATGCTTTTTTGATTGCAGTGCCAACGCCTTTTAAAGGCGATCATGAACCTGACATGGTTTTTGTTAAAGCGGCAACGGAATCTATAGCACCAGTGCTAAAAAAAGGCACCCTTGTGATTCTGGAATCAACTTCCCCTGTCGGCTCCACCGAGCAAATGGCGGGTTGGTTAGCGGATCTGCGTCCTGACCTGACTTTCCCGCACCAGGCTGGCGAAGCGGCAGATATCAATGTTGCCTATTGCCCTGAGCGCGTGTTGCCGGGCCAGGTGATGGTTGAGCTTATCAAAAACGATCGCGTAATTGGCGGCATGACGCCAGTTTGCTCTGCTCGTGCCAGCGAACTCTACAAAATCTTCCTTGAAGGCGAGTGCGTGGTGACAAATTCCCGCACTGCTGAAATGTGCAAACTAACCGAGAATAGCTTCCGTGATGTGAATATCGCATTCGCCAACGAGCTATCGCTGATTTGTGCGGCTCAAGAGATCAACGTATGGGAATTGATTCGTCTGGCTAATCGCCATCCGCGAGTCAATATTCTGCAGCCGGGCCCGGGAGTGGGTGGTCACTGTATTGCAGTTGATCCGTGGTTTATCGTTGCTCAAAACCCTGAGCAAGCACAGCTGATTCGTACTGCGCGTGAAGTCAACGATGGCAAACCACACTGGGTAGTAAACCAGGTGAAAGCTGCTGTCGCTGATTGCCTTGCTGAAACTGGCAAGCGTGCTAGTGAAATTACCATTGCCTGCTTTGGCCTTGCGTTTAAACCGAATATTGATGACCTGCGTGAAAGCCCGGCCATGGAAATCGCTGAGCTTCTCAGCACCTGGCATAATGGTAAAACGCTAGCTGTTGAGCCAAACATTCACCAGTTGCCGAAAAAACTGGTCGGTAGTTGTGAATTAGCCTCTATTGATGACGCTCTTCAACAGGCTGATGTGTTGGTGATGCTGGTTGATCACCATGCCTTCAAAGCCATTCCTGGTTCGCAAGTTCAGCAAAGCTGGATTGTTGATACCAAAGGGGTATGGCGCTAGGTTCTGCCCGAGGTTGGTAAAGCCAATGACGACTTGCTCTGTTCCTGTTCACGCAAGAATTGAATCTCTTAACTGGGAGAATCAGTTCTTTGCGGTGAACAGCGCTATCGTTCGTTTTGATGATGCAGCGCCCTTGCTTACCCTGCAAAGCTTTGATGCGTATTCCCGCGTGCAGGCGAAAATCCCTGCTCAGCGGACCGATTGGCTTGATGGTTTGCAGCAGCTTGGTTTTCAGCTGGTTGAAGGGGAAATCGATCTTGCTCTGCAGCCTGGCATACAAAATGCAGCACCTTCTGTCGAGTTAGCCACAAGCGCTGACATTCCTGTATTGCGGGATTTAGCGGCAAGAATCTTCACACAAAGTCGGTTTCGTGCGCCCTGGTATCAAACTGCTGACAGCGGCCGTTTTTACGCGCAATGGGTTGAAAACGCTGTGCTGGGCACCTTTGACCATGAATGTCTGTTGTTGAAGAACGGTGACGCGATACAAGGCTTTGTGAGCATGCGCCAACTCAATGAGCGCGAAGCGCGTATTGGCTTACTGGCGGGACGTGGTGTGGGTGTTCAACTGATGGATGCCGCGCGTTTCTGGTGCCAGCAGCGCGGGCTACAAACGCTTCGCGTGGCTACACAAACCAGCAATACCGCAGCTTTGCGACGTTATATTCAAAGCGGTGCCAACATAGAAAGCACCGCCTTCTGGTTATACAGGTGAAAAAATGATCCCATTTAATGCTCCTCCAGTAGTAGGCACGGAAATCGAATACATGCAGGCTGCAATGGGTAGCGGCAAGCTCTGTGGTGATGGCGGTTTCACCCGTCGTTGCCAGCAATGGATGGAGCATCGCTTCGGCAGCAAAAAAGTATTGCTCACCCCTTCCTGTACTGCATCGCTGGAAATGGCCGCATTACTGCTGAATATTGAACCCGGCGATGAAGTGATTATGCCGAGTTATACCTTTGTTTCTACTGCCAACGCTTTTGTGTTGCGTGGTGCAAAAATCGTCTTTGTCGATGTGCGCCAGGACACCATGAACATCGATGAAAAGCTGATTGAAGCGGCCATCACCGAGAAAACTCGCGTGATTGTGCCCGTTCATTACGCCGGTGTAGCCTGCGAAATGGACACCATCATGGCCATTGCGGACAAACATAATGTGTTTGTGGTTGAAGATGCCGCGCAGGGCGTGATGTCGACCTACAAAGGCCGCGCGTTAGGGACCATTGGTCACATCGGTTGCTTCAGTTTCCATGAAACCAAAAACTATACGGCAGGTGGTGAAGGTGGCGCGACGCTGATTAATGACGCATCGCTTATCGAACGCGCAGAAATCATTCGCGAGAAAGGCACTAATCGCAGCCAGTTCTTCCGCGGTCAGGTGGACAAATACACCTGGCGTGACATTGGCTCCAGCTATCTGATGGCTGACCTCCAGGCTGCTTACCTTTGGGCGCAACTGGAAGCGGCAGAGAAGATTAACCAGCAGCGTCTGAAGCTGTGGCATGCCTATCATGATGCCCTGGCTCCGCTGGCAAAGGCCGGGCGTATTGAACTGCCATCGGTTCCAAAAGACTGCGTGCAGAATGCGCATATGTTTTATATCAAATTGCGTGATATCGAAGACCGCAGCGCGCTGATCGCGTATTTGAAAGAGGCGGAAATTCTGGCCGTGTTCCACTACATCCCACTGCATGGCTGCCCAGCTGGTGAGAAGTTTGGTTACTTCCATGGCGAAGATCGTTTCACTACTCAAGAAAGTGAGCGCCTGCTGCGCTTACCGCTGTTCTATAACTTATCTCCTGCGAACCAACGTACTGTCATTAATACGTTGTTAAGCTTCTTCTCCTGATATGTCGCTCGCTAAAGCCTCAGTGTGGACCGCCGGGTCCACACTGGTAAAGATTGCTGCCGGTTTACTGGTGGTGAAGCTGCTTGCTGTGGCATTTGGGCCCAGTGGGGTCGGGCAAGCTGGAAACTTCCGCCAGATGGTTACTGTATTAGGCGTGCTTGCCGGAGCGGGAATCTTCAATGGCGTGACAAAATACGTCGCGCAGTATCACGACCAGCCTGAGCAACTTCGGAGAGTCATTGGTACGTCGTCGGCCATGGTATTGGGCTTCTCAACGCTATTGGCAATCATCTTTGTTGTCGCCGCGAAGCCAATCAGTCTGGGCCTGTTCGGGCATGACAATTATCAGGATTTAGTGCGTCTAGTGGCGTTAGTTCAGATGGGTATCGCCTGGGCGAACTTGTCTTTAGCCATCATGAAAGGGTTTCGTGATGCTGCCGGTAATGCGCTGGCACTGATTGGTGGCAGTATCATTGGCGTGATTGCCTATTACCTCTGCTATCGCCTCGGCGGCTATCAAGGCGCGTTGTTGGGCCTGGCATTAGTGCCTGCACTGGTGCTCATTCCTGCGGGGGTTATGCTGGTTCGTCGCGAACATGTGCCGCTTAGTTACCTGAAACCGCAGTGGGATAAAGTGTATGCCAGCAGCCTTGGCAAATTCACCATCATGGCGCTAATCACGTCGGTGACACTGCCAGTTGCTTACGTGATGATGCGAAATTTGCTGGCGGCCCACTACAGCTGGGATGATGTCGGTATTTGGCAAGGGGTGAGCAGCATTTCCGATGCTTATCTGCAATTCATCACTGCCTCGTTTAGCGTTTATCTTTTGCCAACGCTTTCGCGCTTAACAAGCAAACATGACATCAGCCGTGAGATTGTTCGCTCCCTGAAGTTCGTTCTGCCGGCGGTCGCGCTGGCAAGTTTCACCGTCTGGCTGTTACGTGACTTCGCGATTTGGCTGCTTTTCTCGCATAAATTTATTGCAATGCGTGATCTCTTCGCCTGGCAGTTAGTGGGGGACGTGCTGAAAGTGGGCTCATATGTGTTTGGTTATCTGGTGATAGCGAAAGCATCGCTGCGCTTCTATATTTTGACAGAAGTTAGCCAGTTTGCTTTATTGACCGGTTTTTCACATTGGCTTATACCTGCGCACGGTGCTTTAGGGGCTGCTCAGGCTTATATGGCAACGTATATTATTTATTTCACGCTCTGTTGCAGCGTTTTCCTCATTTATCGTAGACGAGCATGACAACATTGATTCACGTTTTGGGATCGGATATCCCGCATCATAACCAAACGGTGCTGCGCTTCTTCAATGATGCCCTGGCTGCCGCAAATCCGCATGCGCGCCAGTTTATGGTGGTTTCGAAGGACGACTCATTGTTGTCCGCTTTCCCTGCGCTCACTATTACATGCTATCTAACCAAAAAAGCGTTGGCGAAAGCCGTTGTGGAAAAAGCACGAGCCAACCGGCAGCAAAAGTTTTTCTTCCATGGTCAGTTTAATAGCGCGTTGTGGATTGCGTTGCTGACGGGCGGTCTAAAGCCTGCTCAAATGAATTGGCACATTTGGGGAGCCGATCTTTACGAGGCTTCGAAAAGTCTCAAGTTTCGGACGTTTTATCTGCTGCGCCGTATTGCGCAAGGGCGGGTGGGGCGAGTCTTTGCTACACGCGGCGACCTGAACTATTTCCATGAGCGCCATCCGCGCGTACCGGGTGAGCTGATTTATTTCCCGACGCGCATGGACCCCTCGCTCAATAATATGGATCGTGAAGAGAAATCTGGCGACAAGCTTACGCTGCTGCTGGGCAACTCCGGTGACCTAAGCAATCAACACATTACTGCGCTTAAAGCGATTCATGCTCAGTTTGGTGACACGGTACGAGTCGTGGTGCCAATGGGCTATCCAGCCAACAACGGCGCTTATATCAATGAAGTGCAGCAAGCCGGTAGTGCGCTATTTAGTAAAGATAACCTGCAAATTCTGACGGAAAAAATAGACTTCGATGATTACCTCGCGCTTTTACGCCAGTGCGATCTCGGTTATTTCATTTTTGACCGCCAGCAAGGTATTGGCACGCTTTGCTTGCTGATTCAGGCGGGTGTTCCTTGCGTGCTGAGCCGTAAAAATCCGTTCTGGCAGGATATGACTGAACAGCATATTCCCGTGCTTTTTGCCGGTGATACGCTAAACGAGCAGATCGTTCGCGAAGCGCAGCGTCAACTACGCTTACTGGATAAGCAACAGATTGCTTTCTTTAACCCTAATTATATCGACGGCTGGAAGCGGGCGCTGGACGTAGCATCAGGAGAAGCCGCATGAGTTTGCTGGAGTTTGGCGGTTTATTTGCGGTCTGGTTTTTATCTGTGATGTTCATTGGTATTTTAACGTACCAGGAATTCCGCCAGGTGCGTTTCAATTTTAATGTGTTCTTCTCATTACTATTTCTGCTGACGTTTTTCTTTGGTTTCCCCTTCACCTGTACGCTGGTGTTTCGTTTCGGGGTCTCGGTCGTACCGGCAGATGTACTATTGCAAGCGCAACTCGCTGCCGTCTGCTTCTATGGTATTTACTATGTCGCCTACAAAACACGGCTGCGGGAGAAACGAACTACAGAGGTTCGGCGTCAGTTGTTTACTATGAACCGTGTTGAAACTCATCTGACATGGGTAATGCTGATGGTGGTGGCGCTGGTAAGTGTTGGCATCTTCTTTATGCATAACGGTTTCTTATTGTTTAAGTTGCACTCATATAGTCAGATCTTCTCCAGCGAAGTATCGGGTGTTGCGTTAAAACGTTTCTTCTACTTTTTCATCCCTGCGATGCTGGTGGTCTATTTTCTTAAGCAAGATGGCCGAGCCTGGATGTTTTTCCTGGTGAGCACCGTGGCGTTTGGTCTGCTGACTTACATGATTGTTGGTGGGACTCGAGCCAATATTATCATCGCATTCGCGATCTTTTTGTTCATCGGTATTATTCGCGGCTGGATCTCGTTGTGGATGCTGGCTGCTGCGGGTGTATTTGGCATCGTAGGTATGTTCTGGCTGGCATTGAAGCGTTATGGGCTTAACGTCAATGGAGAGGAGGCGTTTTACACCTTCTTGTACCTGACTCGCGATACCTTTTCACCGTGGGAAAATTTGGGATTACTGCTTCAGAATTACGACAAAATTGAGTTCCAGGGACTGGCGCCCATTGTGCGTGATTTCTATGTCTTTATTCCTACCTGGTTATGGCCTGGCCGTCCGGGGATTGTCCTGAATAGTGCGAACTACTTTACTTGGGAAGTTCTTAACAACCACTCTGGCCTGGCCATTTCACCGACATTAATTGGTTCACTGGTGGTTATGGGTGGCGTGTGGTTTATCCCATTAGGCGCAGTTGTAGTCGGGCTGATTATTAAATGGTTCGACTGGTTGTATGACCTGGGTAATCGTGAAACCAACAAGTACAAAGCCGCCATTTTGCATAGTTTCTGCTTTGGGGCGATTTTTAACATGATTGTATTGGCACGTGAGGGATTGGACTCTTTTGTCTCCCGTGTGGTGTTTTTCATGGTTATCTTTGGTGTCTGTTTGCTGTTTGCGAAGCTGCTTTATTGGCTATTTGATAGCGCGGGTCTGATACATCAACGCCTACGCCGTTCACCGCAAGTTGTTTCTGCCTCTCAAAATGTCTCGCAGGGAATATCATGACAGAACTCACGACTGCCCCTTCTTATACGATTCGTGGCTTGAGCCTACTGGGTTGGCGCGATATGCAGCATGCATTGGATTATCTCTACGCAGGAGGCTCGCTGCGTAGCGGCACGCTGGTGGCGATTAATGCAGAGAAAATCCTTTCCGCAGAACGTGACCAGCAAGTGCGAGTGTTAATTGATAACGCAGAATACAAATACGCTGACGGTATTAGTGTGGTGCGCTCGATTCGCAAAAAATTTCCAGGTGCCGTTGTCTCTCGCGTTCCGGGAGCCGACCTCTGGGAAGCATTAATGCAACGGGCAGGCGGAGAAGGTACTCCCGTTTTCCTGATCGGTGGAAAACCTGAAATATTGGCGCAAACCGAGGCCAAACTGCGTAAGCAGTGGAACGTTAATATTGTTGGTAGCCAGGATGGATACTTCAAGGCAGAGCAGCAGCAGGCTTTGTTTGAGCGTATTCGGGAAAGCGGTGCCGCTATTGTCACTGTAGCGATGGGATCGCCGCGGCAGGAGTTATTTATGCGCGATTGCCGCAAGGTTTACCCTGATGCTCTGTATATGGGCGTGGGTGGGACATACGATGTCTTTACCGGGCACGTGAAACGCGCTCCAAAAGTCTGGCAGAACCTGGGCCTTGAGTGGTTGTATCGCTTATTGTCGCAACCAAGCCGCATCACACGGCAAATAAAGTTGCTGCGTTATCTGGCCTGGCATTACACCGGCCGCCTATAAAACGCCGTCCGGTATTGCGTTAAAGTGAGTATTACGGCCGAATTTGGCTGGATAATCATCAGAATGTGCAAAGCGTAACCAAATGCGCATTTTATTTAAATAAGCACTAGACAGCTGACCATGAAGCCCGTAATATCCGACCCCGCAACGGCGCTATGCGCCCGTAGCTCAGCTGGATAGAGCGCTGCCCTCCG
>Ga0105251_10004021_pt1 | contig 10375 bp, 9 predicted proteins | sample KBSS64metaG_FD_80424 | JGI IMG/M metagenome (GOLD analysis project Ga0105251, IMG submission 80424) | Switchgrass rhizosphere microbial communities from Kellogg Biological Station, Michigan, USA - KBS S6-4 metaG | ecosystem: Host-associated > Plants > Roots > Rhizosphere > Soil | place... | reverse complement strand
TTCCGCCGTGCTCTACCTGAGCACTCTCATAGCCGCTTTGCCCCTCCTCACCTTCCATAGGTACTTTCCCTGTGATCCGGTCGCCATCGAGTACACCAAAGCTGAGCTCAATATTCGCTCGAACGTATTCACTGCCGGCATCAGGATCAAGTGGTGGGGCATATGCTGCCGTGATGATGATTTCACCGCGAAACTTCCCGTTATGGATCAGAGCTTTCGGTATGGGGTACGGCGACTTTCTCCAACGCATGCTTGGCGCGACCTTCGCTTGGAACACCAGCGTAAAGCTATCGTCACTGTCGTACAGCGTTCGCATTATTTCGTTTGGCCGACCCGCTCCATAATAGCGCCGTTCATGCCGTTCGTAGTCGGGTGAGGACAGCTGGGCGGAGTGGACCATCAGCGCCTTAATCAGTGATGCATCAGCTGTTAACGAGGGATGACCTTTTACTGCTTGCCAAGCATGAGCAGCCATACTCGCCGCTATCGGCGCTGCAAAGCTCGTACCGAATACGCTTCTCAAAGTATTACCTGGTGCCACCACTTTGATGCTGCTGTCACCCCAGATCCAAGGCGCATGTACGCCACCACCTACATGGGTGATATCTGGTTTTGGCGTAAATACAGGGCCCGGTCCGCGGCGCGAATAGGGGCTGGGGTCACCCGCAGCAGTGAGCGCACCAGTGGACGTCATATGTGTGATCGAGGCAACGGTGAGCGCGCGTACGGACTCTCCTGGTATGGAAACACGATCGCTCAACATTGCGGGATTTGGCCATCCACGTCTTGGTTCCCCGTTATAGTTGCCGGCTGCGACCACGAACAGCACGTTATACCTGTCACTCAAATGATCAAGCGCTTGGGAAAATTCGCTGAAGCTATGCTCATCACACGGATCGCCGCCTAACGAGATGTTCCAGACCTTGATATCAGGGCGTCGTTTCACAGCTTGCTGTAGTCGCTCTTCCAAATCGCTCATGTGCGATCCAGCTGTTTCCAAGGCGCATACGTCGTATACCGAGGTGTGCAGCTGTGGAAGCCAGTCGTGACCATCATTGAAATGGCGGGCCGCAATCGCCAGCGAGGCAACCATTGTGCCGTGTTCAAAGTTTGTATCGGGTGGGAGTACGTAAGTATCCCTGCCGACGACCCACCCATTGAGCGCTTGAGCATCTGGACTGATACCAGAATCGAAAATCGCGACGATCGGGGGAGCATCAGTAGGTGAAATATTGGCCGCTATAACACTGTTGCTTTCCGTCTCGCCAGATATTTGTGGGGCGAAAGATTTGTATATTGGATCAGTAAAAATCTGTCGGGCCCCAGGATAATTCAGAAGCAGCTCGAGTGCGTCATCGCCGACTTGATCCAAGTTCGGGATAGAAAATAGGGGTAAGCCACGAGACTGGAAAATCTGATTGTTCGAGATACCAAGTTTCTTGAAAAGGGCCAAAATACTTTCGTAATTGATTCGGGTTATCTGATCGTGGCCATACCTGAACAAGCGAATAAGAGCACGCCCATGCGCACGCAACGCAACGATGCCTTCCGGATTTCTTCTGCTCCGTGTCCAAGGCTCGATTTTTTCGATCGCACTCAAATTGGCCATGATGGCCTTTGTCCCACGAGTAGTGATGACTCGATTGAGCTCGGCGATGCTGACAGAGTTCGCTCCGACCAGCATCTCATCAATTTTTGCATGCCCGGCAGGTAAGAGCTTGGCTTCTTTCGTCAAGGTGAGCGGGCGGTGAGATTTCGCAATACCAATGTCACGCAACTTAAAAATCAAAGTTGATAGTGCTTCGGGATACTGCCTGGTTTCGGCAGCCAGCGCTTTCTTTGAGGCTTCAAGAGTACTAATCAATGCTGCCCGGTACTCGGGCGTAACATCTACCAGCATCTTGGCGCCGCCGCCGCCATCTCGATCTATAGAGTTGAGATCTTGTTGCGAAAAGGGAACATGCTGAAAAGGGTTTTGTAAGCTAGGCCTTTCCAGGCTTGCTGATCCGTTTTTCTTGGCCACCGAGTTCCTTCTCCTTGATAATGTTCGACACATGCCTGGTCGAGACTTTATAAAGTCTAGCAAGGTTCCTCAGTGAGAAGTGCTTGGAATTCCATTTGCGCAACCAATCTATTTCGGACTCCGTTGTGCTTAGAAATATTCCTTTGACAAGGGCCGTTGATAATCCCAACCGGCGAAACAGTTGAGTCTCATCAACCTCGCTGACGCCTGAAAGGACAGCGTGCCGTTTCGCGTCAATGCAGACCTGCTCAATTAGTGCCCCTGTGATGCCTTCAGAGTCCCTTACGAGAGAAGCCATGTCCAGACTAGCGGGGCGATACACGTCTAGAAACTGGGTCCACAAAAGCGCACGCAAAGCTGTGTCAGGAACAGGCATTGGTACCCGAAAGCTAAAGCGTCTCCATATTGCAGGATCAAGCAACTGATCGTGATTTGTCGCCGCGATGAGGATGGTGCTTTCAGGAAGCGCGTCGATATTTTGAAGAAGCGAAATTACCACCCGCTGTAGTTCGCCGACATCCCGCTCATTTCCTCTCGCACCTGCTAGCGCATCAAACTCATCAAGAAATAATACGCAAGGTGATTGCTGTGAATATTCAAAGACGCGCCGAAGGTTTCGACTGGTTTGACCAAGTAGGCTACTGACCAACGTATCGCACCGCACTGTCAGCAATTGCAAATCAAGCTTCGCAGCGAGATGTCGAGCTAGCTTGGTTTTTCCAGTTCCTGGCGGACCGTAGGCAAGCAATCGACTAGGCATCGCTGCTCCCACCTTCGCCAATGTGTCGTAATGCTCAATGTTTTCCAGGAACTCACCAATGCGTTCATTCAATGCGCTTGGTAGCAAAAGCGACACATCACCGAGAGACGGTTTACTTACATCAACAGTATGCAGGCGACTCTCACCGTCAACGGGAAGCTGATTAAGGCTGACGCCCCGTGATGCATCCTGCGCTGTGGCCAATGCTGTTGGTGCTCGAGCCAAACGTTCGCGGATCATCCTGGCTTGCTTCGCATCACCACCACTTTCAAGCTTGTCAGCAAGCAGGCCAGCGTAGTTCGAGGCCATACTCGCATTAGCTTTCAGAGCGCCGTCTAAGATTTTCAGGATTTCAGATAGGTATTCCACTGTGCCGTGCCGAATTTTGTGATATTCGTTTCATGATAGCGGTTATCTGTAACGATAAACCACGTTTTCGTTCCGGTTAACAGAATTTTGATTCATGCAATGCTGATATGCGGCGAGTCTGGACGATTGCCCAAAAGCAAGATAAATGTGTATATGCATACAGTAGTACGTCACGACAAACTGGTCAAAGATTTGCTGTGGTTAAGACAGGGGCGTCGACAGGCGACGTCATAAAACCGTGAGATTGGCTCATAGAGGCTCTTGGTGGCGCATCTAGAACCGCCTTTCGTTCCTTGTATCGTCTATCATGAACCTGAACGCGATAGATCTAGCTAGCATTCAACGCACAGGAAGCCGCAGCATGGTTCGGAGTAATTTGGGCGCGCTTTTCGCGAGACAGCAGGCAGAAAAAAACCCCGGTACTGACGTGCCGAGGCATTTACGCCCTGATTGAAAACATTGAGGGGGAGCTTTCTCTGAGGCCTCGAAATTAGCTGTTGCGGGCTAACAGGCAGAATGAATATCTTGCGTTAAACATTTTTAATAGATAGTAGAGCGCACTAGCTTTTTTGCAATTGGATGCCACAACATCCCGCCTGGACTTGCTTTACAAACTGCCTCTCGTAGTTCATCTCCAAGCAATGGCCCAGGCAAATGTGTTGAGGCGCCATCGCATATGACCACTATTTTCGCCGGATAGCCATTAAGAAGATCAATTGATTCGGCAACGTAATCTGGAACGGATCCATCTCCTTCAACCTCCAAACAAATAGTCGTCCCTGCCATAAATCTGTCCGAGGCTTCAATCGCTTTGGCTAATAGACTTGCAGGGTTTTCAGCGTTTGGACGATGTGGACACAGTAGCGTCGTCAGACAGTGTGATGTATCTACAATATCTATAGCGTTAGTACGAATTCCCGCCGCCCATGCTTCGTCCATCACTTTTGAATCTACTGATATGTAAGCCATAAACCGTTCTCTTAATAAGCCATTTCTTTCATTATCGGCAGATTTTCTAAAAACTTGAGAGCGCTACAAATCATTATTGCCACCAGTAAAGTCACCTATCGAAATGCAAGAGCGACCTTTATCGTGCGGAAATGAATATCGATCTGTCTTCCGGTGCGATATGCACACCCAATGTTAAGCTGTCATATCTATTATAGAATGTCTCGAACGAAAAACGATGTAGGTCGCCATTGTCATCAGGTAAAAGTAGCTCTTCTCGGCCTAGCATCCCTCCTCCTTGATTGCCGCAATATCCGGATATTTTCTTAAAAACATCTATCTCAGAGATTCTTCCAAACATTTTTGAAAATGCTAACGATTGTATAAAATGCCTACATGGGTTTTTTGGATCATAATCAGCAGACCTACGTTGTATATGTGGATGCCCCGTAATTACCCCAACTACTGGTCTTTCCGCACCGATGGACTCTACGAATCGATAAAGCGTTGTGGACATCGTATTGCCGTAGGTTTTTTGTAGGGACTGGATTGTAACTATCTGAGGACTTAATGATAGAGCTTCATCAGTGAATCTGTCCCTTAGAAAAAGAAGTCTGCCAGCGGCAAAATTAGCTTCTGCTTCGATGTGCTCATGGCAGTGTTGGGACAACGTATTTTCTGTATCACCGTGCATCATTTCATCGTGCCAAGGAAGGATGCTGTGACCTATCTCGTGAGCCTCATTCCATCTGTGTTTGAGTTGCGGAATATTTTTATCTAAGAGGATTCTTTTACGATCAGGAAGATAGAGGGCTCTCAGTGAAAACTTACTGATCGCATCAAATAGTAAAGTAGGGCGCTTTATGATTTGCTTTGCACCAACCCTCATTCTACTAACGACTTCTTGTATGAGGCTTGGATTGTCGGCAGTATAAAATTGAAGATCAAGCTTAAGTAACTCTCTGAGATCCTCTAATTTTAGAGGCGGCTGGGGGTTTCCCAATCCTCGTAATATCCTATCAACTCGCTGATCTATATCACTAGCTGTTCTGGGAGATACGATCAGGCTTTTAGTCACGATAACTTCCTATTTTCTTTCTTCAAGGACTTTAACGAATATATCTAATGCTTCACGTTCTTCAGGAGTTAGTTTAGCCATTGGATTGGACTTTGCGGCGAACCTCACAGACTCATAAATTAGATCAGCATCCTTCTTAGAAGCAAGCCCAGATATCTGCATCAACCTAGATTTATTTACGTGAAAATAGTTGGCTAATTGATAAACCGTTCTTGGCTCTGGCGTATAGTTAGCGTCCTGCTCTATATTCAAAAGCTCAGATGCTTCTATATCGACTAACTCAGCTAACCTATCAACTGTTATGCCTTGCTCCCTTCTCATTAGTTGTACAAAACGGCTAAGTGCTAGGCTAGACTTTCCAGCGCCAGTTTTATATGCATAAAAAGAATCGGAAGTGGGATCAAGCGCTTTACTACCAGCGCCAACAGCAAAATCGCCTTCTAGCGATATCATGCGTTGAATCCATTTTTTGGAGAATTCTATTTTCATCTTGAATCACCCTTCCGGATGAACGCCGTGGCCTGTAGCGCGGTCATCTCGAAATAACGTAAACCCTGCACACGTTGGTCGGTGCCCATATCCGTCATCCCGCATTTCTGTCGGTACCACTCTTCTGATTGCGGTAACGCATGGAGGCCGACCCGACCTTTGAAGCCCTGCTCAATACTTAGCTGGATCGCAGCAACCATCAGCAGGGTTCCGACACCTCTGAATTTGGTAGGACGGAAAAGCAATTCGGATCGATTCCATGGCGCGTTCTCCAAGAATTCAATATAGACAAGATCCTTGCCTTGTTGCTCGGGCAAACGACATCGATGAGAAACCATATCCACGGCCATTAGGCCTTGAGTTACACCATCACACACCAAGCTGAATCCTTGGTTGCCAAGCAGGCCGTTCATCGCCGCTGCTTTCTCACGCCAATCCCAATGGAGATTCTGAGGCCAACTGGATTTTGGCGCTAAAGCTGCGGTAAGGCGCCCTAGGCCCTCGTTCAGGGCTGGTGCCCACAGCTTGTCCCAATCGCTGATCTGCTGTTCTTGTATTGCATCCAAGAGTGCTGCTTCAACGAACTCCCCGCTTTGCACTTCAAGCAAAGCGACCGACGAAATATCTACTGTCATAGCATCATTATCTCGGCCTTCTGCTTGGTTTTCTCGTCCTCGAAGAAAAGTTTATCCCCTTTCTCGACGCGTGCTTCAACCAGCTGATAAAGACGTAGCGCCTGCCGAAGTACAGATGTCTTGCTGAGATCCTTTTTTTCACACAGGTCTTCCAGAACAGCCATTTCTGCGTCAGTCAGGTTCAGGGTCATTGTCTTCTTGGCAGCTGCCATTTTTGTTCCTTCAGGTGTTTTTGCGGTTATCTGTAGACTTTATCAACGTAATTGGGCTACGTCAAAGCCATAAAAAAGCCACTTAATAGCTATTGACTAGCTAAAAAACACAGGAGTAAGGTAGCTCATCGCTGCCCGGCAGCCTCGTGAATACCACTTGGCACCAGCGGTCCCCGATCGAGGATTACTCCGATGACCCAGCATTTTGATCCACACCTGGAAAATGTTCACCAAGCTCAAGCAGCACCTTAGCTTCGTTGCCGTTAGCGACCACGAGAGGGGTGAAATTGTGAGAGGAACAGACTGAGTCAGTGGCATCTCGGCAACTGGATCACTTCGGCGTCGGCGCCAACAATTAGGCCTTTTGGGGGCTGGAAGGTAACACCGCGACTAATGGGCGAAAGACTAAACGGCGTAAAGGAAGGGGGACTGCCTAGCGAAGAAAAAACGAAACGCTCTAACGAAATGGGGGTGCTGGGAAACGCAACTGCAATTGCGCCCCAGCAAGTGCATGAAGTATGCGAGCACAGATTCAGTATCTTCATGCGCCATCGGGCAGTCAAGACTGCTCGGTGCTCTGACACACCTAGAAAGCCCGTCAGGGCACCTAATCGCGTTTCCAAGTGAGCGCGTGGAGATACTGTTATGAACGAAATAAACCAGAAACACATTTTCATCGCTGGCTTGGATCTGGAATTCAAACCGGTGTTCATCAATGACGATACCCCGATCGGCACACAGATCGCTCGTGCTGGTGGCTTTAGCCCAGCTCAGATGGCTACGGTTCTGCAGGCACTGCCATCCGGTGTGTTTGAGGACATTCGCCCTGACGAAATCGTCGATCTGGCTGAAACGTCCCGTCGATTCATCGTCGCCGAGTCTGATCGCATGTACTTCTTCGCTGTCGATGAGCAGCGCTACGAGTGGCCGTGCAGGATCATCAACGGGCGCACCGTCCGCAAGCTGGCGCTGGTTGCGGACAACATGCGTCTGTTGCAGCAGCTCGAAGACGAACCTGATCGTGAGATCGCAGACACGGAAATGATCAACCTGGGTGAGGAGGGCATCGAGCGCTTCGTCAGCCGTAAGGCGACCTGGAAGCTCAAGGTGCAGGGTATTCCACTTGAGTTCGACAAGTATGAAGTGACTGTTCGTGAAGCAGCTGAGCGTGCCGGGATCGATCTCTCGCTCCATTGGAAAATCACCCTTACCGTTCAAGGCCACAATTCGCAAGACGTGACCATTGACGACACCGTCGACCTTCGTACCCCAGGCATCGAGAAACTGCGGTTCACTCCAAAAGATGTCGGCAACGGTGAAGCTGCTGCAGCTCCCCGCCGTGCTTTCAACGTGCTACCGGTGGACGTGGCCTACCTCAATCAGTTGGGGCTGCGTTGGGAAACCTGCATTGGCACGGACGGCCTGCGCTACTTGTTGATCCATGACTTTGAGTTGCCAGCCGGGTACAGCCATCGACATGTTCAGCTCGCACTGCAGGTTTTGCCAGGTTATCCAGTGGAGCCGTTGGACAGCTTTTATCTCTATCCGCACGTGTCGCTGATGTCAGGCGTGCTACCTCCGAATGTGCAACTGACTGCGCAGATTGATGGTGTTGTTTTTCAGGGATGGTCTCGCCACCGCACCATCACGCCCTGGAACCCGCAAGCCGACAACGTCATCTCCCAAATGGCACTTGTTGAAGGCTGCCTTCACAAGGAGGTTGGCCAATGAAAACCGGGGCGACGTTCGTCATGACCGAAGCCCTGCACACCGCACTCCGGGAGCATCTGTTCCCGGGGGACGGTTTGGAAGCAGCGGCAATCGTTCTTTGCACTCGCTATGAAGGCAAGCGCACCAAGCTGATCGCAAAATCCATGATCTCGGTACCGTATGATGTATGCGAGAGAAGGGGAGACTTTTTGCGTTGGCCTGGCGACTACCTTGAGCGGGCGATCAGTGAGAGTGAAGCAGCCCAGTTGTCTATTATGCTTATCCACTCTCATCCAGGCGGCTTCTTGGGCTTTTCGGAGCTGGATGACGAAAGCGATCGTATAACGATGCGCTCGCTTTTCGCTGGTGTAGAGGTGATCCATGGTTCTGCCATCATGATTCCTGATGGCACCATTGCGGCCCGGCTCTACGATGCTTCGCAGTGTCCTACCGATATTGCCCTGGTCTCGGTGATAGGGGATGACATCCGCTTGTACTTCAACGGCATTGATGGCTGTGCACTCATCGACGGTAAGTCCAGAGTGCCCTTGGCTTTCACAAGCGAGATGACGCAGGCGCTCTCGAAGCTCAGCGTGGCGGTGATTGGGGTTTCCGGTACTGGCTCCGTTGTTGCCGAACAAGTCACACGGTTGGGATTTGGCGAGATCATCCTGATCGACCACGATCGGGTTGAGCCGCGAAATCTCAACAGAATATTGAACAGCACGACGGCTGACGCCGAGTCTTCAGCCTTTAAGGTAGAGATGTTCGCCGATGCCATCGAGCGTGTCCGGGGCAAAGGGGTCGCATACCCAGTTTCCAAGTCGGTGGGCACGCGTGAGGCAGTATTGGCTGCCGCCGATGCAGACATCCTGTTCTGCTGTGTAGATACGCGGTTTGCCAGGATGATCGCCGATAGACTAGCCAGCCGTTTTCTCATCCCACTCTTCGATGTAGGCGTGTTGATTCCTACCATGAAGTTTGAGGCAGTGGGCATGACGATTGCCGGCGTTTATGGCCGCATCGACTACGTGAAACCTGGTGGCGCCTCACTCGCCGATCGTGAGGTCTATACCGGCGAGTCGCTTCGCGCGGAAAGCCTGCGAGCTGCAAACTCTGAGGCATATCAACAACAGCTTCAGCACGGATACATCCAAGGCTTTCACGAAGAAGCTCCCGCGGTGATCTCGCTGAACATGTTGGCGGCATCAACCTGTGTGATGGAGTTCCTCGCTCGCGCATTCCCAATGCGGGAGGAATCAAACGCCAATTACGCGCGTACTTTGATCAAGTTCAGGGAGGCGGAACAGGAATTTACCGCCGAGAGCGGCTTTCGGCACACTCCAGATTCTGGGCTTGCGCTGGGAGCGGCAGAGCCTCTTCTTGGTATCGCTGACCTTTCGGGTGGCTTCTAATGTTCCGCGCAATCAAGAGACGTCTCTATCGTTGGATCGATAGCCTGCTTCCCGCACGAGGGTTGCGGGTTGTCGAGGGGGACGTGCTCCCTAAGCAGATGCCGTTTCGCGAGCTGGTTCTTGTCAGGGATGGCTCCGAGGATTGGTGCGTAGGTTTCAAATGCCCCTGTGGATGCGGTAGGACAATAGAGCTGCTGTTGCCCCGGGATGTAAAACCAAGATGGACATGCAGCATAAATCCACTGGGGCGTCCGACACTGCATCCTTCCGTCTGGCTGAAGAGCGGTTGCGAATCGCACTTTTGGGTGAGAGGAGGCAGGATCATATGGGTGTGATTTGCTGTCTCTTTACACCCAAGGGTAATTTCGTTGCGGCCGCCCCGTGCATTAGTGATACCCCGGCAAGTGCCCTCTAGAGCTTGGTCGTCAATTGGTATATCCGTCTCCTTCCGCTTTCTGCGCGAGGGACGGACTATCTACATTGGGTCGTTCTTTGCCGGCCATGGCCACGAAGCGTGCTGGACAAGTTCAGTGCAAATGGCTGGTCAGGTCAAATGCAAACAAATGGGCAAGTCTGTGCAATTACCCAGTTGCCGAGGGAATACCATTCGCAACCCCGGATAATCCAAAAAGAGAATTAAGTCATATGCCGGGCGATCAGCATCGCTTCCACTTCATCAATAATGCTCTGATCCGCATGTAATTGACTTGGGAGGCAAGGCATTAGGCAAGGGTCG
>Ga0105251_10004020_pt1 | contig 10376 bp, 1 predicted proteins | sample KBSS64metaG_FD_80424 | JGI IMG/M metagenome (GOLD analysis project Ga0105251, IMG submission 80424) | Switchgrass rhizosphere microbial communities from Kellogg Biological Station, Michigan, USA - KBS S6-4 metaG | ecosystem: Host-associated > Plants > Roots > Rhizosphere > Soil | place... | reverse complement strand
GACGCCCACCGTGAGCTGATTGATGTAAAGCGTGCCTTCATCGTCCTGAGTATGGAACAGCATGCCCTGCTGCATCGGTGACAGGCGATAGTGGTCTTCCAGCTCGCCCAGCTCGGCCGGCAGGCGTGCCCGAAGGTCGGCGGGCACCGGCTGCAACGGCGCACTTGTCGGGACCTGTGTGTGCAGTTGGCTGACCCGGCTGGCCAGGCGGTCGATGCGCGGGTGCAGGAACAGCTCGCGCAGCTCCAGTTGCAGACCTTGCGCAGCCGCGCGGCTGACCACTTGCAGGGCGTTGATGGAATCGCCGCCCAACGCGAAAAAATTGTCCTCGATACCGACCTGTCCGGCGCCAAGCACCTGCTCCCACAGATCAGCCAGGGCCCGCTCGATGTCGTTGCGCGGGGCTACATACTGCTGTTGAGTCAACTCGACCTGAGGCAGGGCATTGCGATCAAGCTTGCCATTGGGCGTCAGTGGCAAGTGCTCCAGAGCCAACAGTCGAGCCGGCAACAGAGCCTCGGGCAGGGTCTGGGCCAGATGCGCGCGCAGGGCATCTTCCTCCTGCGCCGCAGGGCCGCAGACATAACCGATCAATTGCTGGCCCGCCGGGCCGTCGCGCAGGATCACCGCCGCCGCCGTGATACCGGGGTAGTCGCGCAGGCGGGCCTCGATCTCGCCCAGCTCCAGGCGCTGGCCGCGCAGCTTCACTTGATGGTCCAGGCGCCCCAGGTATTCGATTTCGCCTTCAGCGGTCCAGCGCGCACGGTCGCCGCTGCGGTACAAGCGACCACCGCTGCCGAACGGGTCGGCGACAAAGCGCTCGGCCGTCAGGCCCGGACGATTCAGATAGCCCCGGGCCAGGTTGATGCCGCCGATGTACAGCTCTCCCGCCACGCCCAGAGGCACCGGTTGTAACTGCTCGTCGAGTACGTGGATTTGGGTGTTGGCGATGGGCCGACCGATGGGTGTGCACGGCCGTGGCCAGTCGCCGCAGGTCCAGGCCGTCACATCGATGGCGGCCTCGGTGGGACCGTACAGGTTGTATAGCGCCGCCGGATGCTCGGCGCGGGTGCGTTGTTGCAGGTCTGCGGGCAGGGCTTCGCCGCTGCAGAGGATGCGGGTCAGGCTCGGGCAGTGCGCCAGCTCAGCGCTGCCGACGAAGGCCTGCAGCATCGAGGGCACGAAGTGCAGCGTGGTCACGCCCTGCTCGACAATGCAGGCACGCAATTGACGCGGGTCGCGGTGGGCTCCCGGTGGCGCCATCACCAAACGGGCACCGGTCAGCAGCGGCCAGAAGAACTCCCACACCGACACATCGAAGCTGATCGGGGTCTTTTGCAGCACCCGGTCCAGCTCAGTCAACCCGTAGGCGTCCTGCATCCACAGCAGTCGGTTGTACAGGCCCGCATGGCTGTTGATCACGCCCTTGGGCCTACCGGTAGAACCGGAGGTGTAAATGCAATAGGCCGCTGCCAACGGCGGCACGTCCACCGTCGGCAACGGCGCGCAGGCCTGCACCTGGGCCCAGTCGCGGTCCAGGCAAAAGCTCGGCACGGCACTGGCCGGCAGTCGGTCCAACAGGCGCTGCTGGGTCAGCAGCAACTGCATGCCGCTGTCCTCGAGCATCCATTGCAAACGCTGCGCCGGGTAGTCGCTGTCCAGTGGCACGTAGGCGGCGCCCGCCTTGAGAATCCCCAGCAGGCCCACTACCAGTTCCACCGAGCGCTCAGCGGCAATGCCGACGCGACTGTCGATACCCACCCCGCGCCCACGCAGCCAGGCCGCCAGGCGATCGCTGCGCTCGGCAAGCTCGGCGCGGCTCAGTTGTTCGTTCCCGGCAACCACGGCGATGGCTTGGGGATCGCTTTCCAATTGCCCGGCAATCAGCCCCAGCAGATCATTCGCCGGCCACTGCCGGGCGGTGGCATTGCGGGTGACCAGCAGGTCAGTACGCTCACTGGCCGACAACAACGGGGTGTCGGCCAGTGGTGTGGCGTGATGCTGTTCCATTTGCCCGAGGAACACCACCAGATGGTCCAGCAAACGCTGCACCGTGGCCTGTTCGAACAGGTCGGTGGCATAACCCAGACGCAGCAGCAGTTCGCCGTCGACGGTTTCAAAGGTGTTCAGGCCAAGGTCGAACTGGGCAGCGCTCACCGGCTGCGCCACTGCCCGACATTCCAGGCCCGCCACATGTTGCACTTGACGCTCGCCCAGGGCACGCGGGGCATGGCTGAACATGGCCTGAAAAAGGGGATTACGGCTGGCATCTCGCGCTGGCTGCAGAGCCTCGACCAGACGCTCGAACGGCAAGTCCTGATGCGCCTGGGCACCCAACGACGCTTCGCGCTGGCTGTCGAGCAAGGCGTCAAAGCTCATGCCATCGGTGAAGTTCGCAACCATGACCTGAGTATTGGCAAAGAAGCCGATCAGGTTTTCCAGCTCCTGGCGCGGACGGTTGGCAATGGGCACGCCGACACGAATCAGCGACTGGCCGCTGTAGCGTTGCAGCACGGCCTGGAATGCCGCCAGCAGGGTCACGAACAAGGTGGTTCGACGCGATTGCGCCAAGGTTTGCAGGGCCTGCAGACAGGCAGCGGGTAAGCGGCGCTCGACCGCCGCACCACGATAGCTGGGGCTCGATGGGCGTGGCTTGTCCTCGGGCAGTTCAAGCACACTGTCGGTGGGGCCCAACTGTGCGCGCCAATAGGCCAGTTGGCGCGCCTCCTCGCCGGCCTCCAGCCAGTAGCGCTGCCAGCGCGCGAAGTCGGCATAGTGCAGCGCCAGTACCGGCCACTGCCCCGCCTGGCCCTGGCAACGGGCGGCATAGCCGCGCAGCAATTCGCCCACCAGGATGTCCAATGACCAACCGTCGGCGATGCTGTGGTGCAAGACCAGGCTCAGGCACCAGGTACCGGCGGGCTCGCGAAAAAGGTGGGCCCGAAACAGCGGGCCCCGACGCAGATCGAAGGGCTGCCGGGCGACGGCATCGATGTGCTCGGCCGTGTCTTCGACCGTCAGGGTCGACAAGGCGCGCTCGTGAATATGCTGGCACAGTTGTCCGTCCTGCTCGACGAACGTGGTGCGCAGGCTCTGTTGACGCGCCACCAGATCGTCACAGGCGGCTTGCAAGGCGCCAACATTTAGCTCGCCCTGCAGCCGGTAACGACAACCCAGGTGATACGCCGTGCCATGCGGGTCCAGGCGCCACAACAGCCACATGCGTTGTTGCGCATGGCTGGCCGGGCGTATCGCGGGTGCCTCGGCCAACAGCGGAATCGGCAGCAGGTTATAGTCCAGGCCGTCACTGTTCAGGGCTTGCCAGAACAGCGTCCGCTTGGCAGCGGGTAACGACATGAAACGTTGGGCCAGTGCCAGGGATTCTTCAGGAGTCATGGGCAGAACAGAGCCTCGTATTCAGCAAATGTCCTTACTAGACGAAGTTCGGCCCAGGATCGTTAAGCCCTTCAGCTCCCCGACGGCAATACGCTCTCCTGCAGTGCGCGACCAAACAGATCCGCTACCTCGTCGACCTGTGCCGCAGTGATGATCAGCGGTGGCAGGAAGCGCACCACCGCGCCGTAGCGGCCCCCCAGTTCCAGGATCAAACCGTGGCGCAGGCAGGATGCCTGGATGCGCGAGGCCCGGGCCGCGTCGGCCGCCGGGTTGCCTTGGGCATCACGAGCTTGCGAGTCGACGATCTCCACGCCCAGCATCAGCCCGCGCCCGCGCACATCGCCCATACATGGGTGATCGCACTGCAACGCCCGCAGATGCCCCGACAGCCGCTCGCCCATGGTGGCCGCATGCTCGGCCAGCTGTTCGTCACGCAAGACGTCGAGGGTGGCGATACCGGCGGCCATGGCCAGTTGGTTGCCACGGAAGGTGCCCGCATGCGCCCCGGGCTTCCAGAGGTCGAGTTCTTCACGGTAAACCACCACGGCCAGCGGCAGACTGCCGCCGATGGCCTTGGACAGGACCACCACGTCAGGCTCTATGCCGGCGTGCTCGAAGGCGAACATTTTGCCGGTGCGGCCAAAGCCGCTCTGGATCTCGTCGACGATCAGCGCTACACCGGCGCGTCGGGTGATTTCGCGCAGGCCGCGCAACCAGCTGAGCGCTGCCGGCACCACGCCGCCTTCACCCTGTACCGCCTCGACGATCACCGCCGCCGGTGGTGCGACGCCCCCCTCGGGATCTTCCAACAGGTTCTGGATGTAGCGCAGACCCAGGCGCACGCCCTCCTCGCCGCCCACGCCGAAGGGGCAACGGAAGTCATAGGGATACGGCAGGAACTGCACCGGAGCGAAGGTCCCTTCCAATGGCTGCTTGGCTGCCAGGCTGCCCATCAAGCCCAGCGCGCCCTGGGTCATGCCATGGTAACCGCCCTGGAAGGCCAGAACGCCGCGTCGACCGGTGGCGATACGCACCAGCTTGAGCGCTGCCTCCACGGCGTCCGAGCCGCTGGGCGAGCAGAACTGGATCTTGGCCTTGGCCGCAAAGGACGCCGGCAGCGTTTCCAGCAGACGCTGCATGAACAGGTCCTTGACCGGCGTGGTCAGGTCCAGGGTATGCAGCGGCAACTCATCGTCCAGTACCTGGCGAATCGCGGCAATCACCCGAGGGTGATTGTGCCCCAGGGCCAGAGTGCCAGCACCGGCCAGACAGTCGATGTACCGCCGCCCATCCATATCCTGCACGTGAATACCTTTGGCGCTCTTGAGTGCCAGGGGCAAGCGCCGCGGGTAGCTGCGGGCATTGGACTCATGGCGTGCCTGACGGCCGAGTAGAGGCGCATTGGCGCTCTCCGGCACTGCGTTGGGAGCCACAGCGTTGATAACCCGGCCCTGGGCCGAAACCGCTTGAACATCGAGCGTCTGCATTACCTGTTCTCCTGAGTAACCGAAAAGCGCCGGGGTGGCACGTCGAATTCGTTCATGACTTTTCTTCCAGTTCCGCCATCAGCGCGCTGAGCTTGCTGGCCTGGCTCGACAGACGCTGGCTGTTGCGCGCCGCCTCCACACACAAGGCCAGGGCCGCCACCGTGTTGGCCTCGAACACCTCGCGCAGCGGCAAGGCAATCTGCAACTGGCGTTGCAGGCGGGTATACACCTGGGTCGCCAACAGCGAGTGGCCACCCAGCTCGAAGAAGTCATCGGTCACGCCGATGTCCTGCTGCTGCAGCACCTCGCGCCAGATCTCCAGCAACTGCGCTTCCAGTTCGTTGCGTGGGGCCTGCGGCGCGCGCGCGGCCCATTGCGGTGCAGGCAGGGCCTTGCGGTCGAGCTTGCCGTTGGGTGTCAGTGGGAACTGCGCCAGCACTATCAGGTGCGCCGGCACCATGTAGTCGGGCAGGCTCTCGCGCAGGGCGGCCTTGAGCACGCTTTCGACGTTGTCCAGCTCGCACGCCAGGGTGATATAGCCGACCAGTTGCCGCCCCAGCGGAGCGTCGTGATCCACTACGATGGCCTCTGCGACCTGGGGCTGAGCCCGCAGGCGCGCCTCGATCTCGCCGAGCTCAATACGCAGACCACGGATTTTGACCTGATGATCGGCGCGCCCGACATACTCGATCAGACCGTCATGACGACGCCGCGCCAGGTCACCGGTGCGGTACAGCCGCGACCCCGGTTGCGCGCCGAACGGATCGGCGACAAACGCTTGGGTCGTGCGCATGGGATCGCCCAGATAGCCGCGCCCGACCCCCACCCCGGCCACATACAGCTCTCCCACCACGCCCGCCGGCAGCGGCTCCAGGCTGCCATCGAGGATGTAGAGGCGGTTGTTGTCGGTGGGCGTACCGATGGGCAGGTAGGCGGCCGTGTCGCTGATTGCCTCGACCTGGTAGAACGCCACGTCGTCCGAGCACTCCGCCGGGCCGTAGGCGTTGACCAAGGGGATCGCCGGGTAGCGGCGCTGCCAGTCCCGGGCCAGTGCCGGCGGCAAGGCTTCACCGGTTGGCAACAGCCAACGCAGGCTGTCCAGGGCTTGCTCCGGTTCGTCGAGCAGGCTCTGAATCAATGCGGGTACCAACTCCAGCACCGTCACGCCGCAGCGGCGGACATGGGCCAGCAGAGCCGTCGGATGACGAGCGATATCCTCGGGGAAGATCTCTACCCGGCCACCACACAGTAACGCGGTCAGGAACTGCCACACGGAAATGTCGAAGCACTGGTTGGCGGTCTGGGCGATGACGCTGTGCTCGTCCAGGCCCAGATATGGCACCTTGCTCAGTTGGTTATTGAGCATGCCCGCCTGTTCCACCATGACGCCCTTGGGCTTGCCGGTGGAGCCGGAAGTAAACAGCACGTAGGCCAGGCTGCGCGGTCCACTCGGCACCGCCGGGTCGACGGCGGGCCACATCTGCTCCTGCCAGTCGTCCATCAGCAATACCGGGCAGCGCCCCGCAGCCGAATTCCGGCCCAACAGGTCAAAGCTCTGCTCCAGCACTTCGCTGCGGGCGCGTCGGCTGACCACGCAGGCCACCGAGCCGGCCGCAAGGATTTCAGCAATGCGCTGTGGCGGATGGGCCGGGTCCAGGGGCAACCATGCCGCCCCTGCCTTGAGGGTGGCAAGCATCATCACCAGCAGGTCCAGGCCACGCTCATCGAGCAATGCTACCTGCCGCTCGGGCCCCGCCCCCTGGGCCCGCAGGCATTGGGCCAGGCGGTTGGCACGGGCGTCGAGCTGAGCGTATGTCAGCGACTGGTCCAGGCAGGCAGCAGCGATGCGTTGGGGATGGCGCGCGGCGCTGGCGGCAAACAACTGGGCATAACTGCTGTGCAGCGGGTAGTCACGCTGAGTGGCGTTGTGCCAACCCAGCAGATGTTCACGTGCCACCGCATCCAGGCGCGGCAAACGCGTGACTGGCGCCTGCAACCCATCCAGCAGGTTGATTAGATGCTGGCGGAAATTGGCCAGCAGGGCCTCCACGGTGGCGCTGGCGAAAAGTCGCTCGTCGCAGGACAGGTGCAGCGTCAGGGCGCCACGGGGGTACGCCACCACGGTGATCGGGTAGTTGGTGTGGGTGCGGCTTTGCAACATCTCGGCACGCAGCTGTTTGCCGCCTTCCACTACCGCAGCATCCAGCGGCGCGTTCTCGAATACCAGCAGGCTGTCAAACATCGATTGCCCGTGGGGGATGGCGCTGGCCTGTTGGATCTCCACCAGCGGCAGATGCTCGTGCTCGCGCATCGCCAGATTCTGCGCCAGCAACGCGCGCAGCCATTGGCCTGCAGTGGTCGACGAGCCGGGCTCGGGCACCTGCACGCGCAGCGGGATGGTATTGATGAACAAGCCCAGGGTGGCGTGCATGTCCACACGCTCCAGTGGGCGCCCGGCCACGGTGATGCCGAACAGCACGTCGTCACGACCGCTGTAGGTCCGTAGCGTCAAGGCCCAGGCAGCCTGGACCACCGTGTTGATGGTGGTCTGCTGTTCGCGCACGGTGACGCGCAGGCGTTCGGTCTGGGCTTCGCTCAAGGAGACCAAACGGTCGAGGATGCGCGAGTGACCGTCGCCGCGTCCGCTGGCCTTTTCCACCGGCAGCGGGGTGACGCTGTCGAAACTGGCCAGCGCCTGTTTCCAGTAGCCGCGGGTCAACTGCAGGTCGCGCTCGCCAAGCCAGGCGATGAATTCGCGGTAGCGCGCCGCCACCGGCGGCAAGGCGGCGTCGCTGCCCTGCAACGACCGGTAGCAGGCCAGAAAGTCGGCCAACAGCAGGTGCACACACCAGGCGTCCATGATGCTGTGGTGGTAGCTGACCACCAAATGCACATGGGCCTCGTCCAGGCGCGCCAGGCGAATGCGCAGCAACGGCGCGCGTGCCAGGTCCATGCCCTGGTCGAGCTCGGCCTGCAGCTCGTCGTTCATCAAACGGCGTTGTTCCTGCTCAGGTCGGCCGCGCCAGTCGAAATGGGCGACCCATGGCGCTACCTCGCGCCGCACGATCTGCAGCGGCCGTTCGGTGACGTTCCAGACGAAGCCGGTGCGCAGCGCTTCATGCCGGCGCACCACCATGGCCCAGGCGGCATCAAAGGTGTCGGGCTCGAAGTGGCCTTCCAGGCGGTACTGGTTCTGCATCAGGTAGATACCCGAATTCGGCTCCAGCAGGCAGTGCATCAGCAGGCCTTCCTGCATCGGTGCCAAGGGGTAGATGTCTTCGATCTCTGCCCGCGGCAACGGCAAGGCCGCCCATTGCGCCTCGCTCAGGGTGACCAGTTCGCGGTCGTCGGCCAGCCGTGGCACTTCGGCCTGTACCGCCACCGCGCTTTGGGCCAGGGCTTCGACGGTGGGCTGCTCGAACAGTGCCTTGGGAGTGATCGACAAGCCTTGCCGATGGGCCCGGGTGACCACCTGGATAGACACGATCGAGTCGCCGCCCAGGGCAAAGAAATCGTCGTGGATACCCACCTGTTCCAGTCCCAGCACGCTCTGCCAGATCTCGCACAGCAGGGTTTCGGCCACCGTGCGCGGCGCCACGTAGTGCCGGGTATCGGGCCCAGGTTGTGGCAGGGCCTTGCGGTCCAGCTTGCCGTTGGGGGTCAGCGGCAAGCCGGGCAACTCGACGATCCAGGTAGGCACCATGTAGTCGGGAAGATGCTCGCGCACGTACTGTTGCAACACCTCACCAGCCAGCGAGGCGCCGTTCGGTACCACATAGGCCGCCAGCTGTTGACCGGCACCTCGGGTCTGCACCGTGACCGCCGCCTGGCGCACGCCGGGATGACGTTCCAGGCATGCCTCGATATCGCCCAACTCGATGCGGAAGCCGCGAATCTTCACTTGCTGGTCGATACGCTCCAGGTATTCGAGCTGGCCATCGGTGCGTCGGCGCACGCGGTCGCCGCTGCGATACAGGCGCGCGCCAGCGTTGAACGGGTCGGCGATGAAGCGCTCGGCCGTCAGTGCCGTTTGACGGTGATAGCCGCGTGCCAGGCCAACACCACCGATATACAGTTCGCCAGCCACGCCCAGGGGCACCGGTTCCAGGTTTTCATCGAGGACATACAGGCAGGTGTTGGCCAACGGCTCACCCAACAGCGGCTGCGGATTCTCGCCGCCGATGCGCTGACGCGCCGACCAGATGGTGGTTTCGGTGGGGCCATAGACGTTCCACAGCTCGCCGCGCCCGGCCAGTTGCGCAGCCAGGGCCTTGGGCAGCGCCTCTCCGCCGCACAACAAGCGACAAGCCGACAGGTCGAGCCCGGCGTCCTGTTCCAGCAGCATGCGCCAGGTGGACGGTGTGGCCTGGATCGTACCGACCTGCTCGCGCTGCACCAGGGCCCACAGGCGTGCCGGATCCCGGGCGTCGTCGCGATCAGCAATGATCACCGGCGCACCGTGCAGCAACGGCAGGTAAAGCTCCAGTCCGGCGATGTCGAACGACAGCGAGGTCAGTGCCAGCATCGCTCGCGCCTGGCCCCCATCTGCGGCCAGACCCGGGGCCTGGGCCATGCTGGCGAGGAAGTTGCTCAAGGCTTCATGATGGATGGCCACGCCCTTGGGCTTGCCAGTGGAACCGGAGGTGTAGATCACATAGGCCAGGTCACCCGCAGCATTGATCGCAGCGGGATCGGTGTCGTCCTGCGGCTCTTGTACGCAGGGAGTGTCCAGTAACCACAAGGGGATGTCCCCCGCGGCAGCCTGCAGCTCGGCCTGCAGGCTGGTCTGGGTCAGCAGCAAGGCCATGCCGCCGTCGCTGAGCATATGGGCCAGGCGCGCTGGCGGGAAGGCGGGGTCCAGCGGCACATAGGCGCCACCAGCCTTGTGGATCGCCAGCAATGCCACCAGCATGCCGGCACCACGTTCCACGCAGAGGCCCACCAGCGCGTCACGCCCAATGCCTGCTCGGCGCAGGCGCCAGGCCAGGCGGTTGGCCTGGCGGTTCAAGGTGGCGTAGTCCAGGCGTTCGTCGCCCGAGCACACTGCCAACGCCTGGGGCGTGCGCTGCGCCTGGCACTGGAACTGTTCAACCAGGGTCAGCCCCGGCATTGCACTGCGGCCCGCTTCACCTGCCGCCAGCAAGGCACGGCGCTGGGACATGTCCAGGCCATGCAACTGCCCCAGACATGCCTGGGGCGAGTCGCACATGGCCAACAGCAGGTGCTCCCAGTACTGCATCAGGTCGCTCAGGGTGGCCGCATCGAAACAGGCCGGATCGTAATGGCACTTGACCGAGAGTTGTGTTCCGGGGCTGATAGTCAGCATCAGCGGATAATGACTCTGCTCGCGTACCTGGGCCGGGCCGAAACGCGGCCCCGAGGCATCGTTGGCATTGTCGAAGGCAGCCGACACCGGGTAGTTCTCGAACACCAGCAAGGTATCGAACAGGGTCTGCCCGCTACGCCCCAACCAGCGCTGAATCGATTGCAGAG
>Ga0105251_10004019_pt1 | contig 10378 bp, 6 predicted proteins | sample KBSS64metaG_FD_80424 | JGI IMG/M metagenome (GOLD analysis project Ga0105251, IMG submission 80424) | Switchgrass rhizosphere microbial communities from Kellogg Biological Station, Michigan, USA - KBS S6-4 metaG | ecosystem: Host-associated > Plants > Roots > Rhizosphere > Soil | place... | reverse complement strand
GCAGCAGATTCGTCACGCGCGCCGCGCGTATTACGGCGCGGTGTCTTACGTCGACGATCAGTTCGCATCGATCCTCGAAGCGCTGGAACAGGCCGGCCTGGCCGACGATACGATCGTCGTCGTCACGTCCGATCACGGCGAGATGCTGGGCGAGCGCGGCCTCTGGTACAAGATGACGTTCTTCGAAGGCGGCTGCCGCGTGCCGCTCATCGTGCATGCGCCGAAGCAGTTCCGTGCGCGTCGCGTGGCGGAATCGGTCTCGCATCTCGACGTGCTGCCGACGCTCGTCGAGTTCGCGCGTGGAGAAGCGCCACAATCGTGGCCCGACAGCATCGACGGTCGAAGCCTCGTGCCGCATCTGCACGCGAGCGGCGGCCATGACGAAGCGATCGGCGAATATCTCGCGGAAGGCGCGATCGCGCCCATCGTGATGATCCGGCGCGGGCGCTTCAAATTCATTCACTCGAGCGTCGATCCCGATCAGCTCTTCGATGTGAAGGCGGACCCGTTCGAGCGCGAAAATCTCGCGGGCGATGAACGTCACGCCGCGCAAGTGGCCGAATTCCGCGCTGAAATCGCGCGCCGCTGGAACCTCGACGCGTTGCATCAGGACGTGCTGAAAAGCCAGCGGCGGCGCCACTTTCATTTCGCGGCGACGACACGCGGCACGATCCAATCGTGGGACTGGCAGCCGCACGTCGATGCGAGCCAGCGCTATATGCGCAATCACATCGATCTGGACGATCTCGAAGCGATGGCGCGCTTTCCCGCCGTCGAGCACTGAGAACGCGATTCCCTTCACCTTCATCATCCCCATCCGACAGGAACGCACCATGAATAAGGGCTTCATCCATGCGCTCTTCGCCGCCGCGCTGGCGTGCGTGGCGTCTCACGCGTTTTCAGCCGAGCCGCAGGCCTGCACGCAGGTGCGCATGGCGGGGCCCGGCTGGACCGACATCGACGCGACCAACGCGATGAGCGGCATCGTGCTCAAGGCGCTGGGCTATCGGCAGAACGTCGCGAACCTGTCGGTGCCGATCACGTATCAGGGCATGAAGAAAGGGCAGATCGACGTCTTCCTCGGCAACTGGATGCCCGCGCAAGCGCCGCTCGTGAAGCCGTTCTTCGAGGAGAAATCGATCGACGTGGTGCGCCCGAATCTCTCCAACGCGAAGTTCACGCTCGCCGTGCCGGACTATGTGGCGGCGGCCGGCGTGCACTCGTTCGCGGACCTCGCGAAGAACGCCGACAAGTTCGATAACCGCATCTACGGCATCGAGCCGGGCGCGCCCGCGAATCAGAACATCAAGCGCATGGTCGACGACAAAGCCTTCGGCCTCGGCGACTGGAAGCTGGTCGAATCGAGCGAAACCGCGATGCTCACGCAAGTGGAGCGCGCGGTGCGCGACAAGAAGTGGATCGTGTTTCTCGGCTGGGAGCCGCATCTCATGAACACGAAGTTCAAGCTCGCCTATCTGGATGGCGGCGACAAATATTTCGGCCCGAACTACGGCGGCGCGACGGTCAATACGGTGGCCCGCAGCGGCTACGAGCAGCAATGCCCGAACGTGAGCCGGCTCTTCAGGCAGATGGCGTTCAACGTCGATCTTGAAAACGGCGTGATCGCCGACGTGCTGGAGAAGAAGACCAATGTCGATGCAGCCGCGACGGATGCGCTGAAGCGTCATCCGGAACTGCTGAAGTCGTGGCTCGACGGCGTGACCACGGCGAGCGGCGGGAACGGCCTGGAAGCCGTTCAGAGCGCGCTCGGGGTGAAGTGAAGGAAAAGAGACGAGAGAAGCGGAGAACTCGATCAGCCGAGCTGCATGCTGGCGCGATCCTGTACGCCCATCAGCACGGCGCGCATGGACGACTGGATCGCGACGAAATGCACCATCAGGCTGTCCGCCTGCTGGAAGTACCACGGCGTGTTGATGGTCATGCAGTCGAGGCCGTGCTCGAGCTTCCAGCCGAGCCGGTCGATCAGCAGGTTCGCGATGATCGTCTGGTCGCCGCCGTTCGCGTAAGTGGTCGATTTATCGGGCGCCGCGCTCACGTGCTCGTAGATCTCTTCGACGAACGCGATGGTCGCGGGCTTGCTGCGGAAACCGAGCACGCCGGCGTTGATGACCCACGGGCCGATGTCGTGCGCCGCGAGAATGTCGCGTCCGACGAGCAGCGGTTCGAGCGGCTCGCGCTGATTGAAGAAGAGGATATCGGCATCGACCCAGATCACCCATTCGTGATGCGGCAGATATTTGCGCAGGAACCACGGCTTGAGCCACGTGCCCGATGTGCCCGGCCCGACTTCGGCGGGCGTCTCGCGATAGACGTAGAGCGTGTAGCCGTGGCGTTCGCAATAGCGGCGCATGTTCCGTTCGGCGATTGCGCCGTATGCGCGCACGTTGGGCGTGTAGTACGTGACGAGCGCGATGGGCTTGCCGGGGTTATAGACGCTGCACGCCTCGTCCGGCGTCGCGCTTTGTGCCGGAAACTGCAGCAGCGGCAGGCCCTTCTGCTGACAGTCGTTGATGTGCCCTGCGAGCGCGTTGCGAAAGCTCGACGGGATGCCGCCGTAGACCGCTTCCTCGGCCACCACGATGGTCCAGAGGTGCGGGTACTTCGTCCAGACCGGTTCGAAGCGCGGACCGCAATGCATCGTGCACGTGATCCCGCCGCGTGCGCCGTGCGGCTCGATGTAGTCGAGCGACGAGAGCATCGCGACCTCGTTTTGCGGCGCGCCGCCGAGCTTGCATTGCCCGATGAAATAAACGATGAGCTGGCGGATTTCCGCCGTGTTGCGCCAGATCTGCACGGCCGTCTGATGCGCTTCGCCATTCCCGGATACGGCCATGAGCGTGTGTTGCCGTCCGTCGGCGATCGGTTCGACGGGATGCATATTCAGCACGATGCAGTCTTCGCCCATGCACACGAGCAGCGCCATATCGGCCATCTGACGCAGGTGATGCAGGACGGCTTCGTACTTGAGCAGCAAACGTTGTGAAGGGCAGGGTATGCCCGCCATCGAGATGGTGGCGTGGTCGTAACCCAGGCGCGCCGCGTAATGCTTGTGGTTGATGAGAACTTCGGGTGCTTCGGCTTGGAGGATGCTCAGGCAGCGGGTCGTCATATCGTTCGGATCGAATTCAGGTCGTGCGGCAATGCGGGTTTTTTACAGATTCGGAAGTATGGGAGCCATACCCCGCCGTGCATATCGGGCATGTCCGAAATCGAAAGAGTTCTATCGACGCCGCACGCCGCAATGCCGTAGTCGCAACTGGGCAGATTTGCGTCGCACCGGGTCGAGCCGCGACATATATGGGGCCTTATTTTTGACAACGTCGACGCAACGCATCTTCATCGCGTCGCATAGCCGCTCAAGGGCACTTCGGCAGTTACCGGCAACGTCAGCCTGGCGCTATGTCCTCACGCCGCGCGCGCGAGGCAGGGCATCGCTTTTTCCAACGCAATATCGATCAAGACGAGCAAAGGACCAGCATATGAAAAAAGGACATGCCGCGAAGATCGCCGGCCTCGCGTTTGCAGCGGGGACCGCGACCATGCCGATGGCGGCGCATGCACAAAGCAGCGTGACGCTCTACGGCATTCTCGATGCGGGCATCACCTGGGTGAGCAACACCGGCGGCTCGCACGTGGTGAAGTTCGACGACGGCATCTCCTACGGCAACCGCATCGGCTTTCGCGGCATGGAGGATCTGGGCGGCGGATTGCAGGCGGTTTTCGTGCTGGAGTCGGGCTTTCATCTCGGCAATGGCCAGTACGCATTCGGCGGCGCCGAGTTCGGCCGGCAGGCCTATGTGGGCCTCAAGAACCAGTGGGGCACGCTCTCGCTCGGCAATCAGCTCGACATGACCGAGGAGTTCGTCTATCTCTACAACATCTCGGCGTGGGCGAGCGGCTATGCGATTCACCAGGGCGACTTCGACCGCATGAACGGCGACCGCCTGCCGAACTCGATCAAGTTCCTGTCGAACAACTTCGGCGGCTTCACGTTCGGCGGCATGTATTCGTTCGGCAACCAGGCGGGCAACTTCCATCGCAACAGCGCGTGGAGCGTGGGCGCGCACTATGCGGCGAACACCTTCAACGTCGGCGCGGCGTACACGCAGCTCAACAATCCCAACGGCATCTATGCGTTCGATCCCTACGCGATGATCGGCGCACGCACGTTCCTCGGCCAGCCCACCGTATCCGTCGATCCGGCGACGGGCGCCGTCACCGATCTCTACAGCGCGAACCCGTTCCCCGTCGATAAGCAAGGCGCGTTTGCCGTGGGCGCGGCGTGGACCATCGGCAACCTGATGCTGTCGGGGAACTTCACGTACACGACCATCAAGGGCCTCGGCCAGACGTCGCACATGCAGGTGTACGAAGGCGGCGCGTCATATAGCTTCATGCCCGACCTGAGTCTCTACGGCGGCTATCAGCACACGCGCTTCGAAGGCAATCACTGGAATCAGGGTTCGCTCGGCCTGCACTATCTGCTCTCGAAGCGCACCGATGTCTATGTCTCCGGCGACTATCTGCGCGCATCCGGTCCGATCGATGCGGTGATCGGCTACAGCTTCACGCCGTCGTCATCGAATACGCAGGCCGATGTGCGTGTCGGCATGCGGCATTCGTTCTAGGGAACAGACCTAAGCCGCGGCGAGCCGCGCGGGCAGGACGGCGCGCAGTGCGCTGCGGTCCTGCCTCGGGCTCGTGCCGAAGCGCGTGCGATACGTGCGCGAGAAATGCGACGGCGATTCGAAGCCGCACGCGACGCAGACGGCAAGTATCGACATGTCGGTCTGCTGAAGCAGTTCGCGCGCGCGCGTGAGGCGCAGGCCGAGATAGAAATGCGTCGGCGTGTCCTTCATCGACGCGCAGAACAGCCGTTCGAGCTGACGCCGCGTCACGCCGATGGATTCGGCAAGCGCATCGGGCGAGAGCGGCTCCTCCATATGCTGCTCCATCAGTTCGATCACCTGGATCAGCTTGCGATTGTGGATGCCGTAGCGCGCCGCGATCTGCAGACGCTGGTGATCCGAGCGCTGCCGGATGCGGCCCAGCACGAACTGCTCGGACACCTGCGCGGCGAGGCTCGCGCCGTGCTCGCGCGCGATCACGTCGAGCATCAGGTCGATCGAGGCCGTGCCGCCCGCGCACGTGATGCGCCGCGTGTCGATTTCGAAGAGCTCCTGACTCGTCTCGATAGCCGGATAGCGTTCGGCGAACGCCGCTGCCGCTTCCCAATGCAGCGTTGCGCGCTTGCCCGCGAGCAGCCCCGCTTCGGCGAGGATGAAGCTGCCGGTGTCGATGCCGCCGAGCGTCGCGCCTGCACGGTCGAGCCGCTTCAGCCAGTCGCCGATCGCGCGCGTGTAGCCCGAGAGCGGCTCGAATCCCGACACGACGAACACGGTGCGCGCGTCGCTCACCTGATCGAACGCGCTTTCGGCGTTGAGCGTGATGCCGTTGCTCGCGGCGACGGGCCCGCCATCGACGCTCAGAATATGCCAGCGATACAGGTCGCCCGCGAAGCGATTCGCGACGCGCAGCGGTTCGATCGCGGACATGAATCCGATCGACGAGAATTCGGGCAGCAGAAGGAAATGGAAATCGTGGGGCGCGGACATCGGATCGATAGCGACGGGTCGATGAGCAAGCCGTCCACGCTAGCAAGCGCAAAAAACGCGCGCAATCCGGCGCGCCCCGTAGGGCGGCCGGATTCGGTGCTACTTCTATGCGGAGTCAGGCGCTCGCGAGCGCGTTCGAGAGCGTCCGCGCGACGGTGGCGAGCTGCGGCTCGACGACGAGATCGGTGTGCCTGCCATCGACCTGCATGACCTGCAGGCCACGCTTCGCTACGCGCTGCCAGACCGGTAGCGGATCGCTGCGCGAGTTGTCGAGCAAGCTCGCGCGCACGTAGACGATCGGACCGCCTTCATAGCGGCGTGGCTTGTAGGTCGACATCGCGACGCGCATCGATTCGCGCACGCGCTGCAGCACGGGCGGCAGGGCGGCCGCATCGGGCGCGGGCTTGTGCGCCTGCTTGCCCATGCGCATGCGCACGCGGTCGGTGATGACCGCCGCCTTGCCGCGCATGTAGCCCAAACGCTGGCTCGCTTCGAGCGAGCGCAATTCGCGCAGCCGTTCCACGACCACCGCGGCCTGATAGCGCGTCCACTGTGACAAGGGCAGGCAGCGCGTGTGAACGTAGGTATCGAGCAGGCAGAGCATTTCGATCTTCTCGCCCGCCGCGACGAGCTGCTGCGCGATCTCGAACGCAATCAGGCCGCCGAACGAATAGCCGACGAGCGCATACGGCCCGCTCGGCTGCACCTCGCGCATACGCAACACGTAGTCGCGCGCCATCGCTTCGACGCTATGCTGCGGGGCTTCGTCGCCGTCGAGGCCGAGCGCCTGCAGGCCGTAGACGGGCCGCTCGTTCTGCACCATGCCCGCGAGCGTCAGGCACTCCATCACCGAACCGGTGATGCTGTGCAGCATGAAGAGCGGCCGGCCGCTGCCCGCGCGCATCTGCACGAGCGTCGAGTCTCCCGCGCGCATGTCCGGGCCGGCGACGAGAACCGCCGCGAGGCGCGCGATGGTGGGCGCGACGATCATCGTCGAAAGCGGCAGCGTGCGGCCGGTCGCGCGCTGCACGTCGGCGAGCATGCGCGCGGCGAGCAGCGAATGGCCGCCCAGTTCGAAGAAGTTGTCGTCGCGGGCGATGGGCGAGAAGCTGAAATGCTGCTCCCAGAGCGCGCACAGATACGCTTCGATCTCTTCGGCCGATTTGCCCGGCGCGGGCAGATCGCGCTTCACGCGCGTGAGCGACGGATGCTCGCGAATCTGATCGAGACATTCCGGATTGGCGAGCGACGAAACGTTGCGCGCGGGCAGCCCGTTGACCGCATCGCGCGCGGCCGCTTCCGACGGCTTGTTGTTGTGCGTGACGGGCAGGCCGTCGACTTGCGCGATCACGTCGGGCACGAGCGCGGCGGAGCCCTGGCGCGTGAGGTCGCGGCGCACGCGCGCGGCGAGCGCAGCGTTCAGTTGCTCACCGGGCCGCAGCACGAGCAGGAGCACGATACGCTGGCCTGCATCGCCCGCATTGGCGCCGGTCTGGGCCACGACCATCGCATGACGGATTTCGTGAATCTCGCTCAGGATGCGGTAGATCTCGCCCGGGCTCACATTGATGCCGCGCACGTTGAGCACGCCGTCGCTGCGCCCGTGCAGGCGCGCGGAGCCCTCCGGCGAGAACTCGATGACGTCGCCGTGCGTCCACACGCCTTCGTTGGCCGCGAAATAGGCCTTGTGAAAGCGCGAGCCGTCGTCGTCGCCGAAGAAACCGAGCGGCCTCGACGGGAAGGGATTCGTGCAGACGAGCTCGCCCGGCATGATCGTGCTCGCGCCCTGATCGAACGCCTGCACGTCGAGGCCGAGACTCTTGCACTGCGCTTCGCCCGCATAGACGGGCAGATTCGGATTGCCGAGCACGAAGCAGCCGATGATGTCCGTGCCGCCCGAAATCGATTGCAATTGCAACTGCTTCACGTGCTCGTAGACCCACTGGAACTGCGAGTCGTAGAGCACGGCGCCGGTCGACATCATCGCGCGCAGTGCGGAGAGATCGAACTGCGCGGCGGGCTCGATGCCCGCGTCCTCGCTCATCTTCAGATAGGCGGGACTCGTGCCGAAGACGGTCGCGCGTTCGCGGGCGACGAGGCGCCAGAGCGTGTCGACGGCGGCCACGGGACCGTCGTAGGTGATGATCTCGACGCCCGACGCGAGCACCGACATCTGCCAGTTCCACATCATCCACGAGCAGCTCGTGTGGAAGAAAAGCTTGTCGCCGGGACCGAAGTCGCTGTGCAGGCGATGCTCCTTCACGTGTTCGAGCAGCGTGCCGCCCGCGCCGTGCACGATGCATTTCGGCTTGCCCGTCGTGCCCGACGAAAACATGATGAAGAGCGGATGATTGAACGGAAAGCGCTTCCATGCGAAGCGCATCGCGTCGCCTTGCGCGATCAGCGAGCGCAGTTCGTGCTGGCGCTGCGTCACCGTGCTCGGCAGCTCCATGTCTTCGAGGCAGACGATGTCGGTCAGCGACGGGAGTTGCGCGGCGACTGCCGCAACGTGTCCCGAGAGCGAGCCGCCGGTGTCGAAGGGGCGCTGCATCGTGTGCGCGAACATCATCGTCGGTGCGAGCGGCGCGAAGCGATCGAGAATCGCCTGCACGCCGTTTTCCGGCGCGGCCGTCGAGAGCGTTGCGCCGAGCGCGGTGACGGCGAGCGCCGCGGTGATCGCCTCGCAGTCGTTGCGCATGATCGCGACCACGCGGTCGCCTTGCGTCAGGCCGAGTTCGGAGAGCGCCTGCGCGAGGCGCACGACGCGCTCGCGCAACTCGCCGCGCGTATAGGTGACGCGGCTGCCATCGGCGAAGCACGAGGTGATGGCGGGGGCGTCATCGGGCGCAATGCGTTTGCCGAGCAGATTCTCGGCGTAATTCAATTCGATATTGGGGAAAAACCGTGCGGTTTCGCATTGATCGCCGATGCAAACCGGCTCATCGGATCCCGACCATTCGAGTCCATGCGCCGATTCGAGAAAGCATTTCCAGAATTGGCGATATTCACGGGCTGAATAGACGTGTAATGCCGAATAGTCGGTGAATCGCTCGCCGGTCGCTTTCTGGAAGGCCTCGGTAAAGGCCGTCATGCGCGATGCGGAAATCTGGTCGGCGGAAGGCGAGAACAGCGGTTCGCGCGCGTACAGCCGCGCACTCTCTCGGATGGCGTCTTGACGGTCCATTATCCAGGCCTTTGATTGGAAGCGTGCAGTAAACAACATGTGCCCGGCGGCATCGCGGGAAACCTCTCCATTTCCTTTGGCCGAGCCATTGCGAGCCGAGCATAACCCTTTGCCCGCACATTACCCGGTTAGAAATCCTTGCTATGTGCGACCAACCACAGACGCTGTGGCGTTTCGGCAAAGATTGACCTTGCGCAAGCGCGCCGGACATGTATTCGAATGATTAAGTGCGGCAATAAATACGCATCCGTACCGAACTCATCAGTTCAATGCGCGTTAACGCTGAGACGCGCGTCCGGCGGACGTGCATCCGCAAGAGAACGTTGCGGCGAGGTCGCAAGCGGTCAAGTCACGGTCGCACGCGGGCGTTCGGGCGCTTTTATGCGGCGGTACTTTTGATGCACGCCGGCACTCGAACCGGCGCATCGATTCAACCCTCCACGGAAGGCTCGTTATGACACAACGCCTGATTTCCACTCTGCTATTCGCCGGCGCATGCGCCGCGTTCGTCGCGCCGGGCGCGCACGCGGAGGACGCGAGTTGCCGCACGGTGCGCTTCGTCGATATTGGCTGGACCGACATCACGTCGACGACGGCGCTTGCCTCGGTCGTCTTCGAGGGGCTCGGCTATGCGCCGCGGACCACGGTCGCCTCGGTGCCGATTTCGCTCGCGGGCCTGAAGAGCAAGCAGATCGACGTGTCGCTTGGTTACTGGTGGCCAGTGCAGCAAAAGGCGGTCGAGCCGTTCCTCGAAGCGAAGAGCATCGAGAAGCTCGAGCCGCCGAATCTGTCGGGCGCGAAGGCGACGCTCGCGGTGCCGAGCTACGCGTATGACGCGGGCATCAAGACGTTTGCGGATATCGCGAAGCATCGCGATGAGCTGGGCGGCACGATCTACGGCATCGAGCCTGGCAGCAGCGCGAACGCCAAGATCCAGAAGATGATCGACACGAACCAGTTCGGACTTGGCGGATTCAAGCTCGTGCAGTCGAGCGAGGCGGGAATGCTGGTGACGGTCGAGCGCGCGATCCGCGAGAAGAAGCCTGTTGTGTTTCTCGGCTGGGAGCCGCATCCGATGAACATTCAGATGAAGATCAACTATCTCGCTGGTGGGGATGAGGTGTTCGGGCCGAACTATGGCGAGGCGCGGGTCTATACGCTGACTAACACGGACTTTTTGACGCGGTGTCCTAATGCGGGGAAGTTTGTTTCCAATTTGCGGTTTACTACCGATCTCGAGAATCGGTTGATGCAGCCTGTGATGAACAAGGAACGGCCTTCCGATGCGGCCAAGGCTTATCTCAAGCAGAATCCGCAGGTGTTGGATGCGTGGCTTGCAGGCGTCAAGACTGTGGATGGGAAGGAGGGGCTGCCGGCGGTTCGGCAGTATTTGGGGCTTTGATTTTTTTGTTTTTCGGCGGATCCCGCTTTGTTATTGGTTTATTAGCGTTGCCCCTATGCGGGGCGGCAGTCACTTTCTTTGCTGCTGCAAAGAAAGTAACCAAAGAAAGCAGCTTGTTAGGCCCGCGGTCACACGCAGTTTGACCATGCTTGCCAG
>Ga0105251_10004016_pt1 | contig 10383 bp, 7 predicted proteins | sample KBSS64metaG_FD_80424 | JGI IMG/M metagenome (GOLD analysis project Ga0105251, IMG submission 80424) | Switchgrass rhizosphere microbial communities from Kellogg Biological Station, Michigan, USA - KBS S6-4 metaG | ecosystem: Host-associated > Plants > Roots > Rhizosphere > Soil | place... | reverse complement strand
GGCGACCAAGGGCGCGGACGGCGGCTACCGGCTGGTGGCGGGCACGGCGATGCCCCCGCTCGTCCTCGACGACGAGGAGGCCGTCGCCATCGCGGTGGGTCTGCGGGCCGGTGCCGGGCACGCGGTCGCGGGTGTGGACGAGGCCTCCGTACGGGCCCTCGCCAAGCTGGAACAGGTGCTGCCGTCCCGGCTGCGCCGCCGCGTGTCCACGCTCCAGGCCGCGACCACACTCCTGACCAGCGGAGACGGGGCGAGCATCGCGCCGGAGACGCTGACCGTGATGGCGTCGAGCATCGCGGGGCACGAGCGGCTGCGGTTCGCCTACCGCTCCGGGGACGGAACTCCGTCGCGGCGGCTGACCGAGCCGTACCGGCTGGTCTCCACCGGCCGCCGCTGGTATCTCGTCGCGTACGACCTCGACCGCGAGGACTGGCGGACGTTCCGCGTCGACCGGGTGGCCGAGCCCTTCGCGACGGGAGCCCGGTTCACGCCCCGCGAACTGCCGACCGGCAACGCCGCCGAATTCCTGCGGCAGTCGATGTACGGACGTCAGGAGACCTACACGTTCGACGTCGCCTTCGCCGCCCCGGCCGAGTTCGTCGCGGCGCGCGTGCCCGCCTGGGTCGGCGCGCCCGAGCCGATCGACGAGCACAGCTGCCGGCTGCGGGCCTCCTCCAGCGACTCGCTGGACTGGCTGGCCGTGCGGATCGCGATGGTCGACTGCGACTTCACGGTCCGGGAGCCGCGAGAACTGGCGGATTACATGAGGAAGCTGGGCGCGCGGCTGAGCCGGGCGGGGGGCGGGCCGGAGGCCGGCGGCGTCTGACGGCGGGCGGAGAGCCACGGGGCCGGTGACACCCGGTGGACCGTCGGCGACGGCAGGTTATGACGCTGTGGCAGAATCTGCCGTCGGGTCACCCCGGGGTTCAGGTTCGGGGTGGCCCGTCATCGTCCTGCCCGGAGACCCACCGTGCCCGCCCCGCCGCCTCTCTCCTCGGACCCCTCGATTCCTCCTCGGGCTCCTCGATCCCCGCACCCCGGATCGATTCCCGTCCCCCGGAACGGAAATGGAGCCGAGCTCCGACGCCGGGGGGGGGGAGGCGTCGAAGCTCGGCTCTGGAAGAGTCCCGGCGCGGGGGGGGTGTGCGTCGGGACTCGGTTCTCGGGGGCGGTACGCCCGGCGGTTCCGCTCGCTTGTTCCGCTCGGACGGGGCCCGAAGCGTGGGCCCTGAAGTCTTGTTCCCAGGGCCCGGCGGATTGAAGCGGCCTTACACGGCCATGTCTGGTCGACTTGTGGCCAACGTGGCGGGGGTGCCCGTGCGCGGACCGGGCCGGGCGGGTCCGGCACCCTCCCGGTGAATGAACCCGTACGGCCCACTCGGGCCACTCGTCCGGCCTCCGTCCCGCGTCCGTCGGCCCGCCTCACACCCCGCCGTCGTCATGCCGTCGCGTCGAGTACCGCCGCACCGGACGCCGTCATGCCAGACGCCGTCACGCCGCCGCGTCGAATCCGGTGTCGCGCGCCAGCTTCTTCAGTTCGAGCAGCGCGTGCTTCTCGATCTGGCGGATGCGCTCGCGCGTGAGCCCGTGCTCCTTGCCGACCTCCGTGAGCGTCCGCTCCCGGCCGTCCTCGATGCCGTACCGCATCTTGATGATGGAGGCGGTGCGCTGGTCGAGGTGCCCGATCAGATCGTCCAGCTCCTCGCTGCGCAGCAGCGTGAGGACCGACTGCTCGGGCGACACCGCCGAGGTGTCCTCGAGCAGGTCGCCGAACTGGGTCTCGCCCTCGTCGTCCACCGACATGTTCAGCGAGACCGGGTCGCGGGCCCAGTCCAGCACGTCGCCCACACGCTCCGGCGTCGTGCCGAGCTCGGCGGCTATCTCCGCGTGCTCGGGCTCGCGCCCGTTCTCGCGGTTGAACTCGCGCTGCACGCGACGGATCCGGCCCAGTTCCTCGACCAGGTGGACGGGGAGGCGGATCGTGCGCGACTGGTCGGCGATGGAACGGGTGATGGCCTGACGGATCCACCAGGTGGCGTACGTCGAGAACTTGAAGCCCTTGCGGTAGTCGAACTTCTCGACCGCGCGCACCAGACCGGCGTTCCCCTCCTGGATCAGGTCGAGCAGGGGCAGGCCGCTGCGCGGGTACCGGCGCGCCACGGCCACGACCAGCCGCAGGTTCGAGCGGATGAAGACGTCCTTCGCGCGCTCGCTGTCGGCGACCAGTGCCTCCAACTCCTCGCGGGACGCGGCCGCCTTGGTCTCCGCCTCCCCGTCGAGGATCTGCCGCGCGAACACACCCGCCTCGATGACCTGGGACAACTCGACTTCCTTGGCGGCGTCGAGCAGCGGTGTTCGCGCGATCTCGTCGAGGTACATGCCGACCAGGTCGCGGTCGGCGATCTCGCCGCCTCCGGCGCGAACACTGCGTGCCGCGTCGGCGGTCCCGCCGGTGGCGGACTGACGACGGGCGACGGCACGGGTTGCCATGCGTGCTCCCTTGCGTGGTGGGCTTGCGGGTGGTCCTGGACTTCGGGTTCCCCTCCCGGGTGCCCGGCATCCGATGGAAACAACGACTGGAATCAGGACAGAATTCCCAACCCGCACCTTGATTTTTCTGATCATGCAGTACCCTGTCGCACCACATGGGAGGCCCGATGCGGTCAGAACGTACAGATGTGCAGGTCAGACCAGGAGAGGCGGCCGACCTCGACGCGCTCACGGATCTGTACAACCACTACGTACGTGAGACGCCCATCACGTTCGACACCATCGTCTTCACGCCGGAACAACGTCGTCCGTGGCTGCTCTCCCACCCTGAAGACGGACCGCACCGCCTGATGGTTGCCACGGACACGGATTCACAGGCGATTCTCGGGTACGCCACGTCCAGCGCCTTTCGCGCGAAGCCCGCCTACGCGACCTCCGTGGAGGTGACGGTCTACGTGGCCCCCGGCGCCGGGGGCCGCGGTGTCGGCACCCTGCTCTACGAAGCGCTCTTCGCGGCACTCGCCGCCGAGGACCTGCACCGGGCCTACGCAGGGATCGCCCTGCCCAACGAAGCGTCCGTGCGCCTGCACGAACGCTTCGGGTTCCGGCACGTGGGCACCTACCGGGAGGTCGGCCGCAAGTTCGGCCGCTACTGGGACGTCGCCTGGTACGAGAAGGAACTCACCCGTTAGGCCCTGTCCGGCGGTTCCCGTCGTCGCCCGGCGGGCGACGACGGGAACCGCCGGACAGGCGCCGGGCGTCACGGCGCTCAGCCGAACTGCACCGACCGCTTCGCCATGCCCAGCCAGAATCCGTCGATCACGGACCGCTGCCCGTCGAGCTCCCCGGAGGCGTCCGCCGCGCCCATGGTGACGAAGAGCGGGGCGAAGTGCTCGGTGCGCGGGTGGGCGAGACGGCCCGCCGGGGACTTGCGCTCGAAGTCGAGCAGCGCGTCCACGTCACCGGCCTCCAGCGCGCGGTGACCCCAGTCGTCGAACTCGCTCGACCAGGCGGGCACCCCCCCGCCCGTGTGCCGCAGGGCCGCGAGATTGTGGGTGAAGAAGCCGGAACCGACGATCAGCACGCCCTCGTCGCGCAGCGGTGCCAGCTTCCGCCCGATCTCGAACAGCCGGACCGGGTCGAGCGTCGGCATGGAGACCTGGAGCACCGGGATGTCGGCCTCGGGGAACATCTCCTTGAGCGGGACGTACGCGCCGTGGTCGAGTCCGCGGTCCGGGACGTCCTGCACCGGCGTACCGGGCGCGCGCAGCAGCCTGCGTACGGACTCGGCGAGCCGCGGGGCCCCGGGGGCTGCGTACGTCACCTGGTAGTAGTGCTCGGGGAAGCCCCAGAAGTCGTACACGAGGGGGACCGTCTCGACGGCTCCGAGGGCGAGCGGGGCCTCCTCCCAGTGGGCGGAGACCATGAGGATCGCCTTGGGGCGGGGCAGGTCGGCGGACCAGGCGGCGAGCTGTCCGGGCCAGACCGGGTCGTCGGCGAGCGGCGGGGCACCATGGCTGAGGTAGAGGGCGGGCATGCGCTCCGGCGCGGGGCGCTCCTCGGTGGCGGCGGACATGGCGGCTCCCTCCGGAGAGTTCCATCGTACGGCGACAGTGTTTGACTCTTGAAGCAGTTACTTAAAGTCTCAAGTTTTCCCGTCGAGGTCGAGACTACGGCGATTTTGTTTAAGATTCAAGGAGAGGCTCGTACAGTGGAGTACATGAACACGGCACCCGCTCCCGCTGAAGAGCCGCGCTGGCTCACCGACGAGGAACAGCGCATCTGGCGCGCGTACATGCACGCCACGACCCTCCTGGAGGACCACCTCGACCGTCAGCTCCAGCGCGACGCGGGCATGCCGCACATCTACTACGGCCTGCTCGTGCAGCTCGGCGAGGCACCGGACCGCCGGCTGCGGATGACGGAGCTGGCCATGAACGCGAAGATCACCCGCTCGCGGCTCTCGCACGCCGTCGCGCGGCTGGAGAAGAACGGCTGGGTCCGCCGTGAGAACTGTCCCTCCGACAAGCGGGGCCAGTTCGCGGTCCTGACCGACGAGGGCTACGAGGTACTGCGGCGCACCGCTCCGGGCCATGTCGCCGCCGTCCGCCAGGCCCTGTTCGACCGGCTCGGCCCGGACCAGCGGAAGGCCTTCGGAGAGGCCATGCGGATCATCGCCGAGGGCCTCCAGCCGAAGGACGCGGGCGCGGACCTGCCCTGGCTGCGCTAGGGCCTGTCCGACGATCCCCGCCTGCCCGGCGACGCGAATTGCCGGACAGGCCCTGGTGCGGCCCCCGGGCAGGAGACCGCCCCGGTTCCGTGTGGCGTGGAACCGGGGCGGTCCCGGGGAGTCGTACGGACGGGGCGTCCCCGTCCCCGTCCGTACGCGAGGTCCGTACGCGACGCGTCGCGTACGGACCTCGGAAGTACCGGAGTACGGGGCGGCCGCGGGATCAGTGCGCGACGACCGGCACCTTCAGCTCGTCCTCCGCGCCCTCGCCCGTGCCCGAGCCGACGACCGCGGAGGCGTCCGGGCGACCGGTGTTGATCAGGGTGAAGGCGATCGCCGCGGCGGCCACGAGGATGCCCACGGCGAACCAGATCGCGTTGCTGTAGCCGTGCACCATGCCCTCCGCCTGGACCAGCTGCTGCTGCGCCTTGGTGCCGGCGCCCGCGATGTGGTCCTTGATGTAGGCGGTGGTCGCGGAGGCGGCGATCGTGTTCAGCAGGGCCGTGCCGATCGCGCCGCCGACCTGCTGCGAGGTGTTGACCATCGCCGAGGCGACACCGGCGTCACGCGGCTCGATGCCGTGCGTGGCCAGCGACATGGCGGGCATGAACGCCGTACCCATGCCGAGGCCGAGCAGCAGCATCGCCGGCAGCACCAGGGCCGCGTACGACGAGCCGATCTCCAGCTGCGCGAGGAGCAGCATGCCGACCGCGGCGACCAGGAAGCCGGGGCCCATCAGCAGGCGCGGCGCGACCCGGGTCATCAGCCGGGCACCGATCTGCGTGGAGCCCGTGATCATGCCCGCGATCATCGGCAGGAAGGCGAAGCCGGTCGAGATCGGCGAGTAGCCCTTCACGATCTGCAGGTAGTACGTGAGGAAGAGGAACGTGCCGAACATGGCGATGATCGCCAGACCGAGGGAGAGGTAGACGCCGCCGCGGTTGCGGTCGAGGACGACGCGCAGGGGCAGCAGCGGGGCCTTGACCTTGGACTCGGTGAAGACGAACGCGGCCAGCAGCACGGCCGAGGCCACGAACAGGCCGACCGTCAGGGAGTCGCTCCAGCCGTCCGACTCGGCGCGGGTGAACCCGTAGACGAGGGAGACCAGACCGAGGGTGGACAGGACGACGCCCGGGATGTCGAGCGGCGAGCGGTTGCGGCCGCCCTTCGGCTCACGGATGACGAAGTAGGCGCCGGCGGCCGCGACGATCGCGAAGGGGATGTTGACGAAGAAGGTCCAGCGCCAGTTCATGTACTCGGTGAGGACACCGCCGAGGATGAAACCGACGGCGCCGCCGCCACCGGCGATCGCGCCGTAGATGCCGAAGGCCTTGGCCCGCTCCTTGGCGTCGGTGAACATCACGGCGAGCAGCGAGAGGGCCGCGGGCGCCAGCAGCGCGCCGAACACGCCCTGGAGGGCACGGGCGCCGAACATCATGGCGCCGCTCTGTGCCGCGCCGCCGATCGCGGAGGCCGCGGCGAAGCCGACCAGGCCCACGACGAACGCCCGCTTGCGGCCCCACAGGTCGGCGATGCGGCCGCCGAACAGGAGCAGACCGCCGAAGGCGAGGGCGTAGGCCGTGACGACCCACTGCCGGTTGCCGTCCGAGATGCCGAGGTCCTGCTGGGCCGAGGGCAGCGCGATGTTCACGATCGTGGCGTCGAGCACCACCATCAGCTGGGCCAGCGCGATGAAGACGAGTGCTTTCCAGCGGTTGCTGTGCGCGTCGGACACCGGGTCCGGAACTGCTTTGGACGTGCCTGTTTCAGACATGGGGGTACCCACTCCGGGACTTCGTGACGAAAAAATGAAAGGAAAGGGGACGGCCCGTCGACGGTGACGGCCGGGAGGCGGCTCGGCACGACCCGTCCCTGACGACGAGTGCGCCTCACGCGCGATGAGTTCGAGCTGTGCGTGTTGTAAGGGCTGTAGGTGCTGACGAGTTATGGGTGGTGCGGGGCGAGTCGCGCGCCGTGACGCGCGAACCGCGTTCCGTGGGTCGCGAGTTGTCGGATACGAGCAGGGGTCACGGGTTCCGACCGGTGTCCCGCGCCGCGCCCGTCGGCCGGAGGCCGACCGGTCACGGTGCCGGACGGGCCGGTCACACTCGTCGCAGTCCCTCCAAGTCGGCCGCCACTCCCGGCAGTTCGGAACGGGCCGGAGCCCGCATGCCGTCCAGGAGCAGCTGCAGATGACGGTGCACGAAGCGGTCGATGCCCTGGCACGCGGTGCCCGGCAGCGGCCTGGTGAGCTGGCTGACGGCGATCATCAGATCACCCAGCTCGACGTCGGGACGCAGCTGTCCGGCCTCACGGGCACGGGCCATCAGCCGCTGTATCAGTTCGGTGATCCGGTCGCGCGCGGCGACCAGGTCGGGGTGGTTCTGGTCGAAGCTCTCGGAGAGCATCGGGCACAGGGCGCCGATCCGCTCGTCGGCGGCGAAGTGCACGAAGCCGCTGAGCGCCTCGAACGCGTCGCCGTCCGTGCCGAGCGCCTCCTCGGCCCACTCCGAGGTGCGGTCCATGACCGAGCACACGACCTCGCGGGCGAGGGCGTCGCGGTCGGGGAAGTTGCGGTACACCGTGGCGTTGCCGACACCTGCCCGGCGGGCGATCTCGTCGAACGGCACCTCGGCGCCGAACTCGACGAACATCTCGCGGGCGGCGGCGACGATCCGCTCCCGGTTGCGCAGGGCGTCGGCACGGGGCCGGGTCACTCGACGCTGCACGGGGGCTGCGGTCTTCACGGCGTACTCCTCGAAGCGTCTCGGAGACTGGACGCGATCCGGGGATTCACTCCCCGTTTCGCTCGGACGTATGGCTAAACGGGGAATCGATCCCCGGTTATTTCCCTGACCCGGAAAAGGAATATGTGACCTGCGTCACATTCTGCCGTCCGAGGCGGCCGCCCGCCCGCTCCCCGCCCTCCGTCAGGCCCACCACCTGCTCTTTCGGTACTTCCGCGACTCCCCCGCGCCTCCGGGCGGCGACTGCTTCGCCCCCTCCCGCGCGTGAACCCGATCGGGCCCGTCCAGCGCGCGCCCCGCGTGTCGGCGACACAGGGTGATCGAAAGGGTGCAGTCGGACACCGGTGGCTGCCGTGGAGCTAAGGACCTTCCGTATGCAGCCGTTCAGCCGCCGCATACGCCCGCGCCGTATAGCCGCGCTGGCCACGGTGACCGTGCTGACGCTGGCGGTCAGCACCTCCGCCGGCACCGGGCACCTGACGGCCGGCTCCGCCACGGCGGGCCCCACGGCACTGGCCCGCTCCACGGCGCTCGGCCCCTGCATGATCAGCGGCCCCTCGGACGTCCAGATGGGGGAGGGGATCCCGACCGCGACCGGTTACGCCCGCTCCACCGGGACCCTCCGGGCCCTGACCCTGATGGTCGACTTCTCCGACGCGCCGGCCAAGGGCAGCGCCCTCGACCGGTACGACGAGTTCTTCCCGAAGACGCAGGAATGGTTCCGCACCGCCTCCTACGGCCGCCTCGACTACCGCCCCGAGGCCCCCGTCAAGCACTGGCTGCGCATGCCCAAGCCCTTCAGGGCGTACGGGATAGAACGCGGGGCGCCGTTCGACCCCGGGTACCGCGAAATGGTCCAGGACATCGTCGCCACGGCCGATCCCGAGGTCGACTTCCGGTCGTACGACATCCTGAACGTGCTGGTCACCCCGAACGCGGGGCCCTCCGCGCTGGACACCGTGCTGTCCGTGACCTTCGCCGGCAACACCGAGGCGCCGGTGGCCGACGGCGTCCCGGTCGCCAACGCGTCCTTCGTCTACAGCCGCCAGGACGACGGCTCGGGCTCCTACGCCGACACCGGCTACCGCGTCCTGCCGCACGAGAACGGCCACACCTTCGGTCTGCCCGACCTCTACACCCAGGACGGCGGCGGCGCGGTCGGGCACTGGGACATCATGAGCGAGGACTGGGGGGCCGACAACGACCTGCTCGGCTGGCACAAGTGGAAGCTCGGCTGGCTCGACGCCTCCCAGGTCAGCTGTGCGACGGCGCGCGGCACCAGCGAGTACGCGCTGACCCCACTGGCCCTGCGGGGCGGCGCCAAGCTCGTCGTCATACCCGTCGGCCCACGGAGCGGGTACGTCCTCGAACTGCGCACCCGCGCGGGCAACGACTCCGCCGTCTGCCGTCCCGGCGTCCTCGTCTACAAGGTGGACACGGGCGTGGACACCGGGAACGGGCCCGTCACGGTGTACGACTCCCACCGCGACAGCGGCGGGTGCACCCGCTCCCCCAACGTCCAGGCGGAACTCTCCGACGCGCCCTTCTCCCCGGGTGAGACCTTCAAGGCCGCCAAGGAGAGGATCACCGTCCAGGTCGCGCCGGTGAACGCCGCGGGGAAGTACCGGGTGTACGTGACCCGTCGCTGACCGCCGGGTGACCGGACGAGCTGACGACCGGACGGACAGACCCCGGCGGACGACCGGCGGGACAGGAGCACGTTCCGCGGACCGGCGTCCGGGCCGGGGAGCGGCCGACCCGCTTCGGCGTCCGGGCGAGCACTACCGTGACTCCGTCCGGACAAGCACTACCGTGACTCTTCCGAGGTCCGCCACACGGTGGCTCGTCCGGGATGCGCCGCGCGGTGACTCCTCCGGGAGCCCCATCGGAGAGCCCATGCCATCACGTCCCACGCCATCGAGCCCCGCCTCGTCGCACCTCACGCCCTCGTGCCCCGCGTCGGCGGGGACGGGGGGCGGGTACACGGCACCCGGGGCCGAGGTGCCCGAGGAGGCGGTCACGCCACTCATCCGCGGGCTCACCGTGCTGCGGAGGCTGACCGAGGCGGACGGGGCGGCCGGCCTGAGCGGGCTCGAACGGGCCACCGGGCTCGCGCGGTCCACCGTCGACCGGATCACCGCGACCCTCGCGCGCATGGGCTACGTACGCCTCGACGGCCGGGACGCCGTACTGGCCCCCCGTCTGATGGAGCTCGGCAACGCCTATCTCGCGGCCCTCCGGCTCCCCCGCCTCCTGGATCCGCACGCCGACGCCCTCGCCGACGAACTCGACGAGTCGGTGTCCATCGCCGTCTGCGACCGGGACGGCATCCGTTTCATCCATCAGGCGACCCGGCGCCGCGCGATGTCCCTGAACTTCCGCATCGGCGACCTGCTCCCCGCCGAACGCACCGCGCCGGGACCGCTGTTCGCGTCCGAGTGGAACGAGGAGGAGTGGAGGCGCTGGCGGGAGCGCCGCGCGGCCGATCCGGAGGACCGCGGCTTCCCGGCCGTACCGGCACGGAGCAGGCCGTACGAGGGAGGACCGGATTCGGCCGCACTGCCGGCCTCCCAACGACCCACCGTCGGGGACGACTTCGAGCAGCGTGCGGCCGAAGCGGGCCGAGTGGGCTGGGCGTTGGACGACCAGCTGATCGAACCGGGTCTCGTCGCCGTCTCGATGCCCGTACGGGAGGCGGGGCGGATCGCCTGCGTGGTGAACGTGGTGAGCCACACGAGCCGGCACAGTGCCGCCGGACTGCGGGACACGCTGCTGCCACGGCTGCGGGCCGCCGTGGCCGAGATGGAACGGGCGCTGGACCGGGAACCGGCGCCGGACCTGGAGCCGGCGCCAGTGCCGGAGCGGAAGGCGGAGCCCGCTCCGGACGGCGCGCGGGCCGGGACGGGCGGTGCGCGG
>Ga0105251_10004007_pt1 | contig 10406 bp, 12 predicted proteins | sample KBSS64metaG_FD_80424 | JGI IMG/M metagenome (GOLD analysis project Ga0105251, IMG submission 80424) | Switchgrass rhizosphere microbial communities from Kellogg Biological Station, Michigan, USA - KBS S6-4 metaG | ecosystem: Host-associated > Plants > Roots > Rhizosphere > Soil | place... | reverse complement strand
CGCTATCGGGGGCAAGCCCCCTCCTACATTGGACTGCGTCAGTCTTCGAACTGGCGGCGTTCTGCCTCGATGGCCTCGGCCAGTGCCCGGGCTTCGTCTTCTTCGTCGCTCAGGGGCGGTTGTTCGAGGGCGGCGACGGCGGCCAGGAGTTTTTCGCGGGCTTCGGCCACGCCGAGGATATCGTCCTCAGGTTCAGGCTCGACCTCCACGCTCACCTGGGCGTCCGGCTCGGCCGCACCATCGCGCAGCAAGTCATCAAAGTCGGTCTTGATGCCCTGCTCCATGTCGTCCAGTTCCAGCAACAACGTATGGAAACTGGTTTCGTCCTTGGGCTCTTCCGGCTCGGCGGTGGCGTCGGCCAGTTCCTGCAGGCTCGCCGGGACCGGGGCGTCGTCGAAGTCAAGTACCGGCTCGGCTTCCATCTCGCGCAATTCGGCCAGGGGCGGCAGGTCGTCGAGGTTTTTCAGGTTGAAATGGTCGAGGAACACCTTGGTGGTGGCGAACATCGCCGGTTTGCCGGGCACGTCGCGGTAGCCGACGATGCGGATCCACTCACGCTCCAGCAGCGTCTTGACGATATGGCTGTTGACCGCCACGCCCCGCACGTCCTCGATTTCGCCACGGGTGATGGGCTGGCGATAGGCGATCAGCGCCATGGTCTCCAGCATCGCCCGTGAATAGCGCTGCGGGCGCTCTTCCCAGAGGCGGCCGACCCACGGGGAAAACTTCTCACGGATCTGCAGGCGATAACCCGACGCCACCTCGCGCAGTTCAAAGGCGCGGCCGTCGCAGGATTTGCGCAGGATTTCCAGTGCCTTCTTGAACACCGGCGGTTCAGGGCGCTCGGCTTCCTCAAACAGTTCGAACAGACGCTCCAGGGATTGCGGCTTACCCGAGGCCAGGAGAAAGGCCTCCAGTAACGGGGCCAGTTCGCGGGGTTCAGTCAGATTCATCGTTTCAGCTCTTTATTCGGCTCGCGCCCGCACGTGGATAGCCGCAAAAGGCTCATTCTGGACCAGCTCGACCAAGGACTCCTTGACCAGTTCGAGGACCGCCATAAAGGTCACCACCACCCCCAGGCGCCCTTCTTCCGCCGTGAACAGCTCCACAAACGGCACAAACCCGCCGCCCTTGAGGCGTTCGAGTACATCGCTCATGCGCTCGCGGGTGGACAGGGCCTCGCGGCTGACCTGGTGGTGCTCGAACATATCGCCACGGCGCAGCACCTCGGCCATGGACATCAGCAACTCTTCCAGGCTCACGTCCGGCAGCAGCTTGCGTGCACGGGCCTCGGGGGCGTCGAGCTTGGGTACCACCACGTCGCGACCGACGCGGCTCAGGCCGTCGATACCTTCGGCGGCGGCCTTGAAGCGCTCGTATTCCTGCAGCCGGCGGATCAGTTCGGCGCGCGGGTCGTCCTCTTCGGCCTCGACCGTCTCCGCGCGCGGCAACAGCATGCGCGACTTGATCTCGGCGAGCATGGCGGCCATCACCAGGTACTCGGCAGCCAGTTCCAGGCGTACCGACTGCATCAATTCGACATAGCCCATGTACTGGCGGGTGATTTCCGCCACCGGGATGTCGAGGATGTTGATGTTCTGCTTGCGGATCAGGTACAGCAGCAAGTCCAGCGGGCCCTCGAAAGCCTCAAGGAAGACCTCCAGGGCGTCCGGCGGAATGTACAGGTCCAGCGGCATTTCCAGCACCGCCTGGCCGTAGACCATGGCAAACGGCAGCTCCTGCTGGGCGCCCGCCTGGCTGTCGACGGTTTCCACGGCTGACATTCAGGCCTCGGCCATAAAGGGCGCAGGATCGCCGCAACCGACACGGATCACTTCAGGTTCGCCGTCGGCCAGGTTGATCACGGTGGAGGCCTTGTTGCCGCCGAAACCGCCGTCGATGATCAGGTCGACCTGTTTTTCCAGCAATTGGCGCATTTCGTATGGGTCTTCCAGGGGCTCGGTGTCGCCGGGCATGATCAGCGACACACTCATCAACGGCTCACCCAGCTCGGCCAGCAACGCCAGGGCGATGGGATGCTCCGGCACCCGCAGGCCAATGGTGCGTTTTTTCGGGTGCAGCAGCAGGCGCGGCACTTCGCGGGTCGCGTTGAGGATAAAGGTGTAGGGCCCTGGCGTGTGGGCCTTGAGCAGGCGGAAGGTGCCGGTATCGACCTTGGCGAACAGGCCCAGCTGGGACAAGTCGCTGCAGATCAGCGCGAAGTTGTGCTTGTCATCCAGCTGGCGCAGGCGTCTGACACGCTCGACAGCGCCCTTGTCACCGATCTGGCAACCGATGGCGTAGGACGAATCGGTCGGGTAGATCACCACACCGCCGGCGCGAATGATCTCTACGGCCTGCTTGATCAGGCGCGCCTGGGGGTTTTCCGGATGAATCTGGAAGAATTGACTCACGGGTTCTACCTGTTCAGACGGTGGCAATAATGGGGTCATGCTTGAATCTCCCCCACAACAGCGGCAAATCTTCCGGGACCGCGCGGTACTCGCCGATCTCGGACCAGCCGCCAGGGCCATGAAAGTCACTGCCGGCGCTGACCAGCAGACCAAATTCGCGAGCAAGGATCGACAGGCTGCCCACCTGCTCGGCGGGTTGAAAGCCGTTGACCACTTCAATCGCGTGACCGCCAGCTCCAATATAGTCGCCAATCAGCTTGCGACGCTTGCTGCGGGTGAAATCGTAATGCCAGGGATGGGCCAGGCTGACCCAGGCTCCGGAGGCCCGCAGGGTCTCGACGGTGTCTTCGAGGGTCGGCCAATGTTGCTTCACATCGCCCAACTTGCCGGCGCCGAGCCACTTGCGAAAGGCTTCGGCGCGGTCTTTGACAAAACCCTCACGCACCATCCAGTCGGCAAAGTGCGGACGGGCCGGCGCGTTGCCGCTGTCACCCAGTTCCTGCTGGATGGCGCGGGCGCCGTCGAGGGCGTTGGGCATGCCTTTGAGGCTGAGTTTTCGGCTTATTTCTTCGGACCGCAGCCAGCGGCCATCGTGCAATTGCGCGATAGCCTCCACCAGCGGCGGCGCTTTTTGATCGAAGCCGTAGCCGAGCACATGAATGGTGGCGCCGCCCCAGGTGCAGGACAATTCCACCCCGTTGACCAGCTGCATGCCCAGGGCATGGGCCGTTGTACGGGCTTCGTCGAGGCCTTCGAGGGTGTCGTGGTCGGTCAACGAGAGGACTCGCACGCCTTTTTCAAACGCACGCGCAACCAGTACCGCGGGCGCCAGGGCGCCGTCGGAGGCCGTGCTGTGGCAGTGCAAATCAACATTCACGGGGGGGTGTAACCTCAAGTCAGCTGGCGCTATCGCAACCAAGGATGTTTGTTATTATGCCGCCACATCCAGCTTCTGGCTCTTACTGTGAAACAATTCATCGACTTCATCCCGCTGTTGCTGTTTTTCATCGTTTACAAACTCGACCCCAGGGTCATCGACCTGGCCGGCCATGAGCTGACTGTCGGCGGCATCTACAGTGCCACCGCCGTGCTCATCATCAGCTCTGTGGTGGTCTACGGCGCCATCTTCATTTCCCAGCGCAAACTGGAAAAAAGCCAGTGGCTGACCCTGGTCGCCTGCCTGGTCTTCGGCAGCCTGACCCTGGCCTTCCACAGCGAAACCTTCCTGAAATGGAAAGCGCCGGTGGTGAACTGGCTGTTCGCCCTGGCGTTCATCGGCAGCCACTTCATCGGTGATCGCCTGCTGATCAAGCGGATCATGGGCCACGCGCTGACCCTGCCGGAACCGGTGTGGACACGCTTGAACCTGGCCTGGATCGCGTTTTTCATCTTCTGCGGCGCCGCCAACCTGTTCGTGGCGTTTACCTTCCAGGACTACTGGGTCGACTTCAAAGTGTTCGGCAGCCTGGGCATGACCGTGCTGTTCCTGGTCGCCCAGGGCATCTACCTGTCGCGCCACCTGCATGACACCGAGCCTACTACGCCGAAAACCGAGGACTGACATGCTCTACGCCATCATTGCCACCGACGTCGCCAACTCGCTGGAAAAACGCCTGTCCGTGCGCCCGGCCCACGTCGAGCGCCTGAAAGTCCTTCAAGCCGAAGGCCGCATCGTGCTGGCCGGCCCGCACCCGGCCGTGGACAGCAACGACCCGGGCGACGCCGGTTTTACCGGTAGCCTGATCGTCGCCGAGTTTGCCTCGCTGGCCGATGCCCAGGCCTGGGCCAAGGCCGATCCCTATGTCGCCGCAGGGGTCTACGCCGACGTAGTGATCAAACCCTTCAAGCAAGTCCTGCCCTGATCCCGATTGCGCCGAACCTATTGAGTACGGCGCACTCCTAATTGCTCATTATTTTCGGCAACCTGCCGACAACGTTCTGAATATTCGTGTGGAATCAGGAGTTCCGATGCGCTTACGTCAGTTGTGTCTGTTGGCAGTGTTAATGATCGGGGCTACGGCCCACGCTGAAGAAACCTCGAGCACCGGCAGTTCCACGCCCCTGTCCTTGAGCGCCGGCGCCCAGATCACCGAGTTGCAGCAACGTTTGAAAGAAAGCGAACGGCAACGTGAAGAACTGAGCAAGCAACTGCAAAGCGCGGATGCCACCCGCGAAAGCGCTCAATTGAGTCGCCTTCGCCAGGAGAACCAACGCCTGGCCCAGCAACTCAAAGATGCACAGGGCGGCGCCTTGACCCGCTGGCTGACCGAGCAGCAACAATGGTTCGTCACCGGTGGGGCCGTCGCACTGATCGCCCTGTTGTGCGGGATCTTCGCCAGCGGTGGGCACCGTCGCCGTCGACAATGGCTAAATTGAGTGAGTCATGAGCGAGCTGTTACTGATAGATGATGACCAGGAGCTCTGCGAGCTGCTGAGCAGTTGGCTGAGCCAGGAAGGTTTCCAGGTGCGCGCCTGCCACGACGGCTTGAGCGCACGCAAGGCCTTGGCCGACAGCGCCCCGGCAGCGGTAGTGCTGGATGTGATGCTGCCCGACGGCAGCGGCCTGGAGCTGCTCAAGCAATTGCGCAACGACCACCCGGAGCTGCCGGTGCTGATGCTTTCGGCGCGGGGCGAACCCCTGGACCGCATCCTCGGCCTGGAAGTGGGCGCCGACGACTACCTGGCCAAGCCCTGCGACCCGCGCGAACTCACCGCGCGGCTGCGCGCGGTATTGCGCCGCAGCCACCCGGCCGCCGTGTCCAGCCAACTGGAACTGGGCGACCTGTGCTTCAGCCCGGTGCGCGGCGTGGTCAGCATCGATGAGCAGGAGTTCACCCTCACCGTCTCCGAAAGCCGCCTGCTGGAAGCATTATTGCGCCAGCCCGGCGAACCGCTGGACAAGCAGGAACTGGCGCAGATCGCCCTGGGCCGCAAGCTGACCCTTTACGATCGCAGCCTGGACATGCACGTCAGCAACCTGCGCAAGAAGATCGGCCCGCACCCCGATGGCCGGCCACGGATCGTGGCGTTGCGCAGCCGGGGCTACTACTACAGCCTCTAAGTCCCCTTCGCTCCTGCAGGGTTTTGTCAGTTCACAACAAAACCCTCTTTACCCAAGCTTTACCCACACCTGACCGCCGCTGACCTTGATCTCCGTAATCTACTCACATCCGGACTCACCGGAATAGAGACAGGAGAATCACCATGCGCAAGACCCTTATCGCTTTGATGTTCGCCGCCGCCCTGCCGACCGTTGCCATGGCCGCACTGCCTGAAGGCCCGGGCCCGATGGGCGGCCCTGAGGGCACATGATGGGTGGCCCGGGCCACGGCGGTGAACACGGTCCGCGTGGCAAAGGCGGCCCTTTCAGCCAACTGGACCTGAGCCGCGAACAGCGCGAGCAGATCGGCAAGCTGATGGGTGACCAATGGCACGCTCGCAAAGACCTGGTCAAAAAGTACCTGGACAAGCTCCCGGCCGCCGACCAGAAAGCCATGCAGGATGAAATCGCCGCCGGCAAGCAGAAGACCCAGGCCGATATCCGTGCCGTGCTCAAGCCTGACCAGCAGAAGAAGTTCGACGAGATCGTCAAGAAGCAAGAACAGCGCCGTGCCGAATGGAAGGAATTCCAGGCCTGGAAAGCGCAACAGCCGCAAAAAGCGCAATAATGCCCCCGCGTTAACACTCCCAGCCCAGTGGCCACCGCCACTGGGCTTTTCCTGTTTGAGGGTTTCCTGTGCGTTCATTGTTCTGGCGCATCCTGGCCAGTTTCTGGCTGGCCATCGCCCTGGTTGCCGGGTTGTCGATCCTGCTTGGGCACATGCTTAACCAGGATGCCTGGATTCTCAGCCGCCACCCCGGCCTCAATAACCTCGCGCAAGAGTGGACCCAGCTCTACGAAGCCCAGGGCGAGGATGCCGCCCAGGACCTGCTGCAACAGCGCAAGCGCCAGTACCACATCGACGTGCAAGTGCTCAACGAAAGCGGCGAGCCGGTGGTGCGCGGCACTTTCCCGCGCCGCGCCGCTGCCTTTGAAGCCCGGCAGAACGACAGCAAGGAAGGCCATCTGCCCTGGCGACGCCTGACCGCCGAGTACACCAGCGAGAAGACCGGCGACACCTACCTGTTGATCTACCGCATCCCGCACCCGGAGCTGGACGAGTGGCACCGCAGCAGCCTGGCATGGCCCTTGAGCGCACTGGTGATTGCCCTGGTGGTGCTGACCTTGTTCAGCCTGTTCGTCACCTTGTCCATCACCCGTCCACTGAGCCGCCTGCGCGGCGCGGTGCATGACCTCGGCCAGGCCACCTACCAGCAGAACAGCCTGGCGCAACTGGCCAACCGCCGCGATGAGTTCGGCGTACTCGCCACCGACTTCAACCGCATGGGCGCACGCCTGCAAAGCCTGATCGGCAGTCAACGCCAGCTGCTGCGCGACGTGTCCCATGAGCTGCGCTCGCCCCTCGCGCGCCTGCGCATCGCCCTGGCCCTGGCCGAACGCGCCAGCCCCGAAGAACGGGAAAAACTCTGGCCACGCCTGACCCGCGAATGCGACCGCCTGGAAGCGCTGATCAGCGAGATCCTGGTACTGGCCCGCGTCGATGCCGACAATGCCAGCGCCGAAGACGTCGACCTCATCGCCCTGCTCAAAACCCTGCAAAAGGATGCCCAACTCAGCGCGCCGGACCAGGTGGTGCAACTGAGCACCGACGCCGACCTGCAACTGAAGGGCTGGCCGACCATGATCGAACGGGCTGTGGATAACCTGCTGCGCAATGCCCAGCGCTTCAACCCGCCGGGGCAACCGATCGATTTGCACGCCCAGCTCCAGGGCGAACGTATCCTGATCAGCGTGCGCGACCATGGCCCCGGTGTGGACGCCGAACACCTGAGTCAACTCGGTGAACCGTTCTACCGCGCTCCCGGCCAGACCGCCCAAGGCCACGGCCTGGGCCTGGCGATCGCGCGACGCGCGGCCGAACGCCACGGTGGCAGCCTGATCCTGGCCAATCACCCAGCCGGTGGTTTTATCGCCAGCATCGACCTGCCGTTGGAACCGGGAGTTGTCACGCCGGTGTGATGATCTTCTATAGTGGCCCTTCTCTTACGGAGGGCCTTTGATGACTGACCTGCTGACTCCCATCCAAGCCGCACTCGATCTACCCCACACCCCGCTGACCTTCACCGAGGCTGGCGCGCTGCCCTCGACCTTCGCCGTCACCGAACTGGCCAGTGCCAGCATCGGCGCCGCCGGGCAGGCCGTCGCCCAGTTGATCCGGCAACGGACCGGGCGCCTGCCCGACGTGACCGTGGACCGACGCCTCGCCTCTTTCTGGTTCTCGTCCTCGATCCGCCCGCGGGGCTGGCAAGTGCCGCCGTTGTGGGATCCGGTGGCCGGCGATTACGCCAGCGCCGATGGCTGGATTCGCCTGCACACCAACGCGCCTCATCACCGTGCCGCCGCCGAGCGGGTGCTGGGCACGGTCGCCGACCGCGCCGGGATGGCCGGCAAGGTCGCGGCGTGGAACGCGGCAGAACTGGAACAGGCGATTGTCGACCAAGGTGGCTGCGCCGCGCAGATGCGTGCGTGGCAAGCCTGGCAGCAGCACCCGCAGGGGTTGGCGGTGAACGCCGAGGCGTTGGTCCAACGCCAGACCTTCGAAACCACGACCGACAAACCCTGGCACGGTTCGCTGGCACGCCCGCTGGCCGGCCTCAAGGTGCTGGACCTGACTCGCGTATTGGCCGGCCCGGTGGCCAGTCGTTTCCTTGCCGGCCTCGGCGCGGATGTACTGCGCATCGACTCACCCACCTGGAACGAGCCCGGCGTAGTCCCGGAAATGACCCTGGGCAAACGCTGCGCGCGCCTGGACCTGAAAACGCCCGAAGGTCGGCGGGTTTTCGAGCATTTGCTCAGGGACGCCGACATCCTGTTCCACGGTTACCGCGCTGACGCCCTGGAGCATCTGGGCTACACCGCCCCCGAACTGCAACACCTCGCCCCCGGCCTGATCGACGTCAGCCTCAACGCCTACGGCTGGAGCGGCCCATGGCGTAATCGCCGGGGCTTCGACAGCCTGGTGCAGATGAGCAGCGGGATCGCCGAGGCCGGCATGCTCTGGAAACACGCGGATAAACCGCTGCCACTGCCGTTGCAGGCGCTGGATCACGCGACCGGGTATCTGATGGCGGCCAGTGCGATTCAGGCGCTGGGCGAACGGTTGCAGTCGGGGCGCGGTGGTTCGGCGCGGTTGTCGTTGGCACGCACCGCAACGTTACTGGTGCAAGCAGGCCAAGTGCCCGACCAACCGGCGTTGCGCGAGGAAGAACCAGGGGATCAAGGCCTGGTCGTCGAACAGACCGCCTGGGGCCAGGCCCATCGGCTGCTGCCCCCGCTGACCATCAGCGGTACGCCATTGCAATGGGATTTGCCGGCGGGAGAATTGGGCTCCCACCGGCCTCAATGGTGACTTGACGGCCGCTATCGGGAGCAAGCCCCCTCCCACACTTTGATGGGTGAACATATTCAAAATGTGGGAGGGGGCTTGCTCCCGATGAGGCCAGTACCGTCACCCCATCACAACGACAACACCCCGCTGTACAACCCATACGCCGCCAGCCCCGCGCCGGCGATCACGCAGCTGAAAATGCCTTTCTCAACGTGGGTGAACAACGGCTGGCCCTGTTCGCGCTTGGCCAGGGCGAACAGGATCACGCCCGGCGCATACAGCAGCGCCGACAGCAGCAGGTATTTAAGGCCCCCGGCGTAGAGCAACCATACGGCGTAACCCAGGGCGATCAACCCCACCAGCAGGTCCTTGATGCGATGGCGGTGGGCACCTTCATAGGTTTCACCACGCCCGCTCAGCAACACCGCGTAGGCCGCCGACCACAGGTAAGGCACGAGGATCATCGACGACGCCAGGTAGATCAGGGTGGTGTAGGTGCTGTGGGAAAACAGCGTGATCACCAGGAAGACCTGGATCATCACATTGGTCAGCCACAAGGCGTTGACCGGCACCTGGTTGGCATTTTCCTTTTTCAGGAAGGCCGGCATGGTCTTGTCATGGGCGGTGGCATAGAGGATCTCGGCACACAGCAGCGCCCAGGACAGCAAGGCGCCCAGCAATGAAACCGCCAGGCCGATACTGATCAGCAACGCGCCCCAGGGCCCGACGATATGCTCGAGCACACCGGCCAGGGACGGGTTTTGCAGGCCGGCCAGCTCCGCCTGGCTCATGATGCCCAGGGACAACACATTCACCAGCACCAACAGCGCCAGCACGCCGAGAAAGCCGATCACCGTGGCCCGCCCTACGTCCGCGCGCTTCTCGGCCCGCGCCGAATACACACTGGCGCCTTCGATGCCGATAAACACAAATACCGTGACCAGCATCATATTGCGCACCTGGTCCACCACACTGCCGAATTGCGGCTTTTCCAGGCCCCAGATGTCAGCCGTGAAGATATCCGCCTTGAACGCCACGGCGGCGATCACCACGAACATCAACAGCGGTACCAGCTTGGCCACGGTGGTGATCTGGTTGATGAACGCGGCTTCCTTGATCCCGCGCATCACCAGGAAATGCACGGCCCACAGCAGCAACGATGCGCAGCCGATGGCCACCGGCGTATTGCCTTGGCCGAATACCGGGAAAAAATAGCCGAGGGTGCTGAACAGCAACACGAAATAACCGACGTTGCCCATCCACGCGCTGATCCAGTAACCCCAGGCCGATGAAAAACCCATGTAGTCGCCGAAACCCGCCTTGGCGTAGGCGTACACCCCGGAATCCAGTTCCGGCTTGCGATTGGCCAGGGTCTGGAAGACAAACGCCAGGGTCAGCATGCCCACGGCGGTGATCGCCCAACCGATCAACACCGCGCCCACCTCCGCGCGCGCGGCCATGTTCTGCGGCAACGAGAAAATCCCCCCGCCGATCATCGAGCCCACCACCAGGGCAATCAGGGCGCCAAGCCGAAGTTTCTGGG
>Ga0105251_10004006_pt1 | contig 10407 bp, 10 predicted proteins | sample KBSS64metaG_FD_80424 | JGI IMG/M metagenome (GOLD analysis project Ga0105251, IMG submission 80424) | Switchgrass rhizosphere microbial communities from Kellogg Biological Station, Michigan, USA - KBS S6-4 metaG | ecosystem: Host-associated > Plants > Roots > Rhizosphere > Soil | place... | reverse complement strand
GTCGCTCACTCAACGTACTGACGATGATTTACTCCATCCAAAGATGGAAAAACCTTCCTCTGATACTTCGTGTGAGACTCTTGATACTTTCGCTATATCCAGCTCCGAAGAACCAGACCGCACTCAACATCAAGCGCCCACACTTATCGGCTGTTAGTTTTTAAAGAGCATATCGCAAGACCCCTACATCACCTTCCGTCTTGCGTCGCTGCATCAGCAGCAGAGAAACGAGATTATGAACAACATTTCGGTTCGTGTCAACAAGAATTCGACGCTTTCCGTTCTTGCCAACCGCGCTCAGAGCCTTCTACCGCTTACTCCGAGCACACCACCGATACCGCCTCTACTCTCGCTTCCTTCGCGTTCATCGAATCGCGAAGGAACGGAATTCTAGTGAGTGAGACCGAGAAGCGCAAGCGCTTTCTCACCTAATAATCACCGATGCTTGAAGACCGGCTTCCGCTTCTCGACGAACGCCGCCATGCCCTCCTTCTGATCTTCCGTTGCGAACAGCGAATGGAACAAGCGCCTCTCGAAATGCACGCCCTCGGCAAGCGTCGTCTCGTAAGCGCGGTTGACCGCCTCCTTGGCCATCATTACGGCGGGAAGCGAGAAGCCGGCGATGATCGTCGCCGCTTCGACAGCCTCATCGAGCAGGCGATCCGCCCCGACGACCCGCGACACAAGCCCAGCGCGCTCGGCCTCGCTAGCATCCATCATGCGCGCGGTCAGGCAGAGATCCATCGCCTTGGCCTTGGAGACGGCGCGCGGCAAGCGCTGGGTGCCTCCAGCACCTGGGATCACGCCAAGCTTGATCTCCGGTTGACCGAACCGGGCGGTATCGGCTGCGATGACGATGTCGCACATCATCGCAAGTTCGCAGCCGCCGCCGAGCGCGAAGCCCGCGACCGCTGCGATGATGGGTTTGCGAATCGTGCGGATTGTTTCCCAATTGCGCGTGATGTAGTCGCCCTTATAGACATCCATATAGGAATAGCTGGCCATCATGCCAATGTCAGCGCCGGCCGCGAACGCCTTCTCGCTTCCGGTCAAGACGATCGCGCCGATGTTCTCGTCGGCGTCGAAGGCCTTGAGCACCGTGCCCAGTTCGTCCATCAACGCATCGTTGAGCGCATTGAGCGCTTTCGGGCGGTTCAGCGTAATCAGCCCGACCCGACCGCGCGTTTCCACCAGCAGATTCTCGTAAGCCATTCGCTCCTCCTTGGGATCCTCAGGTAAGCCCTAATGAAAAGACGTCGTCACAGCATTCCGATAATGCTACCATTACCAACCAACCGGTCGGTTAATTATTCGGCCCGGCACCTTCCCTTCGTTCTCTTCTCTCGACCATGACACATCCGCTATTCACGAAGCACGAAGCGACGCTCGCCAAAGCGCTCACAGCCATCGAAACGCGCGGCTACTGGAGCCCGTTTGCCGAAATGCCGAGCCCCAAAGTGTACGGGGAAACGGCCAACGCCGATGGAGAAGCCGCGTTCAAAGCCCACTTCGGCAAGACCTTCGAACTCGATCAGCCGTCGACGGACGAGACGGTCGGGAAGGAGCGCTCGCCGTTCGGCATCGCGCTCGACATCCGCTATCCGAAGTCCAGTCCGGACGCGCTCATCCGAGCCGCAGCCGACGCTCAGGCCGACTGGCGCTCTGCCGGGCCACAAGCATGGGTCGGCGTGAGCCTCGAAATTCTTTCGCGTCTGAACCGCGCCAGTTTCGAGATTGCGTACAGCGTGATGCATACGACCGGCCAGGCATTCATGATGGCTTTCCAGGCCGGTGGCCCGCACGCGCAAGACCGCGCGCTCGAAGCCGTCGTCTACGCGTGGGACCAACTGCGCCGCATTCCCGCCGAAGCGCATTGGGAAAAACCGCAAGGCAAGAACCCGCCGCTTGCGATGCACAAGCGCTTCTCCGTCGTCCCGCGCGGCACGGGCCTCGTGCTCGGCTGCTGCACCTTCCCGACCTGGAACGGCTATCCCGGCATGTTCGCCGATCTCGCAACGGGCAACACCGTCATTGTCAAGCCGCACCCAGGCGCGATCCTGCCGCTCGCAATCACGGTGCGCATCGCCCGTGAAGTCCTTCGCGAGGCGGGATTCGATCCAAACGTCGTCACCCTGCTCGCCACCGAACCCAACGACGGCGGGCTGGTTCAAGAACTGGCCGTGCGTCCCGAAATCAAGCTGATCGACTTCACGGGCAGCACGCAAAACGGCACGTGGCTCGAGCGCAATGCGCATCAGGCCCAGGTGTACACCGAAAAGGCCGGCGTGAATCAGATCGTCATCGACTCCGTGGACGACATGAAGGCCGCCGCACGCAACATCGCCTTTTCGCTCGCCCTCTATTCGGGTCAAATGTGCACGGCGCCGCAGAATATCTACGTGCCGCGCGATGGCATACGCACAGCCGACGGCCAGTTGAGCTTCGATGACGTCGCGAAAGCGCTCGCGAGCGCCCTCGAAAAACTAACGTCCGATGCGGCACGCGCTGTCGAACTCACGGGCGCCATTCAGAACGAAGGCGTCGTGGAACGCGTCGCCGAAGCGCGCAAACTTGGCGACGTTCTCCTCGACAGTCAATCGCTCGTGCACCCGGTATTTCCTGAAGCACGCGTGCACACCCCGCTGATGCTCAAGCTCGACGCACGCACCGACGAGGCCAACTTCACCAAGGAATGGTTCGGCCCGATCTCGTTCGTGATCGCGACTGACTCGACCGCGCAATCGCTCGAACTCGCCGGCTCGATCGCACGCACACACGGCGCGTTGACGTTGTCGGTCTACAGCACCGACGACAAGGTCATCGAAGCCGCGCATGAAGCAGCCATTGAAGGCGGCGTCGCGCTCTCGATCAACCTCACCGGCGGCGTCTTCGTCAATCAAACGGCTGCGTTCTCGGACTTCCACGGAACGGGCGCCAATCCGGCAGCCAATGCCGCGCTGTCTGACGCCGCGTTCGTCGCCAATCGCTTCCGCGTGGTGCAGAGCCGAGTTCATGTTGCTCCGAAGGCCGCGCAAGCGGAAGTCGGCCAAACGGCATAAGCCAAACTGCACAACGCGAAGGCCGAACCGCCGTGCAAACGGCTTATGCCATTCGGCCTAATGGAAAGCAGCCGGCTGCGCGGCTAGTATCGGATTGCAAGGAAAACAGGCCGGCACAGCCGCTGCGGCCAGACTCGGCGACGGAGGAGAAGCAATGACAGAGAAGTCCGTGTTGGTCCACGTCGATCGCGAAACGCGCGTCGCGACGTTGACGCTCAATCGACCCGACAAGCTCAACAGCTTCACGCGCGAGATGCATCGTGAACTGAATCGGGTGCTTACTGAAATAGAGGCGGGCAACGCGCGCGCGTTGGTCATTACTGGCGCCGGCCGCGGTTTTTGCGCGGGCCAGGATCTCGCAGATCTGGATTTCACGCCCGGTTCAATGTCGGATCTCGGGGACCTGATCGACGAGCACTTCAATCCGCTCGTCCGACGACTGCAGGCCATGCCGCTGCCTGTCATCGCCGCTGTGAACGGCACCGCCGCCGGCGCGGGCGCGAATCTCGCGATGGCGTGCGACCTCGTCGTCGCGGCGCGATCGGCGAGTTTCATCCAGGCATTCGTGAAGATCGGCCTCGTGCCGGATTCGGGCGGAACCTGGCTCTTGCCGCGCCGCGTCGGTGAAGCGCGCGCGCTCGGCCTCGCGCTGACGGGCGAAAAGCTCAGCGCGGAAAAAGCGGAGGCTTGGGGCATCGTGTGGCGCGTCGTCGACGACGCCGAGTTGCCGCAGGCGGCGGCGCAACTGGCCGCGCAACTTGCGCAGCAGCCGGCGCGTGCGGTCATCGCGATCAAACAGGCGATCCGAGCGGGCGCGAACAAGACTTTCGATCAGCAGCTCGACCTCGAACGCGATCTGCAGCGCGAGCTGGGTGCCTCGCCCGATTACATCGAGGGTGTCGCGGCCTTCAAGGAGAAGCGCGCGCCGCGCTTCGAAGGCCTGTGAGCACCGAATCAATCTGGAATCTGGAGACACCTGTGACGCCACAACAACTCGCGGAAGCCACAGCCAAAGCCATGTACGAAGCGGACGCGTGCACCCGCGCGCTCGGCATCGAGCTGATTGAAGTGCGGCCGGGCTATGCGCGGCTGCAAATGGAAGTCCGCCCCGACTTTCTCAACGGTCACGCGATTTGCCACGGCGGGCTGATGTTCACCCTGGCGGACTCCGCGTTCGCCTTCGCCTGCAATTCATACAACATCAGCACGGTTGCCGCGGGTTGCTCGATCGAGTTTCTACGTCCTGTGCAGGGCGGCGATCGTTTGACTGCCGAGGCGATCGAGCAGACCTTGAGCGGCCGCACGGGCATCTACGACATCCGCGTCACGAATCGGGAAGGCGAAGCGGTCGCAATGTTTCGCGGCAAGTCAGCGCAAATCAGAGGTACCGTGATCCCCGCATGACGGGACTCGTCATATGACGGACGTGGCACGAAAAAGCCGCGCCGCACAGTCAGCATCAAGGAGACAGCAATGACCACACCGCTGCCGCTCGAGCCGATCGAAAAGGCAAGCCGCGACGAACTCGCCGCGCTGCAACTCGAACGCCTCAAATGGACGCTCAAACACGCGTACGAGAATTCCCCCGTCTATCGGCGCAAGTTCGACGAAGCCGGCGTGCATCCGGATGACGTCAACTCGCTTTCGGATCTCGCGCGCTTTCCCTTCACGACCAAAAAGGATCTGCGCGATAACTACCCGTTCGGCATGTTCGCCGTGCCCCAGGAACGCGTCTCGCGCATTCACGCGTCGTCCGGCACGACGGGCAAGCCGACAGTCGTCGGCTACACCGCGCAAGATCTGGACAACTGGGCGAACCTCGTCGCGCGCTCGATCCGCGCCGCCGGCGCGCGGCGTGGTGACAAGGTCCATGTGAGCTACGGTTACGGACTTTTCACCGGCGGACTCGGCGCACATTACGGTGCGGAGCGCGCGGGCCTCACGGTCATTCCCTTCGGCGGCGGTCAGACCGAAAAGCAGGTGCAACTGATTCAGGACTTCCGCCCCGACATCATCATGGTCACGCCGAGTTACATGCTCTCGATCGCCGATGAACTCGAGCGCCAGGGCATCGATCCGGCGTCGTGCTCCTTGCGCATCGGCATTTTCGGCGCCGAGCCCTGGACGAACGACATGCGTCGCGCGATCGAGACGCGCATGGGCATCGACGCCGTCGACATTTACGGGCTCTCCGAAGTGATGGGGCCTGGCGTGGCGTCCGAATGCGCGGAGACCAAGGACGGCCCGACGATCTGGGAAGATCATTTTTATCCCGAGATCATCGATCCGGAAACCGGCGAAGTGCTACCCGACGGCGAATTTGGCGAGCTCGTGTTCACATCGCTCACGAAGGAAGCGCTGCCGATCATTCGCTATCGCACGCGCGATCTGACGCGCCTGCTGCCCGGCACCGCTCGCACGATGCGTCGCATGGAGAAAATCACGGGTCGCTCCGACGACATGATGATCGTGCGCGGCGTGAACGTCTTCCCGACGCAGATCGAAGAGTTGCTGCTCAAGCGGCCGGTGCTCGCGCCCCACTATCAGATCGTGCTTACCAAGGAAGGTCCTCTCGACGTTCTCACGCTGAACGTGGAGCCTTGTCCGGAATCGGCGCCAGACATCGCGGCGCTCGACAGCGCGAAGGCCGCGCTCGCCTACGACATCAAGGCGCTGATCGGCGTGAGCGCCGAGGTGAACGTGCTCGCGGTGAACGGCATCGAACGTTCGGTTGGGAAGGCTCGACGCGTGATCGATCGGCGCAACTTGACGTCATGACGTAAAAAAGCTCGCGAGCCGTAAAAGCCGCGAGCTTTTTTGTCGCCAGCAAAGCACACGAGAATCAGGAGTTCGGCAACAGCAGCCACATCCTGCCGCCCTGCTTCATGCGTCCGGCGAGATCGCCGGCATCGTCGCCGAGACCCCAGAAGTAATCCGCGCGCACGCCGCCCTTGATCGCCGTGCCGGTGTCCTGCGCGAACACGAGGCGGTTCATCGGCTGGTTGCTGAGCGGACGCGTCGTCTGAAGAAAGACGGGCGTGCCGAGCGGGATCGCCGAGGGATCGACCGCGATCGAACGTTCAGGCGTGAGCGGCACGCCGAGCGCACCGACGGGCCCGTCACCGAGACTTGCGGGCATCGTTTCGTTCGCGGGCATTTCGCGGAAGAAGACGAAGCGCGGATTCACGTCCAGCAGCGCGTCGACACGCGCCGGGTTCGCCTTCGCCCACGCCTTGATGCCTTGCATCGTTGCTTGCGCGGGCGCGAGCTCGCCGCGATCGAGCAGTTCCTTGCCGATCGACCGGTACGGCTGATTGTTCGTGCCGCCGAAGCCGACGCGCATGACGCTGCCATCTTCCATCTTTACGCGTCCGGACCCCTGCACTTGCAGGAAGAACACCTCGATCGGATCGTCGACCCACACGAGCTCGTTGCCGTTCAATACGCCCGAACGTTCGAGCTGCGCGCGCGCAGGCAACGCGGAGCCGGGCTTATAGCGGTATGGCCAGCGATACAGCGCGTACTGATATGGCCCGTGACGCGTGCGCGAGCCGCGCAGCAGCGGCTCGTAGTAGCCGGTCACGAGACCGTCGAGCGTGCCGTCGGTGTTGGCAAGCTGGAAGGGCGTGAAATAGGTTTCGAAGAAGCTGCGCGCCGCCGACATATCCAGGTCGTCGAGCCGCAACGCCGCCGTGCACGCCTTCTGCCAGTTGGCCTGTCGCGCGAGCCGGCTGCAGTTCTGACGCAGCGCGGCTGTCGCGCCGATCAGCGAATCGTCCTGCCAGCCCGGCACCTGCTGCCAGCTCACCGCGGTCAGCCGCGACGCGGAGCGCTGTCCGGGAACGATCGGCGTGCCAGTCGCCGTGCTCACGCCCGGCTTCACGTAGTTTCCGCCTCCGCACGAGGCGAGCAGGACAGCGGTTGCAATCGATGCGGCCCAGGCCGCTGCTCGTGCGGTCGGCCGCACGAAACGCATACAATGCTCGTTCTTGATGGGAACCGCCATGTCTGATCTGTTCGACGAATATCCAATGCTTATTTTTGCGCTCGAGTCGCTCGTGGCGCTCGCCTTGCTGATCTTCATCGTCGTGTGGACGGCATCGGGCAAGAAGAAGAACCAGAACCGCTCGAACGATCCGGCGAAACGCCGCTGATATGCGTCACGCGCCGCCGGTTACAGCTCAATGGAGCGTGCGCGGCATATGCAATGCGAATTCCGCTACAGGCGCCTCGAAACGCTCGCCGTCTTCAGCCACGCAGAAATACTCTCCGCGCATCGTGCCGACCGGCGTTGCGATCACGGCCCAACTCGTGTATTCGAACTGCTCGCCCGGAGGCAGAAGCGGCTGATGCCCGACGACGCCGAGCCCCTTCACTTCCTGCACGTGATCGTTGCTGTCGGTAATGATCCAGTGTCGCGAGATCAATTGCGCCGCGACCTGACCGGTATTGCGAATCGTCAGCGTGTAGGCGAATGCGTACTGACGGCTATCCGGGTCGGACTGTTCGGGCAAATACCGCGTCTCCACGGAAACGCTGAATTCGTACTGGCTCATCGTTGTTCCAATATCAGTTCGACTGGTCGCTGCCTCACCGGACAAAAGCGCGGACAAAAGCACGGACGAAAACCGCGGACGAAAAGCGCGCGACCGCGCCATCATTGGTCTGGCATTCTGCTTGATGCGAGCGGCGCCCGCAACACGATTGGCGCCCGACGACATGTTCGCACGCGATCCATTGGCCATTCGGACGAAGGACTCGAAGGAAAACGCGGGTTAAAATCACTGCTTTAAGCCGCTACCCGCATACGTCCATGGCGCAATTCCACATCGCTCCCAGTATCCTCTCCGCCGACTTTTCCCGCCTGGGCGAGGAAGTCCGCAACGTCGTCGCCGCCGGCGCCGACTGGATCCACTTCGACGTCATGGACAACCACTACGTGCCGAATCTCACGATCGGCCCGCTGGTGTGCGAAGCCATCCGCCCGCACGTGGACGTGCCCATCGACGTGCATCTCATGGTGCGCCCGGTCGACCGCATCGTGCCGGATTTCGCGAAAGCCGGCGCCAATATGATCAGTTTCCACCCGGAAGGTTCGGATCACATCGACCGCACGCTGTCGCTGATCCGCGATCACGGCTGCAAGGCGGGTCTCGTGTTCAATCCCGCGACGCCGCTCAATTACCTCGACCACGTGATGGACAAGGTCGATCTCGTGCTGATCATGTCGGTCAATCCGGGATTCGGCGGGCAATCGTTCATTCCCGAGGCGCTCAACAAGTTGCGCGAGGCGCGCGCGCGCATCGATGCGTATCGCGATCGCACGGGGCGCGAGATTCATCTGGAAGTCGACGGCGGCGTGAAGATCGACAACATCGCGGAAATCGCCGAAGCCGGCGCGGATTCGTTCGTCGCCGGCTCCGCCATCTTCGGCAAACCGGACTACAAGGAGGTCATCGACGCGATGCGCGCGGAACTGACCACGGTCGAATCGGGAGCGAAGGAATGAGTGAGCTCGCAGCGGCGCAGTCGCCTTTTGTGAACCGCCCGATCCGGGCCGCCATCATCGACCTCGACGGCACGATGGTCGACACCGCGGATGATTTCGTCGCCGCATTGAACGCGATGCTCGCGCGCATCGGCATCGCACAGCCGGTCACACGCGATGAAGTTACGGACTACGTCGGCAAGGGTTCGGAGAATCTGATTCGCAGCGTGCTCGCGGTGCGCCTGTCGCCGTTGCAAGCGGCCGCGCAATTCGATGACGCGCTCGCGATCTATCAGAGCGAATACGCGAAGGTCAACGGCAAGCACTCGGCGCTCTTCCCGGAAGTGAAGGAAGGCCTCGAAGCGATGCGCGAAAGCGGCGTCCTGCTCGCGTGCGTCACCAACAAGCCGCATCGGTTCGCCGTGGAGTTGCTCGCGCACTTCGGCATCGCGGATTTCTTCAAGGTGATTCTCGGCGGCGATTCTCTGCCCGCGAAGAAGCCCGATCCGCTGCCGATGCTCACCGCATGCGAACGCCTGGACGTCTTGCCGCGCGAAACCGTGGCGGTCGGCGATTCGGAAAATGATGCGCTCGCGGGTCGTGCCGCCGGCCTCGCGACACTGACCGTTCCGTATGGCTACAACCATGGGAAACCTGTGCAATCGGTGAAATCCGATGGTATAGTTTCCTCGCTGCGCACCGCAGCGCTGGCGATAGCCGCCACTCTGGCGCCGCCGGATGCAACACTCACTGAATAAGTCCATCCATTCATGTTTCTCAACAGAAAACGGAGTCTGAGCAGCATCGACCGGGGAGCCTGGCCCTGGCGTCGCTGGTCGCGCTAACCTCGCCCGAGGTTCGCTGAAGCCATGTCGCGTTTTGCTTCATCTGCTTCGGCATCCGTTTTTTGTTTCGCTGCGCATTCCGCGCCGTTTCCGTTGATTCGCTGTATATCGAGCCTCGCTCAGGCACGCGTCGTGTCGTGCTGCGCGAGTCGCCTTACCCGCTTCGGCAATTCGAAGCGGCGGGGCCGCCGTATGCGATCATCACGGGACTCGACCGACCGCAGCGCCCTGCACTCCCCGATGCCGCGCCACCCCTGAAAGCGCGCGTCGCTCAAGGATCGCAACATGACCGAACTCGAATTCCAATCGCTGGCGAACGAAGGCTACAACCGCATTCCGCTCATCGCCGAAGCCCTCGCCGATCTCGAAACGCCGCTCTCGCTTTACCTCAAGCTCGCGCAGACCGAGCGCAACGGCGCGAACTCGTTCCTGCTGGAATCCGTCGTGGGCGGCGAGCGGTTCGGGCGCTACTCGTTCATCGGCCTGCCTGCCCGCACGACCGTGAGCGTGCGCAACGGCAAGACGCAAGTCGTCACGGACGGCAACGTCGTCGAAACGGATGACGGCGATCCGCTCGCGTTTATCGAGCAATTTCAAAAGCGCTTCAAAGTCGCGACGCGCCCCGGCTTGCCGCGCTTCTGCGGTGGTCTCGCCGGCTATTTCGGTTATGACGCGGTGCGCTACATCGAGAAAAAGCTCGCGCACACCGCACCGCCCGACGATCTCGACCTGCCCGACATTCAACTGCTGCTGACCGAAGAAGTCGCGGTCATCGACAACCTCGCGGGCAAGCTCTATCTGATCGTCTACGCCGATCCGACCAGGCCGGAAGCGTATGCCAAAGCGAAGCATCGTCTGCGCGAACTGCGCGCGCGGCTGCGTACGACGGTTCAACCGCCAGTGACGTCCGCGAGCGTGCGCACTGAAACGTACCGCGAGTTCAAGAAGGATGACTATCTGAACGCCGTGCGCAAGGCGAAGGAATACATCGCGGCTGGCGAGCTGATGCAGGTGC
>Ga0105251_10004004_pt1 | contig 10412 bp, 10 predicted proteins | sample KBSS64metaG_FD_80424 | JGI IMG/M metagenome (GOLD analysis project Ga0105251, IMG submission 80424) | Switchgrass rhizosphere microbial communities from Kellogg Biological Station, Michigan, USA - KBS S6-4 metaG | ecosystem: Host-associated > Plants > Roots > Rhizosphere > Soil | place... | reverse complement strand
GGTGTCGCCAAGCGGTAAGGCACTGGTTTCTGATACCAGCATTCCGGGGTTCGAATCCCTGCACCCCAGCCAAATTGCACAACCAGGCCCGCTTTTGCGGGCTTTGTTGTTTTTGTCCCTTCTGAAACGTTCCACGCTTCCTGATTGCCGGCCCGCCCTGCGGCGAGCCTCAATGCGCAATGGTCTATAAACCCAGTGCGTATCGTAATACCTGTCGCTTCAGGACACCGGAATGCTCGGCAGCAATCAGTCCGAGATTACGCGCGAAGCGCAGTGGTGCCAGCTGATTGCTGAAAGCAAAGTAAAAGAGATCCATTCCGCCCTGCATCAGCATATTGTCTTTACGCCGCTGCCGGTGATAGCGCTGCAATATCCGCTCTGACGCCCAGTCTTCCGCCGCACCGCGTGCGCTGACCAGCACCTCAATCAACGCATCAATATCGCGATAGCCAAGATTCACGCCCTGCCCGGCCAGCGGGTTAATGGTATGCGCGGCATCGCCAACCAGCGCCAGTCCTGGCAGGACATAGCGTGAAGCATGGCGACGCACCAGCGGAAAACCCCCTGCCGCATGGGCTTTGAAACGTCCCAGCCGCGCCGGGAAGTGGCTGGCAATCTCTTTTTCCAGCTGGGCCATCGGCATCGCCTGTAGCTGGCGCACTCTTGCAGGCGCGTCGTACCAGACCAGCGAGGCGCGATTGCCATACAGCGGCAGGAAGGCGCGCGGCCCCTGCGGCGTAAAGTGCTGCCAGGTCGTATCTCCTGCCGGATGTTCGCAGGTCACGCTGATCAGTAAACAGGACTGCGCATAGCTCCAGCCATGAATCCCGATGCCGGCCATCTGCCGCACCTGTGAGTTCGCACCATCTGCGCCAACCACCAGCCGGGTGTGTAAGGCCACGCCGTCGTTAAGATCAACGCGCCAGCCGCCATTTTCTGGCTGCAGATTTTCCAGCGTGGCCGGACAATAGCAGGTCACGCCCAGCGACTGCATCTCCTCCCACAACGCCCGCTGAAGCACGCTGTTCTCAACCATAAAACCCAGTTCAGGTAAGCCCAGCGAGGCAGCATCAAAACTTACCTGCGCCGCTTGCCACTCCCAGGTTTCCAGCCGGCGATAGGGCGCGCTGCGCATCGCGTCTACCCGCGGCCAGACGTTAAGTTGCTTCAGTAACGCCACCGAGGAGGATCCGATCGCTGAAATTCGCAAATCGGGATCGCTATCGGCCTCAAATGGAGCGGGTTCGGCACGCTCAATGACCGCCACGCGAAAATGTTGCTGTGTCGGTCCACAGGCCAGCGCAGCACCGACCATGCCACCGCCGACAATCACGACATCAAACTGATTATCCTGCATTGCTTATATCCCTCTCTTATTCCCGCCAGCCTGCGCAACACGGGTCTGAATAGAGCAAAGTGTACCGGAAAACCCGAAGGCTGGCAGAAAAGCCCTCAGGCTGGTCACAACAGCATCAAAGCATTACAATACGCGCCCCTCACTTCACTGCACTGAATCAATGGCTAGCGCGATGACAAAAAAACTGCATATCAAAACCTGGGGATGTCAGATGAATGAGTATGATTCATCCAAGATGTCTGATCTGCTGAACACGACGCACGGCTACACGCTGACCGAGGTCCCTGAAGAGGCGGATATCCTGCTGCTTAACACCTGTTCTATTCGTGAAAAAGCGCAGGAGAAAGTGTTCCACCTGCTGGGACGCTGGAGAAAACTCAAAGAGCGCAATCCGGATGTCATTATCGGCGTTGGCGGCTGCGTCGCGTCGCAGGAAGGGGACCATATTCGCCAGCGTGCTCCCTGCGTCGATATCGTTTTTGGTCCGCAGACACTCCATCGTCTGCCGGAAATGATTAACACCGTGCGCGGCACCAAAAGTCCGGTGGTCGACATCAGTTTCCCGGAAATTGAGAAATTCGATCGCCTGCCGGATCCGCGCGCAGAAGGTCCCACAGCCTTTGTTTCTATCATGGAAGGCTGCAACAAATATTGTACTTTCTGCGTGGTTCCTTACACACGCGGCGAGGAAGTGAGCCGTCCCAGCGATGACATTTTGCTGGAAATCGCGCAGCTGGCGGCGCAGGGTGTGCGTGAAGTTAACCTGCTTGGCCAGAACGTCAACGCGTATCGTGGCGCCACCTTTGACGGTGAGATCTGTACCTTCGCCGAGCTGCTGCGCCTGGTCGCTGCTATCGACGGTATCGACCGTATTCGTTTCACCACCAGCCACCCGATTGAGTTTACTGACGACATTATCGAGGTCTACCGCGATACCCCGGAGCTGGTGAGTTTCCTGCATCTGCCCGTTCAGAGTGGATCGGACCGTATTCTGACGCTGATGAAGCGTGCGCACACCGCGCTGGAATATAAGGCGATTATCCGCAAGCTGCGCGCAGCGCGGCCCGATATTGAGATCAGTTCTGACTTCATCATCGGCTTCCCGGGTGAAACGCAGCAGGATTTCGAGCAGACCATGAAGCTTATCGCCGAGATCAATTTCGATGTCAGCTTCAGCTTTGTCTACTCTGCCCGTCCTGGCACGCCAGCCGCTGACCTGCCGGATGATGTCAGCGAAGAGGAGAAAAAGCAGCGTCTGTGGATCCTCCAGGACCGCATTAACCAGCAGGCGCAGGCGATCAGTCGCCGCATGGTGGGCACCGTGCAGCGTATTCTGGTAGAAGGCATCTCCCGCAAGAACGTCATGGAAGTTTCCGGCCGCACCGAAAATAACCGTGTGGTTAATTTCGAAGGCTCGCCTGAGATGATTGGCCGTTTTGTGGATGTTGAAATTGTCGATGTCTACACCAACTCGCTGCGCGGCAAACTGGTGCGTACCGAAGAAGAGATGGGCCTGCGTATGGCGGAAAGCCCGGCCTCTGTGATTGCCCGTACCCGCAAAGAAAACGAAATCGGCGTGAGCCTGTTCCAGCCGTGATCCCTGCACTACCGGGCGGCAGCGCGCAGCGCGTTGCCGCCAATTTCACGCCGCGACACTTGGTTTATGAAAGTGTCGCCCAAATATCTCACCTTAAGCTTGCGCCCAGGCGTTACGGCATAAATAATTTCGTTATGGTGCACACGGTTAAGCCCAACGGTGCGTCAGACACATCCCATAACTGGCCCTGAGTGACCCAAAGGATTCGTTTGAATATCGAAACTCGTGAAATCGCCCTTGAACCGGCTGATAACCGTCGACTGATGAGCCTGTGCGGGCCGTTCGACGATAATGTGAAACAGCTTGAGCGTCGTCTGGGCATTGAGATCAATCGTCGCGACAATGTCTTTAAGCTGGTGGGACGTCCACTGTGCGTCAATGCCGCCGCAGATATTCTGAAAACCCTCTATGTCGACACCGCGCCGATGCGTGGTGAGATCCCGGATATTGAGCCGGACCAGATTCACCTGGCCATCAAAGAGAGCCGGGTACTGGAACAAACCGCCGAAAGCGTGCCGGAGTACGGTAAAGCGGTCAATATCAAGACCAAGCGTGGTGTGATTAAGCCACGCACGCCAAACCAGGCGCAGTACATCGCGAATGTGCTCGACCATGACATCACCTTTGGCGTCGGCCCGGCGGGTACCGGTAAAACCTATCTGGCGGTGGCAGCCGCAGTGGATGCCCTGGAGCGTCAGGAGATTCGCCGCATCATGCTGACGCGCCCTGCCGTCGAAGCGGGTGAAAAACTCGGCTTCCTGCCTGGCGATCTGAGCCAGTAAGTCGACCCATATCTGCGTCCGCTCTACGATGCCCTATTTGAAATGCTCGGTTTTGAGCGGGTAGAAAAGCTGATGGAGCGCAACGTTATTGAGGTGGCTCCGCTGGCTTACATGCGTGGTCGTACCCTGAACGATGCATTTATCATTCTTGATGAGAGCCAGAACACCACTATCGAGCAGATGAAGATGTTCCTGACGCGCATCGGCTTTAACTCCAAAGCGGTAATTACCGGCGACGTCACCCAGATTGACCTGCCACGTCACGTTAAGTCGGGCCTGCGGCATGCCATTGAAGTGCTGGCAGACGTTGAAGAGATTAGCTTTAACTTCTTCCACAGTGAAGATGTGGTGCGCCATCCGGTGGTTGCCCGCATTGTTACCGCCTATGAAGCCTGGGAAGCGGCCGATCAGACCCGTCGCGATCAGCAGGCTGAAGAGCGTAAACGTGAAGCACTGGCTGCACAGAGCACCTCGCAGGAGAGCAAATGAGTGAGGTCATTCTCGACCTGCAGGTCGCCTGTGAGAACACGGCGGATCTGCCGGATGAAAGCCTGTTTCATCGCTGGCTTTCCGCGGCTGTTACCCCTTTTCAGCCCGAAAGCGAAGTCACCGTCCGTCTGGTCGATGAAGCGGAGAGTCATGAGTTAAATCTGACTTATCGCGGCAAAGACAAGCCGACAAATGTTCTCTCCTTCCCGTTTGAAGCACCACCGGGCATCGAGTTACCTCTGCTGGGCGATCTGATCATCTGCCGCCAGGTGGTTGAGCAGGAAGCCGCAGAACAGGGCAAAAGCGTTGAAGCCCACTGGGCGCATATGGTGGTACACGGCACGCTGCATCTGCTGGGTTACGACCATATTGAAGACGACGAAGCGGACGAGATGGAAGGACTGAGACCGAGATAATGCTTGCTCTTGGGTATCCTGATCCGTACATTTCGGAGAAAGAAGACGCCTGAATCCCGAATTCTGGCTATCCGGCTGTCAGCACGGTTTGCTGACAGCACCTATTCCTCACCAGAGAGATCTATAAAAACCGCCATGAGCGACGACCATTCTCAAAACAGCGATGCACCCAGTAGTAAAAAGGGATTTTTCTCCCTGTTGATCAACCAACTTTTTCACGGTGAACCGAAAAGCCGTGATGAGCTACTGGAGCTGATCCGCGACTCGAATAACAAAGAGCTGATTGACCAGGACACCCGCGACATGCTCGAAGGGGTTCTGGATATTGCGGAGCAGCGCGTGCGTGACATCATGATCCCGCGCTCGCAAATGATCACCCTGAAACGTAATCAGAGCCTCGAAGAGTGTCTGGATGTCATTATCGAATCCGCCCATTCCCGCTTCCCGGTGATCAGCGAAGATAAAGATCATGTGGAAGGGATTCTGATGGCGAAAGATCTGCTGCCGTTTATGAGCAGCGAATCTGAGCCTTTCAGCATTGAGAAAGTCCTGCGTCCTGCGGTGGTTGTGCCTGAAAGTAAGCGCGTTGACCGGATGCTGAAAGAGTTCCGCTCCCAGCGCTACCACATGGCGATCGTTATCGATGAGTTTGGTGGTGTCTCTGGTCTGGTGACCATTGAAGATATTCTGGAGCTGATTGTCGGTGAGATTGAAGATGAGTATGACGATGAAGAAGATCGTGATATCCGTCAGCTCAACCGTCACACCTTTACGGTGCGCGCTCTGACCGCCATTGAAGATTTCAATGAGTTGTTTGGCACGCAGTTCAGTGACGATGAAGTCGATACCATTGGTGGTCTGGTGATGCAGGGCTTCGGCCATCTGCCCGCGCGCGGTGAAAGCATTGAGATTGAGGGTTACCAGTTCAAGGTAGCAATGGCTGACAGCCGCCGCATTATCCAGGTTCACGTGACCATTCCGGAAAACTCGCCACAACCTCAACTGGAAGACGAATAAGTCTATGGCTTTAGCCTCACTCTACCCGCGCCAGCGGGTTCGCCTGCTGCTGGCTTTAATGACGGGTGCGCTGGGCACCCTCGCCTTCTCTCCTTACGATTTCTGGCCCGCCGCCCTGCTGTCGCTGTGCGGCTTACAGCTCCTGACCCTGAACCGCTCAAGTCCGCAGGCTGCGGCAATCGGTTTTGTCTGGGGAGTGGGCTTATTCGGCAGCGGCATCAACTGGGTTTACGTCAGTGTCGCCACCTTTGGTGGCATGCCTGGCCCGGTGAATGTCTTTATCGTGGCATTGCTGGCGGCGTATCTGGCGATCTACCCGGCGCTGTTTGCCGGTGTACTGAATCGCATCTGGCCGCGCACAACGCTGTGGCGACTGGCGCTGGCCGCACCGGCTTTGTGGCAGATCACGGAATTCCTGCGCGGCTGGGTGCTGACCGGCTTTCCATGGCTGCAGATTGGCTACAGCCAGATTGACGGCCCGTTAAAAGGTCTGGCCCCGCTGGCGGGGGTCGAGACCCTGACCTTCCTGCTGATGGTGGTGGCTGGCCTGCTGGCATATGCCCTGCAGCAGCGCAACGTCAGAAGTCTGGTCGCAGCATTGCTGCTGCTGGCCCTGCCGTGGCCGTTGCGCTATATCCAGAGGGTTCAGCCGATGCCCGAGCGTGCCGTCGAAGTGGCGCTGGTGCAGGGAAACATCCCGCAGTCGATGAAGTGGGATCCGCAGCAACTGCTCAACACCCTGCGCATTTATCACGGTCTGAGCCAGCCGCTCATGGGCAAAGCGCCGATTATTATCTGGCCTGAATCGGCGATTACCGATCTGGAAAGTAATCAGCAGCCGTTCCTGCATTCACTGGATGATGAACTGCGTGCACGCGGCAGTTCGCTGGTCACGGGTATCGTAGACTCCCGACTGGAGCAGAACCGCTATCACGATTACAACACCGTGATCGTGCTGGGTGGCAAGACGCCGTACAACTACTTCAGCGGCAATCGTTACCAGAAAAATCACCTGGTGCCATTTGGCGAATTTGTGCCGCTGGCCGATCTGCTGCGTCCGCTGGCTCCGTTCTTTGATCTGCCGATGTCGGCGTTCAGCCGTGGCAACTATCTCCAGCCGCAACTCCGCGTGGCGGGCTATAACCTGACCAGCGCCATTTGTTATGAGATCGTGCTGGGTGAACAGGTGCGGGCCAACTTCCATCCCGACACCAACTTCCTGCTGACCGTTTCGAACGATGCCTGGTTTGGCCACTCTATCGGCCCGTGGCAGCACTTCCAGATGGCGAGGATGCGGGCGCTGGAACTGGGTCGTCCGCTGTTGCGCAGTACCAACAATGGCGTAACTGCAGTGGTGAATGCCAGTGGTGATGTGGAAGCCATGCTGCCGCAATTTACGCGCGATGTCCTGACCAGCAAAGTTACGCCTACGCAGGGAGAAACCCCGTACGCGCGGGCTGGCATCTGGCCTGTCTGGTCACTGACGCTGCTGGCGGCGTTGATTGCCCTGCTGCGCCGACGCCGATAACAGCGCAGAGGCGTCATGGCGAAGCGAATGCTTCGCCTGAGGTTGTTGAAAACGCGCGGTGCTCAGGGAGTAAACGCCTTACGCAGAGACGCAAACACCGCCATCCCTGCCTTGCGCATCGCGGGCCATCTATGGCCCGCGATGCGCTGCTACAGGCGAAAGCTCCCCTCGCTTGACGTTTGTCTGCCGTAGGTGCGAGGTGCAAGTTTCGCCTTTTCTCCTTGTTATTTTCTGATACTCCCACTCCCTGACCGCATACTCTGCTGCCTTTCTCACCCTGCACCGCTTTCTGGCACGATGATTGCAAAATGTTTCACTGTTTTTCGCTAACGGCCTGATTGCAGACGCTGCCGCGAGGCGGATTGCACCAAAACTGTCGCACCTCCTGCACCGTAAACGCGCAGTGTGAGAAATTTGCCTTTTTTTGGTGCGTATCACCTCGCAAAAAAGAAACTTTTTTGTTTCATTGCGTTAACAATCCGCTATGTTAGTGACTCTTCTGCGCCCATTTAATCCGCAGAATGAGCAGAAACGCAGCACAAAACAGACACAACATCATAATCAGCGCAGGTTATATCCTGTGCCTTTTTCATACGAAGGAGTTGGAACACGCAACTACGCAAAGTGGCATTATCTCTTCTGCTGATCGGTGCAGCGGCGGGAGCGGCCCAGGCGGAAGATCTCAGCGGCACCCTGAAGAAAATCAATGACAATGGCGTCATTGTGGTCGGGCATCGCGAATCATCAGTTCCCTTTTCTTATTATGACAACCAGCAAAAAGTCGTCGGCTATTCACAGGATTACTCAAACGCCATTGTGGAAGCCATCAAAGCGAAGCTGAACAAGCCTGACCTGCAGGTCAAAATGATTCCAATCACCTCACAAAACCGTATTCCACTGCTGCAAAACGGCACCTACGATTATGAGTGTGGCTCCACCACCAATAACCTTGAGCGCCAGAAACAGGCGGCTTTCTCTGACACCATTTTTGTTATTGGCACCCGTCTGCTGGTTAAGAAAGATGGCCCGATCAAAGATTTCGCCGACCTGAAAGGCAAAACCGTGGTGGTAACCTCAGGGACCACGTCTGAAGTGCTGCTGCACAAACTCAACGATGAACAAAAACTGGATATGCGCATCATCAGCGCAAAAGATCATGGCGACTCGTTCCGTACACTGGAAACCGGCCGTGCCGTGGCCTTTATGATGGATGATGACCTGCTGGCTGGCGAACGCGCTAAAGCCAAAAAGCCGGACAACTGGGAAATTTTAGGCACGCCACAGTCTAAAGAGGCCTATGGCTGCATGCTGCGTAAAGATGATCCGCAGTTCAAAGCGCTGGTAGATGAAACCATCGCCAAAGCCCAGACGTCGGGTCAGGCAGAAAAATGGTTCGATACCTGGTTCAAAAAGCCTATTCCGCCTAAGAATCTGAACATGAACTTTGAGCTGTCTGATGACATGAAAGCGCTGTTCAAAACGCCAAACGACAAAGCACTCAATTAACAAAAAAATACCCAATGGATTTCAGGTCACATTGAGTCGGCAGGAGAGCATGCATCCCGGGGAACTTACTCAGGTAGATGATTCGGATGCGTGGACATACATAGCCAACAAAATGCAGCCTGAAAGACGGCGGGTATAACAAGGGCGGCCTGGCTGCCCTCTCGATTGCTGAAACCGCGGCATGGACAGACAGACTGACACGGGTCGTTCCCCTGCGTCAGGACATAAAACGCCGTTCATCAATCTTCAGGGTAGCTTAGCTACCCTTTTTTTCCGGAGCTCGTTATGGGTATCGATTGGAACTGGGGCATATTTCTCGAACAGGCCCCGTTCGGTAACACGACCTACCTCGGCTGGCTGTGGTCCGGTTTTCAGGTGACGATTGCCGTCTCCTGCTGCGCCTGGATTATCGCTTTCTGCGTGGGTTCATTTTTTGGCATTCTGCGCACCGTGCCGAATCGCCTGCTGTCGACCATTGGCACCTGCTATGTCGAACTGTTTCGTAACATCCCGCTGATCGTCCAGTTCTTCTTCTGGTATCTGGTGGCGCCCGCGCTGGTGGGCGAGAATCTCGGCATGTGGTTTAAGTCTGAGCTGGACCCCAACATTCAGTTCTTCCTCTCTTCCATGATCTGTCTCGGCCTGTTTACCGCCGCCCGCGTTTGCGAGCAGGTGCGCGCGGCGATTCAGTCACTGCCGAGTGGACAGAAGAATGCTGGCCTGGCGATGGGATTAACCCTGCCGCAGACTTACCGCTATGTATTGCTGCCGAATGCGTATCGCGTGATTGTTCCGCCGATGACCTCGGAAATGCTGAACCTGGTCAAGAACTCCGCTATCGCCTCCACCATTGGTCTGGTGGATATGGCAGCACAGGCGGGCAAGTTGCTCGACTATTCTGCTCACGCCTATGAATCCTTTACCGCCATTACGCTGGCCTACGTCGCGATTAACCTGGTGATTATGTTGTTGATGAGTCTGGTCGAGCGCAAAGTCCGGCTGCCAGGCAATGCGGGAGGCAAGTAATGTACGACTTGACTGGAGTTCGATTGCGCCCAGCCTGCCCTATCTGCTTAACGGCTTAGTGATTACCTTTAAGATCACGATTACCGCCGTGGTTTTCGGCATTCTTTGGGGCACCCTGCTGGCGGTAATGCGTCTGTCGACCTTTAAGCCCATCAGCTGGTTCGCCAAAATTTATGTCAACCTGTTCCGCTCAGTACCGCTGGTGATGGTGCTGCTGTGGTTCTATCTGGTGGTGCCGAGTTTCCTGCAACAGGTGCTGGGCCTATCGCCTAAAACCGATATCCGCCTGATTTCAGCCATGGTCGCCTTTTCACTGTTCGAAGCGGCGTACTACTCAGAGATCATTCGTGCCGGCATCATCAGTATCTCACGCGGCCAGGGTAATGCCGCGCTGGCACTGGGTATGACGCAGTGGCAGGCCATGAAACTGATTATTCTGCCGCAGGCATTCCGGGCCATGGTTCCGCTGTTACTGACGCAGGGTATCGTGCTGTTCCAGGATACCTCTCTGGTTTATGTGTTAAGCCTGGCGGACTTCTTCCGTACCGCGTCGACTATCGGTGAGCGCGACGGCACCCAGGTTGAAATGGTTCTGTTTGCAGGTCTGGTCTACTTCGTTATCAGCCTGAGCGCATCGCTGTTGGTCAGCTATCTAAAAAGAAAAAGGACGGTTTAAATGATTAGCCTGAAAAAT
>Ga0105251_10004002_pt1 | contig 10417 bp, 8 predicted proteins | sample KBSS64metaG_FD_80424 | JGI IMG/M metagenome (GOLD analysis project Ga0105251, IMG submission 80424) | Switchgrass rhizosphere microbial communities from Kellogg Biological Station, Michigan, USA - KBS S6-4 metaG | ecosystem: Host-associated > Plants > Roots > Rhizosphere > Soil | place... | reverse complement strand
TGCACAGTTAACCCCGATGGCTCCCTCATGATCAAGGTGTTTGACGCTGAAACCGGCCGTGTCGAAATGTTAGTTACGGCGGTCTCAACAGCGGATTTAACGTCGAGCCGATCCATTGCGAATCTCATAGGCGAGCTCCGCAGTGAGATGGCGTCTAGAAAAGCCTCATTTGCCGAACAAGGGCACTGCTGAGCGCTTTTCCCCATAGAGCCCAAATCGATGCTTAAGCTTGGGTAGGAAAGTTAAAGCTACTGGGCTATCGCCCTTTCGGGCTTTAGCCCGGCTCGAATCGCGCCGTGCGATAATCGAAATCACGCAGGATCTTGAGGCTACAGACCACATAATCACAGCGTTGGAGATCACCATTCATTCGGTGCCGTGGCCGCTGCCTTCAAGCCGGGATAATCATCAAGTACCAGATTAGGCTCGCCTCCATTCGTCTGCAGACCTTCTGGTTTACGTATTACCCCGGTTTCAGCATCGGCTCGCATCTGATCAAGCTCTTTGTCAAAAGCCTTATCCTGGACTGTGCGTTTGCTAACGTAGGGCTTCCGCTCAGGGTCTCGCTGCGCTGCATAAGTCGTTAGCGCGTCCGGATCGTCCAGTAGCTTTTGTTGAACCTGAGATTCGAGCATCGCACGAAGCGAGTCTTTGTCGGGACGGTTTAGCATTTTCATACTCCTTTCGGTCGCCCAGATCCTCCAGCAAATGGACGGGCAAAATGGCGTAGTGGTAAGAACAGTTTCGAGGTCTTTGGGTGCTGACGACGCGGATGGCTCCCGGCACGCTCTATAGTCGACTATAAAGTCTTTTTGAACCCGCCAGCTAGCGAAGCCAGAGATCTTTGTTCTGGGAAGCTAAAACGATGATGCCTGTCGTTCCTTCGGGCTTAAGCCCGGCTCGACGTCCTCACGTCATTTGGCCTATTCACGATGCCCCCTGCAGAATTTTCTTAGGAAAACGCAGCCTCGATAAATGCCTCTAGCGCCTTATCTTCCAGTATCTCAATAGAGAAGTGCCCGAAGCGTTTGGGCATCCAAATGATGCGTGCCCCAGACGGGGATTGCAGGTTCGCACGAGCCAATGGCTTTCCATTTTCGTCTTCTGGCTGAACACCTGCGGCCATCAATTCGTCATAGGCTTTCTCGATGTCCGGTGTCGAGTAGCAGTGGCGGTAAATCATCCCTTCACCCGACGTATCCAAAAGCTCTTTCAGGTTCCCCGCCAACGGCTGTACCAACAGGAAACGCTCTTGGCCCATCAGCGCAATCGCGTAGCGCACATGCAGACCACCTCGTTCCCAGACGAGCGTATTGGAGATCCTTGCGTTAAGTATCTGCGCGTAGTAAGCACAGGCTTCGTCGAGATTCTTGACCAGTACATCTACGTGACTGAATTTCAGATCCATTGCAGTCCTCCTGTTGAAACGGCGTCCATGGTAAACACGACATAACGTTTTCCTCGATGCTTCGCTGATCGAATACATTTATCCAAAGTCGTAGTGAAATATCAAAACGACACTGGTAATGTCCTGGCCACGTTCGTCAAACCATTAAGGGATGGAGGCGAAAATAGAAGCCCCGGAGCCGCGAACCTCTGGGGCTTTGTTTTTGTAGTGGTTGGCGAAGCATCAATGCTGCTAAGTGGTCAGCAGGTCATAATGAAGCTGCCACCGCCCTAACTGCTTTTTTAACGGAAAACTCCTGTTCGCTGCCATCACTGAATTTGGCGACAACCCCTTGCGTTTTTCCACCTTTTGGGCCGCTTTCGCGAATGATGTTGCGAGCGTAAAAAGCAACAGGGTTGCCCGGGATTTTCCAGTTGGTGGCTTCACAATACCTAATGTACAGGTCTTCGAGCAGATCGAATTCGGCTGACCCCGTAATATCTCCGCCGCTCGCCAGGTTCTTGTCACGCAGACCATAAAAGAATCGTTCTGCTTCAATCTGAGATGAAAAGCTCTGACCTTTGATTATCAGTGAATTGGGCATAGTCGCTCCTGACAGAGTTGTTTACCGGCACGGTGAAAAATCGAATCTCTAATCGCTCGGCCGATTCAGTAGACGGCGCGGCTTACCACTACATTTCGGCGACAGCCCAAGTCATCAAGCTCTTCTCAAAACCGGTCAACTGAAGGCGCTCTACTTGTGGAGCCAATGCCCGGAGTTTCGTCAGCAGGTCGTTCAGGTGTTCCGACGGCAGGATCAGGTTTTTGATCTGTGTCGATATCTGGGTGGGGATCCCGTATTCGTCCAAAGCGGTGAGTAGGGGATCAAGGAACATGTTTTCCAGCTGCTCAGCAAAGAAGCTGAAATCACCCGGCTCAAGTCCTCTTTTCGCTAGCACGTCGTCCTGAATTTTGTTGACGGCCATGATGTCCCGAGGCAATCGGAAGCACACCATGTTCCTGATGAATTTCAGTCGTAGGTTGATCGCTTCACTGGGAGTGTGCTCCTGTCGTCGATTCGCTACCGCGTCTCTTAGGTAAGCTGGCAGGTTCTTCTGAGTTCGGAGCTCATTAATGTGCCAAGCCAATTGCGAGCTAGACGATATCCCGTAGTCCATCAGGTTACCGCCCTCCAGGCTGTAGATCAGCTCACACAGGTAGTTAAGTTGGTTCGGCTCAGGTATGCCTTTCCAGCCCAGCAGTTTGCGGCTGTTCGGCAGATCGCGAATAATTGTTTCTGCCACCTCGACCTGCCGCTCAATCGGAATGTGCCGGTTCTCGATCAGGGTGGTCGGCGATAATACTGGGTTGGCGTACACCTCTTGGAGCCGGCCACGCGAAATATCGGTCAGGTACTCGTTCTCCAGTTGCATGAGAAGTCCCATCGGGGAGCGTTCGTCCTGAAGGCCGATGGGGTACTCGACCGTGAGGCCTTGCTCAAGAGGAGGCGCTTCGAGCATGAAGACCTTGCCAATGAAGTATTTGTTCATGCGGCCAGCACGACCGGAGATGTTTTTGTACGTGAAGTAGTCGAAGGTCGAGGTGCTCAGGCGACGGTCGTAAATGATCACGTTCTCCGCCGACGTATTAACGCCTTCGATCATCGTCGACGTACAGATGATTCGTTTGATAATGCCTTCGTTGAACAGCTTGACGATGTACTGCTGTAGTGCGCGCGGAACCCCACCATGGTGAATCCCGATGCCCAGGGAGATCGCCTTGGCAACGTTCCATTCGGGGTGGTAATGCTTGGATATCCATGCAGCGATTTCCTGCGTCTCCGGCACTGGGGTAAGCTCAGCTTCCTGGATCAAATACTCGGCGACCCTATTCGCACTGGGTGGTGCCTGGCAATAGATCAGGGTGGGCGTGTCCAGCGTTGTGACCAGCTCCAGCAGCTTTTTCTTTCGCTCATCGGAGCGCATCCCCAGATTGAAATTCTGGATGTCGACCGCGACGGTGCTGTATTCGGATGGGATGAAGTGGTACTCGTAGCCATCCAAGCCAGAGATCTTCTGGATGTGCGGCCCGAGCATGTAGAACTGAGCACCGGCCTTGGCGAGCTTGTGAAAAGCCAAGCTCAAATCAACGGCACGGGTGCTTTCGTCTGTGTCGTTCGACAAGTCGATTTTGTAAAACTCGTCCAGGACGAAGAACTCCACATCATCAAGGTCAGGACGCTGGATTACACGCTCTTGGGTGAGTAGGTAGACGTTGGTGGTGTCGGGCACTGCTTCCTGACTGGGATGCGTGATCAGGTTGAAGTCCCGGAACCGCTTGACCAGGCGACGACGGGTTTCATCAATCAGCGCAATGGTCGGAACAATCACAACCACTTTTTTGAATTGTCTCCGAGCTAGTACGGCGTCGATGACGAGGCTCTTTCCGACGCTTGTAGAAGCACTGAGTACTACGTTTCGACCTTGCATGATCAAGCTGAAAACGTGAGCCTGCAGATGATGAAACACCATACCCTGTTCTACACCTTCGACCCTGTGAGCTTCGTACGCCAAACGGTCAGAAAGCGCCATGTTGCTGAGGTGAGGCGTGATGTAGGGAAAGAGTCCGACGGCGCGCACCATGTTTAGCAGCAGTGACTGCTCGACTGCGTCGAAAAGCTGGAATTTATCGAGCGCTCGGATCACCAGGTCGCGGCCTTCCCAGTCTGAGTTACTCCTGTTGACGATGATGTTGATGGCGAGCAACACATCAATCGTTGATGCACCATCATCACCGAGCTTCGCCAGCTTGTTCTTGATCGTTTCGTAGTTCATGACCGCATCATTCCTTGAGATCTCCGAGGCAGGGTGACCAGCTGGGGCTACCTTCACCTTTTTGTGCTTTCTGCTGTGTAAACCGAAGAGCAGGTATCAGTTCATGCCTGTAGCTCTTCCAGCTTTTCGCAACGAGCGTCGAAAGCCTTGATCAGTAGTTCGATGCTTTCCATTGGCACCAGAAAGACCATTACCTTCACCTGCTTGATGTTCTCCGGCACTTGCGTGGTGAAGGTGCTGAAGTGGGTCTCGATCTCTGCCTTGAGGTTGTTGATGTAATCAGCGATCCAGCCTGATGAGAGCGCTTCGCTGTCGTAGGTCAACAGGATGGGGAAGCAGAGAACATTCAGCATGTCATCGACCGGCGAATTGCGGTGCAGGGCCTGGTTGAAGGCATCTGCTTTTGGCTGATGGTGTAAAGGTTCGCGCAGAGAAATGATGATTTCGCGTTCTGCCGACAGCACCGTCTCTGAGATCGTTTCGTCAAGGACTTCGCAGATCTGCTTCAGCGTTGTATCCATGTCGTTGGCTTCGATCAGGCGAGCAAGGCCTAGCCATAACTGATCATCCTGACCAGGTATCTGAACGATATGGGCGTTGCCAAACTCCGAAAGCCTGCCGGCAGATTTGTAGAAGACTTTGCACGCAACGGGCTCGCTGTTTTGGCGGCTGCGTAGAATGGTATGGAGAATCAGCTCCGCGATGAGCCTGTCGCGCGGTAGGTCACTGTCGCTGAAGGTGCTGATTGACCGGGCGAGAATCGCTTCTGCGTTGTGCGCAAGGATGTTGACGATCTCGCTGGCCTTGAGGGAAAACTCGGGCAGCCATTCGATTAGGTGCTTTGCGAAATTCTCGTGCCGCCATTTTTTCAGCGAATACTTCACGTCAAAGCCAGATAATGAATGCAGCAGACCCTCTTCGGTGTTTGCATGAAACTCGACCAAGAAGGGATCCGGGCGCTTTTTGTAGGGTTTAGAAGTGGCCGTTGACTTCTCCTCAGCCTCGTCCAATAGCTTCTTCAGGTGTGCCAGTGCCGCCTCGCGGAGAATGATCTTTGACGCAGCAGCTGTCTTCACGTTGGCCGTGGCAGCCTTGTCGGCCATCTCCAGAAATTCGTCGTAAATCGCCTGCAGCTGGGTGAAGTTGGGGCGGTTTCCAAGCCCCTCCGCAAGCTGGGACAGTACCTTGATATTGACCGCTTCCAGCGCCTCGACATCACCGTATACCTGCCAGACACTATTTTTTGCCCAGTAGGCGAAATCCCGCTTTTGCGGGGAGGCGAACGTTTTAAACGCCTTTACCAGCGCCTTGCCTCGGGTCGTGGTGGTGTCAGGCAAAACGCGCTTATCCAGCTCTGTTTTGAAGCCTTCAAGAATTTTCGCGACGTCGCGCTTGGTCACGATTCGGAAGCGGGCAAGTCCTGGGCGCACGTCGCACTTCAGTGACTTGTGCAGCAGAGACGAGTTGGCCTTGATACCGTCGGGAGCGACTACTTCTTGCCAATTCCATTTGCTGTCACCTTCGGTCGTCTTGACCTGGATGTACTCGTTGACGATCTCCCTCGAACAGTGGGACACAGCGACGATATCGTCCGCTGTCTCGCACTCCACCTGGGAGTAGCTGCTGTCGCGGAGCATCTTGAAAATGAAGCTGACGGCTACGTGGTCTTGGTACTTGAAGCCCTGCCTTGCCGCAGGCCCACCTTTGTTGGACGGGCTAGAAATTCGCACCATGACATCCCTGTATCGCAAAAAATGCTGCTAGAAATCGGACTGCCGCGCGAGCTCTAGCAGGAGGTGCGAGAGGGGAGCGGTGTCTGTGAGTCAGTTCACGCTACCACTAATGGCAATTGGCCGACTATCTCTACTTCTTGAACACTGGGCAAGCTTCTGGACAAAACATGTGCATCCTTCAGGATCAGAAGTTGACCGCGTCACCCTGACAGATTTCTCACCAACGGGCAGCGCTAGACTTGCCCACGCTTCAGTTGGATGCATAAGCAGTGCCCTCAACCTGGGGCATCGCACTCTAAGGGTTCGACGAGCCGGGAGCGCGATTTATTAGGTCAGCTTCAATCAATCCTTGAGATCACCGGCGCAGTTTTAGGCTCGCTTTTCTGAGAGACTGAATATCCTGAGGCATTCAGTCCTGGCAGATCACGCACCCAAAAGCACCAACCTCGCTGCAAGCGGCAAAAAAGGAAGACAGCAGCCAGTACAACTGTACGAAGTAAGGGTTAGCTGTACCTCCCGCCTGGATGTTCCGGAACTCCTGTTCTACGGCTGCCTTGCTCAGTGACGAGGTAACGATAGCGACCCGTTTGACTGTATGCGGAGCGTTACGGCAAAACTCAACTGCCGCCTGAGACTGGACTGCTGTTCCCCGGCATGTGCGAGAAATACCAGTCCTCACTCTGTTATTCGTGTAGGCACGACCCCAACGAGTAAATTTCTTTCCCATGGCGGTGGCGGGTAGCGAGAGATTGCCCAGGTTTTTAATCGCCTGGCCGACAGACACGTGAAATGAACTCGCCCCAAGAGACAGTGGCCCATGCTTCGCGTGGTAAAAAGTTATTCGGGGCGAGGTCGGATTTGTCCAGAAGCCGATGAAGTCAGCCCATTCCTCACCTAAGTCATCGCAAACCATTACGTCGTCTTCAGGAGCGATCGTCGACAGTACCGCACCGAATGTAGAGTCTTGGTCGAACGTACGATGCGCAGCCGTGAAGGCCCCTTTCTCGTCCGTGACACCTGCAAGTTCAGCGTTGCCGAACAAGTAGCCAAGGAACTGATTTCCTCCGTTGATCAAGGAGTCATCCTGGTAAAGGCTGCCGTCCAAGTAGGCAAACCGAGGCTGGTCGAACAGGACAATGAACGTATCCTCCTTATCGATGAACTGCTTCAGCAGGGTGCGATTCTCGTCCGCGCCCAAGGCGAATTGGGTGTCCTCGACAAAGACATCGGAGAGCGTTGGAAGTGTCAGGCGCTTCAGGGCAATTCGTGTTTTGTTGATGGCTATCTCACCCACCTCGGCGCCTGTGGCAGTCTGGGAGACCACCAACTTGCCTGTGGCGTTTCTACCAACCGCCAACACGTCCGTCAGCTCAGCCAATATCGAGTCGACCTCGGCCTTTGGCAGCTCGCGATAGCCAACACCATCACGCCTGACCAAACGAATCACTTTGTCGTCAAAGATGGCTTGCCCAAGGATGGCTGTGTCTACCGCAAATTGGGCGGGCGAAGCAGTCAGATCCGATAGCTCGAGCGGTCGGGCGAAAGCTGCTAGGAAAGGAGAAGATGAAGGCCTTCCTGGTCGAGGATGAAGACGGTCGATAATACCGCAGGCGTAATCAACCAACTCCTCGTAGCCAGTACGATCCGCTCGTAGTGAAATCCGGCCGGTTCGTGGCGTAGTTGAGAAGTGCTCGTCCGCCTCAGTGAAGCTGTAACCCAGAGGGGCAAAACGAGCCGAGGAGGCCATGCCCACGTTGTTCTGGAGATTCTCTCCCTCGAGTGTCTTGCTTCTTAACGCAAAGCGGGACAGCGTCATATGCCGCAGCCGAACCCGGGCGAAGACTGAATCCTTGCTAGTCAGGCCACGGTCGACATCTTGGGAACCAATGCGCTGAAGATGGCGCTTGGAGAAGTCCGGAGTGACGTCGATCTGAGACTTAAAGATTGCTACGTGGCCACGATGCTCGACGATCAGCAGGTACCCTGTAACCCGGTCGATCACCTCGTCCGCGCCAGGCAGGAACGCCGGTGTCTTATCGAATTGGAAACACAGCGCAGACCAGAATGCGACCCCATGGGACTGACGGATGTAGGAGAAAAAGTTGTTCGAAGGGGACGTTTGAGCGCCCCTGACTGCTCTGAAAAGGGCGGTAATCGCAACGGCTGAGATCGAAACTTTCTGACGGTAGAAATAGCAAGATTTACTGGCTTGAAGCTCATTGATCATGTCCGTGTCTCTACGGAAATCGGGTTGCAATATGAAGCCTGTCGGACAAGCACCGTAGCCCATTGCCATTATGACGTCTAGATGACTACGGTGGTTGCTTTAGTCGATTTGGTGCCCCGACGTTTCTTCGGTGCAAAGCCTAGCTATTATGTTGAAGCCGATCTCGTAGGTAATCCCATGCATTCCGCATTCCGCATTCCGCAATCCTCAGGTCTCGCGGTCGAATCACAATCCCAGCTCATGTACGCGACTCGCTCGGTTTAAAGTCAGGAGACAAAGTTCACTTCTTTGAACTGCCTGATGGCCAGTTCGCGCTGGTTGCGGCCATTCATTCTGTGCAAAGCCTCAAGGGCATGATCCGGAAGCCAAGAGTCCCCGTGAGCGTAGCGGACATGAATGCGGCCATCGCTGCTAGAGGTGCAGATGCGAGTTGAACCGAACGAAGTCTTTGAGCTCATGGGGCGATTAGAGATGGGAGTGCTTGTGTGAGACTGCCCGTGACCGTCTTTTTTGCGGCCAATCCGAAAAAATGCGCTTGACGGTGACTCTGTATGAATATACAGTTATCGCAATTGCACAGACGATGCCAATCCTGGACGTAGCTTTTGGGGACGCGCCAGCACGGATCGTGATGCAAGGAGAAAAAGTCCCTTAACTGGGGCTTTTTTTTTGCCTGAAAATCGAGAGTGAATATTGCGAGCCTGCGCAGTGCGCCATAAAGGATGCTGAGCAGAAAGCCAAGGATATCGCTCCTTCGAGCCACCGGCTCGGCACAGGACGCTACTTGATTCGCAAATGGTTATTGTACGAAACGCTTGAGTGACCGGCGACTCGCTATTACTTGCTCTCGTATCTCGTCAGGATCGATCGACATACCGCCGTCCGGTGTAACGCGCAGAGATTTCAGATTGTTGAGATGGGATATGAACGCACGATCTCTCGCTTGCTCACGGCCTGATCTTTTGTCGCGACAAACCAATCCTATCAATCGATCTATCCACTTCATGTCGCATTCCTGTATTCGTGATCTTTGGCAGCATTTTCAATGATGAGCAGGACAATGTCCTTATCATTTCGTCCTGCCGATCGGAAGGTGGTTAGGTATCAGTCGCTCACTCCAATCCCGTAGCCTGCTTTCCGAGTTGATCAGAGAGAAACGCATAGGGCCTGACGCTTGGTGACGCTTCCATCTCCAGGAAACACCCGAATTTATTGGTCTGTAACGCGTTTTTTGCTCAGTAACGTTGCTTACGTTACAAGTCAAAAGTTACGTTACAGTACGCCTGAGTAAAGCTCCGAAGCTCCGAAGCGAGCGGAGCGCGCAGGCCGGCGGCCGCAGGCGTGCGGGATGGAAGCCCGTCGGGCCAAGACGGAGCTTGCGATCGGCTTGGTTCACGCCAGCCCACTCCTGCAAGGACACGCACCAAACTCGTACGTATGAGAACCTAGGATTCTAGCCACGAAAAATATTTCACTTTTTCGCTAAAGTTTTTCCTTGCAACATCCGTTGTTATTTTTAACAGCAACGAAATGGTGATTTATGAGCAAGGCTAAAATACAAACAACTGGGTTTTTCACAGAGCGTGAGTTCACGTGTTGGCGCGAGCGTGATTATGAAAAATTCTATCCATGTAAGGTGTCAAAACAGGAGGGTAACTATGTCAGTTTAAGTATGGGCGGCATGTCGTACAGCTTTGACGACACCCTTGCTGAAGATATAGCGCGTTGTATCTTGGATGCTGATCTCGTCACTGTGGGTAAGCTTTATGGGTATATACCAAAGCCTGCTATGCGAGACAGTGACTTTGATAGCTGGTATAAACAGAATAGTTCTGGCACTTGGAATTATTTTGGTGAAGGGATGTTCAGCTGTCATCGATCAGGAGGTGTAATAACTTTTATAGAACGGGTAACTGATGAGGACGATACAGCTGAAATAATGGGTATTTACACAATTGATGACGTTGGGATAACGCTGGTGTTGGAGTCCTCAAGCTATTCGTTCAGCAAACTTGATGCAGTTTGGCTGTCCAACGCGTTGATGGGGGCCTTAGGAGAGGAGCCGCTCGACTTCGTGAAAATATCGACCATGTAATGATCATGGCAGAATTTTCAGCGATATGCAGGAGATGTTAAATCAGTGAGCGAGTAGCAGCCAGATATTGGACGACCTGCTCCAGTCCTGCTCGGTATGCGATGAGATCACGTGGTCGCCCACTCAGACCACGATTCTTAC
>Ga0105251_10004000_pt1 | contig 10420 bp, 1 predicted proteins | sample KBSS64metaG_FD_80424 | JGI IMG/M metagenome (GOLD analysis project Ga0105251, IMG submission 80424) | Switchgrass rhizosphere microbial communities from Kellogg Biological Station, Michigan, USA - KBS S6-4 metaG | ecosystem: Host-associated > Plants > Roots > Rhizosphere > Soil | place... | reverse complement strand
TTTACCCTTATTTTAGATACAGGAAATATTTCAGGTTTGGTAAGCGACACGAGTGGAAATCCGATTACAGGATCAAATATCTTTATCCGTTTATTTGACGAGAATCAACTCCTTATACAATCAGTAACAGCGTTGCCTAACGGTACATTTACCATTTCAAATTTAGCACCAGGATCTTATTCCATTAGTGCAGAAGCTTCTGACTTTGGAGTAAACACTATTTCTACCATAGTTGTGGCTAATCAAACCACCCCTGTTACAATTCCATTGACTCCAACCCCTGCCACAGTAATAGGGCAAGTTTCAAGCCAGCAAACAAGTACGTCACTTCAAGGTGTTTCAGTAACAGCAGTAATAAATGGGCAGGTCGCCGCAAATACTGTGACAGACCTTAATGGAAACTTTCAGCTTACTAACCTACCAGCAGGGGAAGTTACTATTATAATATCAACACCAAATTTCGCAACGGAGACACAAACGTTAACTCTTACACCAGGAGAAACAGTATCTAGAGATGTTTCCCTTACCCCTCTTCCCGGTACAATTACAGGTACAATTACTAATGAGCAAACAGGTAATCAAATTGAAGGTGCCATTATTACAGTACGTCAATTTTCACCGGCTGGCCCTATAGTGACAAGTACAACAACTAATACTCAAGGACAATTTTCAACAGTTAATTTACCACCCGGAACCTATACAATAATTGCTGAAGCAACTAGTTTAGGCACTCAATCAGCTACAACTGTAGTTTTTTCTAATTCAGCTTCAACAGTGAACATTGGACTTACACCTAACCCAGGAACTATTCAGGGAATAATAACAGCTGCAGGCACTGGGGCGCCAATTCCAGAGTCCACAATACAAGTGACTCGTAAAGATGGAACAATTGTTAATGAGGAAATAACAAACGAAGCTGGTTCCTTTAATATCACAGGTCTTGCACCAGATTTTTATACGCTATTGGTTACAAATTCCAACTTTCAAGGAACAACGGTAGGGTTTCAAATTTTTTCCGATCAAATTACCACTGTTAACGTTATTCTCCAATCGAACCCTGGCACATTGAGAGGAAGTGTCACCGATTCATTTACAGGTAGATCAATTTCTAATGCATCTATTCTCATCTTTCCATCTCAGAGCCTAACACCTGTTGCGCAAATAGTAACCGACCAAAATGGCTTATATACAATTGTAGGTTTGGCTCCGGGCGAGTACGAAGTTGTAGCTGCAGCTACAAATTTTGCTAGACGTGGAACTGGTGCTTTAATTCTTCCAGGTGAGTCAACAGTAGCAAATATTCAATTGTTCCCAAATCCAGCTACAGTTTTAGGGACAGTTACAAATCCTGAAGGTGTACCAATTTCCAATGCGACTATTCAAGTTCTTGATCAAAATGAAACAGTATTAGGAACTGGTATTACTGATCAAAATGGAAACTATGCTATTTCAAATCTACCTGAAGGTACATTAACGCTCATTGCCTCATCCTCAGGTTTCGCAACTCAACTTACGGCAGCAACAGTAACAGCTGGGCAGGTATTATCAAATGTAAATATACAACTAAATCCTCTTTCTGGAAATCTTTCCGGGAAAATAATTAATGGCGTAACAGGGGAACCAATTATCGGAGCAATTGCTATAGTACGTACGATTGGTGGAACAAATATCGTAGTCTCAACTGATACTACCGACACAGAAGGAAATTACTTTATTGCGGGACTTTCTCCTGGAACCTATTCTGTGGTTGGATCAAGTACAGGTTTTGGAACAGTGACAGTAGGAGCAATTGTTCAAGCAGATCAAACGGTTACTGCAAATCTAAGCCTTCCTCCACTAACGGGATCAGTGAGTGGAACTATAACGGATTTAACAGGTAATGCTATTACGGGTTCAAATATCCAGATTCAAGTATTTGATATAAGCGGTATTTTACTAAAAACACTCCTCGCTAAGGCAGATGGGACTTTTAATGTTATTGATTTAATTCCTGGAACGTATTTAATTCAAGTAACAGCCCCGAATTTTGCCACAGCTATTGCCAGTGCTAGTGTAGCAGCGGAACAAACTACAAATATTAACGTCCCACTTACTCCTAATCCTGCAACCGTTACAGGGCAAGTTATTAACACACAAACTGGGGTACCTTTGTCTGGTGTAATTGTAACTATAACGGATCTTAACGGTCTTATTCTTGGTAATGCTGTAAGTGATATTAACGGCCAGTTCATTATTCGGAACCTTCCTCCAAATACAGCAGTAATTACAGCTACAGCGACGCAGCCTGGTTTAGGTTCGGCTTCTACGTCCGTCCAACTTGGCCCTGGATCTACTAATAATGTGACACTTTTCTTAACTCCAGAAGTCGGCAGTTTAACAGGCATTATTCGGAACATTCAAACTAGCGAAGCAATTGCAGGGGCTACTGTACAGGTATTTGATTTCACAAGAGCTCTTGTAGCTACATTCGTAACTGATCAAAATGGCCAGTATCTTTTAGAAAATATTACACCTGGAACCTACAGAGTCATTGTATCTAATCAAGATTTTGGAACAATCGCCCAAGAAGCAATCGTTGTCGTTAACCAAGAAACCATTTTAAACTTTAGTTTAACACCCAATCCTGGAACGATATTGGGAACAGTCCTCAATCAACAAAATAGCCAGCCACTCGGTGGAGTAGGTGTCGTTGTACGACAATTCTCCCCGGCAGGGCCAGTGGTCGCTAATTCAGCAACAGATGGAAATGGATTATTTACAATCCCTAACCTTGCTCCTGGCACCTACACTGTAATCGCAACACTTCCTAATTTCGGAATTAGTGCAGTATCCGTTGAGGTAGTTACTAACTCTTTATCAACCGTTAAGCTTGCATTAACACCTAACCCCGGTGCTGTTCAAGGATTAGTAACAAATGCAACATCAGGTGCGCCTTTACCAAATACGTTTGTTCGAGTGATTAATAACAACGGAGTTATTGTAGCAGTTATGCAGACTGATCCTAATGGTCAATATAGAGTCCAAAATCTCGAGCCAGGAACGTATACAATGATTGTTATTAACTCATCCTTCCAACGACAAACAATAGGGTTTATAGTAGCTGCAGGGCAAACAAATATCATTAATGTGCCATTAGAGGTAAATCCCGGAACAGTAGTTGGTACTATTACAAGTGCCCAAACAGGAATCCCTCTTGCTGGTGCTACTGTACAATTATTCCTTTCTCAGAGTTTAATACCAGTAGCAAATATCGTAGCGGATGAAAACGGTGTGTATCGTTTTAATGGTCTTGAACCTGGTGACTATATTGTGACAGCTAATTCCACAAGTTTTGCACGAGGTGTAATTGGTGCAACAGTCTTGCCAAACGCTCAAACGACAGCAAATATCTCATTACAACCTAATCCAGTCTCGGTTTCGGGAACAATTACAGATCAGAATGGTAACCCTCTATCAAACGCTACAATAAGGGTCCTAGATGAAAATGAAACAGTCTTAGGCACAGGTGTTTCAGGTTTAGATGGAGCTTATACAGTAGGTGGATTGCCACCAGGAACGTATGGAATTATTGCTACTAAAACTGGATTTTCAACTATTACAAGCGGTGTAACTTTGGTTCCAGGAGAGATTCAAACAGGAGTTAACTTTATTCTTGTAGCTAATTCAGGAACATTAACTGGGGTTGTCACTGATTCGTCAACTGGAACTCCTCTACCTGGCGTAACGATTACTATCCGAAATATTCTAGGGTTAGTAGTAGCTACTGCTTTTACCAATGTAGACGGCCGTTATACGATCCAAAATCTTGCTCCAGGTGAGTATAACGTTTCCTTCTTTGAAAATGGATTTGGTAACTTTGTGTTAGGAGCACAAATCACCACTAATATAACAACAGTCTTAAATACTGCTCTTTCACCTCTAGTAGGTACCATTCAGGGTCAGATATTAAGTGAACAAGGAACACCAGTTACAGGGGAAAATATTCAGGTAAAAATCTATAACGAAAATTTAGTGTTAATTCGAACAATCCTTTCTAATTCTGACGGAACATTTAATGTCCTTGACTTATCACCGGGAACTTATTTAGTAAATGTAACAGCCCCTGGGTTTGCTTCTAATACTGTATCTGCTATTGTCCGTGCTAATGAACAAACATTAACTACAATTAGGTTGGGGACACTACCGGCAACATTAATAGGGGAAGTCATTAATGCTGAAAGTGGAGAAGGAATAGCTGGATCCCTGATTATAGTTACACGCTCAAATGGTGTGGTTATAGGCACTGCCATAAGCGGAGAAAACGGAAACTTTTCAATTTCGAACTTACCAGCTGGCTCATTTATTGTCACAGCTCAAAATCAAAAATTCGGAACTTTCTCTACCGGAGTTACTTTAGTTGCTGGAGATACAACTACAACACTTTTATCATTGTCACCTAACCCTGGACGCCTATTAGGGCAAGTAACAAATGAATCAACTACTGTACCGATTCCAGGTGCTATTATTCAAATTTTTGATGAAAACCGTTCTTTTGTTACTTCCGTTGTAACAGATGCTCAAGGGACTTTTACCGTGTCAAATCTTTCTCCTGGACAGTATACAACTGTTATAAATGCTGTTGGTTTTGGAAGTGAATTTAGAGAATTTATGATTACTGCTGGAGAAGATACAGTTATTTCAGCAAACCTTTCACCAAATTCCGGAATAATTCAAGGAACGGTAACTTCCTTAGAAAGTAGCCAACCAATTTCGAGTGCCAGTGTTGTGATACGCGCTTTAAGCCCTGCAGGTCCAATTGTTGCTACTACGGTAACTGACCAAAATGGTTTCTACCAGCTAACGGGTATCGCACCTGGTTCATATACGGTTATTATGAGTGGTCCACCTATATTTGGATCTGAAACTATCTCGATAATGCTTGATTCAGGAGAAATTGAAATTGTGAACCTTACACTTACAACTCTCCCGGGCTCTGTTCAAGGGAAAATCACTGATGAAGCAGGTATAGGGCTTACTAACGTTCTAATACAACTGTTCGATGAACAAGGTTCGCTAGTACGTCGAGTCCAGACAGATAATAACGGTAACTACTTTATTAGGGGCTTCACCCCAGGAACTTATAAAATTACAGCAAGTCAACAAGGCTTCCAAAATGCATTCACTAATTTTAACGTTGGGCCTGATGGGGTAGCTACTGTGAACCTTGTACTATTAACAAGACCAGGGAATATCAATGGTACTATACGCAATGCCGTTACAAATCAATCAATTCCTGGTGCTGTTATTTAACTTTTTCCAAATCAAAGTTTAACACCTATTGCAACCACAGTAGCTGATCAACAAGGGAACTATCAATTTGTTGGATTGCAGCCAGGAAACTATATAATCATAAGTTCGGAATTTAATTTTGCAAGTGCTTCATCTGGAAGCACTGTTATTTCAGATCGAACAACTACTACAAATCTATTTTTACAACCAAATCCTGCTTCTATTTCAGGTATTGTTACGACCACTGAAGGCACACCAATTAATAATGCTTCCATTCGCATCTTAGATCAAAATGAGACTAATATTGGTTTTGGTGTAACCGGTCCTGATGGACGTTATGCGATTAGCAATATTCCATCAGGAACCTTTACAATTATTATTTCTGCTCAACTATTCCAATCACAGTTGTCTAGTATTACCTTAAACCAAGGGGAATCTCGCCTAGATGTTAATTTTACTTTACTTTCAAATCCGGGATCAATAACAGGTACAGTCACGAATATAAACGGAAATCCTTTACCTGGTGCCGTAATTACCGTCCGAATTTTAGGCTCTACAGGTATTGTTATAGGATCAACTGTTACTGATCAAGGCGGTCATTATCAGGTTAGTAGCTTATCTCCAGGCTCTTACACTGTAACAGTCAACGTACTAGGATTTGAAACAAAAACAGCAGGAGCCCTCGTGCAATCTAATACAACAACTATTACAGATTTCGTATTAACAGGCCTCACAGGTTCAATAAGTGGTGTTATTTTGAATGATTTATCACAACCCATTATTGGGTCTAATGTATCAGTTTCATTGCGTGATGAAAATGGTATTCTGATTTTCACAACAACTGCAAATTCTGATGGAACTTTCTCCTTCTTAAATGTTGAACCTGGGGATTATATTATCGTTGCTTCTGCTGCCGGTTTCATTAATGGTACAGTTGGAATTAATGTCGAAGCTGATAGAAATGTGTTTACTAGCCTTTTATTGCAATCAAGTCCAGCTAGAGTTACTGGTCAAGTAATTAACTCAGTTACAGGTAAAGGAATACAAGGAGCATCTGTTACTGCTACCTCCAATGATGGGGAAGTTATTGCTATCACAACAACTAGTGAAGATGGTTTCTTTACTATTCAGAACCTTCCTCCAGGATCTGTAGTTATTACAGCTAACGCAATAGATTTTGGTGCTGATTCTAAGGGAATTATTTTAGAGTCAAATATTACAAGTACTACTATATTGTCCTTAGATCCCTCGCCTGGCTCTCTAACAGGTTCCGTCATTGGCGAAAATGGGCAGCCAATTATAAGAGCCACAGTTCAAGTATTTGATATCACAAACGCCCTCGTTAGCACAGTAATAACAAACAACTTCGGTCAATATGCTATCTCAGGACTTACTCCTGGAAATTATCGAGTCGTATTCAGTGCTCCTGGGTTTGAACGTTTAGCTGCAGGTTCTACTGTCATTGCAAACGAGACGACTATACTAAATGTTCAATTGGATTCATTGTTTGCAACAATCTCAGGAACAGTTATAAATGCCCAAACGAGCACACCTATTGCAGGAGCCTCAGTAACGATTCGCTATCAAAGTGCTTCTGGCCCTTTAGTAGTGACTGCACTTACCGATTCATTAGGGCAGTTTGTGATTCGAGGTATTACTGAAGGTGAAGTTTCTGCAGTGGCTACTGCATCAGGTTTTGGAGCACAAGGTCTAAGTGGAGTTGTAGTTGCTGGTCAAACACTCCTATTTAACTTTCAGCTCCTGCAGCAATCTGCAATAATTCAAGGAAAAGTAACAAATAACGCCACAGGAGACGATTTAATCAATACAAGAATCCGCGTTATTAATAACTCAGGAGTAGTCATTGCCACTACACAAACTGATATTAACGGTAATTATTTCATTCCAGACCTTTCACCAGGATTTTATCAAGTGGTTGCACTCAATGTGAATTTTGAAGCACAAACACAGAACATCACCCTTGTACCAAACCAAATAGGAATTGTAAACTTCTCTTTATTAGGAAACCCAGCAAGATTGAGAGGAAGGGTTATAGACGCCGAAACAGGATTACCTATTATAGGGGCGCTTGTTGAAATATTTGATGCCTTCGGAGTGCCAATTGCATTTGGATTAACCAATCAAGAAGGTCAATATATTATTGAAGGGTTACCTCAAGGCTTATTATCAGTTAGGGTATCAGCACCAGGATATACTTCAATAACTGAACAGATTGAATTTGCACCTAATCAAGAGGTCGAAAGAAACTTCTCCTTAACACGTCCTTCTCCAGTTTTAGGTACTATTGCAGGTCAAGTCGTTGATGCTTCAACAAATACACCTATTACAAATGCTCGTATTGATATTATAAATAGCCAAGGTCAGCTTGTTACTTTCGTATTTACAAACGAAAATGGTCAGTACGTGGTTCAAGGGCTACCGTCAGACACTTATACAGTATTTGCTAGTGCTAATAATTATGTGGAACAGCAGCAAATCGCTCTTATTAGAGAAGGTGAATTTGTATTTGCACCTGTAAACTTCCAGCTTTCCCGTGTTACTCGTTTTGGAAAAATCACTGGTCAGGTCACGAACTCGAAGACACAACAACCGATTCAAGGAGCTTTGGTGGAGGCTTTAAATGCTGGAGGAAAAGTCGTTGCAACTACTCGTACAGATGAATTTGGCAACTTTATCATCGAAGGATTGTTACCGGGAACTTATACACTCCGTGTCTTTATGGAGGGGTTCACTCAATATACCGATCAAGTAATAGTAGAAGCGGGAGATATAACTCAAGTTTCAATTCCATTAGCACCTACGGCCAACGTCGGTGCGGTTGTAGGAACAGTAACCAACTCAGAAACAGAACAACCAGTTCGGGAAGCTTTAGTAGAAGTTTTAAACACTGACGGGACTGTCGTTGTAACTACTCACACAGATGAATATGGAAACTTTACCATCAAAGGATTATTACCAGGCACTTATATACTCCGTGTCTCTGATGAAGGTTTCGCCACGCAGTCAAAGTCGGTCATTGTCATTGTAGGCAGAGATGTTAGAGTCGAATTTGAATTAACACCTGGGCCAGATATTGGTTCTATTGAGGGTACCGTAACTGATCAAATGACTAAAAAACCAATTCAAGGGACTCGAGTCGAAGTTCTAGACAATCATGGAAAAGTGATTGCTACTGACTATACAAATGAACAAGGAGACTTTACTATCGTGGGGGTTCCCGTTGGCACTTATATCGTCCGCGTTACTGCTAAAGAGTTCGCTACTCAGACTCGCTCAGTCACAGTTGTTGCAAACCAAACTATCAAAGTAAACTTTGCATTAATGCCTGGGCGTGACATTGGTTCTATTATCGGTATCGTAATTAACCAAAAGACCGGAAAACCAATTAAAAGAGCACGAATCGAAGTTCTAGATAATCGAGAAAAAGTAATCGCCGCTGACTATACGAATGAACAAGGGATTTTCTCTATTGCAGGATTACCTGCTGGCACTTATACACTCCGTGTCTCTGCTAAAGGATTCATCACTAAGAATTATCCAATAACGGTCATTGCAGGAAAGAATCGTATAGTAAATTTTGTGTTAACCCCTGCGCTAGACATTGGTTTTATTACTGGTACTGTAATCAATCGTGACACCCGAAAGCCAATTGAAGGGGCACGAGTTGAGATTCTAAACAATCGAGGAAAAGTGATCGCATTTGACTATACAAATGAACAAGGAATTTTCTCTATTAGAGGTATACCTGCCGGCAATTATAACATCCGTGCCGTTACTAAGGGGTTCGCTACTCAAATTTATCCAGTCACTATCATTGCAGAAAAGCTTACTACAGTAAATTTCGAGTTAATCCCTGCACTAGGCACTGGCTCTATTATGGGTACCGTGACTGATCAAAAGACCGAAAGACCAATTGAAGGGGCCTTAGTCAAAATTTTAAATGGTCAAAAAGAGTTAATGGGAACTGATTGCACAGATATATGTGGGAACTTTGCTATTGAAGGATTACCTGCAAACACTTATAACATCCATGTAAGTACTGACGGATACCTTCCAAAAATGAAACAAGTGACTATACTTGCAGATGATAATGAAGAAGTTAATATTACTTTGCTTCCTGAGTTAACGACTATTACTGGAGTCGTATGTGATATAAAAACAGGCTTACGATTACCTGATATTCTCATTGAAGTATTTGACATTCATGAAGAATTTATTACTAACACATTAACTGATAAAAACGGTGAATATAAGATATGTGAATTGTCACCCGGCACATTCAATGTGAAAGCTAGTTCAGAAATTCTTACAGAACTTAACACAATTACTTTATTGTCAGGAGAGACTGGAATATCCGATTTCGAACTTGCTGGAAAACAAGTACCTCCTCCAGAGACAGCTATTGATCCGCAGCAAAATAATATAAATTTGGAAGTATTACTTCAAACATCGGCTTTACAAGAATTAATTCAACAGTCCATTATTAAAACAAATAAACAAATTATTATAGTTGATAATTCTGAGAACATTACAATCATTACTAATCATGCTGACTTAGCAGCCAGCCTTCAGATTCTGTTGCAAGTATTAACCGCATTATTAATACAGCTTGACATTTTGTAACCTAAAAAGAAAAAGTCTATAGGAATAGGGGTCAGTCCCATAGTACCTATAGACTTTTTCTTTTTTATTAGCAATAACTATGTTCAAATAATTAATTATTCTTCTTTTAACTTAGCTGATTTTCAATAAGATGTATAACTTTTCATCAATTAGGCGATAGTTTAATTATTTCTACACCTTCCTAACAGTAAACATACTTTAATTACACTTTCTCAAACCTTACATAACAAACATCTATAGAGTTATTCACCTTATGTTTCAAACTAACCATAATCAATATTATCATTAGTTTCCCTTAAAAGTTCTACAATCATTAAAATAAATGAACGTATCCTTTTTTACTAAGAAAGATTTTATAGGAGAATTTTAATAGAGTAGCCTATAGCAATATTAAGGTAAACGCATAGTTTAATAAAAGAGGAGTGACTGTAAAAAAGAAATTAAAAATTGTGTTTAGGCAGGAGATGTAGACGATGAAAGTTATGACTATTTTGGGCACGCGGCCCGA
>Ga0105251_10003996_pt1 | contig 10433 bp, 6 predicted proteins | sample KBSS64metaG_FD_80424 | JGI IMG/M metagenome (GOLD analysis project Ga0105251, IMG submission 80424) | Switchgrass rhizosphere microbial communities from Kellogg Biological Station, Michigan, USA - KBS S6-4 metaG | ecosystem: Host-associated > Plants > Roots > Rhizosphere > Soil | place... | reverse complement strand
TCGGCCATGTAGTCGTGCAGGCGGTCGATGCCGAGCTTGTGCGCCAGGTCGTAGAAGTAGGTGTCGTTGGAACGCATGATGGCGGTGTACATGTCCACCCAGCCATCGCCGCTGTGGTTCCAGTTGCGGTACTTGTGGTCGTAGTTGGGCAGCTCGTAGTAGCCCGGGTCGAACACCCGGCTGCCGGGGGTGATCACGCCGCTGTCGAGGCCGGCGATGGCCACTTCCGGCTTGACCGTCGAGCCGGGCGCATACAGGCCGCGCAGCACGCGGTTGAACAGTGGCCGGTCGATCGAGTCGCGCAGGGCGGCGTACTGATTGAAGCTGATGCCCTTGACGAACAGGTTGGGGTCGAAGCTCGGGTTGCTGACCATCGCCAGCACGTCGCCGTTGGCCGGGTCGAGCACCACCACCGCGCCGCGGCGGTCGCCCAGGGCCTTTTCGGCGGCCACCTGCAGGTGCGAGTCGAGGCTGAGGATGATGTCCTTGCCGGGGATCGGGTCCTTGTGGTTGAGCACACGCATCACCCGGCCCTGGGCGTTGGTTTCCACTTCTTCATAGCCCACGTGGCCGTGCAACTGGGCCTCATAGAAGTGCTCGATGCCGGTCTTGCCGATCGATTGGGTGCCGCGGTACTCGGTGCTGTCGAGGGTCTTGGCTTCTTTTTCGTTGATGCGCCCGACATAGCCGACCGAATGGGCGAAGTGCTCGGCCAGCGGGTATTCGCGGATGAACTGCGGTTCGACATCCAGGCCAGGCAGGCGGAACTGGTTGACCGCGATCAGGGCGATCTGTTCTTCCGTCAGGCCGACCATCAGGGTCACCGGCTCGAACGGCTTGCGGCCACGGCGCAGGTCCTTGTCGAACTGCTTGCGGTCGTCTTCGCCGAGGCTGAGGATTTGCGCCAGGCTATCGAGTACCTTGGCCGAGTCGCCGGCGCGCTCGCGGGTCATGGTCAGGTCGAAGCTGGGCTTGTTGTCGGCCAGCACCACGCCGTTGCGGTCGTAGATCAGCCCGCGTTCGGGGGCGATGGGCAGAATATGCACGCGGTTGTTTTCCGACACCGCGCTCTGCTGGTCGTGCTGCAGCACCTGGAGCACGTAGAGGCGGCCCACGAGGACGGCGCACAGGCTGAACACCAGGGCGGCGCAGGCCAGCAGCCGGCGGTTGACCAGGTGTTTTTCCTTTTCGTGGTCCTTGAGGGGGATCGGTTGCGGCATGGGGGCTCTGTACAGTAGCGGATTCGGCAGGCGAGGGCTTCGCCCTCGTTCGCGGGCAAGCCCGCTCCCACAGGTACCGCGCCGATCTTGAGCTTGCGCAGTACCTGTGGGAGCGGGCATGCCCGCGAATGGGCCGCCCAGCGGCCCCGGGGCCGGCGATGCTACGCAACCCGGCCCCGCGCCTCAAGGCAAGCGCGAACCGGTCACAGCCCCGGATCGCGCATCCCCCCCACCATCAGGGCGTTGACGGCCAACATGAAGATTTGTTCATGTGGTTTCAGTTTGCCTGTCAGTGCGCGTGATCGACCTGTTTCCTGGCGGGGGCAGGAGCGTGCCCGTGCGCCGCTTCGGGCTCGACGATCGGCACTTCCTTCCCGTCACAGTCGAACAGCTTGCCATCACGGAAGAAGTCGCCCTCGTTGAGCCAGGCCACGTCGTGGTAACGCAGGGTCCGCTCACTGGCAGCGACGAACACCGACTGCTGGTCGGAGTTGCCGGCGCGCAGGTGGTTGAACAGCAGGTTGAGCAGAATCGCCATGATCGCCGACGAGCTGATGCCAGAGTGGAAGATGGTCTCGAACCAGCTCGGGAAGTGGTGGTAGAAGCCCGGTGCGGCGATCGGGATCATGCCGAAGCCGATCGAGGTGGCGACGATGATCAGGTTCATGTTGTTGCGGTAGTCCACCTGGGCCAGGGTGCGGATGCCGCTGGCCGCGACGGTGCCGAACAGCACCACTCCGGCGCCGCCGAGCACGGCGGTCGGCACCGCGGCCACCAGCCGGCCCATCACCGGTAGCAGGCCGAGGGTGACCAGGATGAAGCCGGCGCTGGCCACCACATAGCGGCTCTTGACTCCAGTCACGGCCACCAGGCCGACGTTCTGCGCGAACGCACTCTGGGTGAAGGAACCGAACAGCGGTGCCAGGGCGCTGGAAATCATGTCGGCGCGCAGGCCGTTGCCCAGGCGCCGGGCATCGACGTCGGTGCCGATGATTTCGCCCACGGCGAGGATGTCCGCCGAGGTTTCGACCATGGTCACCACGATGACGATCAGCATCGACAGGATCGCTGCCAGCTGAAACTCCGGCGTGAAGTGCAGCACCTCAGGCAGCGCCACCGATGGGCCGGCGAGCGCCTGGGAGAAGTCGGCCATGCCGAACGCCATGGCCACCAGGGTGCCGATGACCATCGCCAGCAGGATCGACAGGCGCGACAGGCTGGCGCTGCCCAGCTTGCTCAGCAACAGCACGCAAGCCAGGGTGAACGCGGCCAGGCCGATATTCGCCGTGCTGCCGAAGTCGGCCGCCTGGCTGTTGCCGCCCATGGCCCAGCGCGCCGCCACCGGCATCAGGGTCAGGCCGATGGTGGTGATGACGATGCCCGTCACCAGCGGTGGGAAGAACTGGATGATGCGCGAGAACAGCGGGGTGATCAGCAGGCCGATCAGAGATGACACGATCACGGCGCCGAACACCACCTGCAGGCCACCGGTGCCGTCGTTGCCGATGATCGCGACCATGGTCGCCACGCTGGCAAAGGAAACGCCCTGGACCAGCGGCAGGCGGCAGCCGAAGAACGGCACGCCAAGGGTCTGCAGCAAGGTCGCCAGGCCCCCGGCGAACAGCGATGCGGCAATCAGCATGCCGACATCGGCCGGCGACAGGCCGGCCGCCTGGCCGATGATCAGTGGCACGGCAATCATGCCGCCATACATGGTCAGCACGTGCTGCAGGCCGTAGGCGAAGTTGGCGCCAATACCGAGGTTCTCGTCTTCCGGACGAGGTGTAGCGGTAGATGTCATGGTGAGTAGCTCGCTGTTGTTTTTGTTACGCGTCTAACTGCACGGTTTCAGTCGCATTGGGGTGAAACAGGTAAAACGCAGCCGCAGCAAGGCGCGCCGCGCTTTTTCAAGCGCAGCGGCCAGGGCTGTTCAGGTCATTCGCCGCTGACGAGCTGGTAGGCCAACTGGTTGTGGCGCTCCAGTACCCGCGGCAGGTCGATGGTGGTGATGCGGCCATCCTGCACCACCACACGGCCATTGATCACGCTGGTGTCGACCTGGGTCGGGGTGCAGAACACCAGGGCCGCCAAGGGGTCGTGCAGGGCGCCGGCATAGGCCACGTGGCCCAGGTCGAAGGCGACGAAGTCGGCGATCATGCCCGGCGCCAGGGCGCCAATGTCGTTGCGGTTGAGCACCTTGGCGCCGCCCAGGGTGGCGATTTCCAGGGCTTCGCGGGCGGTCATCGCGTCCGGGCCGAAGCCGACGCGCTGCAGCAGCAAAGCCTGGCGCACCTCGCCGATCATGCTGGCGCCGTCGTTGGAGGCCGAGCCATCCACGCCCAGGCCCACCGGAACGCCGTGGTCTCGCATCTTGCGAATCGGCGCGATGCCCGAGGCCAGGCGCATGTTCGAGCACGGGCAGTGGGCGACACCGGTGCCGGTGCGGGCGAACAGCTCGATGCCGTGCTGGTCGAGCTGCACGCAGTGGGCGTGCCACACGTCGTGGCCGACCCAGCCGAGGTCTTCGGCGTATTCGGCCGGGGTCATGCCGAACTTCTCGCGGCTGTAGGCGATGTCGTTGACGTTCTCGGCCAGGTGGGTGTGCAGCGATACGCCGTAGTTGCGCGCCAGCACCGCGGCCTCGCGCATCAGGTCACGGCTGACCGAGAACGGCGAGCAGGGCGCCACCACCACGCGCAGCATCGAACCGTGGCTGGCATCGTGGTAGTCCTCGATCAGGCGCTGCGATTCCTTGAGGATGTCGCTTTCCTTTTCCACCACCGAATCAGGCGGCAGGCCACCCTGGCTGCGGCCCACGCTCATGCTGCCGCGGGCGGCGTGGAAGCGCATGCCGATCTCGCCGGCAGCATGGATGCTGTCATCGAGCTTGCAGCCGTTGGGGTAGATGTACAGGTGGTCGCTGGAGGTGGTGCAGCCAGACAGGATCAGCTCGGCCATGGCAGTCTGGGTCGAAACCGAGATCATTTCCGGGGTCAGCCGCGCCCAGATCGGGTAGAGGTTGGTCAGCCAGTTGAACAGCTCGCCGTCCTGGGCCGCCGGCACCACGCGGGTGAGGCTCTGGTACATGTGGTGGTGGGTGTTGACCAGGCCTGGGATGACTACCTTGCCGGCCATGTCCAGGATCACATCGGCGTGCTGCGGCAGCGTATCGCTGGGGCCAACCTGCTTGATCAGGTTGTCTTCGATGTACAGGCCGCCGCCTTTGATCTCACGGCGTTCGCCGTCCATGGTGACCAGCAGTGCGGCGTTCTTGACCAGGAGGGTCTTGGGGGTGTGTTGCAGGGAAGCTTGCATGGCTCATGCCTGGCGCAATACGCAGCGACGTTGGCCGGTGTCGTAGGCGCACAGGCATGCATGTAAGCAAAGTTTGAAATTTTTGTATACAGAAAAATGCCGGGGCCCGTAGGCCCCGGTTGGCTTCAGCCCGCTTGCACGGGCGCCTTGCTGGCGCCTTTGCGCAGGCCTGTGACGCCCCAGGCGAGGCCCAGCACGGCAGCGATCACCGAGCCCGACAGCACGCCGAGTTTGGCCGCGCCCAGCGAGGCCGGGTCGCTGTAGGCCAGGTTGGCAATGAAGATCGACATGGTGAAGCCGATGCCGGCCAGCAGGCCGATCAGGGTGATGCCGCGCCAGTTGACCTGGGCCGGCAGGCTGCACCAGCCCAGGCGCACCATCAACCAGCTGACGCCGATGATGCCCAGCGGTTTGCCGGCCACCAGGGCCACGGCCACGGCGGTCATCACCCAGTGCGGCCCCTCGGCCGACAGGTCGATGCCCGACAGGCCGACACCGGCGTTGGCCAGGGCGAACAGCGGCATGATCGCGTAGGCCACCCAAGGGTGCAGGGCGCCGCCCACACGGGTTACCGGGGGTACCAGTTCACGCTGGGCCAGGCGCAGACGCTTGAGCGGGGCGCTCAGGTCGCCGGTGTCCTGCTCGGGGGCCTTGGCCCGGCCGAGCAGGTCGTTGGTGAAGCGCGAGACCGCATCCAGCGGGCGCTCGCCCAGTGGCATGGCGGCAACCGGGGTCATCAGGCCGAGTATCACGCCCGCCAGGGTTGGGTGGGCGCCAGTCATCAGCATGCCGACCCAGGTGATGGTGCCGGGGATGACATAGGCCCAGGCCGAACCAACGCCGATCTTCTGCAGGCCGATCACCAGCAGCAGGCCGATGGCGGCCACACCGAAGCCGCTGTAGTCGAGGCCGCCGGAGTAGAAGACGGCGATGATCAGCACGGCGATGATGTCATCGATGATCGCCAGGGCCAGCAGGAACACGCGGATGTTGGATGGGATCGACTTGCCCAGCAGGGCCAGCACGCCGACCGCGAAGGCGATGTCGGTGGCCGTCGGCACGGCCCAGCCTTGCTGCTCGGCTGGCGCATGGCCGAAGGCCAGGTAGATCAGCGCAGGTACCGCTACGCCGCCAACCGCGGCGGCCATGGGCAAGGTGGCCTGGCGCAGGCTGGCCAGGGCGCCTTCGTGGATCTCGCGGCGGATTTCCATGCCGACCACCAGGAAGAAGATGGTCATCAGGCCATCGTTGATCCAGAAGTGCAGGGATTGCGAGAAGCTCAGCGAACCGATGCCGATGCTGATCGGTGTGTGCCAGAGCGCGTCGTAGCTGGCGGCGGCCGGGGAATTGGCCCAGATCAGGGCGGCAACGGCGGTGATCAGCAGGACGATGCCGCTGACCGCTTCGATGTGCAGGAAGCGCTCGAAATTGGCGAAGGCGCGTTGGGCCAGTTGCTGGGCACGCGTCAATTTGGTTTTTTGCATAGGCACAAGAACTCCTGCAGGCGGCCCGACCTGCACTGTTCTTTAACCTGCATCACTGCATCTTGCAGCTAGCACCCGGGGGCAATTCTACCGGGCATATGCGCTGAGGCCAAGCGCAGAGCATTGAACCGCGCAATGTCGCTATGCCACTATCGGGCTACCTTGCTGGCAACCCATGACACCCGCCCGGCATGATCGTCCTGGCTGATTACACTGTTGAAATCGCCACACAGGGAGCGGGCATTCATGAGCAAACCCGGACGCGCAATCTCCCTGCAGTGGCTGGTAGCCCTGGCCATCATGCTCGGCATGCTGCTGCTCGGCGCCGGCCTGGCCTGGCAGGGCTACCGCGGCATCAGCCAGGCCCTGGTGGCCGCCGCTGGCGATGCCGCCCAGCAAGTCGGCAAGACCATCGACGAGCGCGCCCGGCGCCTGGTCGATCCGGCACAGAGCAGCATTCGCCTGCTGGCCTTCAACCCCGCCGCCAGCAACCTGGCGCAGCGTCTGGAGCGCTTGGCGCAGCTGGTCGAAAGCCTGAATGCCAACAAGATGCTCAGCGCGACCTACCTCGGTTACCCCAACGGCGAGTTCCTGCTGGTGCGCCGCCTGCGCGACCCGAAGTTGCTGGAGCGCTTTGCCGCGCCGGCGGGCAGCCGTTTCCTGGTGCAGAGTGTCAGCCTGGGCGAGGGCGGTGCGAGGCGCGGCGAGTGGCGCTTCTATGACCAAGCACTGACCCTGCTCAAGGCCCAGGCCATGCCGGACTATCACTACGACCCGCGCACGCGCCCCTGGTTCGTCGACGCCAGCGCACAACCCGGCACCGTCCTGACCCATCCCTACGTCTTCTACACCACCCGCGAAATCGGCATGACCATGGCCCAGCGCAGCGTCGACGGCGCGGCGGTGCTCGGCATGGATGTCTCGGTCGACGACCTGGCCAGCGAGACCCGCGACCTGCGCATGACGCCCGGTACCGAGATTGCCGTGGTCGACGACCAGGGCAATGTGGTCGCGTACCCGGACTTGCAGCGGGTCATCGTGCACGAAGGTGACGCCGTGCGCCTGTCGCGTATCGGCGAGCTGGGTATCCCCAGCCTGCAGCAGATCCATAGCCAGTTGCCGCAAGGCACGCGGCCACAGGTCTATCAGGTCGACGGCGCAAGCTGGTACGGCATGCGCGTGCCACTGACCAACCTGGCCGGGCAAGACCTGCAGGTACTGATCGCGGTGCCGGCGCATGAACTGCTGGCGGACGCGCGCAAGGTGCTGTTCGAGCAACTGCTGTGGACGGCTGCGTTGATGGCCGTGCTCCTGCTGCTCGGTGGCTTGCTCGGCCGGCGTCTCGGCCGCCCGCTGCAGCGGCTGGCGGAGCAGGTACGTGGCATGGCCGACTTCGATTTCAGCCGCGACGTGGGGGTGGACTCGCGGGTCACCGAAGTGCGTGAGCTGAGCCGGGTGCTGAGCCGCATGTCTGGCACCATCCGCAGTTTGCAGGCCATCACCCTGACACTCAGCCGCGAGACTCAGCTGGAACGCATGCTCGATGGCGTGCTGACGCATCTGGTCGAGGCCGCCGGGGTCAGCGCCGGGGCGGTGTACCTGTTCGATGACCAGCACGCTCACCTGCGCCTGGCCGCTGCCTGCCGGGGCACGGCTTACCCCGAGGCGCTGACGCTCGGCGAGGCCGATCATCGCGACCTGGCGGAGGCGGTCACGCAGGCCCTGGCGCTGGGCGGGCGCAGCCTTGCGGTGGTGCTCAATGACCGTGGTCATGAGCTGCTGGGCATTCTCGTCCTGGAATTGAAGGGCGAGCCTGCTGAAATACGGGCGCCTTTCCGCCGTTTCGTCGAGGAGCTGTCCGGCGCCGCTGCCGTGGCCATCGAGACGCGCCAGCTGGTCGAAGCCCAGCAACGCCTGCTGGACGCGATGATCAAGCTGCTGGCCGACGCCATCGATGCCAAGAGCCCCTACACCGGCGGCCATTGCGAGCGCGTGCCGCAGTTGGCGCAGATGCTGCTGGACAAGGCCATGCAGGCCGATAGCGGCCCCTTTGCCGGCTTCAGCATGACCGAGGCCGAGCGCTACGAGTTCCGTATTGCCGCCTGGCTGCATGATTGCGGCAAGGTCACCAGCCCTGAGTACGTGGTGGACAAGGCGACCAAGCTGGAGACCCTGTACAACCGTATCCATGAGGTGCGCATGCGCTTCGAGGTGCTCTGGCGCGATGCCGAGCTTGCGTACTGGCAAGGCCTGGCCGCTGGCGAAGCCGAGCCGGTACTGCAGCGCACGCTGGAGTTGTGCCGTGCCGAACTGCAGGAAGAGTTCGCGTTCGTCGCCAGAGCCAATATCGGTGGCGAGTTCATGCAGGATGAGGATGTCGAGCACCTGCAGCGCATCGGCCAGCGCCGCTGGCAACGGCATTTCGACAATCGCCTGGGCATTTCCCGCGATGAGGAGCAGCGTTTTGCCGGTACGGCGCCTGCAGCCTTGCCGGTCGAAGAGCCGCTGCTGGCCGACCGCCCCGAGCATCTGCAGCCCTGGGGGGCGCGCAAGCCGCCGGTGGTCAAGGGCGACCCGCGCAACGTCTGGGGCTTCGACATGCGCCTGCCGGCCAATGCCAGCAACCAGGGTGAGCTGTACAACCTGGCGATCCGCCGTGGCACGCTGAACGATGAAGAACGCTTCAAGATCAACGAGCATATCGTGCAGACCATCATCATGCTCACCGCGCTACCGTTCCCGCGTCAGCTGCGCCGGGTGCCGGACATCGCCGGCAACCACCACGAGAAGATGGATGGCGGCGGCTACCCGCGGCGGTTGGGCAAGGACCAGCTGAGCGTCGCCGAGCGGGTGATGGCCATTGCCGATATCTTCGAGGCGCTGACGGCTGCCGACCGGCCGTACAAACCGGCGAAAAGCTTGTCCGAGTCGGTGAAGATCCTGGTGTTCATGGCCCGCGACAACCATATCGACGGGCAACTGCTGCGGCTGTTTCTCAGCAGCGGGGTGTACCTGGAGTACGCCGGGCGGTTCTTGCGCCGCGAGCAGATCGATGAGGTGGGTGTGGCGTACTGGCTAGGGCAGCTCTAGCGCACTCTGGCTACCAAGCCAGGATAGCGGCCAGTTCGACCGCGCACAGTGCGGTAACGCAGGCTGCCAGCAACAGGTTCACGGTAACGCCCGAGGCGATGGTTTCGGCATTCAGGCCCGTCACATGGCGCCGGTAACGCCGCCGCAAACGCAGCCAGGCGGCACCGGCGGCCAACAGGCAGAGCACGGCCGGTGCCACGGCCAGCCAGCGATGGTGCGGCACCCAGCGCAGGAAGAAGCAACTGCACACGACCATCGCCATGATGGTGCGGCGCCAGGCCAGCAGCGTGCGCTCCGGCTGCAGCCCGTCATCGGCATGGGTGAGCTCGGCGCTAGGCATGGAAGAACACCGCGTAGGCAAAGAACGCCATCACCAGCGACACGCCGATCGACAGCGCCGGGGCGATCAGCGGGAACGGCAGCGGTCGCTTCTGGCGCATCGCCCGTTCGACATTGAGCCAGCGGGCGAAGGCCGGCAGGCTCAGTAGCAGGGCCAGGCTGATCAACGCCACCGCCAGCAGGCGGCGCGTGCCGGGGCTGAAGATCTCGGCCGTGAACATGTCCACGGCGATGCCGCTTGCCAGCAGCGCCAGTGCGGTCCTGATCCAGGCGAGGAAGGTGCGCTCGTTGGCCAGGGTGAAGCGCGGGTCCGGTTCCTGGCCGTCGGCAAGGAGCTTGCTGGCCAGCCAGCCACGAGAGGGCTCGGGGTTCTTGTTCAAGGGCAGTCGTCCTCCTCGGGTAAGGTCGGTGGGCGCTCATTTGTTTGGGGCGCGCTCAGTTTGAGTGGCAAACCCTGCCTATGTCCATGGTTCGCCAGCCGCTGGCGTTATTCGTACTCCGTTACGCCGCTGATATGCCGCCCGGCGACATAGCCAAAGGTCAGCGCCGGCCCGAGGTTGATGCCGCCCGACGGGTACCAGCCGCCGAACACGCTGGCCATGTCGGTGCCTGCCGCATACAGGCCGGCGATGGGCTGGCCGTGGCTGTCCAGCACGCGCGCATGGCCGTCGGTGCACAGGCCGGCGAAGGTGCCGAAGCAGCCGGGCTGTACCTTCACCGCATAGAACGGCCCGTGCTCGATCGGCGCGACGCAGGGGTTGGGGCCCTTGTGCTGTGGGTCGCCCTGTTTGCGGTTGAACGGCGTCGAGCCGCGGCCGAATGCGGGGTCCTGGCCGAGGCGTGCATGGTGGTTGTAGTCAGCGACCGTGGCGCTCAGGCCGGCAGGGTCGATGCCGCAGGCCTTGGCCAGCTGTTCCAGGCTGCCCCCACGTTTCAGGTAACCGCTGCGCAGGTGTGGCCAGGCCGGCAGCGGGGCCGGGCGGGC
>Ga0105251_10003995_pt1 | contig 10434 bp, 7 predicted proteins | sample KBSS64metaG_FD_80424 | JGI IMG/M metagenome (GOLD analysis project Ga0105251, IMG submission 80424) | Switchgrass rhizosphere microbial communities from Kellogg Biological Station, Michigan, USA - KBS S6-4 metaG | ecosystem: Host-associated > Plants > Roots > Rhizosphere > Soil | place... | reverse complement strand
GCGTTTGTCATAAGGCGATGTTGAACGCAGCAGATAGCCCTGCTTTTCCAGCTGCGTGAGGGTGCGCATCAGCGGCGGCAGTTCAATGCCCTGCACCTCCGCCAGCTCGCTGACCGAGACGTTCTCCCCCAGCTGGTGCAGCTGCATCAGCACCGTCCAGCTTGACTGGGTCAGACCGGTGTCGGTAATGGCAGAATCAATAATCGCGCGCCACTGGCGCACGACCATCGCCATGCGCATGCCCATCGGGCGCTGGGCAAACAGATCGTCTTCGGTCATCTTATTTTCCTCACTTAGCTGCGAAGAAAATAATACTTATCACGATAAGTATCAAGAAACGAAGAATTGATAAGCATGAATTGATAAATTCTATGAATGTATCATCCCCGGTCGCGCTAGCGCTTACCGGGGCTACGGCTCTGCGCGATCTGGTAGCCCGCACAAGGCGCGTCAGGCGCCGCCTCCGGGAAACCACCTCCAGGGCAGCTGCGGTCATCTCCCCGGTGGCGGCTAACGCCTGACCGGGGCTACGGGTTGAATACCGTTTGCGGGCCGGTAGCCCGGACAGGCGCGTCAAGCGCCGCCTCCGGGGAAATGCCGGGTAAAAAATCGCACTTTTTAATTGATCTGATCCCGGCGCAGTCCGACATCTTTTAGCTGTTCGTCGCTCATTCGCTGCAATGTTCTGCGCGTTTGTTCGCGAAGCCACCATTTTTTGATTATCCGCGCCAGAAATACGAAGCCGATAAACGGCTGTCTTGCCCGATTCTCGTGAAATTCCATCCTCTACCTCCTCACCTTGCCAGAGGCTTTATCTTCACGGATCCGGGGCTAAACAATACAGATTCACAAAATACTTTTCTTTAACATACAGATTCGCTAAAACGTACAGCAGACCTCATTTTTACCGCCAATCTGTACTGGTTTATTGATCTGTATGGCGACGATCAAGGATACAGCATGACCCGCTATCAACATCTGGCCAGCCTGCTGGCAGAACGCATCGAACAAGGGCTGTATCGTCCCGGCGAAAAGCTGCCGTCGGTACGCAGCCTGAGCCAGGAACACGGCGTCAGCATCAGCACCGTTCAGCAGGCCTACCAGACGCTGGAACAGCAGCAGCTGATCGTGCCGCAGCCGCGATCCGGCTATTTCGTGGCCCCGCGTAAAGCTCAGCCGCCGGTGCCGCCGATGTCGCGGCCGGTCCAGCGCCCGGTAGAGATCACTCAGTGGGATCAGGTGCTGACCATGCTCGACGCCCGCCACGATAAATCGATTATCCCCTTCGGCGGCGGCTCGCCGGACGTCACCCAGCCAAGCCTGAAGCCTATCTGGCGCGAGCTGAGCCGGGCAATTCAGCACAACCTTAGCGAAGTGTTGAACTACGACGAGCTGGCCGGGCGTCGCGAACTGCGGGAACAGATCGCCCGCCTGATGCTCGACGGCGGTTCGGTGGTCACCGCCAACGATCTGGTGCTTACCAGCGGCTGCCACAGCGCGCTGTCGCTGGCGCTGCTGTCGGTGTGCCAGCCCGGCGATATCGTCGCCGTCGAATCCCCTTGCTACTACGGCACCATGCAGATGCTGCGCGGATTAGGGTTAAAAACCATCGAGATCCCCACCGATCCGGAAACCGGGATCAGCATTGAGGCGTTAGAGCTGGCGCTCGATCAATGGCCGATCAAAGGGGTGATCCTGGTCCCCAACTGCAATAATCCGCTGGGATTTATCATGCCGGATGCCCGTAAACGGGCGGCGCTATGCCTCGCCCAGCGCCACGATATCGTTATCTTTGAGGATGATATCTACGGCGAGCTGGCGACCGAATACCCGCGCCCGCGCACCATCCATTCCTGGGATATCGATGGCCGGGTGATGCTCTGCAGTTCGTTTACCAAAACCATCGCTCCCGGCCTGCGCATCGGCTGGATTGCCCCCGGCCGTTATTACGATCGTCTGCTACAGATGAAGTATGCCGCGAGCGGCACCAACGTCCCCTCCACCCAGCTGGCGGCCTGTAACTTTATTCGCGAAGGCCACTACCACCGCCACGTACGGCGGATGCGGCAGATCTATCAGCGTAATATGGAGATCTACACCTGTTGGCTGCGGGAGTTTTTCCCCTGCGGAATCTGCGTTACCCGCCCGAAAGGCGGCTTTATGCTGTGGGTCGAGCTGCCGGAGCAGGTGGACATGGTCTGCGTCGCGAAGCAGCTGTGCCGGCTGAAGATCCAGGTCGCGCCGGGATCGCTGTTTTCAGCATCCGGGAAGTATCGCAACTGCTTAAGGATCAACTGCGCCCTGCCGCCGATTGAGAAGCATAAAGAGGTGATGGTGCAGCTGGGCATGGCGGTGAAGGTGGCGATGGAGTGATTCTTCATCTTAACTAATGGAAAATATATGGAAAGCAACTTAAAAAAATTTTCGACCAATGCATTAAAAATTATTCCAGGATATGATTTCCTCTCGGAAATGTATATATTCATTAAACACCCGGAAATATATGACGGCACCCATGAATATGCTCCCTTGGTAAATTCTGGCGCTAATTTATTAAAATCAATACTAATTGTAGGCTCATTGATGGTTGCATTCAGTTTTCTTTCAATAAAATTAGCTCCCATAACTAGCTTTAAATTAATATTCAATCAACTATATTGGTACATTCTTTTGTTAATCCAACCTATAAAGTTTGGAGTCTTTTTCTGGCTGTGCATGTCTACAGCAACTCGATTTAAAAAAAATGTGTGTCATAGTGTTTATTTTTTTCAGGTGCTTCAAACCTACGCGGTTATTAATGTAATAATATTCTTCTTGTTTTGCATAGCAATCAACAGAATTTTCCTTACTGGAGATTTTAACAGACCATCTGGCAACATTGATCTAATGATAGGTTTTATACTGGCATTACTTGTTCTTACACTTACATTCAGACTATTAATAGCTCCATCATTTCGTTACTTGTCGATGTATTACAAAAAACCATCCAGTGCAATTATCCTTCTCTTATCAATTAGCATCTCTTATTATTCAGCTAATCAAATAAAATTAGTAGACGGAAAGGGAATGGTGAACAAGAAAGAATTCTGCGAATTATTTTATGATTTAAAAATAAATCCCTCACAGATTAATAAAATCGATAAAAATCTATACCTGAATGAGTGTATAAATATCTTCTCCCGGAATTGATAATTATGTAAAATCAGAAGGTTCCTGTTCACGTAAAGAGAGAACTATGGCTGACCTGAACCTGAGTACCCTGACGGAAGCAGACATCATCACCAAACGTGTTATGCCCGCCATCCTTGATGCTGGCTGGAACGACACAACGCAAATCAGACAAGAAGTCAAACTCCGGGACGGTAAAGTCATCGTGCGCGGTAAGGTTGCGGCGCGCAGAACGGTGAAATCCGCCGATATCGTGCTCTACCACAAATTAAACATGCCCCTGGCGGTGATCGAAGCCAAAGCCAATAAACATGAAATCGGCAAAGGCATGCAGCAGGCGCTGGGCTATGCCCACCTACTGGATATTCCCTTTGCGTTTGCTTCTAACGGCGATGGCTTTATCTTCCATGATAAAACGGCAACCGGCGAGATTGAGCGAGAAATTACCCTCGATGAATTCCCAACGCCTGACGAATTGTGGCAAAAATACTGCGTCTGGAAAGGTTACACCGAAGCCCAACTTCCGGTAATTACCCAGGACTACTACGACGACGGCAGCGGCAAAGCGCCGCGTTATTACCAGCTACAGGCTATCAATAAAACGATTGAAGCCGTTTCCGCCGGGCAGAACCGCGTTCTGCTAGTGATGGCAACCGGCACCGGCAAAACCTATACCGCCTTCCAGATCATCTGGCGCTTATGGAAAGCGAAAAGTAAGAAGCGGATCCTGTTCCTGGCCGATCGCAATATTCTGGTCGATCAGACCAAAAACAACGACTTCCTGCCGTTTGGCACGGCGATGACCAAGGTCACCGGGCGCACCATCGACCCGGCCTTTGAAATCCACCTCGCGCTGTACCAGGCCATCACCGGCCCGGAAGAAGATCAAAAGGCCTTTAAACAGGTAGCGCCGGATTTCTTTGACCTGATTGTGATCGACGAATGTCATCGCGGCAGCGCTTCGGAAGATAGCGCGTGGCGCGAAATCCTCGACTATTTCAGCGCCGCCACGCAGATTGGCTTAACCGCCACGCCGAAAGAGACTCATGAAGTCTCCAGCACCGATTACTTCGGCGACCCGGTGTATATCTACTCGCTGAAAGAAGGTATCGAAGACGGCTTCCTTGCTCCCTATAAAGTGGTGCGCGTCGACATCGACGTCGATCTCCAGGGCTGGCGCCCGACCAAAGGCCAGACGGATAAAAACGGTGAGCTGATCGACGACCGTATCTACAACCAGAAAGATTTTGACCGCACGATGGTGATCGATGAGCGCACCGAACTGGTAGCGAAAACCATTACCGATTACCTCAAACGCACCAACCCGATGGATAAAACCATCATCTTCTGTAACGACATCGATCACGCGGAGCGGATGCGCCGTGCGCTGGTCAATCTCAACCCGGAACAGGTCAAAAAGAACGACAAGTACGTGATGAAAATCACCGGCGATGACGACATTGGCAAAGCCCAGCTGGATAACTTTATTAATCCCAAAAAAGAGTATCCGGTTATCGCCACCACCTCCGAGCTGATGACCACCGGCGTCGACGCCAAAACCTGCAAACTGGTGGTGCTGGACCAAAATATTCAGTCGATGACCAAATTCAAGCAGATCATCGGCCGCGGCACCCGCATCGATGAACGCTACGGCAAGCTATGGTTCACCATCCTCGACTTCAAAAAGGCCACCGAACTGTTCGCCGACGAACGCTTCGACGGCATCCCGGAAAAAGTGATGGACACCACGCCGCAAGATATCGCCGACCCGGAATCTGATTTTGAAGAGCAGTTCGATGAGCACGAAGAAGAGGCCGAAGACGACATCACCGGTGCCGATGAAGATCCTGCCCCGTATACCGTCACCGATTCCGGCGATGTCGGTCCGTTGCCGGAAGAGGACGAAAACAAAGTGCGTAAGTTTCACGTCAACGGCGTCGCCGTCGGCGTGATCGCCCAGCGCGTGCAGTATTACGATGCCGACGGCAAGCTGGTCACCGAATCCTTCAAAGACTACACCCGTAAAACGCTGCTCAAAGAGTACGCCTCGCTGGATGATTTCACCCGCAAATGGCAGGGCGCCGAGCGCAAACAGGCCATCATCAAGGAGCTGGAACAGCAGGGTATAATCTGGGAAGTGCTGGCGGAAGAGGTCGGTAAAGAGCTCGACCCGTTCGACATGCTGTGCCACGTGGTGTATGGTCAGCCGCCGTTAACCCGCAAAGAGCGGGCGGAGAACGTGCGCAAGCGTAACTACTTCACCAAATACTCCGACGCCGCGCAGGCGGTGCTGAACACGCTGCTGGATAAATACGCCGACGCGGGCGTGCAGGAAATAGAGAGTATTCAGGTGCTGAAGCTCAAGCCGTTCGACAGCATGGGTACGCTGCCGGAGATCATTAAAAGCGGATTCGGCGACCGTAACGGGTATAATCAGGCCATCAGCGAGCTGGAGAGCGAAATCTACCACCTACCGCCCCGCTCCGCGTAACCACTCCCCTTTTGCGCCTTCTGCTGCCACCGCGTAGCAGAAGGCCTTATTGTTAATGAAACATGGAACACATCATGTCAATCAGCTCGGTTATCAAATCATTACAGGACATTATGCGCAAAGACGCCGGCGTGGACGGCGATGCGCAGCGCCTCGGCCAGCTCTCCTGGCTGCTGTTTCTGAAAATCTTCGACGCCCAGGAAGAGGCGCTGGAACTGGAGCAGGATAACTATCAGTACCCGATCCCGCAGCGCTACCTGTGGCGCACCTGGGCGGCGAACGCCGAGGGCATTACCGGTGATTCCCTGCTGGAATTCGTCAATGACGACCTGTTCCCGACGCTGAAAAACCTCACCGCGCCTATCGACAAGAACCCGCGCGGCTTTGTGGTCAGGCAGGCGTTCAGCGATGCCTATAACTACATGAAAAACGGCACCCTGCTGCGTCAGGTGATCAACAAGCTCAACGAAATCGACTTTACCAGCGCCAGCGAGCGCCACCTGTTCGGCGACATTTACGAACAGATCCTCAAAGATCTGCAATCGGCGGGCAATGCTGGTGAGTTCTACACCCCGCGAGCGGTGACCCGCTTTATGGTCGATCGCGTCGATCCGAAGCTCGGCGAGTCAATTATGGATCCGGCCTGCGGCACCGGCGGCTTCCTCGCCTGCGCATTCGATCACGTCAAAAACAACTACGTGAAGAGCGTGGCCGATCACCAGACGCTGCAAAAGCAGATCCACGGCGTGGAGAAAAAACAGCTTCCTCACCTGCTGGCGACCACCAATATGCTGCTGCACGGTATCGAAGTGCCGGTGCAAATTCGTCACGACAACACCCTCAACAAGCCGCTGTCGTCGTGGGATGAACAGCTTGATGTGATCGTCACCAACCCGCCGTTCGGCGGCACCGAAGAAGACGGCATTGAGAAGAACTTCCCGGCAGAGATGCAGACCCGCGAAACGGCGGATCTGTTCCTGCAACTGATCGTTGAAGTGCTGGCGAAAAACGGCCGCGCGGCGGTGGTGCTGCCGGACGGCACGCTGTTTGGCGAAGGTGTGAAAACCAAGATCAAAAAGCTGCTCACCGAGGAGTGCAACCTGCACACCATCGTGCGTCTGCCGAACGGCGTGTTTAACCCGTACACCGGGATCAAAACCAACCTGCTGTTCTTTACCAAAGGCCAGCCGACCAAAGACATCTGGTTCTACGAGCACCCGTACCCGGCGGGGGTGAAGAACTACAGCAAAACCAAGCCGATGAAGTTTGAAGAATTCCAGGCCGAGATCGACTGGTGGGGCAACGAGGCCGACGGTTTCGCCAGCCGCGTCGAGAACGAGCAGGCGTGGAAGGTCAGCATCGACGAGGTGATTGCCCGCAACTTTAACCTCGATATCAAAAACCCGCACCAGGCGGAAACCGTCAGCCACGATCCGGACGAACTGCTGGCGCAGTACGCCAAACAACAGGAAGAAATCCAGATCCTGCGCCACCAGCTGCGCGATATCCTCGGCGCGGCGCTCTCCGGTAAGGAGGCCAACTGATGGCAGTGGAAAAACTGATTGTCGACCATATCGACACCTGGACCACGGCGCTGCAAACCCGCTCCACGGCGGGGCGCGGCAGCTCGGGTAAGATCGACCTGTACGGCATTAAGAAGCTGCGCGAGCTGATTCTGGAGCTGGCGGTGCGCGGCAAGCTGGTGCCGCAGGATCCGAACGACGAACCGGCGTCGGAGCTGCTGAAACGCATTGCGGCGGAAAAGGCCGAGTTGGTGAAGCTGGGGAAAATTAAGAAGCCCAAGCCGCTGCCGGAGATTAGTGAGGGGGAGAAACCGTTTGAGCTTCCTGAAGGATGGGAATGGGTGCGTTTATCCGATCTCATGGAAGTTATTAACGGTCGAGCATACAAAAAACATGAAATGCTTCAAGAAGGAACTCCCCTCTTACGCGTAGGAAATCTCTTCACATCAAATGAATGGTATTACTCTGATCTCGAATTAGATGAAAATAAATACATCGATAATGGTGACCTCATATATGCATGGTCGGCATCTTTTGGCCCGTTCATTTGGACAGGTCAAAAAGTCATCTATCATTATCATATATGGAAATTAAAACTGTTTGCAGAAGAACTATCAGATAAGTTCTTTATACATGATTTTCTTTTATCAATTACAGAAAAGATAAAATCACAAGGTAATGGCATTGCGATGCTTCACATGACCAAGGAGAGAATGGAGCAACAAGTTATTGCATTACCACCAGTAAATGAACAGAAAAATATTGTACAAAAAATTAGGGAGCTAATGTCTCTCTGTGACCAACTGGAGCAGCATTCCCTGGCCAGTCTGGACGCCCATCAACAGCTGGTTGAAACCCTGCTAACCACGCTAACCGACAGCCAGAACGCCGATGAACTGGCCGAAAACTGGGCGCGTATCAGCGAACATTTCGACACGCTGTTTACCACCGAAGCCAGCATTGACGCCTTAAAACAGACCATTCTGCAACTGGCGGTGATGGGCAAACTGGTGCCGCAGGATCTGAAAGACGAACCGGCCTCTGAACTGCTCAAACGTATTGCGCAGGAAAAAGCACTGTTGGTGAAAGACGGGAAAATGAAAAAGCAAAAACCGTTGCCACCGATTAGTGATGAGGAAAAACCGTTTGAACTGCCGGATGGGTGGGAATGGTGCCGATTGACAGATATTGGCGAACTGGCAAGGGGAAAATCAAAACATCGACCTCGTAATGATCCAGCCTTATATACTAATGGCGAATATCCGTTAGTACAAACTGGAGACGTTGCAAGATCCGGTGGATGCATCCGTACTTTTTCTGCTATGTATAATAAAGTCGGTTTGAATCAAAGTAGATTATGGCCCAAAGGTACACTTTGCATAACTATTGCTGCCAACATTGCAGACTCTGGAATATTAGAATTTGATGCTTGTTTCCCCGATAGTGTTGTAGGTTTTACTCCTTACGACAAAGAAATACCTGTTATCTATTTTCATTATTTCATGATCACAATAAAATCATCTTTAGAAAAATTCGCACCTTCTACAGCGCAAAAAAACATTAATTTAGATGTACTTAGCCAAGTGTTTGTGCCGTGCCCTCCTTTAAAAGAATTTTTGCGAATTGTCGGGAAAACCAGAATGTTATTAAAGCAATGTGAGCAAATAAAATCATGCTTTAAATCCGCCCAACAAACCCAGCTCCATCTGGCCGACGCCCTCACCGACGCCGCCATAAATTAACCCGCCCCCAGAAACCAATAAAGCGGCTAAATAGCCGCTTTATTCCCATCACCAAAAATAATCATTCCCTTTATCCCCGCCGTTATTTTCATTCATTTTCAGCTGGACTTTCCGTCTATTCCCTGATGATATGTACAGGTATTTAACGCAAGACGCCCGTGCTGCAACACGAGCGCCTCGCTAATCACAATCACTATTGATAGGAAATAGCCATCATGACTACCCCGCATTCTATTGCAGAATTCACCGATCCAGAAGTCTCCCCGGAAAATAACCGTAAAGGCACCGTCAGTTACGCGAGCCGCTTTGAAGATCATCAGCATATCCCGGCGATTATCATGAAAGGCCAGTGGCTGGAAGCTGCCGGTTTTGCCACCGGCACCAAAATTGATATCAAAGTAATGGAAGGTTGCATCGTATTGACGGCAAAGCAGCCGGAGTCGGAACTGGTAGAGTCGCTGCGCCAGCTGCACAAGCTGTCGGCGCGCAAGCAAAAACAAGTGCAGGCGTTAATCGGCGCGATCGCCGGGCAGAAACGTAAGCTGGCCTAAGCTAAATTCCCCGGCGGCGCTGCGCTGACCGGGGCTACCGGTTCCCGTCGTCTGCTGGCCGGTAGCCCGGACAAGGCGCGTCAAGCGCCGCCTCCGGGATTTCTCTTCTCCCTACACCTAAGACCTTATAATGCGCTCATATCACCGCATATATAAATATTCCTACTGCCGCACGCAGCAGCGTAATATGCTGGATAATAACCCCAGGGCAGTAAACAATTAGCGAATGACCACTAAAGCCAAAATAACAAAAAGTTTTTTGCTAAATAACCAGCATATAAGGAAACCCCACCAATATATCTAACCGCATGATTCACCAGCAAATATATATCATTTATTTTTGAAAAACCTGACCTGATTGCCTTCCAGTAATAATCCCGATAAATTCACTCATTCCCTATACGGGAAACTCTAAATATAAAAAACACAACAATATAACCGGGATGAATGTCTTGAAAATTACCAAAGATCGGGTGGTTTACGCCATGTCGCGGGATAACGCTCCTGTCGCTACCGTCAGCAGCGGAAGTGAAGTGCTGTTTGAAACCTGCGACTGTTTCTCCGACCAAATCACCTCCGCCGATGCCGTGTTCAACGAACTGGACTGGCAGCGTATTAACCCGGCGACCGGGCCGGTGTACGTCGAGGGCGCCGAGCCGGGCGATGCGCTCAAGGTCACCATCAAACGCATTACCCTAAGCAGCAATCAGGCGGTGATGGTCACCGCACCGCAGCTGGGGGTGATTGGCGACGAGCTCGATGCCCCGAAGGTCACCATCGTGCCCATTGAAAACGACCATGCCATACTGCCCGGCAACGTGCGCGTGCCGCTTAATCCGATGGTCGGCGTGATCGGCGTCGCGCCTGCCGGGGAAGCCATCTCCTGCGGCACGCCGGATAGCCACGGCGGCAATATGGACTGCAAAATGATTACCGCCGGCAGCACCCTGTGGCTGCCG